>Ga0070765_100002062_pt1 | contig 12486 bp, 11 predicted proteins | sample HubBroMetageWFT5_FD_71516 | JGI IMG/M metagenome (GOLD analysis project Ga0070765, IMG submission 71516) | Warmed and freeze-thawed soil microbial communities from the Hubbard Brook experimental Forest, New Hampshire - Hubbard Brook CCASE Soil... | ecosystem: Environmental > Terrestrial > Soil... | reverse complement strand
GCGTATCATGCGCGAGGAAACATTCGGCCCGGTGCTGCCCGTCATGGCATTTGATAGCGACGAGGAAGCGGTGCGGCTGGCCAATGACTCCGAATACGGGCTGGCCGCGAGCGTCTGGACCTGCGACCGCGGTCGAGGCGGGCGCCTGGCGCGCCGCATTCAGGCGGGCACCGTGATGGTGAACGATGTGGTTTCGTGTTTCGGCATCAGCGAGGCCCCGCACGGCGGCGTAAAATCGAGCGGCTTGGGCCGCACTCACGGACGTTTCGGCCTCGAAGAAATGGTGCGGGTGAAGTATGTGGATGTGGACTTGATGGCTGGCATGAAAAAAGTCTGGTGGTACGAGTACGGAAAGAATTTCTCCCAACAGATGGAGAGTTTCCTCGACATGCAGTTCGCGCGCGGTTTGGGGACGCGGCTGCGTGGAGCAGTAAGAGCGACCGGCGTGGTCAGGCGCAAGCAGTTGTGAATCCATAGTTGTGAGTGCCGAGAAACTCGCAGCCGAGAACTGGGAACTGAAAACTGAAAACCGGAGGCACTTCATGAGCATTCCTTCAACCACAGATCCGAAACGCGAATTGCTGCGTCACGCCCTGGCCACGCTCGCCTATCGCGGAGCGAAGGCCGTCCGGAACGCTCCCGAGGGCGTCGCCGTTTTTCGCGTGGATGAGGGAGTGCGAATGCCGGGGCAGATTCTGGCGCACATGGGCGACCTGATGGATTGGGCGCTTTCGATCGCGACTGGAAAACCCGAGTGGCGTGACTCCAAGCCGCTGGCGTGGGAAAAGGAAGCGGACCGCTTTTTCGCCGCGCTGAAGATGTTCGATGATTACCTGGCTTCCGCAGAGCCATTGCAGGCGCCTATGGAAAGACTCTTTCAGGGTCCGATCGCCGATGCGCTGACTCACGTTGGTCAGATTGCGATATTGCGGCGACTGGCGGCAGAGCCCGTGAAGGCAGAGAACTACTACAAGGCCGAGATCGTGATTGGGCGCGTGGGTGCCGATCAGGTCAAGCCCAAGCAGGAATTCTAGTTGCCAGTTGGGAGCGGGCCCTGATTCTTCAACGGCACTTCCGCCCGGTAAATCGCCTGCCAGCGGCCGGCTTTGAAGATGTAGATCGAACTGCCGTTCAGGTGAACCGGCAATTTCTCTCCGTTGCAAGTGCCATACTGCTCGGCTTGATAGGTGAGCAGGTACGCCCCGGTGGCGAGCGGCAGCGCTCCGAAGTCGGAGAGGCCGTAACCTTCCACGGTGCAGGTCTTCGCAGAGGTTTGCTGCTCGGCGAGTTGCTGGTCACGGGAGAGTGTGCCGTTCTCACCCCAGAAGATTGCATTCTCCGGCATATGCTCGCGAAAGTAGGCTTGATTGTTCGACTTCCAGGCTTCGAAAAAACCGGATTCAGTGCGCACCAGTTCAAGTTGAATACTTCGAGTGTCGTTTGGAGCATCGTTGTGCGGGGTTTGAGCGCTGGTTGTCGTTAGATGGAGGGCGAGCGAGAGAAGAAACGCCGTGGCAGTGAGGAAGGTCTTCCTTGCAGGAAGCGGTTTGCGATTCATACGATGCTCATTCTGGCGCTGGTCCGCCGCTCACGAGAATTAGGCCTAGGATACGACATCGGTCGGCTTGGCCTTTGCCTTTAGCCTTCGAGTACAATGACGCTCGTAGGAATCCGGCGGCGCAAGCGCCGCGCGAACGAGGGTAAGTCCTTTGGCGACTGGCGAAATGACCACTTCGGGCACGCAAACTCCTCCGCAGCTTCCGCATCATAAAGTCAAGATCAAGAAGAACGGGCAGCGCGCCTGCAATGAGAAGAACGAAAAAGGCAAATTCTGCGGCGGCCATTTGAAACGCTGGTTCTACTCTGAGGATGTGATCGAGCAGGCCTGCGGCGACGCGCAAAAAGCCTGGGGACCGGATGCCGAAGTCTACCGCTGCGAGCATTGCCAGACGCTCTATTTGCCGAATCCCGCCGAAGCCAAGGTGAATGTCGCCGGGCAGGGGATGATTTCGGTTTTCGGGCTGACACTGCCGCCGAAAGAGAAGTAGGCAGCTTCTTATGGCCGGCTTCTAGCCGTCGGCGAAGCTCCGGAACAGGAGGATGGGGTGAGCGTGTCAAGCTGGGTATTCCCAACCGGCGCGATTCTGACGATCGGGGGCGTGGTTCTGTGTGCTCTGCTCGAGTGGGAGAGCTTTGGGGATACGCGGAGCTGGGTGTTTGCAATTTTGTCTGTGGCATTTCTTCCTTCACTGTTCCTAGGTACGCCGCTGGCCATTGTCGGCTCATTTGTCGATAGGAAACGATTATCCCTGGCCCAGGTCAGAACCAGAGGCCAGGTGTGCTGGGCCGTCAGCGGCCTCTCGCTTCTGTTGCTGATCACTACGGGCAACGTGCATCGTTGGACGTTCACCTATATTTTTCCCACGTTTGCCGGTTTCGTGGCAGGTGCGGTGCTCCTCTCTAAGGTGCCTGAGAGCGAGACGTAGCGCGTGAGCCTTCCATGAATACCTCCGAACTCATCTACGACTGGAACGAGAATCATCCGCCGGCACTGAAGCCGGCGGGAGCGGTTCTGCTTAATGATGAGAGTCTGCGCGATGGCTTGCAGTCGCCTTCCGTGCGCGATCCTTCGATTCCCGAAAAAATTGAGATTCTGCATCTCATGGAGGCGCTTGGGATCGACTCGCTCGATCTGGGATTGCCGGGCGCGGGCACGCGCGCGGTCGAGCATGTGACCGCGCTGGCGCGGGAAATTGTCGCGCACAAGATGAGGATTCGCGCCAACTGCGCGGCGCGGACGCATGAGAACGATATTCGCCCCATTGCCGAGATCGTGCAGAAGACGGGCCTGCGCATCGAGGCCGCCACTTTCATCGGTTCCAGTCCCATCCGGCGGTTCACGGAAAATTGGTCCGACGATTTTCTTTTGCAGACCACCGAGAAGGCCGTGAAATATGCGGTTTCGCTCGGCCTCGACTCGATGTACGTCACTGAGGACACATCGCGCTGCGATCCGGAGACGGTGAAGCGCTTGTATTCGACTGCGGTCAGTTGCGGCGCGCGGGCGATTGTCATCTGCGATACGGCCGGTCACGCCACGCCCATGGGCGCGTTCGCGCTGGTCAAGTTTGTGATCGAAGAAGTGGTGAAACCCTCCGGAGAAAAGATTCGCGTGGACTGGCACGGGCATAGCGATCGTGGACTGGCGATTGCCAACTCGATGGCGGCGCTGATTGCCGGGGCCGATTGCGTTCACGGATGCGCCATTGGCCTGGGCGAGCGTGTGGGTAATACGCAGATGGATCAGATGCTGGTGAATCTCAAACTCATGGGCATTGCGCCTTGGGCTGAGCAGGACCTCAGCAAGCTGAAGCAATATTGCCAGGCCGTGTCGCGGGCGACTGGGGTGCCCATTCCTGCGAATTATCCGGTGGTGGGGGACGACGCTTTTCGCACAGCCACGGGCGTGCATGCGGCCGCGATCATCAAGGCTTATCGCAAGAACGATGTTGTGCTGGCGAACACGGTTTACTCGGGAGTGCCCTCGCATGTGTTCGGGCTGGAGCAGATTATCGACATCGGTCCGATGAGCGGGAAGTCGAATGTGCTGTTCTGGCTGGAGCGGCGCAGCATTCCTGCGACCGACGACCTGGTGGAGCGCATCTACCAACGCGCCAAGGCGAGTGATCACACGCTGAGCGATGCTGAGATTGCGGAGTGCCTGCCGGCGGCAGTGAAGCACAACTGAAGCAGGAGGTCGAATGCCTGAAACCATGCGACATGCGATTCTCGGCGCCGGCGGCGTCGGTGGACTGATCGGCTCTTGTCTGGCGCACGCGGGAGACTCCGTCACGCTCGTGGTGCGGCGCGAGGCGCTGGCACAGTATCCCAGGCAACTTAGTTTGGAAAGTCCTTTCGGCAACTTCGCCGCGAATGTTTTGGTGGCTGCGGAAGTGCCTCCGGTCGACGCGCTCTGGATCACGGTGAAGGCTACGCAGTTGGAGCCGGCGCTGGTCGCTCTCAAGAACCCTGATGCGGTGCGGGCTATCGTTCCCTTGCTCAATGGCATTGACCATGTCTCGCTGCTGAGCGCCCGGTACGGTTCTGGCCGAGTGGTGCCGGCGACGATTGCGGTTGAAACCGAACGTGTCAGTCCCGGACACATCGTTCATCGTTCGCCCTTTGCGCGTCTCAATGTGTTGTCCGCCGGGCGCGCTCTGCTCGGAGGCACCGTCGATCAACTGCAGCAAATCGGCTTTGCCTGCGCGTTCATCGATGATGAGCCGACGCTGATGTGGAGCAAGCTGGTTTTTCTGGCGCCGTTTGCGCTGACCACCACCGCTGCGGATAAAACTACCGGCGAGATCCTCGCTGACCCCAACTGGGCGCAGTTGGGATTGACCTGTCTGCGGGAGGCCTGTGCGGTTGCCGTAGCCGAGGGCGCAAAAATTAATGCGGATGCTGTGATCGCCGGGGTGATGAAGATGCCGGGAAACATGCGCAGCTCCATGCAGAAGGACGTGGAGGGGCACAGGAAGCCGGAACTGGAGGCGATTGCTGGGCCGATCCTGCGCGGCGCTCGGCGGCATGGGATTGAGGTTCCAGCGACGAAGAAGCTTGTTGCCGCCGTCGAGCAACGAGCGGGCTACGTGGAAGTCGGCTGGCGTAGAGATCCGGACCAAGAAAATCACAGATCGACGGTGTAAAATATCTCGAATCAATCACTTAGGGATTCGATCTGTTTCCAAGTCCGGCTAAAATATTGATTGCAAGGAACTTGGCCGTAAAATCTCTACAATCAGTGACTTAGCGACGTAGGTTCCAGTGAATCGCACTGCGTTCAGTTGTCAAAGAATCTCTGCTCTGTTGTTTGGGAGCGACGGCACTTCGCCGCCTTGACCATGATCTCGCTATCAGCGGATGAAGACAAGGTTAGATGTCACACTGGAATTGTGGAAAAACACGCGCCGGATGCATTGTTTCGCTTCACGGTAAAACCTAGAAAAGTTCGGGCACGTGGTCTGTTTTCCACGCCTCCCGAACTCCTTGACGCGCAGCCGGTAGCGTTGGAGCGGAGGCATGTCCGAATGTTTATGTCGCGTGCGATTGGATTTGTGAGTGGTCCTTACAAGGACACTAGCGAGGTTCCGAAGGGGCTTGGCGCCAAGCACGAAGCGGATGGCGTGCTTAGGATCCTGCCTGAGTTTGAGCTGGGGCTTACTGACATTGAGGGCTTCTCGCATTTGATCGTTCTCTGGGAATTCGATCGGGCGGAGGGGTTCGATCTGCTCGGTACGCCGCCCTCTGACAATCGGCCGCATGGAGTGTTTGCGACGCGATCTCCGCGGCGTCCGAATCCGATTGCTTTGACTATCGTCGAACTGCTGCGGCGGGAGGGTTGCGAGTTACATGTTCGCGGGGTCGATATGCTGGATGGAACAGCTATTCTTGATATCAAACCCTTGCTTTCCAGCATACCGGCTGAGAGGTTGCGACGTGGGTGGTTGGCGGAGGCTGAGGCACGGCGGAAGAGTTGATGTTGCAATTTGATCGGGCGCGGAGCGGCACGCGGGGGAAAGCAGGTTCCTCACCGGGCTTTCAGCCCGGTTCGGAATGACAAGGTTTTTCAACGCTCAGAAATAGCGAAGGTTACTAACGGTCATGTGGTCGACTCAACTGGCGGGCTCCCCTGGGTCAACGGCATTGTGCAGTTTCCGTCCAAGGTAATCCCCTTTCTTTCCTATACGTTGTAATATGGGCGGATAACTTCCCATGAGCCCCGTTCCCCCACGTGCGGACATGCCGGACGTTGTGCCTACGGTGCAACAGGACGTGGCGCGTCTGGCGGCCTCGCCGGAGGTGCGTTCGGCTTACAACTGGCTGCGCATGCAGGAGCCGCAACTGGCGCAGTGGCAGATGGAGATGGCGCGGATTCCGGCGCCTCCGTTTGGCGAGTCGGCGCGCGCGGCCTGGCTGGCGGAGCGCTTCCGCGAAGTGGGGCTCGACGATGTTCGTACCGACGATGTGGGCAACGTGTTCGGTGTGCATCCTGGATTCGGGCAGCGCTATGTTGCGCTGAGCGCACATATCGATACGGTATTTCCTGCGAATACGCCGCTAAATGTCCGGCAGCAGGGCAGCCGGATTTATGGGCCGGGAGTTTCCGACAACGGAGCAGGGGTGACGGCGATGCTCGGAATTGCCGCGCTGCTGCGTGCAGTGCGCCTGCGGCACGCGCTGCCGTTTGTGTTTATCGGCAACGTGGGCGAAGAGGGCGAAGGTGACCTACGCGGAATGCGTCACATTTTTTCCACGCCGCGCTGGAAGGATTCGATCGCTTACAGCGTAGTGCTTGATGGCGCGGGCGCGGACACGATTGTGGCCGAGGCTCTGGGCAGCCGGCGCTTTGAAGTGATTGTGCGCGGTCCGGGCGGGCATTCGTGGAGCGATTTTGGCGCGCCTAATCCAATTGTGATTCTGTCGCGCGCGGTCGATGCGTTTACGGCCACGCCGGTGCCGACAACCCCGAAGACGACTTTCAACATCGGAGTGATTCGCGGCGGAACTTCGGTGAATTCGATTCCCGAGTCGGCCAGCATGAAGGTGGATATCCGCTCGACTTCGATGACGGAGATGGAGCGCCTGGAGCAGGCGCTGCGGCTGGCGCTGAATCGCGCGGTGGAAGACGAGACGCTGGCGGCGGAGATGCGGTCGCCGGTGCAGAAGCGGCCCGCGGGAGTGAGTTGCGAAGTGGTGGCAATCGGGAACCGTCCGGCGGGAGAGTTGGCTGTGGGCGCGCGGATTCTGCACGTGATTCGTGCGGTGGATGCGCAGCTGAATAACGCCGCGCAGGTGCAGCGGGCGTCAACCGATGCGAACATTCCTCTGTCGCTGGGACTTGAGGCGATTGCCATTGGCGGCGGCGGCTCCGGCGGCGGGGCGCACACCTTGCAGGAATGGTTCGACGGGAATGGACGCGAGTTGGGGCTGAAGCGGATTCTGTTGACCATGCTCGCACTCGCGGGAGCGGGGGTGGGAGAATGAGGAGAATGTTCGCGACCCCGGGGGCTAAGGCCCTTTACAAGTGCGCGCACTTTTTCGCAGCGCTGAAGCGCTGCGCCGCCCTACGGGTACAGGCAGTTGTGGAATCCCACCTTTCACAAAGAACGCGAAAGATGGGGCACCCGGCTTTTGTGGTTGTGTTTGTCGCCATGGTTTCCAGCGCGCAGGCGCCTGCGCCAGTTACTGCGCCAACTCCTGCTTCGAATGGCGCGCAGGCTGCGAAGACGGAGGCCAAGCCCAGGGCGGATGCCATCTTTTTTCACGCCAATGTGTACACAGGCGTGTCCTCGAATTCGCCGTTCAGTTCTATGCTACGCGAGGAAGCCATCGCGGTGCGCGGGGATCGCATTCAGGCAGTCGGCAAGAATGTGGACATCCTGAAGCTGAAGGGACCGGACACGGAGGTTGTTGACTTGGGCGGGCGGTTTGTCATGCCGGGATTCAACGACGCGCATGTGCATCTGGCGGCGGCGGGGCTGCAGAAATTGACGATCGACCTGGCCGGGGTGAAAACGCTGGAGGAATTTCGGGCACGGGTCAAAGCGCGGGTGGACAAGGCCAAGCCCGACGAATGGATTGTGGGCGGAGGCTGGGATGAAACGCTTTGGCCGATCCCGATTTTGCCCAGCCGATGGGATCTGGATGAGGTGTCGGAGGGGCATCCAGTGATTCTGGATCGCGTGGATGGGCACCTTGCGGTTGCGAATACACGGGCGCTGCAACTGACCGGCGTTACCCTGGCGAGCCGCGATCCCGAGGGCGGGAAGATTGATCGCGATGCTAACGGGCAGCCAACGGGGATTTTGCGCGACAAGGCTCAGCAGGCAGTGCGGGCGGTGATTCCGCAACTGACGCACGAACAGCGGCGGCACGGAATTGAAGTCGCACTCGCAGACCTGGCCGAGCATGGGGTGACCTCGGCACAGGATTATTCGCCGGAATGGGAGAATTTCCTCATTTACGAGGAACTTGAGAAAGAAGGCAAGCTGACGGCGCGCATTTCAGAGTGGCTGCCTTTTGATGATGTCCTCGACGAGTTGAAAGTGAAGCGTGGATTCCACTCTCAATCAGACTTGATGCTGCACACGGGAATGCTGAAGGGCTTTATGGATGGCTCGCTGGGCGGACATACGGCGGCACTGATGGAGCCTTATGCGGATGATCCGAAGAACTCGGGGTTGCCGCGCTACGAGGCGGCGAAGCTGAATGACATGGCCAAGGAGCGCGTGCTGACCGGCTTTCAGCTGGGGTTTCATGCGATCGGCGACGAGGGAATCCAGATGGCGCTGGATGCCTTCGCCGAAGCCGAAAAGGCGGCGCGCGAGCAGAAAGTTAAGGCCGCGAACGGGGGCAGCGATTTCCGTCTGCGCATCGAACATGCGCAGGTCACTACGCCCGCGCAAATTGCGCGCTTCAAGGAACTGAAAGTGATCGCTTCAGTGCAGCCTGGCCAGTTACTCACTGACATGCGGTGGGCGCAGGACCGGCTGGGGACGAAGCGGGCCGCGACCTCCTACGCCTGGGGGGCGTTGCTGAATAAAGGTGTGATGCTGGCCTTTGGCACGGATGATCCGGTGGAGCCGATATCGCCATTCCGCGGGCTATACGCAGCCGTGACGCGCAAGAGCGAGAACGGCAAGCAGGAGTTTTTTCCTGAGCAGAAGTTGACCATGGATCAGGCGATTGGGGCTTACACGACTGGTTCAGCCTTTGCGGAATTCGAGGAGAAGGAAAAGGGCCAACTGGCGGCCGGGATGCTGGCTGATTTCGTTGTGCTGGACCGCGACATCACGGCTGTCTCTGCGGAAAAAGAGTTGGGGACGAAAGTGATGCTGACCGTGGTGGGTGGGAAGTCAGTGTACAAGGCGACGTCAGCAGGGCAGTAGGTTGCGGTCTCGAAGTCATTATTCCTATCAATCAGTGTTTTACCAATGCTTTATCGCGGTATTCCTTCCATCGCGTAAAACGAAAAGGCCGAATCCTGCGTCTAAGCCTGTGATCATGTGAATGTAATCGCATACCCCGGCGGCCTCTAGGAACGGGGGCCGGGGCTTTGGCAAACGGGTATAATTAGAGATTCATACAGGTTTCGGAGGGAAGCAGGCATATGGATTCGCGGGCAATTTGGGTGCGTTTGAGGACGCACCGGTGGGTTTATTCGTTCAGTATTGTGGCTACGCTGGCGCTGGGTATTCTGATCGGCACAGTGGTTTCATCCGGAGTGAAGGGCAAGGAGGGGCAGAAGCCTTCCGACGCGACTCCGCTCTCGGTTCCCGCGCCGCAGCAGCTTTCCAATACCTTCTCGCAAATTGCCAAGCAGTTGGGGCCGTGCGTGGTGAATATCAACACGGAATCGACCATCAAGACGCAGCGCCGGCGCCGGGGCGAGCAGAATCCCGATGACGACGATAGCGGTGGCGGTGGCGGCATGGATGACTTCTTCAACCACTTCTTCGGCGGCGGACCGGGTGGGCAAGCTGGTCCGGGAGGGGGTGACGGCTCGATTCGCGAGCGTTCGCTGGGTTCAGGCGTGATCGTGGATGCGAAGGGCTACATCGTCACGAATCGGCATGTGGTGGAGAAGGCGGACCGCATCCGAGTGCGGCTGCAGGACGATCCTCCGGGCGTGCAGCATGACGCCAAAGTGATCGGGGAAGATCAGGAGACCGATCTAGCGGTCATCAAGATTGACTTGGAGCGTGCGGTGCCTTCGGCGAAGATGGGGAACTCCGATGGCATGCAGGTGGGCGACTGGGTGCTGGCTATCGGCAGCCCGTTTGGGCAAGTGGGTACGGTGACGGCTGGGATTGTTTCCGCCAAGGGCCGGGACATTGTGCCGGGCCGGCAGTTTCAGACCTTCATTCAAACCGATGCGGCAATTAATCCCGGGAATTCCGGCGGGCCGCTGGTCAATATGAACGGCGAAGTGATTGGCATCAACACCGCGATTCTGAGCGAGACCAACGCCTACGCGGGCGTGGGCTTCTCGCTTCCTTCAAATACCGTGGTGCAGGTTTACAACCAGCTGATTGGACCTGAGCATCGTGTCTCGCGGGGATCGATCGGAATTCAGTTTGACGCGGTCGAAAACCCTGCTATCAACCGCGTCTACGGCGCCGGCACGGGTATCACCGTGGCGCACGTGGTGCCGGGGAGCCCGGCGGATCAGGCCGGATTGAAAACGGGCGACACCATTACTACGGTAGACGGCAAGAAAGTCACGAAGGGGACCGAGTTGGTGGCGGAAATCGCCTCGCGCAAGCCGGGATCGAAAGTGGAACTCGGATTTCTGCGAAATGGCAAGGTGCAGGAGGCAAGCGTAACCGTCGCCGATCGCGCCAAGCTGTTTGCGGCGCGTTTGAACGAAGATGACGGCGACAACGGCGAAAGCACCCCCAAGCAGAGCAAGTTCGGCATTACCGTTCGCAAGCTGACGCCGGAGATGGCCGACCGGCTGGACGTGCCGTCGGGCAAAGGCGTGATCGTACAGGACGTGAAGCCGGGGTCGTTTGCCGAGGACATTGGGATGAGCCGCGGCGACATAATCCTTGAGGTCAACAAGCAGCCGGTAAACAGCGAAGAGGAGTTCGCCAGAGTGGAGTCCAGCATGAAGAGCGGTCAGGACGTGGTTTTCCTGGTGCGCCAGCGCGGTTCGTCGGCTCAGGATGGAACCATCTTCATGGCGGGGACACTTCAGTAACCTGAAATTGGCCCGACCGGAACTGGCATTGCCTCCCGTAATGGGGGATGATTAGAATGCCAGTTCCAGTTGGGTCTTTATTGTTTGGGGGCGTTAGTTTTTTCGCCAGTGCGGCGAAGGCGTCGTTTGCTGCGAGGTTTGGGCTTTGAAAAGCATGCGGAAACGTGGCGCGGGATTGCGGAGTTGGATGGGTATAGGCTGCGCCCTAGCGCTGATCTGTGCCTGTGCATCGCCGCGCGCGGCGTTTGCGCAAGCGGCTGATTCGGCCGGTTCCGCTACTTCAAAGGCAACTGGCGGCGCGGTTAGCCCGGAGACAAAATCGAATGCAGCCGCAGCGAGCCACAAAAGTAACGCGAAGCGATCGAGCTCTCACAAGAAAGGTAAGAAAAAAGCGACTGCCCGGGGCCAGCAGAAGATTGATCCGCAGCGGGCGCAGGAGATTCAGGAAGCGCTGATTCGCGAACATTACCTGAGCGGCGAAGCGGCCGGAACCTGGAACCAGGCGAGCGAAGACGCCATGCGCCGCTATCAAGCTGATCACGGCTGGCAATCGAAGACGGTCCCCGATGCTCGCGCATTGATCAGCCTGGGGCTCGGCCCGAGCCACGATCACCTGCTGAATCCGGAGAGCGCGATGACCACGGAGCCGGTTACGCACGCGTCGTCTTTGACGCCAGTGTCGCACAGCGCCGATCCGGGGGCGCCCGTAAATACGATTCCTCCGGCGCCTGCAACGGCTCCCGAGCACGATGGGTCGAGCCCGCAGTAACCCTCCTTGTTGAGATAGCCTTGTCATCCCGAGTAAAGCGAGGGATGTTGTTTCCTGCCTGCGCCAGCGGTGCTGCCGCCGCGGGCAGACACCAGGTTCCCTCGTTTCACTCGGGATGACAGCTGACTCGGGATGGGATCTGACTCGGGATGACGGCTTGTCGGACGGCGTGGGGATGACTGATTTGCGGATGAGGGTTGCGGGGAGTCCTTCTAAACTACTAACCACCAGACGTCTTGCGGTAGCTTCCTAGCACTGGTCGAGGGAAATAGGGAAGGGGCTGTGAATTCACGATGGCTGAGGGGTTGGCTTCGACTAGGGCGTCGGCCATTTCGTCGCCGCAGAGTTTCGCGGCAGCGTCTCGCGCGGTGGAAAGCACCGGGATTCGTTTCTCGGTATCGTGTGCATCCGTTGCCAGCACGTGCACGGCGTCGTGCTCCAGCAGCCACAGGGCGGCGCGGCGCACGCGTTCTCCCCAGAATCCGGTGAGCGCGGAGCCGGTGACCTGGATCACGCAACCCTGTTCGGCCCACTCCGTCACGCGCTGCGGACTCTCGCGCAGAATCGGATTGCGTTCGGGATGAGTGATGACCGCAGTGATGCCGCGGTCGCCGAGCTGCGTAAAGCAATCCGTAGTCTGCTGCGGCACGCTGTAATTGCTCAACTCGACCAGCATGTAATGCGTGCTGCCGATGGCATAGCGGGCAGGATTGGCGAGCACATCCTGCATGTTGTCGTAGGAGAGATGGAAGTCGCATCCCAGGCTGAGCTTCAGCGCATCGCCGACCAGTTGCTGCAAGTTGTCGATCAGTCCCTGAAGATATTCGCGGTCGTAGGGATAACGGTCGTTGGCATGTGGAGTGGCGACCTGGTGCGTGATGCCATCGGCGGCAGCCATGCGGCACATGGCGACGGAGGTTTCCCAGGACTTGGAGCCGTCGTCTACCTCCGGAAG
>Ga0070765_100002060_pt1 | contig 12490 bp, 12 predicted proteins | sample HubBroMetageWFT5_FD_71516 | JGI IMG/M metagenome (GOLD analysis project Ga0070765, IMG submission 71516) | Warmed and freeze-thawed soil microbial communities from the Hubbard Brook experimental Forest, New Hampshire - Hubbard Brook CCASE Soil... | ecosystem: Environmental > Terrestrial > Soil... | reverse complement strand
CAAGCGATGAAGTTCTGTGGCATCACTGGATGGTCTTAAACCCGCCGGACGTCACACCTTTGCCCGACAGCCACCGCCAAACTCGAGACTCGCCGCGCCGATCCGGACCTGCCGGCGCGCCCAGCCCCATCGGCCATCCGATCGTCGTCCTATGAGCGATCGCGGGCCGGAATATGCGTCGATGTCGGAAGTGATCGTCGGCACCGCACCGGGTCGGCTGCTATCGCGAGCAACGCGGGAACTCAAGTGACCGCGATTTCGCGCTGGTCGTCTGTGCCTCAGAGGAGCTAGCCGTGCTTGGGGGCGGTCTGGGCGAGCGCCTCCTCGAGTGCGCCCTCGCCGCCAGGCTTTCCGGTGATCGCCAGCTCCGGGGACCAAGTGGGGACGCGGCCGGCGAGCGCTCCGGCGCGCTTGCGGCCCGCGACTTCGATTGGTGCGCGCTGACGGATCTGAGCGAGCAGTCGGGTGCTGTATTGCTGCGGTGACTCCTCGGGCGCGATCGCGGGTCGATCGAACTCGAAGAACTCTAGGCGCACGTGCGGGCGTGCTTTGGGGAAACGCGGGATCGCGACCGTGCCGTTGCACGCTCCCCCGATGATCGTCGCCTCCGGCACCGCCCGCGCCAAATAGCCGACGCCGCTGCGAGCCCGCAGCGCACGGCCGAGCGAGCGTGTGCCCTCGGGGTAGATCCCGATACATGCGCCCTTGCGGAGCTCCTCGATCGCGCGATCGAGCGCTCCGCTGTCACCGGACCCACGCTCGATCGGGATTTGGCCCATCCCGGTCAGGACCGCGCCGAGCAGCTTGCTCTTCCACATCGAGGACTTCGCCAATGCCCTGATCTGACGGCGGGGCGCTGCCGCGATCCCGGCGGCCACGGTGTCCCAGTAGCTGTCGTGGTCGCCGACCAGCAGCAGCGGCCCCTCCAAAGGCAGCAGCTCGAGCCCGGTCACTTGCAGGCGGCCCCACCAAACAACACCAGGAGTGGAGGCGATCATCACACCGCGATACGCCGGGGGGATGGACTCGATGCGATCCGACATCGCCCCCGCAGGGTACCTGGACTGCTGGTACGAAGAACGAGGCGCTGTTTGCCCGTCTGCGCTCACTCGCCCCACCGCCCACGGGCACCCCGGCCCCGGTCGCCGTCAGCGACACCGGCGTCGTTGAGGGGCTGCTCGCCGACGCCGGCCTGGACGTCAGCGGCGGTGCAGAGGTCCCGGTGACCCTCGAGTTCGCCAACCTCGACCAAGCCTGGGTTCGCCACTCGGCCGCCGGCCCGCTACAGAAGGTGATCGAGGTCGCGGGTCCGGGCGCCGTGCGCTCCGTGCTCACCGAGGTGCTCGAAACCGACCGCAAGCCCGACGGAGCGCTGCGCCAGGACAACGTCATGCGCTACGTCACGCCACCAAGTAGCGGAGCGCAACACCGCTAACGATCCGCAGGCATCCGATCCCACGTCTCGCCGGCCGTGTGCCGCACATCCCCAGCGGACCAGATCCGGTCGAGACGGCGCCAGACCGTCTGGACCGGAACGTCGCCGCCTTCTGACCCGCTCTAGCCTCAGCGAGGTACTCGCCTGCGATCGGTCACGGCCGCTCCATCGCGCGGATTGCGCGACCCGGACGGACGCTTGAACGACACGTGCGATCCCCTATACGTGTATTCGCCGGGACGGCGCGGGCGTGGCCGAGCTTGTCCGATAGGAGCTGCGTCAATCGGGCGCCGGAGGTGAGCGGTATGGCGGCAAAGCAGACGTCCTGTAGCTCGGCCGGGGCCGCTCCTTCCACGCGCGAATGCGGAAGCGGATGCTGGATCCCGCGAAGCCGGCATAGGCGCTGTCTGGTTAGGCTGTTGTGATGAGGATCGCTGTGACTGGCGGTAGCGGCAAGGCGGGGCGCGCAGTCGTCCGGGACCTGCTCGAGAACGGACACGATGTTCTCAACGTTGATCGGGTGCCGTCGCCCGACTCGTATGCGCCCGATGCGCCGGTCCCGTACCTGGCGGCCGACGTAACCGACTTCGGGCAGACGCTTGAGGCCCTAAGCGGGGGCGAGACGATGCCTGGCATCGAGGCAGTTGTGCATCTCGCGGCGATCCCCTCGCCTGCGCATGCAACGCCGGACCAGGTTTTTCGTACGAACATCACGAGCACCCATACGGTCTTCTCGGCAGCGGCCCGCCTGGGTCTGCGGCGAGTCGTGTGGGCATCGAGCGAGACTACGCTCGGCTTGCCGTACGACCGGCCACCCGATTACGCACCGGTCGATGAAGCGCATCTGTACCCGGAAACCAGCTATGCGCTGTCGAAGGTCCTCGGTGAGGAGATGGCGCGCCAATTCAATCGGTGGAGCGAGGTGCCGATCATTGGCCTGCGGTTCTCGAACATCATGGTTCGCGAGGACTACGAGCGATTCCCGACGTTCTGGGACGATCCGCACCTGCGCAAGTGGAATCTGTGGGGCTACGTCGACGAGAGTCATGTCACTCAGAGCGTCCGACTCGCGCTTGAAGCGGATATTGCTGGAGCTGACAGCTTCATCATCGCCGCCGCCGACACCGTTATGAAGCAGCCGAGCCGAGCCCTGATGGCCGACGTCTTCCCGGGCGTCCCGGTGGCCGAGCACCTCGACGGAACCGACACGCTGCTCGACATCACGAAAGCCAGGACCGTCCTCGGCTACTCACCCGAGTTCACTTGGCGAGAGCTGTTCTGAGGGCACCACCCGCCGCGCGAGCGCGGACGACTGCGCCGACGCCACGCGACTTCTGCCTTGCGCGACCTGCGACGCTGCGGGTTGCTGCTCCCGTTGGGTCAGTAGTCAGTTGAGTCGCGCTTTCAGGGCTCGGAGTTCCGCCTGCAGGGTGTCGCGCTGCGACCCTCCGGCTGGGAGCGTCAGCCGCATGCTCGCGGCGCGGATCGCGGCGCCCCGTTCGTGCCGCCGATGCTGCTCACCGCAGGCGCGGTGCCTGCCGGTGAGGCAGGGACGCTCGAGCTCAAGTCGCACGGCTGCCGCGCGTAGGTTCCTTCGCTACGACCGCCGCTCAGTCTCCGTCCGCACGCGAACGGGACGCGACTACTCGGAGGACTTCCCCGAGCTGGCGGCGATCGCCGACGTGCTTGCCAAGCACCGAAGCGCAGGCCGGCCGACGGGCGGTGCTAGCCGCGAAGCCGTTGGCCTGCTAACTCCCCCGCGACTGCTCCGCCGAGAACGCGGGCATCAGGCTCCGGCCGACCGTGGCTCGGCCACGACTGCCCTCTTCCGCCGAGAACGGATGTACAGCGCTGGTGGCTGGAAGGCCGACAACGCGAGCGTGTCGGCGCGGACGATCAAGACCCCGGTGCTCCCGGTCAAGAACACCACGGCGCGCCCGCGACAATCGGCGCGCTTCCGCTCCGACACGAAGCGGCGCTCCGCCGTCAGTGTTCCTCGTCGTCCAAAACGCCATGGCGTGCTAGCCCAAATCGAGTTAGCACCGTCTCGCGCCGACTGCTCCTCGCGGGCGAATGCGGCCACGGTGTCGTCGTGCCCGCAAGGGCGACGGAGCAGGAGCCAAGTCAGGGAGCGCGATAGCAGCGCATGTGCCGGACGAACGGCCGGGCGGCGCTCTGACCAGCGACTCGTCTGCCAGGCAGTCTTGGGCCGACGGCTGGGGCTCGGTCAACCGGTCGATCACAAAGCCGTGTGTACTCAGCGCTTCGGTGTAGCCGCTGAGTGGCCGGTCGACGCCGTCGAAGGTCATCCTCAAGCCGTCGCCCGCCACCTCCTCGTGGAACCGCAGCACCTCGAAATACCGCTCGAGATCCGCGTCGGCGCGGTTGAGTGGGTGGGTGATCGCGATCACCGGCGTGCTGCCCTGACCTAGAACGCGCGCGGCCTCGGCGATCGCCGACGGCGGTCGGGCGAAGTGCGGTTCACGGCGTGCCGTCGGTGTCGAGTGGTTCGTACAAATGTTCGAGGATGCGCTGGCGAAAGCTTCTGCGGTCCAGCGCGGCTTGGATATCGCTGACCACCTGGCTGAGCGGATAGGGGATCTCGGCCTCCAGCGCCGTGATCGCGGCTTCGGTCGCGTTCCATTCGGCGGCGAGTTGGCTCGTGATACGGCGTGCTTTGGGGGTCAGACTGACCTGTTTGCTGCGCGCGTCGGTGCCGGGGCTCGTGCGGACGAGGCCGGCGGCCTGCATTGCTGAGACCTTCTGGCTGATCGCGGAATGCGTGCGACTCACCGACTCGGCCAGGGCGGTGATCGTCATCGGTCCGTTGGCTTGCAGTCTGAGCAGTTCCATCACCCAGCTTGGCTTCAGCCCGGAGATCCCGAGATCTTCGTAGATCCGCGCGATGTCGTCGTCCACCGCGGTCAGCAACAAGCGCAGCGGCCGCCAGCGACTCGATTGGCTGGGATCGGTTGCGGGCATTGCTGGGGACCATAGCAATAACAGCACTTATATAAGTGCTGTTACAGTTCGGCGCGATGCGTCACCACGACCTCGTGCTCCGTGAAACGCGTCTTTGTTGATCTGCAGCCACTACGCGAGTCCCCCGCGTTTCGACGCCTATGGGTCGGATCGACTCTCTCATCGGGCGGCAGATGGTTGACGACGTTCGCGCTGCCGCTGCAGATCTATGACCTGACCCGGTCGACGTTCGCCGTTGGGGTGCTGGCGGTCGCTGAGATGATCCCCTCGCTGGCCGTCGGGCTGGCCGGCGGAGCGCTGGCCGACCATTTCGACCGACGCTGGTTGGCGTTGTCCACGTCGGTTGCCCTTGCGCTGATCTCAGCGGTGCTTGCCATCCAGGCGTCGGCGGGCCTCGATCTGCTCTGGTTGCTTTATGCGCTCGGCGTCATGCAGGCGGCGCTCAACGCGATCAACGGACCTGTTCGACGAACCTTCATTCCCAGCCTCTTGCCAGCCGACGAGCTCGCGGCGGGATTGGCGCTGGACCGCCTCAGCTTCCAGATCACACTGACCATGGGTCCCGCGCTGGCCGGCCTGATCGTTGCTGCCCCCGGACTCGGGTTGCGTGGTTGTTACCTGACCGATGCCCTCAGCTTTGCGGCCTCGCTGTATGGCGTTGCTCGGCTGCCCGAGATCCCGTACGCGCGCGTCGCGGGGCCAACGCTCGTTGCCGTCGCAGAAGGTCTGCGGTTCATACGCGGCAGCCCGCAGCTTCTGGGGGCGTTCCTGGCCGACCTCAGCGCGACCGTGTTCGCGCTGCCGCTCGCCCTGTTTCCCGCGATCAACGCCGAACGATTCGGCGGCGATCCGCGCACGCTAGGCCTCTTCACCACCACGATCGGCATCGGCGGACTGCTGACCGCCATCTTCTCGCGGCCGATCAACCGACTCACGAACCACACGACGGCGATGCTCATCTCCGTCGCGGTTTGGGGAGCCGCGTTCGCGAGCTTCGCGATCGTCCCCGGACTCGGTCTCGCGCTGGCCATGCTCGCCCTCGCAGGCGCAGCCGACACCGTCACCGTCGTGCTGCGGGGCACGATCATTCAGACCCACACCCCCGACGAGCTCCGCGGACGCGTCACCGCCGTCGAATACGTCGCCGCGGTCAGCGGCCAACAACTCGGCAACCTCGAAGCAGGCGCCCTCGGAACACTCACCTCACCAGCAGCCAGCGCCTTCATCGGCGGCACGCTCACGATCCTCACTGCCACCGCGATCGCGATCGTGCACCTTGGCGTCCCCGGCCACGACACGACCACCCCAAACGTGACGACCACAACACGCCCCTGAAACCCCTTCCCATCCAACCCCCCCCAACCAACAAGCGCCGTCCTTCCACTAACCAAGGAACCCCGACGAGTTCGCGAGTCGTCCTCAGGGGTTCCCGCTCTCGGCGGAATCGGCAGTCGTGGCCGAGTTCGGACGTCTGCCTGCTCGACCCCCGACGGCGCGCCACCAGCAAGCGGCACAGGGAGTCGAAGCAGAAGTCGCGACCGACCTCGGGCCGGCTTGTGGAATGGACGAGACGCGAGTGCGCGCTGACGCCGAACGCAGGCTTCTGCAGCCTCGAGACGATGCGGAAGCTGGTCGCGCCAAGGACCTCCCTTCGTCCGGCCGCGGTGATGGCGACCCTCCGAACCGCCGACCTGAGTTGCGCGGGAAGCGACCGGCGGCGTCGCTGTGCCGAACGAGCTCCCGGCGGCCGCTGAGGCGCCCTATCCGCGTAAGGCAAGACGCGCGACATCGCCGACGAGATGCGCGTCCAAACACGAAGGCGGGTCTGCGGCCTCTTGGGTGATCCGGGCCGAGCGTGGCTGCCTAACGCCTGGAGCGGCAGTCAGCGGGTCGGCTCGCCCGGCTAGACGGACCAGAGGGCTTGGGTGGGTGAGAGGCGCGCGGCGCGCACGGCTGGAATTAGTCCCGCGACCGCCCCGATAATGAGGGAGGCGGCGATGCCGCCGGCCCAGGCTTCGGTGGGGATGACGGTGGCCCAGTGTTTGGTGTGGGCGTACACGGCGGTAGCGGCGGCGCCGAGGGCGACGCCGACGGCTCCGCCGAGCAGTCCGAGCAGGACGGCTTCGGAGAGGAACTGGGTGCGGATGTGGCCTCTGGTGGCGCCGAGGGCGCGGCGCAGTCCGATCTCGGAGCGGCGTTCCAGGACGGAGATGATCATGATGTTGGCGACGCCGACCGCGCCGACGAGCAGGGCGACGGCGCCGAGGCCGAGGAACAACCCGTTCAGCGCGCTCTTGGCGTCGGCTTGGGCGACGAGGGCGTCGGAGGGTTGGCTGATGTTGACCTCGCTGGGGTTCTCCGGGTTGGCGGTGTTGGCGAGGAGGTTGTCGACGGCGTTGACGCGGTCGGTCTGGGCTCGGAGGTAGATGGTGGAGGGGTGGCCGTCGAAGCCCAGGTACTTCCTTGCCGCGGGGTAGCCGACCAACACGGAGGTGTCGATTGCGGAGGCGAGGACGGCGGGTTTGAGGATGCCGACGAGGTAGAACCATTGGCCGCCGACCCACAGGCGCTCGCCCGGGTAGATGTGATCGATCCCGAGCAGGCGGGCGGTGGCAGCACCGAGGACTGCGGCGGGCTCTTGGGCGATGGCGGCGTTGAGCCAGTGGCCTTCGGCGACGGTGGTGGCGAGGACCGGAAGCAGGTCGAGACTGGCGGCTTGTACGGTCAGGCCCCTGGTGTCGACAGAAGGTGTGTACGGGGTGCGGTACGCGTTGGCGCCGCTGACCACCCCGGTGCTCTGCACCTGCTGCACACCTCTGATGCGGCCGATCATGCCTGGCGCGGTGGTCGGCAGCTCCGCGGTGCCGCCGGTGAAGCTCTGGCCGTTGCTGACGGTCAGGAGGTTGGTGCCGAGCTGGTTGATTTCGGCCAGCAGCCCGGCCTGGGAGGAGGCGGACAGGCCGAGCACGGCGACGATCGCGGCCACGCCGATCGCGATACCGAGAGCCGACAGCCCGGCCCGTAGCTTCCGGGTGCGCAGTCCCACGGTCGAGAGCCGGGTCAGATCGGAGAGCTGCAACCGTCTGCGGGCGAGGGTGATAGTGGCGGTCACGACGGCTCCTCGCCGACGGGCGCGCTGGACACTGTCTGCGATTCGTGGCTGGAGGTCTGAGCGAGAGGTCGCAGGGGGGTGTCGGTGCCCGCGGCCGGGCAGCTGTCGGCGACGACCTGGCCGTCGATGAGCTCGACCCTGCGGGGCATCCGCTCGGCGATCGCGTGGTCGTGGGTGATGACCACGATCGTCGAGCCTGACTGGTGGAGCTGATCGATCAGTTCCAGGATGGACTGCCCGGTCGCCTGGTCGAGGTTGCCGGTCGGCTCGTCGGCGAGGACTATGGCGGGGTAGCCGACGAGGGCTCGGGCGATCGCGACCCGCTGTCGTTGCCCGCCGGAGAGCTGGGTCGGACGGGCGTGCGGGCGCTCGGCCAGGCCGACCAGCTCCAGAGCGTGGAGGGCGCGCTCGCGGCGCTCCTTGAGCGCGATGCCGGCGTACAGGAGTCCGTCGGCGACGTTGTCCAAGGCGGTGGAGTGCTCGGCCAGGAAGAACTGCTGGAAGATGAACCCGATCCGAGTGGCCCGCAGGTAGGCGACGTGCTCGTCGGCCATTGTGGCCACGTCGAGTCCGGTGATCCGTACCCGCCCGCTGGTGGGCCGGTCGAGCGTGCCCATCAGCTGCAGCAGGGTCGTCTTTCCCGACCCCGAGGGGCCGACGATCCCGACCAGCTCCCCCTGGCTGATCATGAGGTTCACCCCGCGCAGCGCGTGGACGGGCGGCACGCCGAGATAGCTCTTGGTTACGTCGTCCACGTCGAGCACCGGTATCCCAGCACCGCCGATCGCGGAGCCGTTGCCGGCCGCGACCGCGCTGCTGTCGCGGGAGGGCGGCAGGGTGTCGGTCATATCGCCGGGACCACCACTTCTTGGCCAGCGGCCAGCCGTGAGCCGGTGACCTGCACAAGCCCGTCGGCGTCGTCGAAGAGTCCGAGCGAGACGGGCACGAGATGGTTGCTCGGGCCGACCACCTCGACCGCATAGCCACCGCCGGACCTGGCCAGCAGCGCGGTCACCGGCACCACCAGGGCATCGGGCACCGTTGCGGTTGTAATGCCAACCTGCACCGGGGCCTGATCCCACTTCCCGGTGGCAGCCAGATGAGATGGGGTGATGCCCACTGTGATGGTTGGCGTGCTGTTCCCCGAGCTGCCCGAGGAGCAGGTGTCCGTTCCCAGCGTAGTCGCACTGGGGCTCGATCCGCTGGGCCCAGAGCTCGATGGGCAGGTGGCGACCGCCCCCACCGAGGACACGACGCCTGGGGTGGTGTGGTCGTTGGGCAGGGTGATTGTCACCTTGTTCCCGACTGCCACCTCGGTCTGTTGCGACGCGTCCAACGCCACCAGCACCTGACGAGTGGTCGAGGTGCCCTGTATCACGGTCTGGCCGGGCCGGGCGCTGCTCCCTGGCGGGGCTGATACGGCTGTCACCCGCACCGCGGTGGGTTCGAACAGCGCCTGGCCAAGCGTCAGCGTCCCGGTCTGGGTCACTCCGAGCGCGGCCTGGAGCTTTTCCAAGGCTGTTGCGGTGGCCCATCCGAAGGACGCCGACGCGGGGCTGAGCTGAGAAGAGGTGGCGTAGTGAAGCGCGACCAGGTCCGCGTTGAGCTCGGCCACGTCAGGGCCGCTCTCTCCCTCCGACAGGGTGCGATAAGCGGGTGTCGAGCCATACAGCAACACCACCGGGCTGTCGTTGACCCGGTAGAGCACCCGGCCCTGAGAGATCACCTGGCCGACCGCTGGCAGCTCGGTATACGTCCCTTGCGCTTGGTTGATCACCGAGTACGGCGAGCCGTCCGCCTGCGCCCGATAGGTCAGCGTCCCGGGCTGGGAGACCATGGCCGACAGCGTCCTCCTCTCCACGGCCGCGGTATTCGCCGACGGCGACGGCTGCGCGGCCCGGGCCTGTTGCTTTGCGCCGGACGTGAAGAGCACGCCCGCCGCGGCTACGGCAATCAGGACGGCCGCCGCGGCCAGCACCCAGATCTTCCGACTCACCGCTGCACGCCCGCTGCAGCTGCCACAGCGCTGCACTTCTGCATCGCGGCGTGGAGAGCGCTCATGCCACCGGGCTGGTTGACGGATGGGATTCGATTCGTGTCGACGAGCGGCCCATTTGGGAGGGGGTCCGGGAACTCAGGCACGCCGTTCGAGCGGATGCACTGGGCGAACTTCAGGCCTGCCGTCTGTTGCTGGGAGCTCCGGGTGCTGCCCGTGAACCCTGCGGGCTCGAAGCCCTTGCACGCGCTGAGGGCCTGCTTGAACGCCGGGCTGCTCGCGTCCAGCCCCGAGCCGTTCGCTACCGCATCGATCGTGAGCTTCCCCGACGCGTTCAGGTCGGGGAACTGGCTGACCCCGTTGTTGCGCATGCACTGCGCGAACTTCACTGCCTCCTGAGCACTGGCGGCGGTGTTGCCGCTGCCACCTCCGCCCGTCGCGGCGGGTGCGCTCGAACCACAGCCGCTGATCAGGGTGGCCAGGGCGATCAGGGCAACGGCGGTCCGTGACCATCGTCCTCTACTCATGTGTCCTCCTGCCGGTGGTGGTTTAGGTTGATGTCAGTTCAGCGCGGGCGGCGGGCGGTCCGGGCGCCAGCGTCTCCTCCTCGGTGCGGCGGGGGCGGCGGGCGCAGCGATCGCGCTCACGCCGGTCCCAGGGGCGACCGAGTCGACCAGCTGCTGGGCGGCTTGGCCCGCGGCGACGAGCAGCGCGTACGTGTCGGTGCCCCGCCCCTGCCCCAGCACCACACCGGCCGCGGTCTCCTCGTGCCCGCCGACCGTCACGGGGGTGAAGAACGCCAGGCAGCCCCGGGCCGCGGAGTCAGACCCGGTCTTGCCGGCGTAGCCATGAGCGATCAGCGGGTTGTAGTTGGTGAGCGTGCCGGCAACCGGCAGCCTCACGCTGGCCATCGAGACGATCTGGCGGAAGACCAAGAAGCGCATCGCCTGCTCAAAGACGCGCAGCTGGTCGGCGGCGGTCGAGACCGTGGTCGGATCGAACCCGCTGGGATCGGTGTAGGTCGTGTGGTCCATCCCGAGCGCGCGGGCCTCGGCGTTCATCTCGGCGATGAAGCGCGTCTCGCTGCCCGCCACCAAGGTGGCGAGCATCGGGGCGATGTTGTTGCCGGAGGGGATCAGCAGCGCCTCGAGCAGCTGTCGCTCGGTGAGCTGCTCGCCGGCCGCCACCGCTACTACCGACTGGCCCTCGGCACGGTCCTCGGCCTCGGCCTGCGCCTGGGCCGCGCTGACGGTGACCGTGAACCCGTCCTGTGCGCCGCTCAGCGGATAGTGCGCGAGCGTCAGATAGGCGGTCATCACTTTCGCAAGGCTGGCGATCGGGACAGGCTGCTCGACCGGGCTCGCCGCCGGCCGGCCTTTGCCGAGCACCAACGCGGCCTGGCCCTGCTGCGGCCGCCCGACCGCCAACATGGAGCCGCGGCCATTGTTGAGCTGGTGGGCGGTTGCCGTGAACGCTGTGTAGGCGAGAAGCAGAGCGAGCACCGCGCCAAGGAGCACGCGGCCTGGACGCCGACCGCACACGTTGCGGCTGGCGGCTGTTGGCGCTGGCTGGCTGTAGGCCACATCGCCATTCAAGGGAGGGCCGTGTTGCCAGCCCGTATGCGATTTTCGATACGCCGACGATATGCGCTGGCTCGTAGCATCCGCGCGTGCGCGTGTTGGTCGTTGAGGACGAGCCCTACATGGCAGAAGCCATCCGCGATGGCCTACGCCTGGAAGCAATCGCGGCCGACATCGCTCCTGACGGCGACACCGCTCTGGAACTGCTGAGCGTCAACCCCTACGACATCGCCGTGCTGGACCGAGACATTCCCGGGCCCTCAGGCGACGAGATCGCCAAGCGCATCGTCGCCTCCGGCAGCGGCACGCCGATCCTCATGCTCACCGCTGCCGACCGGATCGACGACAAGGCCTCGGGGTTCGGGTTCGGCGCCGACGACTACCTCACCAAGCCGTTCGAACTGAAAGAGCTCGTGCTTCGTCTCAGAGCACTCGACCGCCGCCGCGCCCACAACCGGCCGCCCGTGCGGGAGATCGCAGGCCTACGGCTGGATCCGTTTCGCCGCGAGGTCTACCGCGACGGCCGCCACGTCGCGCTGACCCGCAAGCAGTTCGCCGTGCTCGAAGTCCTCGTCGCCGCTGAGGGCGGTGTGGTCAGCGCCGAAGAGCTCCTACACCAGGCGTGGGATCAAAACGCCGACCCATTCACCAACGCCGTGCGCATCACAATCTCGGCGCTGCGCAAACGACTCGATGAACCCGGCATCATCGCGACCACGCCCGGGGCTGGGTACCGCATCGACACCGGGCACAACGGAGGCGACCGTGGATAGAGCCCCTGCCCTCAGGGTGCCCCGGCTCTCGCTCGCCAGGCTCGCGCCATCCCGGATGCTCCGTCTGCCGTCGCGGACCGTGCGCCTGCGGCTGACTCTGCTCTACAGTGGCCTGTTCCTCGTCTCGGGAGTGGCGCTGCTCGCCGCCACCTACCTGGTGTTCCGCGCCAGCACCGGCGTCGACCTGATCGTCCCCAACGGGACTGCGTACGGGTCGAGATCGAACGTCACCCGCCAGGTGCGGCAGATGTTCGAGACGACGGTTGCACGTCACATCCACGGTCTGCACCAGGGGCTGATCCAGTCCGGGATCGCACTGGCGATCATGACCGTGGTCTCGGTCGCACTCGGCTGGCTGGTCGCGGGCCGGGTCCTGCGCCCGCTGCGCACGATCACGACGACCACACGGCAGATCTCCGAGCGCAACCTGAACGAGCGCCTCGCGCTCTCGGGGCCCCCCGACGAGCTCAAGGATCTCGCCGACACCGTCGACGGCCTCCTTGCGCGGCTCGAGGCGCACGTCGCCGAACAGAAGCGGTTCGCAGCCAACGCCTCCCACGAGCTGCGCACTCCGCTGGCGCTCACGCAGACGCTGCTCGACGTGGCCCGCAA
>Ga0070765_100002059_pt1 | contig 12491 bp, 23 predicted proteins | sample HubBroMetageWFT5_FD_71516 | JGI IMG/M metagenome (GOLD analysis project Ga0070765, IMG submission 71516) | Warmed and freeze-thawed soil microbial communities from the Hubbard Brook experimental Forest, New Hampshire - Hubbard Brook CCASE Soil... | ecosystem: Environmental > Terrestrial > Soil... | reverse complement strand
GAGGAAACCTAGGTGGCTGCGGCAAGCGCGCTTGAAGTTTGTAAAAACTGCGGCCACTATCGCTCTCATTGGCGGCACAGTTGGTCGAAGGACACGATGACCCATGTATTCGCTTCGCCGCAGCGGTGCGCCAATTGCGAACTGAGGCCGCGACATTTCACTGCTCGTGGAGCTAGCCTCTATTGCGATGAGTGCTTGGAGCGAATCGCGCCACACGACCCGGCTTACGAAGAACTTGAACCCTGCAAGGAGCGAGAAGAAACTAAAGATGGCTGACCAACCTGAGATCACCTGCGAAATCTGCGGCGGGCCTCTCCCCGCTTCGTTCTTCCAGGTAAAATTCAAGCCGCGCCCGTTATGCGGTTCCAAGTGTATTGCCCTTTGGGGTGAGCTAAACAATAAAGAGCGCCTAACCATCGAGGAATACCAGCGTCGCTTTCCAGGCCGCCCAATCCTTGAGGACAAGCTATGACCACTTACCGCTTAGAGATAGTCAAGGACTTCGAGTTGCCCGAGCAGGATGACGCGGCGGCGATTGAGTTCGTCTTTCGTGTCGCAGCGGTCGCGGCCAACTTAAGTGACACCAAGCCCGCATCGGTGCGCCTCATAGACGTATCGGCTCCCGATTCTGCAGGCCGCGTGGTTTGGACGAACGAGCCGTGATTAAGGTCAAGCTAACGCAAGCCGTGGGTCGCTGGAGCGTCGATGCAAAGGGTCACGCCGATGAACACGTTTGCCTTGCGTCGTCCACGCTGTTCAATGCCGTGTGCGCCGGCCTGGAAACGCTAGCCCAAGTTTACCCCGATCAAATCAAAGTGACATTTAAGGACGAAACCACATGAGAGTACCGCAATGGCCTCTGCCCAACGCTAACGAGTCCGGGCAGGCTCTTATCAGAGCCCTATTGGAAAGCCAAGAGCGCCTCGATTCCATCTACGAAAAGATGAAAGCCCTATCGCACAAGAGGCACGCAATTGTAGGATGGTTCACATTCTGGCAGCGCGTTAGAATCCTGTTTGGCCAGCGCATCGTCATTTTCGTGGAATCCGACCCCGGAAACTATGAGCCTTGGATAAACTATCCGGGAATCGGAAAGCGCGGCATACTGAAAAACCCGAAACCTTGGAGCGTTTGGTGACCGCCCCCACATCACAGCCCCCGCGTAACCTCGCCACCCAACACTTTCAAGAAATGGGAGATTTCAAAAATGACTATGTGTGATGCCTGCAAGCGTGCAGGCCATAAAACCAAGACGACTACCTGCGGCTGTTCGTGCCACTACCATCGCTGCCCGGAATGCAAGGGCGAAGGACGGGTGAAGAAGTGACTTACGTCCCGCAGCAAGATACTCCGCAAAAGTTTGGCGGATCGATTTGGGGCTCCAGCATTGAAACGATTAACGTTGCCGGTAACAGCATCGAGGAAGTCATCAAGGAGTTGCAGTCGGCCCCCGTATCGCAAAAGGGCGGAAGCATACTCGACAATGGCTGACTTTCACGAACAGGTAGACGTTTGGTGCCGCGTAAGCGTAGACGTTGGGATTGCAAAAATGGTCGAATACCTAAACTCGCTTCCTGGAGTCTACACCCACGCATCATGCCAGGGCGGAAAAACCTATGGCCCGCATGTAACGGCCTGGTGGCCCAATGAGCTTGACGCCAAGATACGCTCAGAGTTCGAGGTTGACGAAAGCAGACCAGGATGGGCATATCTATACCCGCGCGAACCGAGGGTAGAGAAAACATGATTGGATTGATCGCAGCGTTTGTATTGCTAAGCGCGACTTCGGCGCTGCTCTACGCGACATTCGAGGGGGTAAGAAGCCATGAGTAACCTCTCCACCCGCTTGCGTGAAATCCAAGAGCGTTGCGATGCGGCTACTCCGGGGCCGTGGCGCGTATCGAAGTCGGAAGACATTATGGCGGACGACGCTTCTGGCGGGTTTATCATAGCCTCTGGACTGTCGTGGCAGCCAGAGCATGACTTCATCGCCCACGCCAGGGAAGATGTTCCATTCCTCCTCGCAGAGATAGACCGGCTTCGGGCGATTGAGCAGCGACTTAAGGTGTTTGCGGATGCCGGGGGCTTAGACGCGCTAGACGCTATTTATATCTTGGAGGGTGAGCATGGAAGTCTATAAAGTCGCCGGGGGTTGGCACGCCAGCATCCCCGAGATGTGGATCACAGTCTTTGGGTTGACAGAAACAGAGGCCGTGCTAAAACTTGAGGAATCGCGCAAGCGCTCTCTTAAACTGCTAGCCCTTGCGGCGGCTAAACGCGGCGAAAAGCCATGAGAACGCCAGCCCAAATAGCAGCGGACCTGGAGCGTTGCTACGAGCGCGTCGAAATGCCGAAGCCGAGATACGATGACGATTGCGATATTTACGATACAGCCGAAAGTGGGCAGCGCGCTGGCATCCCGTGGACGCTCGCGTGGACGATGGGAAGCCTAAACGATGAAGAGTGGGGCAAGCTATCGCCAGAAGAACGCTGGCTAGCCGCGCGTCGGTGGATTAACGAACAGCTTGCAAAGGGAATCGCATAATGCGCTTCGTCCTCGCTGCCCTCTTGTGCCTGGCTATGGCTGGATGCGCCGGGAATCCTAAGGCGGACCCGCTCAACGAGTGGATGTACGCTAGCCATAAATGCACACAACTTGATCTGGAGTGGATGCACCGGGAGAGCGAAACGTTGTCGGTTGAAATTTACGTCTTAACTCAGATAAACCTCGGCAACAGCCCGCAGCATTACGAGGATAAAGTAACACGAATGCAGGCTGAAGTTGACGCGTTAGAACCCAGGGCTAATAAGTGCGACAAGTGGGCCTCCGCGCTGGAGCCGAAATGAAACTCACCCTCATCATGGCCGCGCTCTTGATTCTCGCTGGCTGCTGCCTAGACGATGGAAGCGGCTGTGAAGTCGGCCCGCAGCCGTGCGTAACTACAGCTTGTCCGAGCGCGAGCCCGCGCCAGGTGATTGTGCGCTATAAATGCGGCGGCGAAGCGGGCTACTCGCCGCTCTGTCGCGCATGGGTCGCAACGCCTTCACCCGCGCCAACCTTGACACCGTCACCCGATCGCGAGAATGGACCCGGATGAGCCAGCCCAACTTTGAAGCCTGCGTGAGTACCCGATGAGCCGCAAGCCGCGCCTGCTCGATCTTTTCTGCGGTGCCGGGGGTGCTGCGATGGGGTACGCTCGGGCGGGGTTCGAGGTGGTCGGCGTGGACATAAAAGCTCAACCGCGCTATCCGTTCGAGTTCCACCAGGCCGACGCGATGATATTCCCACTCGAAGGGTTTGACGCCATCCATGCTTCGCCGCCGTGTCAGGCATACTCAGCACTTCGACGACTTGGGAAACAGGGCCATGTCGCACGTTATTATTTAGTAGAGCCAACAAGGCTTCGCCTTTGGGGAACTGATCTACCCTACGTTATTGAAAACGTCGTAGGAGCGCCGTTGCATGCGCCGATACGACTGTGTGGTTCATCCTTCGGCCTGAACGTTCAACGCCACCGCCTCTTTGAAACCAACTTTTTGTTGCTTGCTCCGCCGTGTCAACACAATAAAGAGTCGATTGGTGTTTACGGTGACCACCCCCAAATCAGCAAGGGCATGAATCGAGCTCGCAATCTTAGAGAAGCGCAAGAAGCGATGGGTATAAAGTGGATGGAGTGGCGCGAACTTTGCGAGGCGATCCCGCCAGATTATACACAATGGATAGGTGAACACCTTTTGGCTAAAATTCGGACGCATGATCGTCACAGGTGCCAATCTTCAAGAAGCCGCTGCGGCTCGTCCATGTTTACGGCGTGAGCACTTGGCTGCGGCTACAACATTCGCGCCTGGACGCTGCTGCAAAAAGACGGCAACGGCGATCCGCTCCCGCTGTCACAGCCAATCCCTGCTGCTAACGTGAGTGTAGACTCACAGCCAATGAAAGGCCATGAATGAGCACGCGACAAGTTGGCAACGCCCGAGAGAACCGCGTCTCAGCGGTGCTTGAAAAACTCGGCTGGTATTGCTATCCCTCTCGGGGCTCTCGCGGCATTGACGTTATCGCTATCGCGGAGCCAGAGTATCGAGCTAATGGAGGAACTACCCGGCCGCACCTAGGGCTTGAGATCGGCGGCTTGGGGAAAAGCCACAGCGCCGCGTTCGCAAAGATGCGATCGGCTCCGCAGTGTCCTGGAATGATTCTCTTGGTAGTGAAAGAGACTAAGGCAAACGGAAAGCGCCGCCTACGTTGGTACGCAAGCGAACGCGGAAAGCACGGCGGCCACGAGAGCGTCCAAGAAGCTATCGTAGAGGCTCGAACGCTCTAGCGCTTGCGGGACTTCTTCTTGCGACCCTTCATCTTCCGTTCTTTCTTCTTGCCCTTGGTTTCAAAGCGGCCTTCGTACTTGCCGATTTCCGAGTCGTCGTTCTTCTCGAAGGCCATAGACTAGCCGCCTGGGAAGGTTTTATCGGTGCAGAGTTGCGCGCGGGCGTAGAGCGGCTTGCCGCCGACGCTACCAACTTGCATTACGGGAGAGGTCGCTACCCCGCCCGCCTCGATGATGGCTAGGTCGGTTTCAAATAAGCCGAACAGCGAGAAGATGAGTTGGAGTATAGATCCCCAGTTCATTAGTCAACCTTTCTGTGGGATTAGTTCTGTAGTGGTAGAGAGCACCGTTGGGTGCCCCTGGTCTGCGGGCGGAGCAACCGTCGTCCCAGCTGGGACAACCGGAGCGTCTGCTATGACGGCCTTGGCCGGGGCGTCGGTCTTGTTGGTTAGCACGCGGGTAATCTGACCAGCAGCTAAACCCGCAAGCGCAAGCACCCCGGCTATGTAGGTTCCGTGCCCCGGAAATACCATCTCCAGGGCAGGCGCGGACACCGCCGACGCAACGGCAGCGATTACCGCGCAGATGGTAGCGATGTCTGAGGTTTTCACTACGGGCCCGGATTCGGCGGGACAGGCTGCGACGTGGTGGTTTCGCCGGCGAGATCAAGCACGATGTTCTTCGGGCTGAGGTCTGGCACGATGTCGCAGAGCTGCACGGCTTGCGTTAGACCATCGGAATCGCTGACGGTAACGCTGATTCCCGGACTCGCCTGAACGAGCGGGGTCAGCACGAGGTTCGCTCCGTTGACCGCTACGCCAAGCGACGCGGGGAGGGACGAGACTGCGGTGAACGTGTCACCGGATTGGGGCGGAACGACCTGGCCGCCGGCATCCTGGGTTTGAATCGGGATGGTTACGACGGTATCGTTCGCGATTTCTAGGTTCGGCATTGGTACTCCATTTCGTGTGATGATGGGTAAGGCTAGGACTATTCGGGTTGGCGGGTTGTGCGACCCGCGCTTGAGCAGCTTCTCGATCTTGTTGAGTTGAACAAAGAGCATCCACCCCATAGCGGCTATGAGGAAGAATAGGATCGCGATCTGGCCTGCGCCGACTTGAATGACCGCATTGACGTTCATGTCGGATACGGCGGCAGCAGGTTGTAGACCAGCGACCCGCCTAGCAGCGCCCCGAAGAACATTCCAGCGATGAAGGCGAGGAGGTAGGTCACAGGTGCAGCTTCCCCGCGACATAAGCCCGAATCGACGGGATGAGCGCATAGAGAAGATCGCCAGGACAGGCGTCCGACATAAGGTCACGGTGACCAAGCGTCCGCTCTATGTTGGGGCACTTTTGGTGAACGTACACCGAAGCGTCCTTGAGAGATTGGATTTGCGCGGCTGTCGGCATTCCGGTGTAGCCTGGGTCATCGGGTTGGAAGTTTCCGATGAGGCAAATGTCAACGCTGATCGTGTTGAAACCCTGCGCTGCTGCGGGGACCATTTCGAGTGGGCGTCCCTGGTATACGGTTCCATCGGCTCCAATAATGAGCGTGTAGCCGATCATCACGTATCCGCGAGCACGGTGGAAAGCGTCGATATCCAGAACCGTCTGCGTCGTTGGTCCCGCTGAGTGATGAATGATCTCGTCTACCACAACCGACAGATCGCGGTAGGCGGGCTCCCCATTGAGTGGTGGATACGCGGGCTGGACGATGTTCATGTGTGGAAGCTAGCCAGATATCCCCAGACGCCGAACGCCTTCAGTAGCCAGAGGACTACGGCGATGACGACCACGATGTTGAGAATCTGCTTGAGCTTGGCGTCCATCGGAACGTAGGTATTGACGAGCCACAGCAGCACGCCGATGACGATGAGCGTGACGACGATTGGTAGAATAGGCATTTAGTTCTCCTTTGGTTGTTGCGCCACGACGGCGACCACTTCGGCTTTAGGGGCAAGCGCTGCGACCAGCGTAGCGTTCACGGTGTTGAGGTGTCCGAGCTGTATGCGAAGGTCTGCGTTCTGCGTTTCCTTCTCGTTGACGAGCTGAACCTGGGCTGCGAGGTTTGAGTTAACGGTGGTGTGGATCAGCGTGAGCTTCCCGTTGACCAGCGCCCCCAACACGATTACAACCAACCCGACCACGCCGTTCACCGCGAGGTAGAGCCACGGAAGCCAGGTGCTATAATCCATTACTTGCGCCCATTCATAGCGACCACGAATAGCGCCAGCGCCCCGAACAAGGCCATGAGCCCGAGGAAAGCGAGGGTTGCCGCAAGAGGCAGATAGGCATCACTTGCGGGCACCGCGGCCTCCGAGTAGGATAGGCTCGGACCCGCGAGACTTTAGCCTGCGGTAGCGAACGCGAGCGTGTCTGAGGTGCAGCTTTTTCATGGCTTGTCGAAGATTCCCTGAAACGGGTCGCCAGAGGCTGAGGCAGCGGCTTTGGCGGGCTTCTGGGTGCGCTGCATGGATTGCGGCGGGCGCTTCTGCGTGTAGACCCCGGTAACGCCAGCGGCAGCCCTTGCTCCCGATGAGAGCGGCGACTTGAAGGGATTCATCAGCGCATCCACGCCAACGTTACCGAACGGCAAGAACCCGGCCCCGAACTGTAGGGCACGCTCCGCAAAGTCGTGCTTCGCGCCAGGCGCGGAATGCAGTAAATACGCTGCTGGCCCGATCGTTGATGGCCCGCCGAAATAGGAGGGGTACTTCGCAAGCGCCGCCCGAGCTGGGTCGGCCATTGCGGAATCGTATTCGTCCACAGGGCCGCCGAGGGTCATTCGATAAGGCGAGTCTGGAGCAAACTCATCATTGGCGTTCTGCTCATACCGCCCGAGACGCCCGACATTTCCAGGGTTACGGAGAAGCGCCCTGGTGACCGCAGTCGGGACAACGTATCCATGCCACTGAGGAAAGTTGGCCCCTAGCCCCTTCATGTTTTTGACGTATTTCGGGGAGAGGTTGTAAGCGCCGAGATCCTGATTCACGCGGTCGAGCTTTTCAGCTTCGCTCATCTCGGGGTTAGTTTTGTCGAGCATCTGAAGGCGTGTCTCACGGAGAGCCTGGTCCCAACGATCAAGCGCTCCCGTTGTTAGCTTACGAATCGGGGTCGGGATAATCTTAGCTGGGGAATACTTCTGAAGAACCTTGCTCCCGAAGTGAGCCGATCCGCCTTCTTCCAGCCTTCCAGATTTCGTGCCGGTTATGAACTTGCCAGCGGATTTCGCCAACCCGCCCTCGCCCATAGAAAGCTGACCCATAATCCCCACGTTCTTCATGTGAGGTACGCCCGCCGTGGTGAGAGCTTCCACCTGAGTTTTAGATATGGCTCGGAGAGGAGCGAATCCAGCCCATCCAGCGCTGTTCGAGTGGATGATCTTACGCGCAGCGGGACGATCTATCCCAAGCGTCTGCATGAGGTCATTCGTTGCCCCGGTATCGCGCTGCTTGGTGCGGGCTAGCCCAAGACGTTCCTCCACCCGATCGTAGAGGTTGTGAACGGTTGGGTCGATCGTGGAAGGCGGGGCGTGAGCAAAGGCTCCGTCGCCCATTCTCTGCGCGGTGTTAAGGCGCGAACGGACGGCAGCCGGGGTTACACCACGATGGAGCGCGGCCTCGTTGTCTTTGAGAAGTTGAGCATCCGCGGCTTCCTGGGCACGCTCCGTAACGACGTGCTTGTTCAGCGTGGTGTTAATGGCTGCTATCTGTGAAGGCTTGTAGCCGGTTTGCCTCTCCCCGACGTTGGTTAGAAACTCCTCGGCAGTCTTTCGGACGATTGGCTTTGAGGACTGCAGCGCCGCCGTTCCAACGCGCCCGATTCCCCTGAGAGCGTTCTCTCCAGCGACAGCCGTCCCGCCGCCCACGAAGGTCAGCGGGTCGGTAGCCGTTTCAAATCCGGTGCGAACCAAGAAGTTCCTCAGCTTACCCCTGAAGCGTGGGTCGTTGGTCATTAGCTTGTTGACGCCCGTTGCGTGTTCCGCCGCATCCTCGATGCTCGGGTCATTCGGATGGAATGCCGCGTAAGCCATGTTTCCGACTTCCTTGCGCGTATTGGGCGATACAAGGTTGTATGGAGAGATCATCGAGGTCGCAGCCCCGACAACTCCGCCAGGGTTCTTCTTGAAGTTGGCGATCTGTGAGGCCGCCATACGCTGCGGAGCGCCCAGAACCGCGGTTACTCCCTCCGCTGGCAACTGCGCGAAGTAATCCAGCAGATGCGCGGTTTTAGAGTTCTCCGCAGTGTGTAGCCACTGACCCGCCTTCTGCAACGGTGACTGTGCGGGCTTCTTAGGCTGGTTGGAGGGTCCAGCCATCGCGGCGAAGTCTTGCGCTGCGTCGTTCGCCATTACGGAGCGACCTCAAGATGCGCGTGGACTTGCTTGTAGTCGGAGAATAGGTTAACGCCGTACTTTTCCGCGAGCGGCTGAAGCACGGGAATCCAACGCGGATTGGTGCCGATGGATTGGAACTGCCCCGACTTTATGGCCGAAACGATGTAGCCGAAACCCTCCCTGCTGTCAGGCACGGCAACGTCAGCGGCGCGTCCTTCAAGATGCCCCGCTCCAATCGGTGATCCGTCCGAGTTGCTATTGCGGCGCACCGAGTCAAGTGGGTACTGCGAGAACCCGTTAAAGACCGTCGCCGCGTGCGCCAGTTTAGGTGTTCCGCCCATCGCTTTTACGGGCCCGGATACTGAGGGTCGCCGTTGGCATTGCTTCCCCCGCTGTTGGTAGAGTTGAGCATTTTCTGGGCGGCCCGAGCAGCCTTAGCCCACGCCGCTGTGCGCCTCACGGCGTCGATCGCAAAGCCCTTCTGAGCGTCGGTTAGCGTGCCGAGCTTGTTGATCTGTCCAATGTAACCCTCAGCCGTTTCGGGGTGCGCCTGTATTCGCGCGAGCCCCTTATAAAGGCTTTGCTCAAATCCAGCCATGTTAGGATTCGGAACGCTTGACGGGTCAGGAGTATCCCCAGCCTTACGTTCGGCCTCCAGAACAGCGGAGTTCTTCCCGTTCATAGCCGCTAACCCGGTGCTAAGGAATTGGCTGGTTTGGTTCTGAGCCGTCCGCGCAGCCTGAAGCGCATCGCTGGGCTGCTTGGCAGACCTGTTCCACAATTCTTGAGAAGTTGGAATTCCCTTGAGCGTTACTTCAAAGTCACGGCGAGTCGCAGCTTCGTCGCGAGTGAACTGCTCGGAGCGAGCCTGTTGACCAATCTGGAATCCTTGGCTTCTTCCCTGCTGCCCAACATCAAAGTTCTCTCTCTGCAGAAGCAACTTGTCCTGCTGCTTCGTAGTCCGAGAGTAATCTATGTCCTTTTGAATCTGCCCAATGTCGGCAGTCGTATCGGATGCCCCACCCGTTTGACCTGTCCGACGTTGCCATGCTCGGATGGCCGCATCCCGAGCCAATCTGTTCTGCAGGGACGTATCGTAGTTCCCTTTATTGGGCGGAAGCGGAGCGGTTAATTCTGGAGGCTCGACGAAAGGCTTCTGCGTCGTTGGGTCAATACCGCGCTCTGCCAACGTAGCAGCCTGATTCTGAGTATCGCTGGTTTTTTCGCGGCCTTCCTCAAACTGCGTATGCGCCATAGCGGCCGAAGTTGCCGCCATCTCCTGCTGGGTTCGGGCGTTGTCCAACTTCTGCTGTTGGAACATTTGCTTATAGCGGAAGTAAGCGCTGGCAAGTCCAGCGATCTGCGCCAGCGGGGATTCCTGATTCACATAGTACGGCAAGCGAGCGTACCCTTACAGTCCCAGCATTCCGAGGAGCCCTTGGTTGCTGTAAACCGGGAAGTTGTTCGCCTCGCTGCCCGCAAGCCCAGACGCTCCGCCAAGGCCCTGCCCGAGAATGGACGATAACCCGCCAGCCTGAGTGCCCCAAGCGTTTTGCAGCATTTGAGCTAATGCCATGCGCGAGTCGTTGGCCGCGTTGGCGTTGAACTGATTGGTGCCCATCCAATCTTGCAGGTTCTGCGAGTTCATGGAGTTGGTCATCCCGGCGTTCCCGAGAGCCTGCTGAAGCTCCATGCCCTGCGAGCCTTGAATCGCGTTAGCCAAGGTCGGAGCGATCGAGGAGGAGAGCTGCCCTTGAAGCAACTGCTGCGCTCCCTGTGCGCCGCCGCCAACGATTCCACCGGCCGCGAGTTGATTGTTCATTGCGTTAGTCGCCTGGCGTTCTTGCGGCAAGAAGCCTTGCATAATTTTGGCGATGGTGGCGTTAGGCGATAGGTTGATGTTGGAGGTAGCTGCTACGCCTTGCGGTGGCGATGGCATATAGACAGGCTGCATGGGGTTGTTGCTCCCACCGCCTTGGCCTCCACCCTGACCGCCGCCACCGCCTGGGCTGCTGCCGTGAAACTGGTTGCCGCCCTGTCCGAAGCCAGCGCCCCAGCCGCCTTGGCCTTGAGGTGGCCCGAGGCCGTAGCCCTGCCCGCCTTGGCCGAAGCCCATCTGACCGCCCTGCTGCGCGTAGTTTGGCTGGTAGCCGTTCATGGCTCCGCCCAGGCCGCCGCGCTGCTGGTTCTGCTGCATCTGTGCTAGAGGTGAAATATAACTCATGCTATTGCCCCCAAACCGTAAACGCCGTGGGGGTAACGGAATAGTCTATCTCCATAGATTGCCCCACTTGAAGCGGTAAGCACCCGGTGGTTTGACCTATCGCTACCGCCGATATGGTTCCGCGATCATGCGAAATCTTAGAGCCGCTGACGGTTCCACCAGACCAAACGACTAGAATGGGTCCGTAGTAAGGTGTTACGCCAACCGTGGTCCCGTCGAACTGCGTGGTGGTCGCTGGAATCTGCGCTAGCCCCGCAACCTGCGTATTTAGGTTGTTGTATCCCCGGCACTCCAGGACACAGAAGTGGACGAAGGTCCCGTTAGCATAAACAGGCCCCGTAACGTTCCCAGCCATTGCGCATCCGCGAACCCAAGTGTCCGAAGAAGATGAGTCGTTTGCGAACCCATAAGTCTGCGTTGCGCTGTATTGCGATGAGTAGTTGTCGAGCTGGGCTCCGGTAACGTAGCATCCCACCACGCCGCTAACGTAGATCCCGGCACCGTTGGCCCCGGTCTGCGTCTGACCGTTGCAGATGAAGGCCCCGCCAATCACATGGAAGTTCGATGCCGTTCCGGTTGTTCCAATCACTCGCATTCCCGGCCCGTTCCAGTTGGCCGAGTAGCATGACACCAGGCGTACTTGGTCGATCAGCGCGCTGGATCCAGCCGATGCATCGAACACGATCCCAGGCCCGGTGTAGCTCGTTCCAGACACGTCGCCCGGATGCGCCTCGCAGTCGATCATCGTTATTTGCTGGATGGTTTGACCGTTCTGTGGCTTGAAGTAGAAGGCTGCCCCGGTGCCCGTCGTATTGCTATCGGTGAATACAAAGACTTTGTCGAAGTGGCAGCGCGTGGCTTGTTTGCCCGAGCCGCCCGTAACGGGGATGACGCTAACGCCCTGCTGGAAGCCCTCAACGCGCACGTCCTTCAGTTGAACGTGTTCCACGTCGAACATCGAGATACCGAACCCGCCGACGCCTCCAGCGTTGATTGGCGTGCTGCGCCAGGTGCAATCGTCCATGTGGACTTCCACCGCCGCCTCGCCCACGCCGGTAGCCGTCCCAATCGTGACCATAGCCAGGTTAGCGGGGCTGGTGTTGTTGGCGTAGCTGCCGAGGCACCGAAAGATAAACATTTGCGCGGCGTTGTCGGCGGCGATAGCTTGCGGGCAATCGTTGAAGAAGATGCGGTCGATGTTGATGGACTGCCCGGATACCGTTCTGATGCCAGCCCCGCTCGTTAGCCCTCCTATGAAGTTGATCTCGAAGTTGAGGAAGTCAACACCACAGGCGTCCGTTCCGCCGCTGGTCGTCGTGTTGACCTGGAATACGTCGTTGTTCGTAGTCTGGATTATAACGCTTTGGTTGCTCGCACCCATGATGCGGATAGGCGCGTAGATGCCGCTGCTGCTCAATGGCGAGCCGATATAGACCTGGCCTGAAACGTAGCACTTCCCCTCGGGCAAAATGTACGTCCCGCCACCGAGCCCGATGAGAGCATTCATATCGGCCTGCAGGGCGGTCGTGTTGGCAGCCGCTGCGCCTGCGTTGTTTGGTGTCATCGTGGAAACGAAGATGCCGGGAACAGCGGGCGGGATGGAT
>Ga0070765_100002057_pt1 | contig 12499 bp, 12 predicted proteins | sample HubBroMetageWFT5_FD_71516 | JGI IMG/M metagenome (GOLD analysis project Ga0070765, IMG submission 71516) | Warmed and freeze-thawed soil microbial communities from the Hubbard Brook experimental Forest, New Hampshire - Hubbard Brook CCASE Soil... | ecosystem: Environmental > Terrestrial > Soil... | reverse complement strand
CTCGTTCATCCTATTCGCGCTGGAGGCCAAATTCGCCGCCCACGGAGTGCTGGCGATCGGCGGAATCGTCACCCTCACGTTGGGCGGACTGTTGCTCGTGGACGCGCCCATCCCCGAGATGCGAGTCCATCTGCTCACAGCATTGGCGGTCAGCATCCCTTTGGGAATCATTACAGTCTTTTTGATGAGCATCGCACTGAAAGCGCGGACCAATAAAGTTGTCACCGGGGTGCAAGGACTAATAGGAGAGATCGGCCTGACCCAGAGCGCTCTATCCCCGCAGGGAAAAGTCTTCGTCCACGGCGAACTCTGGGACGCAATCGCTTCCGCCAATGTGCCTGCGGGACAGCCAGTGATAGTGCGGCAGGTAAAAGGATTGCAGTTATCAGTCGACCCAACTCCATCCACCCAGCAAACCACCCAAGCGTAACCGATGGAGGACGGGCGTCCTCGCCAGTCAGCGATGCTCACGGACCGCGGTCATCCGCGTAGTTGCTTTTCCTTTGGGGACTTTCGTATCCTTTGCGGTTTACCCCGTTGGGTTCCCTCGTCATGAATCAGAGCCCCCGCGCACCTCGCCAGACAACCCTGCATCCCTTTGAAATCGCAGTCCCACCCGCCCAATTGCGATACAATCCGCCTCAGAGGCATTCCTGACAATCAGGCGCGGAGGCCCAGATGGAACTTGGCTTTGGTTTCACGACCATCGTAATTATCATCTTCGCTTTATATCTGCTAAGTTCGATCAAGATTCTGGCGGAGTACGAGCGCGGCGTGATCTTTCGCCTGGGGCGCCTGCTTCCGGAAGCCAAAGGTCCCGGGCTCATTTTCGTGTTCGCCCCGCTCGACCGCATGGTTCGCATCTCCTTGCGGCAGGAGGCTCTGGAAGTGCCGGCGCAGGACATTATCACGCGCGACAACGTCACCTTGAAGGTAAACGCCGTCATCTTCCTGCGCGTGATCGAGCCGAGGAAAGCTGTGGTCGAAGTTTCCAATTACGTGTACCAGACCTCGCAGTTCGCGCAAACCACGCTGCGTTCTGTCCTCGGCGAGCAAGAGCTCGATGAACTTCTTGCCCATCGCGACAAGATCAACCTACGCCTGCAAAGCATCCTAGATACCCACACCGCTCCCTGGGGAGTGAAGGTGGCCAACGTCGAAGTCAAGCAGGTGGACATGCCCGAGTCCATGCTGCGCGCCATGGCCAAGCAGGCCGAGGCCGAACGCGAAAAGCGTTCCAAGATCATTCACGCCGAAGGCGAGTTCTCCGCTGCGCAGCGTCTGGTGGATGCAGCCCGACTGCTGGCCACCGAACCCGTGAGCGTGCAATTGCGCTATCTGCAAACCTTGACCGAAATCGGAGTGGAGAAGAACACCACGGTAGTCTTTCCGGTTCCGGTGGACTTTTTTTCGAGCATTCCAAAGTTATTCGCAAGACACAATGGAGACGCGCCGGCCGCTGCGAAGGGCTGAGCGGCCTCCATCGAAAACAACAACGAGGTTGAAATGGCAACGGCTACTCAGGACACGGAAATCACGTTGGGCACGGGCAAGATGCTTGCCCTGTTTTTTGGACTGGTCGCGCTCTGCGCAGTTTTCTTCGGCATGGGATTTTCCCTGGGGAGAAGCTCCGTTAGACTTGCGTCCCCCGACCTCCCTGCCGCGACTACCGTCAGCACAGGCGGGGCACGACCTTCCGCGGTCAAGACCACCAGCGCCAATCCGCCGGCCGATATGACGTTCTACAAAACGGTTGAGAGCAAGGACGTAAATACCCAGCCCGTCCCGAAGGAGGTCTCAACCACTTCTTCCGATAACACCGCGTCTGCCAACGCGCCAGCGAGCGCCGATCCCACTGCATCGCCCGCGAACAGTTACTTCGTGCAAGTGGCTGCGGTCAGCAAAGCAGAAGACGCGGCGGCCCTGGTCGATGCGCTCAAGAAGAAACAATATCCCGCATTCTCAACCAATACGCCGACCGACAAGCTCATCCACGTACAGGTGGGACCGTACCCAGACATCAAAGATGCCGAACTGATGCGGGGCAAGCTGGTCAGCGACGGCTACAACCCAATTCTAAAGAGATGACAATTGTCGATTTCCAATTACCACGTTGTCATCCCGAGCAAAGCGAGGGATCTCGGTTCTAGCCCGCACGACCGGTATCGTCCCCACAGGCAAACACCCAAATCCCTCCCATCGATTCCGATTCCATTACTATCGTTGCCATGACTGATCCGGAGCAAACCCTGAATCGCATGCTGCACGCCGTCGCCGACCCAACCCGCCGCCGAATTCTGCAAGCTCTCAAGGAGCGCGGAGCTTGTTCCATCGGCAAGGATGTGGGCCTATGCGCTTCGGATCTCGAGCCGCGGGTTCACCTTTCGCAGCCGACGATCTCCCATCATATGTCGATCCTGACAAAAGCGGGCCTGGTGGAGGCAAAGAAGCTGGGACAGTGGATGTGGTACCGCCGAAATGAGACAGCCCTGCGCGAATTTGTCCACAAACTGCGTGAGACTCTTTAGCCGACGGCATTCTGTGTCGCGGGCGACCTGGTCCGGGAGGAACGCCGACTCGATCAAAACTGCTGTCCTGAAAAAAGATCCCCGCTCCGGGATGCGACCACGGTAGCAATTCTCAACGAGCGCTATGGCCAAGTGGCTGTTGAAAAGTTCTTTTCGTGGTGTTTCAGCAGCCGAAGTCCGTTCGTAAGTTATTGAATGTTCGTTCGCCAGCAGTCCTTGAGGTTGGCTGAAATTACTGCGTAGGTTCCCTTTTTCAACAGCCACGACTGATTACCTCAACGATGCTGGTTACATTATTTGGTAGAAGCGACACCGCAAATCTCTAAAAATCAATATGTTTCGCTTCCAGTTCTCCTTCAAAAAAACCACTGTACCTAATTGTTAAGAAAGAGCTCTTCCCATTCACGAATAACATGGGATTCATGGCCACCGCATTGCCTGAGAACAGCACAAAGGCTAGTTCGGTATTTCCCCTCGCGTCGGGTCGAACAAATTTCAAGACAATTCCTGGAGGATAAATCAATGAAGCGAATTGGTTCTCTGACCCTTCTCGTTTGCATCTATCTTGCTCCGGCCGCGTGGCTGCAAGCAGCATCGAGTGTAAAAATCATCAAATTCAATGTTCCAGGTGCGGGCAAAAGCAAGGGCCAAGGCACCGAACCCTTAGCAATCAACAAGGCCGGCGCGATTGCAGGATTTTACCTCGATTCGGCTGGGGTCGAGCACGGCTTCCTGCGGTCCACCAAAGGCGCAATCACCAAAATTGATGCCCCGGGCGCGGCGACCACCCAACCTGAATCCATGAATATTGCTGGGGACATCTCGGGGTTTTACACTGATTCCAGCGGTGCGCTGCATGGGTTCCTGCGCACCACCAGCGGCAAGTTCACCACCATCGACGCTCCGCACGCCGGCACCGGTACGGGCCAGGGCACCGAGGCTCTCAACATCGACCCATCGGGGACGACGATCGCGGGAATTTACATTGATTCCGGCGGTGTGGCTCACTGCTTCGTGCGCGCTACCAACGGTACTATCACTGAGTTTAGTGCTAAGGGCGCGGGAACAAAAAGCGGACAGGGCACTTTCACTGCAGGAGTCGATGGTATCAACCATGCAGGCACAATTCCCGGAACGTATGCGGATTCGGCCGGGGTATTTCACAGCTTCGTGCGCTCTCCGAAGGGCGCTATCACTAAATTCACTGTTTCGGGCGCAGGCACAGGTGCCGGCCAAGGGGTCCTAGTCTCAGGAATCAATACTGGCGACGAGGTCTCGGGAATTTACATTGATTCGGCCGGCGCATTCCACGGCTACGTGCTTGCGAGCGGCAAGGTCACTAAATTCAATGCTCCAGGCGCGGGCACGGGCTCTGGCCAGGGCACTGAGCCTGAGAACATCAACACGGCCGGAGATACCACAGGCCAGTATATCGATTCGAGCGGCGTAAACCACGGCTTCCTGCGACTTTCCAGCGGAAGTATCGGGACATTTAATGTTCAAGGCGCAGGCACAGCCAGCGGCCAAGGCACAATCCCGAGCAGCAACAACGACACGGACGCGATCACAGGAACTTACGTTGATTCAGCCGGAGTGTTTCATGGCTTCCTGCTGACCCAATAAAACGAATCCCAACCAAACGCGAAGCCGCCCGCCGTATGGGCGGCTTCCTTTTGTCGGAGGCTTTGCAACTGCGAACACGAAGGATGCGGGCCCGTGGAGCGGCCCGGAAGAACATACTTAGCTGGGCTAGTGGCCCGTAACTATTGCAAAATCGCGATTGCGCTCACTGACCTTGCAACGGGGCCGCGTGGCCCGTCCAAGCAGCTTGGGCGGGGTTTCTCGTCACCGCCCAACTATGCTATACATTTTCAGGCAACCAACTAACTTCGGACCTTCCCGACACTTGAACCTGGGGAGAATCAAATGCCCGCCTACGCCGTAGTCATTCGTGAAAAGACTCGCAACCCTGCCAAGTTGGACGAGTACAAAAAACTAGCTTCAGGCAGTTTCGAGAAGCATCCGGCTAAATTTCTCGCCATTCATGGTCGTTCTGAAGTTCTCGAAGGCCCCAAATGCGAAGAAATTATCATCCTCGAATTCCCCAGCTACGACGCGGCGCATGCCTGGTATCACAGTGCGGAGTATCAGACCGCATGCGAGCATCGCTTCCAGGGCGGAGACTATCGTTGCATCCTCACCGAGGGCGTGGCACCCAAATGATCGACGTTCCGGTCGATTACACTGAACGGCCTAGCTCTCGACCCACGCTCCCTTGTTTTCATAGATCGTAGAGAGAAAATACGAATTCTGGGTTTATAGCATTTCTCAGAAAGTAACCGTGTGCTCTGGAATATTTACGCGTGAGTAATTTCAACAGGCTAGCGCTAGTACCAGTTTCCCCTCTGCGGCTACCTGAATAAAATGGCTTTGTTGTAAGGGAGAGCAATCTCACCCCCTCTTGGATAGCCGCCGTGGCGGCTATTTCAGCTTGGATCCCTTCATGAAGGAGTTGCGACGTGAGGGCTGCGCGGCGATAAATCACAATCGAAACGGGGCAGGAACTTTACCGTCCGCCAACTGCGTAATCCTGCAAGGAAGCAGGAACCCCTGATCGTAGCGGCTACCAAACTGTTCGCCCATCGTGGATATGATTGGGCTGGTGTTCGGTTTCATGCGGCCCGTCCCGGTCGATCAAGATCGACGTGCCTCCAGGAACATGGCAATGACGATTGCAAAGCTCATGGCCCGCGGCTTCTCAGAGTGCTATCCCTAGCCTGCTGGTGGGCCACCCTTTCTTTCATGAAGCGTGGCTACTCATAATTTCTTTAAAATGCTGCCGGAATTAAATCATCGCAGTTAAGATAGTGCCGTGGAGAATGTAACTCCGGCAGCGATCGCGGCCCTGGCAATTGAGCTCGCTCCCGCAGTGGCGTTTGGCGTTGCAGCGGTGCGCATTACGCGAGCGGTTCAGCGTTGGTCGGTCGCCACCCGCGTCGCCTTTCCTGCGCTGTTTGTCTTGCCATACATCCTGGTCTCGGCTTCCTATCATATCTTTCGATGGCGATGGTTCGCACTCTACGGGGGGCTGCCGGTCGTCGTTGCATGGCTGCTCGGACAAGCTGTGGCCGCCGATCCGGAGCAGCTCGGCAACTGGAAGGATGCCGTCATTCTACTGATGCTGGGGCTAGCCGTCGATCTGCGTTGGTTTGACGCGGCTTGGCCCAACGGTTTGCGCGCGCTCAATGAATTGCTTCTCGTTGATATCGGATTGTACGGCTTTCTGGCCATTCGCCAACTTAGTGGAACCGGCTATGACTTTCACCTGCGCTGGAGCGATTGGAAAAGCGGCTTTCGGGAACTGATCTTCCTCACGCCTTTGGTTTTGGTCCTGGGACTGGCGCTCGGATTCATCCATCCCCATGCCAACCTGCCGCAAGCGGGCACAGGGGCGCTGCGATGGGTGGGGATTTTCTGCTTCACCGCCGTGCCCGAAGAACTCTTCTTTCGTGCCTGGGTGCAGAACCTGCTTGAACGCCGCGTGGGGCGCCGGACAGCCCTTCTGATCGTTTCGGCTCTCTTCGGACTGTCACACTTCAACAAACGCTCGGCGCATTTCAACTGGCGCTATGTATTGCTGGCCACCATCGCGGGGATCTTCTATGGACGAGCGTGGCGCGAACAGCGGCGCGTGCCAGCCTCGGCCATCACCCATGCCAGCGTCGATTGGATATGGGGGCTCTGGTTCTAAGAGCTGGCGATCACGCTTGACCTCCGCTCCGAGCAGGAGCACAATCCTCCTCAAAACGACTTGGGTCGATGGCTCACGGCCAACAGAAAGAGGATCTATGCCGATCAAGGTTAAGCAGGGAGATCTTGGGCTACTGCAGCATGCCACATCCAAGGAACTTCTGGAGTCGAAAATTCCCGCACGCCTCGCCTATGTCTGGACCGACGGGACGCCCAGAGTTATCCCCATTTGGTTTCACTGGAACGGACGAGACATCATAATGGCAAGCCCGCTCAAAGCGCCCAAACTGAAAGCCTTGGCCAAGAACGGAAAGGTGTCGCTCACCATCGACGACAACGTCTTTCCCAACAAAGTGCTCATGATCCGCGGCAGCGCTCGGCTGCAAACCCTGGACGGAATCGTGCCTGAATACGCCTTGGCTGCGGAACGCTACTTCGGACCCGAACAGGGCAAGGCCTGGGTCGAGAAGCTTCGGAGCATGATTTCAAACATGGTGCGAATTACGGTCACGCCGGAATGGGTCGGCCTGCTCGACTTCCAGACGCGTTTCCCCAGCGCCCTGTCGTCCTGACGGTCTGCCCGTAACTTCATCATTCTCCAACTTTTGAGTGCATCGCCCTTATCCCGCTGGATCAAGATCGGTTCTTGGTCGAAAATCTGTTAACTTTCCTGAGCCTTTTTCTGCCGGTTTTGCGCTTTTTAAAATAGAGGGGAGTAATTCCATCCGGGATGCGCGCCGGCACCCTCCCGCTACCAAGAAGGGGGAGCTGTACCGGTCAGCGGGGTGGTTCTGGTTCGCATCCCTGCGGTGGTCCTGATCCTTTTCCGCTCCGGCTGCGCCTCAATTACAATCACGGTCTCGCTCTTACGGACACTCAAATGAAACTTGCACAGATTGCTTCTGCGCTGGGCGCGCGTCTGGAAAATGGCTCGCCCGATACCGAGATCACGGGCGTGGCTGGAATTGAAGAAGCCGGCCCGGGCCAGCTTACGTTTGTGGCCAACCCAAAGTATGCGGCGGCTGCCCGGCGGACGAACGCGTCGGCCGTCGTCGTTGCCGAGGACTTCCCTGCCCTCGCGACGGCAATGTTACGCGGCAAGAATCCGTACCTGACATTCGCGCGAGCGATAGGTCTGTTCCATCCGCCCTCCAAGTACGCCGCCGGAATTCATCCCACAGCAGTGATACCTGCTTCCGCCCGGATTGGCGAGGGCGCACACGTCGGACCATATGTCGTCGTTGGTGAGTCCGTCGAGATTGGGAAACACGCCGTGCTATTGGCGCACGTCGTGATTTACCAGGGGGTGAAAATCGGCGACAACTTTATGGCACATGCTCACGCCGTGGTGCGCGAGCACTGCCGCATTGGAAATAACGTGCTGCTGCAGAACGGCGTGGTTATCGGCGCCGACGGCTTCGGATTCGCGAAAGACGATCTCGGCCACTGGCACAAAATCCCGCAACCGATGCCAGTGGTGATTGAAGACGACGTGGAAATCCAGGCGAATTCCTGCATCGACCGCGCCAGCGTCGGCCAAACCCACATTTCCCGCGGCACGAAAATCGACAATCTGGTACAGGTTGGCCATGGCTCCCGTATTGGCGAGCATTCGCTGCTGGCGGCGCAGGTCGGCCTCGCCGGCTCGACCGATGTAGGCAACAACGTAATTCTCACGGGACAGGTGGGCGTTGTGGGTCATTGCAAGATTGGGGATGGCGCTATCGTTACCCCGCAAAGTGGGGTAGCTGGCGACGTCGCTGCGGGAGCGATTGTCAGCGGCGCTCCCGCCATCGATCACAAATTGTGGTTGAAGGTTTCAGCGCTGCTGAGCCGATTGCCGGAGATCGCGAAGGCCGTGCGGGCCAAAAAAGATTAGCCATTCCGTTTCTTCGGTTGCGCCACGCCGAGGCCGGCGCTAGTGATTGGTTATTCGCGCAAGATCCTTCACCCGGCTGACGCCAGGTTCAGGATGACGTCCCTTTTAACTTTGACAGTTACGCAGAGGAGTATTGGTCAAGCGGACGCTTTTCCTTCGTGAACCTTCGTGTCCTCTGTAGTTGTCGGGTTTGACTCTTGAAGCTCAACCGGCAAGCCGCTGTCGATGGCTCGGCGGACTTTCGCCATCAGGCAGTCGCGGCTGCCGAAATCCTTGGGCTCGATTGGCGCGTGAAAGATTACGGTCACGGTACCCGGCTTGATCGCGAACCTGCGCTTGGGCATGACCTCGTGCGAGCCGACAATAGTCACAGGAACTACGGGAACGCCGCACTCCTCCGCCAAGTAAAACGGTCCCTTCTTGAACGGCAGGAGCTTGCCATCGAAGGAGCGGTGTCCTTCGACGTAAATGGTCATGTTGACGCCTTGACGAATCACCTCCGCGGCTGCGCGGACGGCGGCGATTCCCGACTCGCGGTTTCCACGGTCCACCGGGACGAGCGATCCGAATCGCATAAGCCTTGCCAATACCGGAACACGGAACAATTCTTTCTTGACCATGATCGACATGCGGCGCGGAATCAGCGGCATCAGGATCGGCGGGTCGACATTGGAAACGTGATTGGACATGAAGATATAGGTTCGGGCGGGATCGAGCTTGTCCAAGCCGACGGTCTTTACCTGAATTCCGGCGAGTCTAACTCCGTTCCACGCGCCCCACATTGTCATGCGATAGAGCAGACTGACGTCGCCGGTCAGCAGCGTCCAGGGAAAGCCGATCAAGGCCGCGAAGGGCAGCAGTGCGGCCCAAAATCCGAGCATGACGAGAGTGCGAATCATTTCTGTGGCGCGATGTTGTACAGGTGGCTCAGCTCAAAATCAATTTGTTCTCGGTGCCCGAGCTCAGCGTCGCACCGAGCGACTTCAACCGCTCCGGGAGCTTCTCGTAGATACCGCCAAAACCTCCGTTGGAGAGAATAGCGACGACATCGCCCGAACGCATTTCGGGCGCCACCAGTTGCACAATTCCCTCGACGGTAGGCACAATCCGCGCCCGCCGGCCATGCTTCTGGATTTGCGCTGCGACCGTGGCCAAGTCCAGGCGTTCGGCTTCCGGAATCGCTTCCGACATGAAGACTTTTGCCACGACGACTTCATCCGCCAGCGCCAGACTTTTCGCCAATTCATTTTGCAGAACGTTGCGTCGCATAGTGTTCGAGCGCGGCTCGAGGATTGCCCACAAACGTGCGCCCGGATAGTTCGAACGCAGAGCGGTGAGCGTACCCGCGATTGCCGTCGGGTGATGCGCAAAGTCATCGATGATGGTAATGCCATTCACCCTGGCGCGGACCTCAAGGCGCCGCTTCACACTTTTGAAGGTCTTCAGCGCGGCCGAGATCTCTTCCCGCGATATGCCGCATCCGGCAGCCATCGCGGTCGCAGCAGTTGCGTTCCATACGTTGTACTCGCCCGCCACTGCGTATTCGAAATCCCCCCACTGCTTTCCCTCCCGGCGAAGCGACCATGTGGTTCGTCCGGGTTCCAGATGCAGGTTGGCGATTTGCCAGTTTGCGTTTGTGCCGGATCCATATCGTTCCACCGGGCAGAACGCGCGGGCAAGACAACGGTCGAGACTCTCTCCGGTATCGAACGCGATAATGCGGCCGCGGCGCGGCACCAGATTCACCAGACGCTTGAACGCAGTTTCCACGGCATCCAGGTCTTTATAGATATCCGCGTGATCAAATTCAACCGAGGTCAGGATGACAGAGTCTGGAAAGTAATGCAGGAACTTCGGGCCCTTGTCGAAGAAAGCCGTGTCGTATTCGTCGCCCTCAAGGATGAAGTGCTTGCCCTGACCGAGTCGAAAACTGCTGCCAAAGTTTTCTGCGATGCCGCCGATCAGGAAAGAGGGCTGCAGCCCCGCAGTGTGAAAAATCCACGCCAGCATGGAGGTCGTGGTTGTCTTGCCATGCGTGCCCGCAACCACCAGCACTTCTTTGCCGCGCAGAAATTCATCATGAAGAACTTGCGGCAGCGAACAAAACGGGATGCGCTGATCGAGAACGTGTTCCAGTTCCACGTTGCCGCGCGAGATGGCATTGCCCACCACCACCAGGTCGGGTTGCGGTTGCAGGTTCTGCACCGCAAACGGCTGGGCCAACGGAATATCGAGTGATGCCAGAAAGTCCGACATCGGCGGATACGCGGCTGCGTCGGAACCAGTGACGCGAAAGCCACGCTGCTGCAGCATCCCGGCCAGCGAGGCCATCGCTGTGCCGCAGATCCCAATCAGGTGGATGTGTTTGTTTCCGGTCATGATTTGATGTGCGCCACCCGCGATCCTAAGTGCGACGATGTTACTGTCGGAGTCGTCGCTGATTCCAGAATCCGAAGGCTTCCTTCTCTTTTGCCCACATTGAGTGCCGCACGCACTCCTAAGGGAAGAGTGATGTTGCGGCGCGAGACGTGGCCAGAACGCAGTCCATACGCCACCGGCATTCCCAAGTCTCCGACCAGCCGCAACACGACTTCTTCCAAAGTGTAATCCTGGTCGTTGTTTTGCACGCACTCCAGCATCTCGCCGAATACGATGCCGCAAACGTCTGCCAACTTGCCCGCCAATTTCAACTGCATTAGCATGCGATCGATCTGGTAAGGCTTCGCGGCTACGTCTTCAATAAACAATATCGTCCCTTCCGTGTGGATTTCATAAGGCGTGCCCAACGATGCTGCCAGCATCGACAGACAGCCGCCATAGAGAATTCCTTCAGCCGAACCGGCCACTAGAGGCTTCGCTCCCGATTCCGGTCCGAAGTCTATCTTCCACTCTGAAGCTCCGCTGAGCGCGGCTTCCCACGTGGGCAGCTCGACCCCGTCGGAATGGGCGAAATCCCTTGTGACCATCGGACCGTGGAAGGTCACGAGCCCTGTGGAATCTGAAATATAAGTCAGCAGTGAGGTGACGTCGCTGTAGCCCACGAAAATCTTAGGATGCGCTTTGATTTTGTCGAGATTGAGAGCGTTGAGCAGATAATTCGCGCCGTATCCGCCGCGAGCGCAAACAATCGCCCGGACGTCATCTCGGGTGAACATTTCCTCCAGTTCACGGGCCCGGCGATCTGCGGAGCCGGCGAAGTAGAGATTCTTTTCCGTGATGGAGTCGAGATAAAAGGGCTTGTATCCGAATTTCTCAAGGGCCTTGCAGCCGACATCGAGCGGTTCCCATTTGATATTGCTGGCGGGAGCGATGATTCCGACGGTGTCGCCCGGTTGAAGCGCAGGCGGCTTGATGCGCGGGATGGATGGGCTCGACGGCATCGGGATCAACGTGAAACAGCCATATTCGGACTGTCAATCTTAACCGAATATCGGCAGCGGCTGGGCCTCAAGCGGAGTTTTGCCAAATCAGAGGTAACGAACCCCAAACAGGGCGCAAACTCGGAGTGTGTCTCGAATTCCGGTATTTTACAAACCTTTTACAAACGTCGAACGAAAAGTGGCATACATTGTGTACCGTGATCGAAGCCGTCGCCTCAGTGCACGAGATTGCATGGATTCCTGCCCTGGTCTGTGCTGGCTTGAAACACAATTCCGGCGATTTCATGGAGGACGATATGAAGCGATTAGCGCGTCCGTTCTCGACTGCCCATCTATCCGGGGCACTCGATCACCGGCTCAATCTCTATTCATTGGCCGCCAGCGCGGCTGGCGTGAGTCTGTTGGCCCTGTCGTCTCCAGCTCAAGCCAGGATTGTGTTCACCCCCGCCCACATTAGGCTCACTCCCAACCACAGATTAGCAATCGATCTAAATCACGACGGCGTCAAGGATTTCGAGCTCGTCGACACACCGGCGGGCTCTTTCGAGTCCCTGGCTATTCATCCCTTACAGGTTGGAAACGCATTGGCCCAGGCGAACGGGGACTGTAACCCTTCGGTAGGGGTTGCTGCGCTGAAGGCCGGGGTGCCGATTGGTAAGGGGCAGATATTCTCAAAGAACCTCTATTGCATGGCGCAATATATTGGCGCCGACGGCGGTTCACTAGGCCCATGGGCGGGCGGCATTGCCCACCGCTATGTGGGTGCCCGGTTCATGATTAAGGGTAAAGCGCACTTCGGGTGGATACGCCTCAGCGTTAGTCGCGCACCTTTCGTCGCCCACATGACCGGCTATGCTTATGAAACGATACCAAACAAACCGATCATTGCCGGAAAGACGAACGGCCCCGAGCAAGTAGCGGGAATTCCTGCCAAGTCGGATGAGCAAACTGCCAGTCTGGGG
>Ga0070765_100002055_pt1 | contig 12500 bp, 10 predicted proteins | sample HubBroMetageWFT5_FD_71516 | JGI IMG/M metagenome (GOLD analysis project Ga0070765, IMG submission 71516) | Warmed and freeze-thawed soil microbial communities from the Hubbard Brook experimental Forest, New Hampshire - Hubbard Brook CCASE Soil... | ecosystem: Environmental > Terrestrial > Soil... | reverse complement strand
CCAACCAGCCCAACGCGACTGACCGCAACGATGGCCTGAAACTCCGCGACCTTTACATCACCGCCGCTGCCCGCTGCGCTCCTCCCGACAACAAACCGCTGCCCGAGGAGCTTGCCAACTGCTCCCCCTATCTCGATCGCGAACTTGAGGGCTTGAAGAAGCTGAAAGTGATCGTCGCTCTGGGGAAGATCGGCTTCGATGCTTACTTGAACTCGTTGAAGCGCCAGGGCCTGGTGAAGAGTCGGGCCGCATTCCAGTTCGCCCATGGCGCGCAATACCAACTACCCGACGGCAAGACGCTGCTGGCGTCCTACCACCCTTCGAACCAGAACACCCAAACCGGCAAGCTCACCCGCGACATGTTCCTGACGATATTCAAGCGCGCAGCACAAATTGCCGATCAGTAACCAGAGCGGGGACGTTTGAGCCGGACCCTGAGCTATCTCCGGAGCGCCTGTGAATTCCCTTCACAGCCCGGTCCGGGACGTCCCCGCCCGTCTGCAGCGGCAAGTCCTCAGTCGCTAGTCGCTAGTCGTCTGCTAAAAACACCTGTTTCACCACAGAGACACAGAGGACAGAGACGGATTCAATAATTTGGTCATTGTGTCCTTCCGTAATTTTTCATAGCTGCTCCGCGGATCGGTTCCTTTTTTTCAAATTACCCAATTACCAAATTACCCAATTACCAATTTCTCTGTGACTCTGTGATGAAGGAGGTTTGAGGGCGGGCGTCCCGGACCGGGAGCTTCCGAAAAAAGCTTTTAACCGGAAAGGGCGCGAAGAAAGGCCGCGAAGCGCGCCAAGAAAAGCGGTTGACCGCAAGAGAGCAATAGGCGAAGAAAAAAACGTGTCGCCACAATCCGCGTTGACCAGAAAAGCTCCGTGCAACGGTTTTCTCTGTGTCTCTGTGACTCTGTGGTGAGGAGTCTTTTTGGGGAGATTACGCTGACGACTGGCGACTAGCCACTGGCCGCTGGCTTCTGGCAAACGCTTTTCGCTGGCTAGCAGCCAAGGAGCCAGTAGCCAGCAGCGCTCCTGTGTTAGAACTACCGCGTGCCCATCTACCTCGGCATCGACGGCGGCGGAACCAAGACCACTTGCGCCATCGCGGACGACCAGTCCGTTCTTGGCGCGGCTACCAGCGGCGGAAGCAACATCACCCGTCACGGGGACGCCCGCGCGCGGGAAGCGCTGCATGCGGCGGTTCGCGACGCCTGCGCTGTAGCCAAGATCTCCACATCACAAATTGCGAGCGCCTGCGTCGGTCTCTCGGGAGCGGGACGTCCGGAAGTCCGTGATGCCGTCGCGCGCATGATCGCCGAAGTCCTGCCCTGCAAGGTCCTGGTCGTAAGCGATCTCGAAACGACGCTGGAAGCTGCCTTCGGCGACGGTCCTGGAGTGATCACCATCGCCGGCACCGGTTCCATCGCTTACGGCCGCGATGCCCATGGACAGACCGCCCGCGCCGGCGGATGGGGCCTTGCGATTTCCGACGAAGGCTCCGGCCAGTGGATCGGGCGCGCCGCGGTCAGCGCCGCGCTCGGTGCCAAAGACGCCGGACACGAGCCCCCCTTGCTTGCCGCGATCCTCAAGCTGTGGCAACTCTCGACTCTCGATGACCTGGTGCGGCACGCCAACGTGTCGCCGCCGCCGGACTTTTCGAGCCTGTTTCCGCTCGTGCTGGAGGCGGCGCAGTCTGGCGATCGCCTCGCCAAGAGTCTCCTGCGGCACGCGGGCAACGAACTCGCGGCTTTGACAAAAAATGTGATCCGCCGCCTCTTTGCCAAGACGGACAGCGTCCCGGTGGCCATCTCGGGAGGAGTCTTTCGTCAGTCGGAACTCGTGCGGCAGGTTTTCTACAATGAGGTCATGGCGGAATCCCCGCGGGCCAGCGTGAATCTTGACGTTGTCGATCCGTTGCAGGGCGCCTTAGCCCTGGCTCGTAGAGCGGTCGCGGCAAAGCTCACGAGCGGGTAGACGACGCGACGATGACAACACTCCATGCCCTCCGATGAAAGCACCGGCGCGAGGCTGGCTCCTGAGCACCCGGAGTCGGGAGTGTCGGCTTCGCCCCGGGCGTTGCCTCCGGACGCCGAAGAGCTCAAAGTTCGAGCTTCGGACCCCGCCTTGAATGAAGATGCCGCGCTTAGCCTTCTGAAGCGCGCCGACCTGCCGACCGACGTGCTCGAGCAACTGGGCAAGAATGGCAGCGTCCTGAAGTCCCGCAAGGTCAAGCTTGCGCTGGTCGAGCATCCCAAAACGCCGCGCCACGTCTCACTCCCGCTGGTGCGGCAGCTTTACACTTTCGATTTAATGCAGGTGGCGCTCACGCCCGTGGTGCCCGCCGACGTCAAACTTGCGGCGGACGAAGCGCTGTGCAACCGGCTCGAGACGCTAGCTTCGGGAGAAAGGCTGACGCTTGCGCACCGCGGCTCCGGAAGGATTGCCGAAGCGCTCTTGTGTGATGGAGAGGCGCGGGTGGTCCAGGCAGCACTGCAGAATTCGCGGCTTACCGAAGCGTCGATCGTGCGGGCGCTCGCTCGGCACGACACATCCGGGGCGTTCGTCGAGGCCGTTTCGCATCACCCCCAGTGGTCGCTGCGGCGCGAGGTGCGCGTGGCGTTGCTGCGCAATGAAAAAACTCCGATCGCCAAGGCCGTCGAGTTTGCACGGACGCTTCCAACCGCGCTGGTGCGCGAGATTTTGCATGGATCGCGGCTACCGGGGAATGCGAAGACGCACTTGTTGGCGGAAATCGAAAAGCGCGGGAAGGGCAAGGTCAGCAGCTGAGAACGACGACAAAAGCCTTTAACCGCAAAGATCGCAAAGAATTCGCAAAGAACGCGAAGAAAACCCGCCTGCACACTCTCTTTCGATCCAAAGGTAGACTGCCAAATCCTAAGTGCCAAGTGCTAACTACTGAGAGCTGAGTCCTGAGACCTACCCACCGCTCGCCGCCGGCTGCGCTTCTTTCCCGTGCAGCAAACCGACGATGGCTTCATAGAGATGCGCCCGGGTGGCCTGCCGCTCCTGAGCGCGGGTGATGTAGCGGACATGCACTTCGACGCCGCCGCCGGTGGGGCGCAAGTTGATTGCGGGCCTGGCCGAAAAATTTTGTACTTTGTAGCGCGTCGAAGCCTTCTGCCATTCTTCTTCGGCCATGTGCGCGTTGGATTCCGTTTCTTTCACGACCAGCTTCTGAATGGCTTCAATCACGGGGTACGGATTTTCCCCGGTCGGCACCGACACTGTCAGTTCATCCCACAGCCACTGGCCGGAAGTAGAGAAATTGAAGTAGTGGCCTTCGATGGCGAAGCTGTTGACGAACGTGACTTTGCGGCCGGTGGGATGCCCGGTGTCAGTCCAGTTGCCGGTTTCGAGCAGCGTCGTGCGGAGCAGGCTGATCTCCACAACTTCGCCGCCGACACCATTGATCTCGACCCAGTCGCCGACGCGAATGCCGTTGCGTCCCATCAGCACGAACCAGCCGACGAAGCCGACGATGAAGTCTTTCAGCGCCACCGTGAGGCCGGCGCCGGCCAGCCCGAGCACTGTCGGGGCTTGGCTTGGCATGCCGAGTATGACGAAGACAATGAGCAGAAGTCCGACGGCCTGCACGGCAAACCAGACCACCGCGCGCAAGCTAACGAGCCGCCGCTTGTCGGCGGCGAGGTCGACGAAATAGCGGTCGATCAGCCTGCCCGTGAAGTAGACGACCAGGCAGATCAGAAGAATCCAGAGCACCGATTGCAACATGCCGTGCACGGCGACCCGCTGTCGCGCCGCGACCAGCACTTCCCAATTTGTGTAGATGTCGGCCAGTTCCTGCTGGTCCTGAATGCGCTTGTCGAGATCGGAAACCGCTTTCTGATCTTCGGAGAGATGGCGAAGAGCGGCGAGTGTGTCGCGAGCAGCTTGTTTAGGGGAAGCGCCATCGGCAGGCGCCTCGCCTCGCGACAGCCCGGCCGCCTTCTGCTTGACTGCCTGCCGTTGTTCCTCCTGCTCCTTCACGCGCTGGTCCAAGGTATCGTGCGCGCGGATCAGGGCGGGAACGTCGTCGAGGGCATCCTGGCGAGCCCGAGCCAGCAGAAGGCCCTTCTCCCTAAGCACCAGCCAGGCGCGAGCCTGCGGTGCCAGGTTATGCGACTGGTACTCGGCATCGGAGACGGCGGCTGCGTTAGCAGTAGTGCCCGCACTGGTGTGAGTTCCGGCCTCGTGCTCCTGCAAAAGCAGCTGGATCTTCCCCTGCGGATTCCCTCCGGCGCGCAGCAGATCTTCTTTTGCGTCGTCGAGTTCGTCCTGATCGAGTTCCTGCTGTGCCTTGGTGACGTCGAGCTGATCCTGAACCGCTTCTTTGTCCTCTTCCTTCGCGGCGGCAAGCTGGTGCGTGAGGTGGGTTACCTGATCCTGATCGCTCTTGACGGTGGCTTCGGCCTTGGCGTTGCGCGCCATCAACTCGCGTTGCTCGGCGGTCGGCGTCGGTGGGTGTTGGGTGGCCTCGCGCAGCGCATCGGCGAAGGCGAGATCGACTTCGTAATCCGCGAGCCGCAAGGCCTGGCGGGCGAATTCCTGTTCGTCGGGACTGGTCGCCTGCGCCGCCAGCTTGTGGGCGGTGTCGAGCGGCTTCTGGTCGACCGCCGGCGCGCTCTGGACGGCTTTCTTTGCATTTCGCGTGGGAAGCACGGCAGGCCCGCCATTAGTCATAAACAGGCCGACGATGGTGGCGACCACCAGCGCCAGCAACGCGATCCCCGTGATCCCTTGGCGAAGTTTCATGATGCGAATCAAATCCTGTGGCCGCGATCGTGCCAGCCGCTAGTGAAAAATCCTTTAACCGCAAAGAGCGCGAAGCTTTCGCAAAGAGCGCAAAGAAGACGAAGAGAATGAAGATTGCGAAACGTTGGACAGCGCGCCTCTCCTGGCTGTCTTTGCGATCTTCGCGGCCGCACTTCGCCAACTTTGCGGTTACGAGCTTCTAGAAATGTAACAGGAACCAACCATGCTGCGCCCATGACGGCGGACGCAGAACCAAAGGAATTAAAACTTCTGGCAGAAAGAAGGGAGGCGCCTGCCGGGGAAGCAGGCGCCCGAGGGTAGGCGTTTTACGCGGCGGGGATACGCAGGGATTGCCCGACTCGGATCTTGTCGGGATCGGCGAGATCGTTAGCCTTGGCGATCTTGGGATACTGGTTGGCATCGCCGTAGAACAGTTTGCTGATCTTGGAGAGGTTGTCGCCCGCTTTGACGGTGTAGGTCTGATCGCCCTGGGCCACGGTGATTTCGTGGGCGAGGTCGGAGAAATTGGGATCGACTGCCTTGATCGCGTCCCATATGCGGTTCTTGCTGGATTCCGAGACAGTGGTGGCCCGGATATGAAGTTTGTCGCCCTGCAAGTCGACGGCCTGGATGGTGGCGTCTTCTTTGGCGAGGACATCGAGCACAGGCTGGTATTTCTGCTTCAATTGATTTAAATCAACCATGGGGTACTCCTTTTCATTTGAAGTATGGAACAGGAAGCGGCGAGACGAAGTGGGCGCGCCGTGGCTCGTCTCAGGCGGCCACGGCTTCGTCATCGGCCCGGCGGCGGGCCAGAATTTCGGCCTCCGCGCGCAGCCAATCCTGTTCGGCATAACCGGGCTCGCGTGCACGCTCTTCGTAGAGCGCGAAAGCGCGCCGGCGAATTTCTTCCATGAGTGCTTCGGAATGCAACGGTTTCATCGTGACCTGCCTTGGGAATGGTTTGTGGTTCGGAATGAATGAGCGGAACTTGTCTTGCAAATGTTGGAGCTCATGCAGGGTCAGCACGACTGCTAATTCGTCTTCGAGCACGATCCACCGGTCTTTCATGCCAGACCTCGATCGAGAAGTAGCCGGGCAGAGAGAATCCTGCGGCGCGAGCCACTTCGAGGGATGCCTGCGGGTATACGCGCGCCATATTTCGGCAGTGTTGCCGAGAAATGAATTTCCGGTAAAAGCGGGCTGGCGGAGGGACGACATCACAAACTTCCGTAACGTAAGAAGTCCGGCCCGCCCGGTCTAAGATTTTCCAAGCGGGTCTTTATGCTGGAGAACTTTTTCGAATCTTGGGAGACGGAGTGGCAACCAGTGCCCCGCTGGGCGCTGGCCGCATGGGTCACATTCTACGCCTGCTTCCTCGGGTACGTTTTCCACAGCCACGGCGGTTTTCTTTTCATCGACTTGGCGAACCTGGTGGTGCACGAGGGCGGCCATCTACTGTTCGGCTGGTTCGGCCCGACGCTGGGACTGTGGGGCGGGACGCTCTTGCAATGGCTGGTGCCATTTCTGCTGGCCGCATACTTCTTCACGCAAAGACAAACCACCGCGTTTGCGTTTTGTTCTTTCTTCTTCTTCGAGAACTGGCTGTACACGGCGACCTACATGGCGGATGCCCGCGCGATGATCCTGCCGCTCGTGACCACCGGCGACCCTGACAACGTGGAGCACGACTGGAACGCAATCTTCTCGAGTCTGGGAGTGTTGCAGTACGACACTACGATCGCAGGCGTGGTGCGGTTTCTCGGGTGGTGTGGGATGTTGGCGGTCGTCGGGTGGCTGGTGTGGGTGAGTCTGAAGCAGTCAGAAGTCAGCACTCAGCATTCCGAAAAGGGCATCTAGCATTTGGTCCGTGAGAGTGAGTTGCTTGACGAACAACAAATCTTAAAACGCAGAGGGGCGCAGAGAGCGGCCGCGGAGGACGCAGAGGGGTTTTTTATCAATCGATGTCACTTGGCGGTAGCGGGCTGTTTTGATTCAAGATAGCCCACTACCCACTTGCCGTTCTTACACACCTGTTCTTACGTCTGCGGTGTGACAGTCATCACACATTATTTTTGAATCGGAAAACTAGTATCGAGTGCATGAGTTTGCCGATTCGTCCTGCTCACCGTTCGTCACTCGCAATTGCGCATGAAGGCGCCCATCATCTTTCAATGTTTCAGCTGACCGATCGCATCATTGGATCGGCGATCAAGATTCATCGTCGCCTCGGCCCTGGCCTGCTTGAATCCGCCTATGAGAGCTGCCTTGCCTACGAACTGGACTTGCAAGGGCTCAAGGCTGTCCGACAAAAAGCGGTGCCGCTCATTTATGAGCAGGTGAAGCTGGATTGCGGATTCCGGGCAGATCTGCTCGTAGAGAATCGAGTCGTCGTGGAACTGAAGTGCAAAGAGCAGATTCATCCTGTCGATGAAGTCCAACTGCTTTCGCATCTAAGGCTGTTGGATTTGCAGGTAGGGTTGCTGATCAACTTTCACGTGGTTCGACTAAAAGACGGAATTCGAAGAATCGTGAACAACTACCAGGAACAAGACATCCAAGAAGAAGGGTTCTGATTTTCTGCCCAGTATCTCTCTGCGTTCTCCGCGGCATTTCTCAGCGCCTTCTGCGTTTTAAGATTTTAAGGGTTGCCAATCCGCGATGAATAGGTTTGTCTCGTGCGGGAATTTCGCGTTGGGGAGGGATCCACACCTACAAAGAACGAGGCGTTAAAGAAGTGTTTTGCATTTCTACCCAGTTCCTCTCTGCGTTCTCCGCGGCATTTCTCAGCGTTCTCTGCGTTTTAAGATTCTTAAGGAACCCAATCTGCGATAAACACATTCGTCTCGTGGGGCACTTTGCCGTTGCGGCCGGAGATCCATACCAGCTTCTTCCCATCCGGGCTGAACATCGGGAAACCGTCGAAGCCGTCGTTGTAAGTGATGCGTTCGAGGTTCTTGCCGTCGAGATCGATGCCGTAGAGTTCGAAGTTGCCCATCCCGCCGGTTGACCCGACGTTTGACGAAAAAATAATGTGCTTGCCGTCGGGATAAAACGCGGGCGCGAAGCTCGCGGCGCCGAGGTCGGTGATCTGGCGCTTGTCGCTGCCATCGGACTTCATCAGCCAGATTTCCAGATACGTGGGCCGGATCAGATTCTGCGCCAGCAGTTCTTTGTAGTCTTTGATTTCCTGCTCAGTCTTGGGATGGTGCGCGCGGTAGACAATGAGCTTGCCGTCGGGCGAAAACGTCGGGCCGCCATCGTATCCGAGTTCGTGCGTCAGTTGCTTCACGCTCGAACCGTCGGCGTCCATGGTGTAGATGTCGAGGTCGCCGTTGCGGATCGAAGTGAAGACGATCTTCTTGCCATCGGCGGAGATGACCGCTTCAGCGTCGTAGCCGGGCTCTTTCGTGAGTTGCTTAAGATCGGAGCCGTCAGGGTTCGCGGTAAAGATGTCGTAGCTCGGATAAATGCCCCAGACGTATCCCTTGGAGTAGTCGGGCTTGGGCGGGCAGTCGGCGCCGCCGAGATGGGTGGAGGAGTAGAGAATTTTTTTGCCGTCGGGGAAGAAGAACGAACACGTCGTGCGGCCCTTGCCAGTCGAGATCATGTGTTGATCGCTGCCGTCGACATTCATCACGAAAATCTGGTCACACTTCAACGGGTCGCGATTCGACTGGAAGATGAGCCTGGTGCCGTCGGCGGAGAAGTAGGCCTCGGCGTTCTGTCCGCCGAAAGTGAGCTGCTTGATGTTGCGGAGGTGTTTTTCGGGTTGAGACTCAGCAGGCTTTTCAGCTTGGACGGCTGGAGTTGCTGGCACGCTTTGCTGCGGCGTTGTGGCAAAGACAAGGAATGCTCCGAGCATCAGCGCGGAGACTGAAAGGAAAATGGTTTTCATGGGGTGTTGCAGCTTAGTGTAACAGCCGGGCATCGTGCCGGCGGACTCAAACAAAAGCTTTTAACCGCAAAGGTCGCGAAGAAAGGCCGCGAAGCGCGCAAAGAAAAACGTTTGACCGCGAGAGCGCGAACAGGCGAAGAAAAAAACAATGCCGCGGACGAGAAGGCAAGGACTTGGCAACAGTGTCTTCGCGAACTTTGCGAGCCTTGGCGTACTTTGCGGTTAAAGGCTCTCTCTTTAAAAGCCCGTAGCTCGCAGCTCACTTCCTGAAATGCCCCATGATCGCTTCTGCCTGGGCGCGGGTAACCACCGCCGACAGCGCCGCGGCATCGGCCTGCTTCACCGCCTGTACGCTGCCGAAATGTTCGAGCAGGCGGCGCGTCGTGCTGGCGCCGACTCCGGGAATTTCCAAAAGTTCCGTGGAGCGGTCACGCATCTGGCGGCGTTTCCGGTGGAAGGTCACGGCGAAGCGGTGGGCCTCGTCACGGATCTGCTGCACCAGGTGCAGCACCGGGTTGTGGTGGTCCAGTGCGACCGGGTCGTCTTCCTGCCCGTAGACGTAGATGATTTCCTCGCGCTTGGCGATCGAGGCCAGCGGCTGGTTAATGATTTCGAGCGACTCGAGCGCTTGTGCGGCCGCGTGCAGTTGGCCGATGCCGCCATCGATCAGGATCAGGCTCGGCATCTTTTTCTTTTCTTCCTGCAAGCGCTTGTATCGCCGCGTCACCACCTCGCGCATGGAAGCAAAGTCATCCACGCCTTCGACGGTCTTGATGATGAACTTGCGGTAATCGGACTTTTTCATGTGTCCGTCTTCCCACACGACCATCGAGGCCACAGTCTCTGCGCCCTGAATGTGGGAGATGTCGAAGCATTCGATGCGTTCGGGGCGCTCGGGCAGAGTGAGCGCGTCCTGCAGGGCTTCCTGGGTGGCACGCGTGGTGGGCTTCATCACGCGGAAGCGCTGGTCGTAGGATTGCTTGGCGTTGTTGCCGGCGAGGTCGATGAGCGAGCGCTTCTCGCCGCGCGAGGGCACGTCGATGTGCACGCGCGTCGCGCGGGCGCCGGCGCTGGCGAGTTGCTCGGAGAGGAGCTCTTCGAGCATTTCGCGGTCTTCGAAGTCGGTGGGAACGTAGATGTTGCGTGGGACGTAGGGCTGGCCCAGGTAGAGCTGGCTGAGGAAAGCGGAGAAGAAGGACGCAGGGGAGAAATCGGGCGCGGTTGGCGTGGTCGCGGACGGGCGGGAGTTCGCGGAAACCGCCGCCGAGCTTTGCTCGGCTGTCCCTACGTGGTCTGTGGCAGCTGAGGCGGCTGTCCCTACGTGGTCTGTGCCAGACGGGGCAGCTGTCCCTACGTGAGCCTCGACGGGAGAGCCACCTGTCGCTCCAGCGGATATTTCTGTGGTGTTCGCAACATCGACCCCGAACTCGGGCAAGTCTTCCCAGAAAAATTCTCGCCGATCGACGACGCGTCCGCCGCGCATGTGGAACAGATTCACCGCCAGCATGCCGTTTTCGTAGTGATAGCCAAAGACGTCGGCGTCGTCGCCTTCGACGGCTGCCATACGCTGTTTTTCCTGCAGCTGCTCGACGGTCGAGATCAGGTCGCGGTATTTGGCGGCGCGTTCGAATTCTTCGGCGGCGGCAGCTTCGTCCATGCGCGTGCGCAGCGACTTCACCAGGTCGGTCTGCCGGCCTTCGAGGAACAGTTTCACGTCGCGCACCGCTTCCTGGTAAATCTCGGGTGTGGTAAGCCCCTCGACGCAAGGCCCGAGACAGCGCCGGATGTAGTACTGCAAACAAGGTCGCGGGTGGTACCGGGTCAAATCCACCTTGCACGACGGGACCAGGAAATGCCGGTGAATCAGGTCGACGATGCGGTAGGCGAGGCTGGTCGGGAAGTAGGGGCCGTAGTAGGCGCTGCCGTCCTTGCGCAGCCGGCGCGTGACATAGACCCGTGCGTAACGCTCGCCGAGCGTGAGCTTCACGTAGGGGTAAGTCTTGTCATCGCGCAGCAGGATATTGAAGCGCGGCTTGCGCTGCTTGATCAGGTTGTTTTCAAGCGCCAGGGCTTCCTTGTTGTTGGCAACGACGATGTAGTCGACGTCGACCGCTTCGCGCACCAGCGTCCCGGTCTTGGCATCCGTCCAGCGGCCCTCGTGAAAGTACGACGCCACCCGGCTGCGCAAATTCTTCGCCTTGCCGACGTAGATGACTTCGCCTTCGGCGTTCTTGTAGAGGTACACGCCGGGTTCGGTGGGAATGGTGCGGATTTTCTGGAGGATATCCATCCGAAGTTGTGTCTATTTTAGATGAGGCCTGCGACCGGCGTTGTGCGACACTACTCCCATAAGTCGGAGGGTTACTGTGCGTATTTCTGCCGAATTGAACGTCTGGTTGCGGAAGGTGTCGGGTCAAACCGTCCTGCGACTCGGCCGGCTGGTCCGCGAGGCTCTCGAAGAGGCCATGACGCGGCAGGCTAAACCTAAACAAAGATTTCTTCGGCACGCGGGCGTAATCAGTGGACCACCCGGTCTGTCGTCAAGGAGAGACTATTCGTCAAAAGCGGAAGGTTAGCGCAAGCTAGGGGTGCACTTTTGCGACTTGTCGAGGCTTGATCTCTTCGTCCATGTTCAACCGCTAATCGAAGAAATCGGACCAACTCCCGAGCCAACCGTATAAAAATTTCTATCCCCTGTGTTTCCTTTGCTCTCTGTTCTCCCTGGACTAACAATTTGCAACATCATGCAAGATATTGATGTAAAATGCTTTAGCCGTAGGACTAGCGCTTTCGTGACTTGGCATCACCCGTGCACTACTGCTGGCCGGGACACGGAAGTTCATTGAACCCCAGGGACTCAAAGCAAACAAGATAGTTAGGATGCATAGAGAGGAAGGAGCCCTCCAAGATATGACTCGCACTTCGTTAACAATTCTCTTAGCGGCCACCATGGTTGCTTCTGTGGGTTGCGCCAGCAAAAAATACGTCCGGCAGGAAACAACGCCGATCATCAACAAGACCAACGAGCTCGACGACCTGACCGCAAAGAACACCAAGGACATCAAGGACGTGGATTCCCGTGCGCAGTCCGGGATCCAGGCCGTGCAGGCCAAAGCCGCCGAAGTTGACCAGAAGGCGATGGCAGCGGGCAAGACGGCCGACGACGCCCAGAACACGGCGAACGTTGCCACCAAGCGCGTCGACGTGCTGAGCAACACCGTCGCGAACCTCGACAACTATCGTCCGGTAGCCGAGACGTCAGTGCACTTCGGCTTCGACAAGGACAACCTGACCAAGAAGGCCAAGGAAGCACTCGATCAGCTGGCCACCGATATCCCCAACACCAAGGGTTATATCGTGACCCTGGAAGGCGGGACAGACTCGGTTGGTCCGGAAGACTACAACTACGACTTGAGCCAGCGACGCGCGAACGCCGTGATTCAGTACCTGGCGTCGCAACACAACGTGCCGGCCCACAAGATCTACTTGATCGGGTTGGGCAAGGATAAGCCGGCCGACTCGAACAAGACCGCGGAAGGGCGCGCGAAGAACCGGCGCGTCGATGTCCACCTGATGACGAACACCTCGGGTGACAATGCAACGCCAGCGCAACCGACACAGCCGGCGCCTACGGCGAGCACGCAGAATCCGCCGAGCATGTAAAAAGTTTCCCTCCTCCCCGGAGGACTTCGCCAACACAGGCCACTCACCCCATGAGTGGCCTGATTTTTTTTAATCTGCGGACGACGAGTGTCCCGCAAAACTCGCGCGCTAGGACAACGACCCGCCGCTCCGGGGGCCTTCTTCAGCGTGCCGCCGACGAACC
>Ga0070765_100002054_pt1 | contig 12501 bp, 11 predicted proteins | sample HubBroMetageWFT5_FD_71516 | JGI IMG/M metagenome (GOLD analysis project Ga0070765, IMG submission 71516) | Warmed and freeze-thawed soil microbial communities from the Hubbard Brook experimental Forest, New Hampshire - Hubbard Brook CCASE Soil... | ecosystem: Environmental > Terrestrial > Soil... | reverse complement strand
GTTCGGCTTACTGGAGATGATTGGCTGGTCGGCGGATGTCGGGAAGAACGCCGCTTTGGGCTTGCCCGTGCAGAGGGCCGCTTTTAGACCAGCGTCTTCCGTCGAGGTGCCCGTTGAGCGGCAACAGGAGGTCGCGCCCTTGGAGCGCCGTCAGTAAGCAACCGCCAGGGTACCTCGCGCCGACCCGTGTCAACCAGGTCGGATGAAGGGAGTTGAGGGTGATGAGCGAGGGGCGGTTCGCTGGGGTGGATTGGGCGAGCGAGGAGCACGCGGTGTGCGTGGTCGACGAGCGGGGGCGGATCCTCGAGGGTCGGCGGTACGGGCACAATGAGCCGGGGATCCGGGCGTTGTGCGCGCGTCTGGTGCGTCTGCGGGTGGCGGTGGTCGCGCTCGAGCGGCCGGACGGGCTTCTGATCGAGCGGCTGCTGGACGCGGGGTTGGCGGTGGTCGCGGTGCACCCCAACCAGGTGAAGGCGATGCGGCCGCGGTTCAGCGTCGCGGGCGGCAAGTCGGACAGCTTTGACAGTTTTGTGCTGGCCGAGCTCGCGCGGACCGACAGCCACCGCTTCCGGGTGTTGGTGCCCGACAGCGACCGGACCAAGGCGCTGCGGGTGATGACCCGGGCGCGGGACGGGCTCGTGCGCACGCGGGTTGGGTTGGCCAATCAGCTGCGCGATCAGCTCGCCTGCTTCTGGCCGGGAGCGAGCAAGGTGTTCTGGTCGGTGGACTCGCAGATCGCGCTCGCGTTCCTGCGCAAGTACCCCACACCGGTCGATGCCCGCGGTCTTGGCGAGCAGCGACTCCAGGCGTTTCTCAAGCGGCACGGCTATACGGGTCGCAAGCCCGCCCGGGAGCTGCTGACCCGACTGCGAGGCGGCGCGGAGGGACGCGCCGGCGAGCTCGAGATGCACGCTCGCCGCGAGATAGTCCTCTCGATCGTCTCCTCGCTCGAGCCGATCGTTCAGCGGATCAGCGAGCTGACGATCGAGATCCGCCACGCGCTCGACGAGCATCCCGATGGGCCAACGTTCCGCTCGCTGTTCATCGCTCCGGACTCGTGGCTGTGCGCCGCCACGATGATCGCGGAGATTGGCGACTGCCGCGAGCGCTACCCCACCTACCGGGCGCTCGCTGCCGACGCTGGTCAGGCCCCGGTCGCTGTGGAATCGGGCAAGTCCAAACACGCCCAGTTCCGCTGGGCGTGTGACCACCGGCTGCGCCAGGCGGTCTGCACCCTCGCTGACTCAAGCCGCCGCCACAACCCGTGGGCGGCAGACATCTATGGCCGCGGTGCAGCCCGTGGCGCCAGTCATACCCACGCGACCCGCATCCTCGGCCGTGCGTGGTGCCAGGTCATCTGGCGCCTCTGGCACGACCACGACACCTACGACCCCCAGCAGCACGCCGCCCTGCAGCGACTCATCGCCGCGGCGGCCTGACAACGTCGGTCCTCCCGGACCGACCTTAACTGTCACCCAGCGACGGCTCGGCACCGCCGTCACCGCAGGCTGCCCGCAGGGCAGAGCGCGCAGCGCTTGACGGCAAGCCGACCGACGCTACTCCAACCCTCCGGGTTGACACAGGGGGTCTAAATCCGGCAGTTCGAATAGCGATCCGCTTCCGGACCAGCCGTCGGTTGTCGAACGCTCAGAGCTCGGCGAAGGGCGAGGCGTAGCGAAAGGTGCCGGTGAGGCCGTGTGGGACCGAACTCAGCACACGCGCCTGGAACTGGCTGCCCCAGGCTGTGTCGGGCGCGGCGATCCCAAGCTTCGAGGCGGCGACGAAGCCGAAGCGCTGATAGAACGCGGGATCGCCGAGCAGCGCGACAAGCGGCTCCCCGCTCGCGTCCGCCGCGCCGAGCACAGAATGCATGAGCGCGTGTCCAGCGCCGCCGCCCTGGCGGTCGGGCAGGACGCTGATCGGGCCCAGGCCGAGCGCGGGCGTGTCGTCGACGAACCCTCGAGTGCAGACGACGTGGCCGATCACGGCATCGTCGGTCACCGCGACCAGAGACAGCGCCGGTAGCCAGCCCACGTCTGCGCGCAAGCGACTCACAAGCGCCGTCTCCGGCGGTTCCGGTGCGTCGGGCCGCCGGCGAAATGCTGCCGTGGTCACGGCGCTGATCGCGTCCACATCCTGGGGCGTCTCGCGTCGGATCAGCATGCCGACAGTTTCTCATCGCCCGACCGCGCTGACCGATCGAGCAAGTGAACGCCGCAGAGCGCCCTCGCGCCATCAGGGGCGACGCAGCACTCGTCCCAATCGCGGAGCGCTCAGCGAACGGGACGGTCGCGGGTGCGGCTCAGTTCTCACGGCGACCGGGGTTCGAGCGGTCTCGCGTCGCAGCGGCGCTTCGCGGTCGCTGAAGGGTGCCGAAACCAGGTCGTCGACGCGCGGGTCTGGCTCGGCTTCCACTTCCGCAACTCGGTGAAAGAGGGGGAGGAGCTCGGCAACAATGTGGCGGCCTGGGAGCTCAGGCGTTTCTTCCAGCCGGCTCGTAGCCGGGCTTCAAGGTTCAGGCAGCGTAGCGACTGGGGACGGCTCCGGTAGGCGCGCCCATCGGTAACGAACTCGTCGCCGGACGGTCTCCCGTCCGTCCACGGCTTATCGTCGACGGCTTAAGATCCGCACGCCCGCAGGGTCGTGCGGATCATCCACTTCAAACCGACTCGGAGTGACGACGCGGGCTCGCCCAGGCGACGCGCGAGACAGGGGAACCGAGAGAGCAGACCTGGCTGTCATCGACAGCATCAGGACGCGGGTGTCTGAACTGGGCACGAGCCGTGCCTCGCCCCTCGCACTCCGCAGAAACAGGTGCATCATGCCCCACACACACCGGCGCCTGTGACTCCGTCTCCTTGCCGCTGGCTGCTTGCGTCGTGGGTCCTGATCGGAGAAGATCAGGCGGTGACCCCGAACCAGGACAGCTGAGCGGGAGCCATGGCCGAAGCGCCGATGCGGGTGTTGATTGTCGGGGGCGGGATGGCTGCGCTCGAAACCGTAATGGCGTTGCGCTCCTTGGCCGGCGACCGCGTCGCGATCGCGCTCATCGCTCGCGAGGAAGAGCTGGTCTACCACCCGATCGCGGCCAAACCGCCCTACGCCGTCGGTCGGATGCGTCGGATTCCAATCGAGCGCCTACTGGCCGACGCGGGCGCGCAACGGCTTCCCCTCAATGTCAGCGCGGTTGACTCGGACGCCAGGGTAGTGCGGACGCCGGATGGCCGGGAGTTCGAATATGACGAGCTGGTGTTGGCCCTCGGAGCCGACCCGGTTCCGGCGGTCGCCCACGCGACGACCTGGGACGACCGCACCGGAGCCGAGACCCTCGGCGGGCTATTCCGAGACTTCGAGCTGGGCTACAGCAGGAGGCTGGCCGTGGTGATCCCGTCTGGACCGGTGTGGCCGCTGCGTGGCTACGAACTGGCACTGATCCTCACGGAAGACGCGCGTGGGATGGGACTCGAGATCGAAACGTCGCTCGTCACGCCGGAACGGTCACCTCTGGAGATGTTGGGCGACGAGGCGGTCACGGCCGTCTCGGACGCGCTGCGCGAAGCAGGTGTAGCGGTCGTCTTCGCCAACCAGGTCGAAATAGAGCCCGGAAGGCCCGAGGTGCTGGTGGCACATCCCTCGGGAAAGCGGGTCGAGGTTGATCGGGTCGTCGCGCTGCCGACGCTGCGCGGGCGGCCGATCCGCGGCGTTCCGGTGGAGGAGCATGGGTTCGTCGAAATCGACGAGCACTGCAGCGTCAAAGGACTGAGGCACGTCTGGGCAGTCGGAGACATCACCGCCTTTCCGGTGAAGTCCGGAGGCATGGCCACCGAGGAGGCGGACATCGCCGCCGAGGCCATCGCCGCCGCTGCGGGTGCCGACGTCGAGCCCCGGGCGTTCCACCCGGCCGGGCGAGGAGAGTTCGCCGCCCTCCCAGCCAGCAGATACCTCGAGCCGTGGCTTCGACCAGACGAGGTGGCGGAGTCGACGACGAATCTCCCGACGCTCGGGGTGCCGGTCCTCACCTACCTGCAGCGCGATTTCGAAGCCGGGTGGCGCGGAGAGATCTGACCGTCTGGAGCATCCTGCTGGATGCGGTTGCGTAATCGCTTAGCGACCCCCACAGAGCACGTTCAGCGAGCTTTTAGATCTGGGGCCCTGCAGTGGCTGGTGAGCGGCGGGGGTGGACCTCACTCCGCCCCGTCCTGGAGTTGGGCGATGATCTTAACGAGCGCGGAGTGGAGGTGATCGCGTTCGGCGGCCGTGAGGGTAGCGGTAGCGTGCCGCTCTAGCGCGGCGCGCGCCTCACGTACCGGTTTGCGTACCGATCGGGCACGGGGGGTGAGGTATAGGCGCACTAGCCGTGCGTCCGCGGGGTCGGGCCTGCGGACCAGCAGGCCGGCTTCTTCCATGCGGGTCGCGGTGTTGACGATCGTCGGGGTTGCGATGCCAAGGCGGCGGGCGACCTCGCCCGGGGTGAGACCGTCTTGCTGCCAGAGCACGGAGAGCACGATGTGCTGGCCGACCCGCACGCCGTACTGACCCATCGCCTCGTCGGCGGCCTCGCGAAGCAGCTTGCTGGCCTGGGTGAACAAGGCGAGCAGGTCAGGCATCCCTCAAGACTAGTCGCTAGCACGCTAGCGATGTGCTACGGTGGGCAACGTCATTAGCGTGCTATCGAATCTGAGGAACGAATGATCCTCCTGACCGGCGGGCTCGGTTTCATCGGCTCGCACACCACGCGGGCGCTGCTCGAGTTGGGCGAGGCATGCGTGCTGGTCCAGCGCCGGGAGCGGACGCTGCCGGACGACATTGCCGATGAGACCGGGCGGCGTGTGTTCATCGAGCCGGCCGATGTCGTCGACTTGGCCGCGCTGCTGGAAATCGGCACTCGTCACGAGATCACCGGCATCGTGCACCTCGCGGGCTCCGTGCCCTGGCCGCCCGGCTCGGACCAGCCCGTCACCGGCGCCAGGAAGGCGCTCGCCGGCTTGCTCAACGTGCTCCAGGCGGCCTCCGACTGGAAGGTGGGCAGGGTGGGAATCGCATCCACGATCGGGGTGTACGGCGGTGCCACCGCGCAGAGCCCACTCCGTGAGGACGTGCCGCTGCCAATGACCGCCGGTCACCCGATCCCGACGTTCAAGAAGATCGGCGAGCTGCTGGCCGATTACTTGGCCGAGGCCACGGGGCTCGAGATCGTCAGCTACCGCATCTCACCGTGGGGGCCGGGTGGCAACCCGAACTCCCCGTTCACCGCCGCGCCTCAGCTTGTCTACGCCGCCGCCCGCGGCACCGCCCCGGACTTCTCCGCGCTGCGCTCACCCGCCTACGCCGACGACGGGCTCGACATGTGCTACGTGAAGGACTGCGCCCGGGCCATCGCGCTGCTGCAGCTCGCGCCAAGGCTGAGCCACCCGACCTACAACATCGCCTCCGGTACGTTGCTGACCAACCGGGAAGTCGCCGCCGTGGTCAAACGACTCGTACCCGGCGCACGGATCGAGCTTCCCGAAGGGCGCAGCCCGGCCGGATCCGGCCAGCGAATCTGCCTCGACATCAGCAGGCTCCGCGAGGACACCGGCTATCAGCCCGGCTACGACACCGACCGAGCCGTCGCCGACTACCTCGCGTGGCTGCGCGCAGGCCACGAACGCCAGCGCCGCCCCGGGCGACAGTCGCCGCTTAAGCGGCCAGCACCTCTCGGCGTTGATCACCACAACCGACAACAGGAAGGACTCCCATGAGCGAGTTCACCGTCACCCGCACCCTGAAGGCCCCACGGGAGCGGGTCTGGCAGGTCCTCACGCAGCCCAGCTACTTCGAAGCTTGGCTGCCGGCCAAATCGGGCACCGCGGTGCTCGACGTGCGGACTGGAGGGTCATGGCAGGCGACCGTCATCTCCGCCGAGGGTGAGGAGATCGCGCTGACCGGCCGCTACCACGAGGTGTCCGAGCCGGACCGTCTGGTGATGACGGTCCCCGGCGATGCCGTCACGACGATCACACTGACCGACGCGGACGATGACACAACACGGGTGAGCTATGCGTTCGACGTCGATGAGTCAATGCACGCCATGGTCACCGAGAGTGTCGATGACGTTCTCGGTCGCCTTTCCGCGGCCCTGGGCAGCGCTTAGCTTAGGCGCGGCGAGGATGTACGCCGACATCGATGGCCTGAAGATGTTCTACGAGATCCGTGGGTCATCAACACCCGGTGCGGTCCCGGTCGTGCTGCTGCACGGCGCGATATCCGCGACGGGAACATCATTCGGACCGCTGCCGGACCTGCTGGCGCAATCCCGCCAGGTCATCGCCGTGGAGCAGCAGGGTCATGGCCGAACCGCCGACATCGATCGGCCCCTGTCGGTCCGGACGATGGCCGAGGACACGCTGGCTCTGCTGGCAAGCCTTGGCATCGGCCAGGCCGACCTGTTCGGCTACAGCCTCGGCGCGGCGATCTCGCTGAACATCATCACCAACCACCCCGCCGCGGTCCGCAAGGGCGTGCTCGCCTCGGTGAGCTACGACAAGACGGGCCTCCATCCCGAGATGTTCAGCGAACCCGCATCCGGGGCTACCGCAGATGCGCCCGGGCGCGACCTGCAGCTTCCCTTCGAGCAGGAATACCGGGCAGTCGCCCCCCAACCGGAAAACTGGCCGGCCCTGCTCGCCAAGGTCCAGGCGATGGAGCTGCCCGAGATCGCCCCGCAAGCCATCTCAGCAATCGACATCCCCATCCTGCTGATCATCGGCGACAGCGACATCGTCACGCCCGAACACGCGGTGGCGATGTTCCGGCTACTCGGTGGAGGCGTGCTCGGCGACCTGGTACCCCTTCCCACGGCCCAGCTCGCCGTCCTTCCTGGCACCTCGCACATCGGTTTAACCAACCGCGCCGACATGCTCATGACGATGATCCCACGTTTCCTAGACGCAACGTGAGCAACTCGCACGCCCGGAGCTGAGAATCGGCCAGCCGTCCTAGGTCTCGCCCCCGGCTCGCCCGAGCGACGGGGAGCCGTCCAACTCGGCCTCACGCCGCGCGCGGGGCGCTGGGTTGGCTCAGGCTGCTACCCGCCGAATCCGCTGCTTGCGATGTAGACGCCCGCCGCGCCATTCGGGTGGATCAGCAGCGCCGGAATCTGGCAGGTCGCCGGCAGCGTGAACCTTGCGCTGATGTGCGCGTCACCGGTGGTCGAGATCCGGACCGAGGCGCTCGTGGCGACAGGCGTGGAATTGCCGGCGCAATACAGCGAGGCGTCGACCGTCGTAACCGGACCGGTGGTTCCGGTGAATGGCGCGGTCGGAATCACGAGCCCGCGAATGCTCACATCCAAGCGGCCGCTATCGCGAAGCGACGCCTCGCCGAAGCGAAGCACCCAAGGAACGCCACCCGCCGCCGCGCCAAGCAGCATCGGGTCGCTCGGAACGCTCGGCGCCAGCGACGTATCCAACAGAGAGCGACCGTCATGCTCTCGATGCCCTCGACCTTGGTTGCCCTGATCTCCTAGCGCGCTCACCGCCATCGTCGCCGAGCCTGCAAAAGCAGCTGCTGTAAGCAACGTCACGGCTGTCCGGCTCGATACGTACATCCAAACCTCCCTCGATCAATGTGGAGCGCGGCCGGCCGAACCGCGTCAGGACTCTCGCCACCTAGGACGCCCGCACCCGGCAACTCCTTCCCGGCTCGGCTGTTTCTGCGGTGGCGGTCCGGTCCCGTCTAATCTGTGGTGCGCATGGTCGGCTCGAGGCTGATCGGTTGGCGGTCGGTCGAGCGTCGCCGGATTGATTTCAGGCTGTTGTCGGGGGCGCCGATCGTCGTCCTCATCGTCACCGTCGTCTGTGTCTGGGTCGCGGCGGCACGAGCGGCGCAGTACGCCCCGGAGCCCCCGACTAAGGGAGCCGTGACTCGTGACGGTCAGACTGACCGATATCTGCTCGGAGGCACCTGGCTGTTTCGGCACGACCCTGGGGACGTTGGTTTGGCGCAGGGCTGGTGGCGCGACACCGGGACGACGGAAGGTTGGTCGCCGGTGACAATGCCTAATTCTTTTGACGCCGGCGATCTATCGAACATCAGCACGGTTGGCTGGGTCGGGTGGTATCGCCGTGACTTCACGTTGCCGGCCGGTGTGTTCGCGCGCTACGTCCCCGCCTACGCTAGGCGCTGGATCATCCGATTCGAGTCCGTGAACTACCGCGCCACCGTGTGGCTAAACGGGCGTCTGGTCGGCGCTCACGCGGGCGCCGGGCTTCCGTTCGAGTTCGATCTCAGTGGGGTGAGGGGTGGTGTCAACCGCCTGATTGTCCGCGTCGACAACCGCCGACTCCCGACAGATCTTCCGCCTGGTCCCAGCGGTTGGTGGACCTATGGCGGCGTTCTTCGTGAGGTATATCTGCGTTCGGTCGAGCGCGCGGATCTGTCGCAGGTGCAGGTTCGGCCGACTCTGCGGTGCGTGACCTGCGCTGCGGAGGTCAGTGAACAGGTCCTGGTCCGGAACGTGACCGGCGTACCGGAGGCCGTGCGGCTGCGAGGCAGCTTCGGGAGTGCGAGACTGACCTTCGGCTCGGCGGTGATCGCGCCACACGGAACTTGGAACGCCAGCGCGTCGGTGCGGATCCCCCACCCGAGGCTGTGGTCGCTCGATCAGCCGGCTCTGTACCGGGCGACGTTGACGCTGTCTGATTCGCAGGGCCAGCCACTTGGCGGCTACGTGACCTACAGCGGGGTCCGCAGGATCACGGTGACGCGCGACGGCCGGCTGCTGCTGAACGGCCGGGTTTTGCACCTGCGCGGCGTGAACCTGCTCGAGCAGGATGTCGAGCGTGGCTCTGCGCTCGAGCCGGGCGACCTCCAGCGCCTCGTCGAGGAGGCGAGGGCGCTCGGCGCGACCGTGATCCGTGCTGGACCGTTGAGTCCGGAGATCGAGGAGCTCGCCGACCGCGATGGGCTCCTGATCTGGTCGGACATTCCGGTGAACCAGTACGTCGACCTGCGATATCTCGCCGACCCGTCATGGATTAGGAGCGCCCATGCCGTGCTCGAGGACGACATTCTCGCGAACCAGAACCACCCGTCGCTCCTTGTCTGGAGTATCGGGAACGAGCTCCCGACCCCGGCATCCGCTTCTGAGGCGTCCTACATCGCCGGCGCGGCCGCGCTCGCGCATCGGCTCGACCCGACACGCCCGGTGGGAATGGCGGTCAGCGATTGGCCGGGCGTTTCGTGTCAGGCCGCGTATGCGCCGCTTGACGTGATCGGGTTTAACGACTACTTCGGCTGGTTCGACGCGGGAGGCGGCGCGACGGATGATCGCGACGCGCTGTCCCCGTTTCTGGACAGCTTCAGAGGCTGTTACCCCGACAAGGCGCTGTTCATTACAGAGTTCGGGTTTGACGGTAATCGAAACGGGCCGGTCGAGGAACGAGGGACCTACCAGTTCCAAGCCAACGCGGCCGCGTTTCATCTCGGAGTGTTTGCATCAAAGCCGTGGCTCTCGGGTGCGATGTACTTTCTGCTTCAGGACACCGTCGCGTTTCCCGGCTATTCGGGCGGCAACCCGTGGCCCGACCCGCCGTTCAACCAGAAGGGTTTGCTCGACCTCGATGGCAATCCGAAGCCTGCGTGGAGCGTGGTCGCGTCCTCTTACCATCAGACGGTCCAGATCGCGCCCCCGTAGCGTCGGCGGGGCACGTTGGTTGACTGGCGCCTAGGGGCGTGAGAGACTGCCGTCGCGTGCCGGGGGGGAAACGGATATGGGAAATGAACAGACGGGGCAAGCGAATTCGGCACTCGACGGCCTGCTCGATCGTCGGGCTATTGCTCTGTTGTGCGATGATCGCCTCGGTTGCCGTCGCCGGCGCTCAGGGTAGTGGCAGGCTCGCTGACCGGTCTCACACCGCGACCACGGCCACTGGCGGATGTAACCTGCACTCAAAGCAGGGCCGGGCCGAGGCGGATCTAGCGCGAAAATCGGTCGATCCTCGCGCCCGGACCTCGGCGCCAATCACTACTGACGGTTCGAACGCCGCGCTAGCGCTTCCCCGGTCACTCAGTGGGCCGCCGATCCAGCGAGGGTTCCTTGGCCTATCGCTCGAGTATCGAGCGATCGAGGCGTACGCCGGCCGGGACCCAAACGCGATCAACCCGGTGCTCGAGCAGCTGATCTCAAACCTCTCCCCCGGGCAGCTCCCGAGGATCAGGATCGGTGGCGATAGCACCGACTGGACCTGGTGGCGGGTGCCTCACATGCGCGAGCCTCCCGGCGTGACCTACACCATCACAAAGCGATGGGCAGCCGTCACGCGGGCACTCGCCACCGCGCTCCGTGCGCGTCTTATCCTCGGAATCGACCTCGAGGCCGACAGCGCGCCGCTCGCCGCGGCCGAAGCCCGGGCGCTGAGTCACGGAATCGGCACACGCGCAATCTCGGCGCTAGAGCCCGGCAACGAGCCCGAGCTCTATCGGAGCTGGAGTTGGTACTGCTCGCGCGCTGGCCGGCCGGTCACCGGACGTCCAAGCTCATACGACTTTCCGGCCTTCGTCCAGGATTTCTCGAACATAGCCAAAGCGATCCCGAGCGACCTTCCACTGGCAGGCCCAACCATTGGAATTCACACGTGGTTCCCCGATCTCCCGCAGTTCTTGGTGGCTGACCCGCGCGTGCGCGTGGTCACGCTTCACCGATACCCCCTGCAAAACTTCGTATCGCCCGCCTCGCCCGTCTACCCGAGCGTCAGCAACCTGCTGTCCGACGCTGCGTCACGAGGACTGGCCGACAGCATCGCGCCCGATGTGCGAATCGCGCATGCCCATCACCTCCCGCTGCGAATCGACGAGATGAATAGCGTGTCCGCAGGGCAGGCGCCTGGCGTTGCTGATTCGTTCGCGTCAGCGTTATGGATCGTGGACGCGCTGTTCAACATGGCTCGTGTCGGTGTCGATGGGGTCAACATCCACACGTTTCCGAGCGCAACGTACGAGCTCTTCCACTTCAGGCAAACGCAGGGCCGCTGGCAAGGATTCGTCTCACCCGAGTACTACGGGATGCTGATGTTCGCCCAAGCCGCGCCGTTGGGTTCGCGGCTGCTGAAATCATTCACCGCGACCGGCGGCCCGGTCAAGACGTGGGCAACCTACACCCCTGATCGGACGATCCGCGTCGTGTTGATCAACGACCACTCCTACGCACAAACTGTCGTCCTCCGGGCCGCAGGGCACACGGCCCCGGCTACCCTCGAGCGCCTGCTGGCGCCGAACATCCATTCAGTCACAGGCGTAACGCTGGGTGGACAAACCTTCGGCTCACAAACGGCCACGGGCGTGCTCGCCGGCCAGCCCACGCACATCGCCGTGCCACCCGCCAACCACAAGTACCTCGTCAGCCTTCCTCCGACGAGCGCCGCGATGCTGACGATCCATTGAGCGCCAGCGGCCGGGCCAGAGCTCGATGGTGTCGATCGGCCAAGTAGGTGACACCGTCCAGGGTGAACGCCGCCGAGCGGGGGCCCGCGGCCCCGGATCGGCCGACAGGCGGCCACGACTGTCGCCGCATTACGCTAAGCGCAAGGTCGCGGCCCCCGCGCCCGCGGAGAACGCGGACGGGGCTCGTCGCGCGCGAAGCGTTTCGGACACCTCATGGGGAGGTCAGCACATGACAGATGTGGACCCTGGAATTCGTTTTCCTGGCGAGTCGGAGGAGTACCGTCGCGAGCGCAATCGTCTGCTGGAAGCCGAGGCCGGGCTGCGGCGGGCGATCGAAGACGTCGCGGCGCAGCGGCGTGCGCTGCCGCGGGGCGGCGGCGTGCCTGACGACTACCGCTTCGAGCGAACGTCTGACGGCGGTGGGGTGCGGTTCAGCGAGCTGTTCGAGGCGGGCAAGGACACCCTGGTCATCTATAGCTTCATGTTCCCGCGGTACTCGGGCGATACCAGACCGGGACCTTCAGAGGGCGAGACGGCGCGACTTCCGCTGTCCGAGACCCCGTGTCCGTCATGCACCTCAATCCTGGACTCGCTCGACGGCGCGGCTCCTCATCTCAGCCGACGGCTGAACCTCGCCGTCGTCGCGAAGTCCGACCCAGGTCGGCTCCGCAACTTCGCGCACGAGCGCGGCTGGCGTCACCTGCGGCTTCTGTCCTCGCGAAACAACGCCTACAACCGCGACTACCACGCGGAGACCCCCGAAGGCGAACAGATGCCGATCCTGAGCGTGTTCGTCCGCAACGGCGACCAGTTCCGTCATACCTGGTCCTCGGAGCTCATGTACGCGCCCCGGGACGAGGGTCTGGACGCCCGCCACGTCGACGCGATCTGGCCCATCTGGAATGTGCTCGATGTGACGCCGGCTGGTCGCGGCAACGTGCCGAACTTCCCGGCTCTGGCCTACGACTGAGCATCGCTCAAGCTCGTCCAGATCCGTCGAGGCCTCCCGAGCTGCGCGCGGAAACCGCGCACCGATGACTTTCCGCTTGCTGCGAGGTCCATGCTCCGACGGCAGACCAC
>Ga0070765_100002053_pt1 | contig 12503 bp, 9 predicted proteins | sample HubBroMetageWFT5_FD_71516 | JGI IMG/M metagenome (GOLD analysis project Ga0070765, IMG submission 71516) | Warmed and freeze-thawed soil microbial communities from the Hubbard Brook experimental Forest, New Hampshire - Hubbard Brook CCASE Soil... | ecosystem: Environmental > Terrestrial > Soil... | reverse complement strand
CATCGGGTATCCGGCATTGTAGTCTGAGCCGTAGCCGTCTTGCGTGTACCAATTGTTGGTGCCTTGAGCGGGGTCCGGATTCTCGATCTCGTCAATGACTCCCGTTCCCACGTAGGTGGCGGGAGTGACGGAAGCAGGGACGTTGTGGGGCGGAACCTGGGGATGGCCGTCGCCGTCGCTGAACCAGATCGCGTCGCCATGGCCCAGCATGATGTGGTTTGCGCCGGTGCCCCCGTTGACGGATTGGTGGAAGTTGTCGCTCATGGCGTAGGTGTCCGCCAGACTCTTGAAATACGGCACATCGCCCTGTTGGACGTTGTAGAAACCTAGCGCACTGGAGCCTTCGCCCGTCGTTGTCGGGACCGAGTCATACAGTGTGTAGTCGTTCGCCGTCCACTCCGCTTCCGTCGGCGGGTTCGTCGCGGAATACCCGGAGGGGTACGAAAAGAACTCGCTGAAGGAGGGGCCATAGTAACCCTGGGCGTATTGCTGCTGGCTCAGACCGTTGGTGCCGGCGCCCACCGTGGCTTCCACCCAGGAGAACAGCTGGCCGTTGCAGCCGGACGGGTTGTCCCATGAGGCGTGGAAGATGCTGCAGTTCAACTGCTGCCACATTTGGTAGAAGCGGTGCACCGGACTGGCGCTGTAGTCGGTGTATATCAGGCTGTAGCCGGGGGTGGCTGAATTGGTGCCATTGGTCAACTGGAATGGGCCGGCGGGCAGGCTGTCGAAATTGACGATGCGCAGATCTGGCGTGTAGCTGTACTGGTTCGTGCCACCGGAAGCCAGAGACTGGTAATAGGTCAACCCGTTGGCGTCGGGAGCGTTCGGCAAGCCGTTCTCTGTGATCAAAGCGCATGCTTCGGGCGTGAGGTAGTTGGTGGAGGTCTTGCCATTAACGGTCGTGGTGCCGCACGCAATCGTGGTGTACTTGGACGAACTCGGTGAGAAGTAGCCGTACTGCCCGGAGGGGCCGCCGACCTCTGGCGCGGGGAGCTGGTTGCTAGGGAATTCCTGCTTCGGCGGGCTCAGCAGGAAGGTATCCTTGCCACCCTGGTCGGAAGCCGAGAACTGCTGGGCCTTCCAGAAGCTCGGTCCCGGGATGGCGTTCTTGTTAGTATCCAGCTGGATGATGCCCTCGCTCAGCAGGTTGTTGACCTGTTGGCCGGGCTTGGGCACGTAAGTCGCAAACACGTGGTCAAAGCTGCGGTTTTCACCGATGATCACGATAACGTGCTTGATTGGCGTTGCGGTCTCACCCGAGCGGTCATGGTTATTCGCGCTTGCGATGGGCCCGCCAAGTGAAAACTGAAAGAGCGCGATGCCGGACAAAGCAATGCGCAGTCCTTTCAGGCTTGTCTCCACCACCTTTTTAACCTTCATTAACGGCCTCCTCCTGGTTTTTACACACACTTGCCCAAAGTGGGCGGTAGAAGGTAACGTGGCGGACCTTTCTGGCAGATGACTTAAATGTTAATGAAGTTTTAAAACGGACTGTAGACGAGAAACGGCATGCGAAAAATGTTTGATCGAATGCCGGACCGATTAAGTTGGTCCGTATGGCCGTCTTAAACCACCGTAGGACCGAGTATTAGAATGGGGCGAAGCACATCCCGATTACATGGGAAGACACTTTGGCGATTTCAAAGTAAAGTCGCGGAATCAGATCAGTGGCCAAGGGCTGCAGTCCTCGCCTTGCCGGATCTTCTCCTTGAAGAGCGGGCTTTGCGCATCCTCCCGCGCTATCCCGACATCGTCGAATTCACGCCGGAGCGCTAGGGGCGCGTTAAGAAAATGTCAGCCGCGGTCACCAACCCATTTGGTCCATGCGCTTCAGGATAATCGCGCTGTAGTTATTCATGCGCTCCGGTCGTCGCTTCAGCGGAGCTGGCAGAATTGCGGCGAGCCGTGCCGCCTGTTGCCGGCCGGTATTGCGCGCTGCGGCTTCGTAATGGTAACGACACGCCGCCTCTGCACCATAAACACCAGGCCCCCATTCGACCACGTTGAGGTAAATCTCCAGAATGCGCTGTTTGCCGAGGACGAGTTCGGCCACCGGCACCAGCGTGGCCTCCGCGCCCTTGCGCAGCAACGAGCGGCCCGTTCCGAAAAATAGATTTTTTACGAGTTGCTGCGTAATGGTGGAAGCTCCGCGAGTGCGCTCGCCTTCCAAATCGTCTTCGGCGGCGATTTGGATCTGGTGCCAATCGAATCCGTGGTGCTGGTAGAAGTTCGCATCCTCTGCGGCGATTACAGCGTGCTGGAGATTGGTCGAAATCTGGCTGAGCGGAACGAATTCATACCGCTTCCGATACGGCGTAAGGCGAATCCAGGCCTGCAAGCGGCGCTGCATCTGCACCGCAGTTGTAGGCGGGTCGATCCACCGCGCAGCCACCAAGGTCAGCGCGGCAAGCGACCAAAGAAGCAGCACGCCGATGACAAACCATCGAACGAAGGATCGCAGTGAGCCCGTGCGAAACCGCGTCTTGATATCGGTGTCCGGCATTCCAATCACACTGCAGAATAACAGCCGACAGCGCTATCCGGTCACATGGGGTATTAAAAAGGAAGATGTACGATCATCACTCACAAAATAATCTAATAATATTTTTGTGCCGCCGCCACCAAATGCCAAGTGGGCGACCACTTCTAATTGACAGCACACCACAAACAGAATTCGTCCTAACTCGCTCAAAACAAACGACGCACAAATTTCTAACTGGGGCCCGAACACATATTATGATTTTTAGCTTTTGCCCAACAAGAACGCCAAACCTCATTCCAAAAGCCCGGAATTTGAATCTAACTGACGGTGCGACTCTACGCGGCAGACTTCCCTATCACGGTGAAATGGAAATGCCGTCGGTCGGCGAATCCGATGCGGCGGTAGAGGCTGATCGCGTGCGTGTTGCTCGAGCGCACATGCAAAATCGGAATTTCGTTGCGGCGCCGAATCTGACCAATCAGCCCGACCATTAGCGCCTTCGCGTAGCCGTTGCCAGCGTAATTTGGATGCGTACACACCGCGCTAATTTCGGTATACCCGGGTACGTGCATCCTCTCGCCGGCCATCGCGGCAAGCCGCCCTTCCCTTTTGACGCCGATAAAAGTTCCCAGCTCGTGCGTGCGCGTGGTGAACGGGCCCGGCTTCATCATCGCGGCCAACGCAACCATCTCCGGCACATCCGCCGCCGTCAACTTCACGAAATCGAGCGGGCGAGCCGGCAATTCACAATCCAGGTAAATCATTTGCAACAACGAATCCTGTTCCACCATACGGAAGCCGCCGGACTCGACGTCGGCAACATTCGCAGGCGCCTCCAGAAAAAGCCCCGCGCCAGTTCCAGCGCGCGCACATTTTCCCAGCGCGACGTAAGCCTCGCGGCTAGGCTCGGCAAATCCCGCGAGCGGACCAATCTCCGCTTGAAACTTACGCGCGAGGCCATCGCCTTCAGCAAAATGCGCTTGAGAAGTCGTCAACGCCGTCCAGATCGGATTGTCCAACGCATGGGCAGCCATATCACCAATCTATCGCCGCACGCAACGACGACGCCATCCGTTTCTCGCGCTCAAACTTCGTACACCTCTGCCAATTTGGAAGCGACTCGTCACGACTCGAAAGATTGTGACCTTAGTGCTCGGGTTTTTTGTGGCACTCGGCGTCCACGGAAGGTGGAAGCGAGTTCAGGTGCGTGAGAAACGTCACTGCGGTTTCCCAGCAGAAATTTGCCCATAACGCCTCCCGCAAGTTTTACTTGGCGTTCAGTTCGCTGCCTGCGCGTGCGAGCGCATGGTTTAGGTTTAAATGCAGCGCCTCGGCCTTTAGCCCAGCATCTGGCTGTAGCAATGCCCGGACTCGCTCGTCATCGAGTTCCTTAGTTGATGACGTCGATGTTGACGGTCACTTCGTCGCCCACAAACGTGGCCAGCGCCTGATGTTCCCAGGTGATGCCGTAATCACACCGGTTGAGTTTCATCGACGCGTGAAACCCAATAATTTTCTTGTCGGAGTTGGGTATCGGAAACTCTCCGGCCAGAGAAATCGGCAGATCGATTTCTTTCGCGAGGCCCTTCATTGTCAGCGTGCCGTGCGCGACGATCTTCCCCTCTTTCTGCTCGATGCTGTGGCTTACAAAGGTGATTGTCGGAAATTTGGCCACGTTGAAGAAATTATCGCTGCGGAGGTCTTCATCGCGGCCGGCAATTCCGGTGTCGACGCTGGCCACGTGTATCATGGCATTCACAGAGGATTTTGTGATGTCATCAGGGTCGTAAACCACAGCCACATCAAAGTCGGTGAACTTTCCCGGCGCCTTGGACAGGCCGCCCATGATGGGCACTTCCAATCCGATCGTGGAGTGGTTGTGATCAACCTTGAACCGCGGCGAACCGGCAGGTTTATCCTGCGCGCGCACCGCCACACAAACCCGCAGGCAACAGCCGCCATGGCCGAGAATTTGGTTTTCATGGGACGCCTCTTCACGCAGTGCGAGATTTTGCTGCTCAATTAGGCGCAAGGTAGGCCCGAGAGTATGGCGGGTTGTCTAACGCTGTTAGCGCTGTAAAGCTGGACCGTGTGAGGTCAGTCTATCACCGGGCCGGTGCGGAATTGCGTGACCGTCTCAGTCTTCACCCGCACGATGGGTTTAACCTGAAGTTTCTTCTTCTTCACTGGCTTCATTATGAGTTTCCTGGCGGCCATCCAAAGTCTCCCGAGTTTGCGTGTATAGCGACGTGGGTTTGAGTCCGTCATTTTACCCACACTGCAGACCCCCACACAACAGTCTTCCCGCCCCCATTGAAAGATTCTTCCATCTCTCGACTAGACGAAACAGAAGAGAACAATTGGCGAACGACTCAGCAGCCAACGAAAACCCTGCGCTACTCGTAGCGCAGGGCGACCATGGGGTCAACGCGCATCGCGCGGCGTGCGGGAACGTAGCAGGCCGCGAGAGCCACGGCGTTAAGAATCATGGCCACTGCCGCGAACGTCACCGGGTCGGTGGCACTCACTCCATACAACACGCTGGTCAAAAAGCGCGTCAGGCCGAGCGCGGCCACTACTCCCAGGCCTACGCCGACCAGGGCCATCTTGGCGCCGTCGCCGAGCACCAACCGCATCACATCGCTCCGTTGCGCGCCCAACGCAATGCGTATCCCAAACTCGCGCGTCTGCTGCTCGACCAAATAGGACACCACGCCATAAATTCCCAGGCTCGAAAGCAACAGCGCCAACCCGGCGAAGGAGCCGAGAAGAATCATGGCGAAGCGATTGCCCGCCGTGGAACTGGAAATAATTTCATCCATGCTCTGCGCGCTCGCGACCACCTGCTCGCTATTCACCTGCTGCACCGCATGGCGAATCGCGTCGAACAATCCGGGCCGCGGGCCGTTCGAGCGCACTACCGCTCCCAAGCCCATGGGCGCGAGCGCCATGGTAGTGCCCGGCAATTGCATGAACGGAAAATAAAGCTGCGAACGAAGAGGCTCGGTGTCGTCAGCATCGAGGCCCCACTGCTTCACGTGGCCAGCGACTCCTATGATTTCCGCCGGGAATTCGCCTTGTCCGGTTTCCAGAAACAGCCGCTTGCCGATTGGATTTTCGTTCCCGAAATATTTTTGCGCCAGCACTTCGTCCACAACCACTACTTTCGGAGCGTTCTCGTCATCCTGTGCGGTGAAAAAGCGTCCACTACGCAACGGCGTCTGCATTATTTTCAGGTAATCGGGATCGACTACGTAATTGATGGCCCAATTCATTTCGTTTCGCGTGGCCGGTTTTGGTTTTCCATCCACCCAGAAGAGCCACTCATCGTCGCCGCTCATTGGAAACGCGCCCCAACTCATCGACACCGCCTGCACGCCGGGAGTGGCCGCAATGGTTGCCTCGCCGGCACGAAATGCAGCGCGGATGGCAGCCGGGCTAGTCTTCAACGAAGAGGGCGAAAGAGAGAAACTGAAGAACATCACATTTTGCGGATTGAATCCGGGATTTACATTCCAAAGCTGGACCAGACTGCGCAACGTGAGGCCTGCTCCCACCAGCAACACCAGTGCGAGCGCAATTTCCACCACCACTAGAACGCCGTGCGCGCCTTTTCTGGCGCCGCTTGCTCCGCGGCCGCCTTCTTTCAAATTATCCTGCGGATTCGTGCGCGAGATTTTCAGTGCAGGTGCAAGTCCGAAAATAATTCCCGCCAGCAATGCGACCGATACCGTAAAGACCAGCACGCGCAAATCGATCCCTACGTCTCCGGAGCGCGGCAAAGCATCCGGCAGCGCTTTCAGAGCGGCGTGCGTCCCCCAGGTAGCGAGAAACAATCCGCACGCGCCGCCGGCAATTCCCAAGAGAACGCTTTCGGTCAAAAGCTGGCGAATCAGCCGCGACTTGCTCGCGCCCAGCGCAGCGCGAACCGCAAATTCGCGGGTTCGCTGGTTGGCGCGCGCGAGCAAAAGGTTCGCTATATTGGCGCAAGCAATCAACAGCACAAAACCTACCGCGAAGAAAAGTGCCAGAAGAGCGCCTTTTACATTGCCTAGCATGCGCTGCTTGAACGGAATCAGCGACGCTCCGATTCCTTTATTTACTTCGGGGTAGGCAGCGGCAAGATTTTTGGTCACGCCGGAGAAGTCTGCACGCGCTTGTGCCAGCGAAGTATCCCGTTGCAGGCGGCCGATGCCGTGGAAGCCCAGGCCCGCGCCGCGATTGAACAGCAAATCATTATTCCAGTGCACTACGGGAGCGTACACATCGCTGGCGCTGAAGCTATCAACCTTCAGATCGAAGGTCGACGGGATCACGCCGATGATCGTGAATCCTTTCCCGTCAAGCGTGAGGTTCTTGCCGATTATGTCGGGGGCGCCACCCAGTTTTCGTTTCCAGAAACCGGCGCTGATCATGGCGACCGGAGGCGCGCCTATCTGGTCGTCGGTGCGGAGGAAGGTGCGTCCCATCACGGGCTTCAGGCCCAGAATCGAAAAAAAATCTGAGGTGACAAATTGTCCCTGAATCTGTTCCGCTTCTCCGAGGTTCGTTAGGCTGAATGAATACGGGCGCGCAACGGCCATGGACGACAGCGTGTGGTTTTCTTTTTGCCAATCTAGAAAGTTTGGATAGGAAATCGAGCCGGTGTTGAAGTTTGGTTTGCTTTCGTGCAGCGTGACTAATTGTTCGGCATGCGGATAGGGGAGCGGGTTCAGCAGGACGCCGTTGACCACGGAGAACAGAGCGGTGTTTGCGCCGATGGCAAGCGCCAGCGTGAGGACCGCGACAGTCGTGAACCCCGGCGATTTTGCCAGCATGCGAATGGCGTAACGAAGATCCTGGAACAGTTCGCTCATGATTCCTCCGGCGTACCCGATTCCGAACGGCGTTGTCAAGATTTTGTGTCGGGCGGAACATATTGCGCCCCTGCGAGTACAAGCGCGCCGAAGGTGCAAGCGTGGGACGCCTCCGATCTAAACCCGGACCTTTTCTGCATACGGCGCAGAAAAAGTGCGGAACCCGCGCAAGTCTCTGTCGCGCTGAGACCCAAGGGCGGGCGCTCGGAGCTCGCGGGGTGCCTACTCGTAGCGCAGGGCGACGATTGGATCTACGCGCATTGCGCGGCGCGCGGGAATGTAGCATGCGGCTAGCGCTACCAACGTCAGCACGACGGCTACCGCTCCAAACGTTACCGGATCGGTGGCGCTGACGCCGTAGAGGACGCTCGACATCAAACGCGTCAGAGCCAGGGCGGCAACCAAGCCGATTCCTACGCCGAGCAGCGCGGTTTTGGTTCCTTCGCCAAGGATTAGCATCAGCACATTTTTGCGTTGCGCGCCGAGAGCGATGCGAATGCCGATTTCGTGGGTGCGCTGACCGACCAGGTACGACAGCACGCCGTAAATTCCGATGCTGGAGAGTAGCAGCGCCAGCATAGCGAATATTGCGAGCAAAAACATGGAAAATCGTCTCTCTATCAGAGAGCGCGAAATGATCTCGTCATACGCGTGTGGCTCGTACAACACCTCCTGGCTGTTCATCCCCGCCATTTTGCTGCGAATCGGTTGCACGAGCGAGAGTGGCGGAACTCCTGTGGAGCGAACCAGCACGCCGGTGCTATTTCCGGCGCGGGACATGTATTTGTCCGGGATCTGCATGTAAGGAATGTAAAACTGGGCGTGCACATTGATCTTATCGTCCAGCCCCCAGTGCTTCACGTGGCCGACGACACCTACGATCTCGGCAGGTTTGTCCACGAACGGATCCACGATGCTTCGGCCGATGGGGTTTTCGCCCGGAAAGAATTTCTCCGCGAGATCCTCGTCGATCACCGTGACTCGCGGTGAATTTGGGGTATCCTGTTCGGTGACAAAGCGCCCACTTCTCAGTGGAATTTCCATCACCTTCAGGTAGTCCGGCTCTACTTCGTAAAATAGGCCGTAAGGCATGTCGCTCTCGCGCGCCGGCTTGGGCCGCCCTTCTATATAAAAAGGATCTTCGGAATCTCCCCACATCGGAATTCCGCCGCGCTCGATGGACACCGCAGCAACTCCGGGAACCGCCACAATCTGATCGCGCAGACGGCGAAGCTCAGCACGTATGGCGTCAGGAGTTTCATCGGCAGTTCCGGGCGGCAGCGCGACCTGGAAATACAAAACGTTCTTAGGATTGAAACCGGGATTAACGCTCCACAGGCGTCCCAGGCTGCGCAGCATCAGTCCCGCGCCAACCAGAAGCAGCAGAGCCATAGCCATCTCGACAATCACCAACACACTTTGCGCACGGCTTCGCGTGCCGCTCACTGTGCGTCCGCCTTCCTTCAACGTTTCCTGCAAGCGCGGCTTCATCAGCCGCAGCGCAGGAGCAAGTCCAAAGAAAATTCCGGAGAGCACGGAGATCGCCAGGGTGAAAAGCAACACGCGAGTGTCGAGGTGAATTTCCTCCGCGCGCGGCATACCTTGCGGCAGGTAGCCAATTGCGCCTTGAAGCCCCCAACTAGCGATCAGCAATCCCAATCCGCCGCCGCACAGCGAGAGCAGCACGCTCTCGGTTAAGAGCTGCCGGATTACTCGCAGCTTTCCCGCGCCGAGCGCCGCGCGAATGGCAAATTCACGCGCGCGCTGCATCGAACGGGCCAACAGCAAGTTTGCTACGTTCACGCACGCAATCAGCAGCACAAAAAATACGGCCGCGAGCAACACCAACAGGTACGGGCGAACATCTCCGACAATCTTGTCCTTCAGCAAAAGCACGGTGGCAGCGGTATTCGCGTTGGCATCGGGATACGCTGCGGCGAGATTCTGCGTCACACGCTCCATGTCCGCGCGCGCCTGAGCCAGAGTGATGCCCGGTTTCAGCCGCGCGACGGCGTTCATGCCCATGCCCACATCGCGCTGATGGAATATCACGTCGTTCCACTGCCCGATCGGAACATAAATATCGCTGGTCCGGAAATTCTGCATGTAGAGATGGAAGACCGCTGGAACTACGCCGACGATGGTGTAGTCGGTGCCGTTGAGCGTCAAAGTTTTGCCAATTACATCGGGCGAGGAGCCAAACTTTGTTTTCCACATTCCGGCGCTGATCATTACTTCGGGTTTTCCACCGAGAACGTCCTGCTGCGGGTCAAATTCGCCGCCAAGCACGGGATTTACGCCGAGCGTCGGAAAGAAATTTGCGGACACCATAATTCCGTCGATTCGCTGCGGCTCCCCGAGTCCAGTGAGACTGAAAGTATCCGGACGAAAAGCGGCGAGCGATTGCAGTGTTCGGTTATCGCGTTGCCAATCGAGAAAATTTGGATAGGAGATCGAGCTATATAAAAATTCCGGCTTGTGCTGGTACAGCGCGACGAGGCGGTTGGCCTGAGGAAATCGCAGAGGCTCGAGCAGAATTCCGTTTACGAGAGAAAATAGCGCAGTGTTCGCGCCAATGCCCAATGCCAGGGTTAGGATCGCGACGAGCGTGAAGCCCGGGCTTCGCAGGAGAACCCGCACGCCAAATTTCACGTCATTCCAAAAAGCTTCCATTAGGCCGCCATCCTTTGTTATTACGGGCGTTATATGGCATTTCGAGGGCCGGTCGAACCTGGATATTTTCCACATAAAGTAAAGATGCCTCAGGGGTTAGACGCCCGTAGGCGTACGTAGTCACGAACGCGTGACCGTTTTTGGGATTTGATAGGCGCATCCGGTCACTCTCGGGCGATGTAAAGGGTAAAAAGCAAGATTCCCGGTCTGCCGGCAGGCAGGCCGAGGGCCCTTCGAAAACACAGGGCGAGCCGACGCTACATTCACACCTGAGGCGATGCGAAGTGTGCGGCGGCTTTGCCCGTGGGGGTCGCGGGATCTTACTTTGATTTTGGTGCGTGCGGGGTCGGTTTTGCCCCTTCGCGGATTAGCTTAGCCAGCGCAGACTTGTCCAAATCGCTCAAACGTTTGAAACGTACGCAGTGTTTTCCGACGCTGGCTTTGGGGAATTGTTTCTTAAACTTTTCGGCGACGTAGGTTTTTCCTTCCATCGCGCAAATGTACAAGGACACATAGTTCTTATTGCTGGCGAGGCCGATGCGGAACCAGTCGCCTTCGCGTCCGCTGTCATACTTGAAATGCCACGGTCCGTAGGCAAGCATCCCCGAATGAATAAACGGCGCCAACTTCGGCGCCAGCTTGCGAATCATTTTGTCGAGCGCAGCGATTTCGCTTTTGCGCGGCTCGTCGAGCTTCGCAATATATTCGGCGGGGGTCGAGACCTTGAGCTGCCCCTTCATGCCGCTAAGCCTAACATTGCTTTTTAGATTTTAGTGGGCGAAAATTTACTGGGCCTGCGATTCAGAATCGGAACGAAGGGACATACTGAACTTCAATGGCGTTATTCGAGGCTGCGCCAGCTCCGGGAACCGCTGTGTCAGCGATCTTACAACTTTAACTCGAGCGCGTTGCAAGCGCTCGGAAGGAGGGGTTTTGAATCAACCAGCACCGGCAAGAGAATCACAACTACAAGGATTATCGCCGAAGGAGTTTGGCGACGTTCTCGCGGAAAATGTTAACTGGCTGCCGTTTGCCGAGTTCCCGCCAGCGGCGCGTCTGGCTGTTTTGGTTGGCGATCCGGCGAAACCGGGACCTTACGTGATAAGAGTAAAAGTTCCGGGAGGAGTGAAGCTCATGCCGCACGTCCATCCGGAAGATCGCATCTACACGGTAATCTCCGGCGTGTTCTACATTGGGCGCGGAACAACTTTTGATCCCGAGAAGTTGAAAGCGTATGCGCCGGAAAGCGTAATCGTGCTGCCGGGTAACACTCCTCACTTCCACTGGGCGAAATCGGGCGAGTACATAACGCAGGTGAATGCTTTCGGACCGCTCGGGCTTTCCTACGTCGATCCTAAAGACGACCCGCGCAACCAGAAGGGCTAGCGCGCGTCTCATATGGCCAGGAGGATTCCATGCCACTGGCTCGCATTGATCTTGGTGGTCTCGTTAAAAAACGGGCCTGGATCAGATGCTCGAATCGCCTCGTAATAACGACCTAGAAGCAAAAGTCAAAAGAAAGATGCCACTGAAGCCGCGAAAGTGAGAGCAAAACGTCTCGATCCTCCGTGCTATTGCGTGCTCACGGGGCTGGTGGGGGTTTCGGTTCTGAAGTAATGGACGGGCTGGCCGCGCCAATTTGATAGCTGCTTTCGTACGAGGGCGGCGGGGCACGTTAGGTAGCAGCCGATCAGAAGCGTATCCTTCTGCTCCGCTTCCGGCACTTTGCTCATGAAGGCAAAAGTATCAACGCTGCCGAACGAAAGCTGCGCCAGCCCAGGTTTCTCTTCCAATTCAAAGACGACGTCTGCCTCCTGGTAACGATTCCCTTCCGGCGGAGTGTCGGTGATTGGCCGCAACACCACTACTTGATATTCCTTTTCTCTTATTGGATTGCTGGACCAGCGCGGATGGCATTTCTTCAGATACAAATCGATCGCAGTTTTTTTGTTCGGACTAATTACCGGAGACATGAGCGTGCCGATAGTGCATTCCTGGCTCGTAAAATAAAAAACGGCTGCGGCTGCCATCAGGACGATGACGACTTCAAGAAGCACGGCAATTTTCAGCGAACGAGTTTTCGTCGGGTCGGTTATGAACGTCATTTAGATGGTCTGCACATTGAAGACGCGAGCCGCGCTAAATCCCCAGCGCAAGCGAGATGGGTTCCAACGCCCTGGACAGCTGAGTCGGTGCGCCGCGCCATATTCTAATGTGCGCGCAGTCCAACGTTCGCGCGAATTTTGCGGCTTAACGGGCAAACGGATCCGGCGGGACGTCGATGGGGATATTCGCGTCGTAATCGGAATAGATGACCACTCCTTGAGCATTGTCCGGTTCACCTTCGAGGTATTTTCGCGGCAGACCGTCTTCCACAGCAATCCAGATTGTGTGCAAGGGGAATGCGCTGTCATTATCATGAATCTTCCACACGTCGCAGTAGTCGCCGTCGATTACTTCATTTCCCATTGGCGTGATGGTGGCGCCGG
>Ga0070765_100002052_pt1 | contig 12505 bp, 10 predicted proteins | sample HubBroMetageWFT5_FD_71516 | JGI IMG/M metagenome (GOLD analysis project Ga0070765, IMG submission 71516) | Warmed and freeze-thawed soil microbial communities from the Hubbard Brook experimental Forest, New Hampshire - Hubbard Brook CCASE Soil... | ecosystem: Environmental > Terrestrial > Soil... | reverse complement strand
TTGTCCGGCCGAGCCAAGACAACCGACGCGGACGAAAGCCGTTCAAGTTCGCTGTAATAGTGCATGAGGGAGAAGGGCGGGGTCAAGCGAAAAGTTGTGGTCGTACCCCAAGCCGTCGCGGTCGCCTGTTAGCAATCTCAATTGAGCCAATGTCTTTTCAGGCCAGTTCTTGAATCCTTCAAGGCGATTACACTCAGAACCTGGTCAATGAGTGTAATCGTGATTTTTCGCCAACTAACCCAGCCGCTGTGCGTCTTCATGACTTGACTTTACGGGAGCATCCTTTGACGAGGAAGGCATTCAGGCCATGAAGGAGACCGCCGTCTTTTACAAACCTCACGTGAAGAAATCCGCTTGGGTGGGAGCAGAGAACTTTCCTTACGCGTTCTCTGAGAGCCTGCGTAGCTTCTCGCGCCGCGAGTTTCCCGCTTTTAAGACCCGCGAGGAAGCCCTGGCATGGCTGGCGAAAGACTGAATGGTCCCTGGAGACTGACGCCAGACGGACAGCGGGAAACAAGGGATGGCGGCACCGAATGGACACGCTGGTTACGCGTTCGTCGCGAGTTCACAAATTCTTTTCTCCGAAAGAGCGTTCTGCTCAGTTAGGCGCGATCATCCGACATCCGATCCAGTGGCTGTTTTCTAAGCAGGCACTGTTCAATATTGAACAGTATCCGGCTTAACACCTACGGTAATCTTTGCTTGCGGCCCAACATGTCAAGTAACAGGGAATACTGATGACTCTGCAACGGATGTTATAGGAGTTGTCATCCCCACCAGATACAGACCCCAGGGACTCCAGGTCCCCTTTGCCCTCCGACCAGGATCAGATGGTTAATGTGGGGCTCGGAGCAGCCGCGAAGTTGAAGGAGGTCCCTCATGGCAACACCCAGGGTCTTGGTCGTCGAGGATGACAATTCTGTTCGCATGATGTTGCAAGAAGGATTTCAGCGCGACGGGTTTGAAGTCGTGGTTGCGTCGAACGTTCGCGATGCGCTTAGGCATATCGCGACGGAAACTTTTGATGTCCTGCTCTCGGACCTGCACCTGCCTCTGGCAGGGGACGGCTTCACCCTGGTCAGCGCCATGCGCCATACTCATCCGGGTGCGTTGACCGTCATTCTCAGCGGGTACCCGGCAGTAGACGAGGCGATGTCTGCGATTCTGTCCCAAGCCGATGAGATCTTTGCCAAACCGATTCGAATCGGCGCACTCAAGCAGCTCATTCGCAAGAAACTCGCCGACCCTCAGACGGTTAAACGGGTGAAACCTGAATCTGTCGCCTCCATACTGGAGCGCGAGGTCGAAACTACGATCCAGAATTGGTTGGATATTGTGGACAAAGACGCGGAGTTGACATGTATCCCGCTAACCCGCCTAGAACGCACTGGACACCTTCCTAAGCTGCTTCTAGACCTCGTTACTCGGCTGCGCTTGGACTCGGGATTGCCCGCCCCAATTTCCAACGCCGCCCGCGATCATGGAGCCATGCGGCTCCAACAAGGCTACACCGCAACTATGGTGGTAGAAGAATCCCGCGTCTTGCAGGTGAGCATCTTCAGCACGTTGCAAAGGAACTTGTGCGGCGTGGACTTCAGTCGATTGTTGCTGGACGTAGTGACTATTGCCGACGAAGTCGATTCCCAGTTAAAGCAAGCCATGCTCAGCTACGTCCCGTCGATGGCTTTGAAACCTCAGACGGCTAGACTGGCTGGGTAGCGGACCGCGCGCAGAAGAACGATTCGTCGGTCCGAATTCGGACGGTTGACGTGGGACGGTCAACGGGCGCGCGTGACACTCAGGCTATAGCCGCATCCCCTTTGCCAATCTTTTCCGCCAGACGCAATTTCCAACGTCCGTGCCGATCATAACGGTCAGCGCGGCCCATCGCTCGCAGCAATCGGAGTGCGTCTTCGATGGTCTCTGGCGTCTCCCTCAAGCGGAATGCCAATTCTTTGGTTTCGACCATGAGATACTCCATCCGGTGCTCGTAGAACGCCTGGTGCATTCGACCGTGTTCAATGATGGTTTCCGCAAGTTGGAGCAGTTGATGGGACTCCTCATGGGTGGATCGCCGTTCAATTCGCAAGGCACGCCCAATACGGCTAAGCAGCCGTTCCAATCGGTCGCGCCCCATGTCTATAGAACGAAATTGCCACGCGAATCCCTTCTCGCTCGCACTGGTGACTAGACATAATGCAAAAGGATGAAGAGACCGGCACCAAGGATCACGATGATTATGATGAGTCCGAGGAACTCTGCCGGTGATGGGCGCTTCATTCAGAGAGTGTAGGAGTGCGATTCCAGGCACGGTAGATGACTGAAGTTCTCACAGCGTTGTGGAACCGGCCCCGAGCATAAACCCCGCCCCAAATATGTCTGGTTCCGTCCAACATTGCTCACTTGAATCCCTTGAGGAGATGTCAAAGTCTCACCACTGGCCGGAGAACTACGATGTCCCCACTTGCTCCTTCTCCCCAATATCCGATCTGCCCAATCCGCTCTTTGCCTGTGGTTATCGAGAGCAGTAAAACCGATGAGAAACGCAGAGCCGTGGCAGCATCTGCGTCTGACTTGGAGCCGGTCATTACGGAATTGAAAGTTGCTCTTCACAAACATACGGAGAGCCTTCGTGACAGCGGACTGGGTGGATTACCTAACTCTCGCAAAGTGGAACGGTGAATGGAAGATCGTGTCCGTAGTGCTCAGAGAAAATGACTGAGCAATCGTCACTCCGCAGGTACGAACGCCCGCCTCCCAGCGGGCGTTTTTCTTTGCTGCCAACCCGCCAATAGGCTAGATATCTTGGCCCGGAGACAAGGTTGCCGCCGTTGCTTATTCCTCAACAACCTGCTTCACCTTGCCACTACTCGGCTTGAACGTACCATCCCCGGGGTAACTCGCTTTGATGTGGTGGGTGCCTGTCGCCAGCGTGGAAGTCGTAAAGGTTGATACACCGCCTGACGTGGCGCCCGTACCGATTTCAGCAAGGCCGTCGTAAAACGTCACCGATTCGCCATTGCTGATTGCGCCAGATTTCGAGCTGACAGTCGCCGTGAAAGTAACCGGCTGTCCGACTAACGACGGCGAACCCGAAGTTGTCAATGAAAGGTTCGAAGAGAATTTTTCGCCGAGCAGTACGCCCACGGTAGCGGAGAGGCACTCTTCATTCGCGCAGGCGTTCGACACGATAAGGTCGGGCGTGCCGTCGCCGTTCACGTCCGCGACCTCCGCAGAAGAAGTCACGTGTCCGTTAGAGCGATAGGTTATGGCGGACTGGAAGGTCCCGTTGCCGTTGCCCAGCAGCACACCGACGTCGCCATACACACACTTATGGTGAGCACAGCCAGTCGCCAATACCAGATCCGGCTTGCCGTCGCCGTTCACGTCCGCGACCGCCACTGAGTTGGCGCCGACGCCCGGGTCATAGGTAACGATCGGCTGGAAGGTTCCGTCGCCGTTGCCCAGCAGTACGCCCACTCCGCTGAATGCCCCCACGACCACGTCAAGCTTGCCATCGCCATTTACATCGGCAACCGCCACTGAAACCGGCTCGGTCCCGGCCGGATAAGTTACCGCCGGCTGGAAGGTTCCGTCCCCGTTGCCGAGCAATATGCCCACAACGCTGGGTCCGCAGCCACCACAGTTAGTGACCACCACGTCCGGTATGCCGTCGCCATTCAAATCGCCTATCGCTACGGCCGTAGCACTCTCCCCTCCGGAGTAATACGTCATCACTGGTTGGAACGTGCCATCGCCATTACCCAACATCACGCCCACCAGGCCTTTATCACAGTCGCTCGAACCGCCGCCACAAGTTAGGAAGTTTCCCACCACTATGTCGGGAACACCGTCGCCATTTAGATCCGCCACCGCGACCGAGTCGGCGTACAGCCCGCCCGAGCCATAAGTTGCCGCCGGCTGGAAAGTTCCGTCGCCGTTTCCCAATAGAACTCCCACGGTGCCATTCGGACAAGTGTCGCCGTTGCCGGGACAACTATTCGACACGATTATGTCCAGCTTGCTATCACCATTCAAATCCGCCACCGTCAGGGACGTCGTTCCACCGCTGCTTTCCCCTCCAGATTCATAGGCGACCGCCGCCTGGAAGGTCCCGTCGCCGTTTCCCAGAAGTATGCCCACTGTTCCGCTCGCACAACTGCTATCGCTCGTGCAAATATTGGCCACTAAAAGGTCCGACTTGCCGTCGCCCTTGATATCCGCAATCACCACAGAGGTGGCCCCCGAGCCGCCCGTGCCATAAGTCACCGAAGGTAGAAAACGAAGTCCTGCCCTATCCGCAGCGGTGGAGTCGGCCTTCTTGCCCTCCAATTCAGAAACGCTCTCAGCGTTCGCCGTTAGCAAAGTATTTTGCCGCGCTTGCTGCGCTAGCATTGTTGCCCCCGCCGACCCGCCTGCCGCAGAAGGCTCCTGGGATTCCTGACCTGCGTTCGCGACTTGGGTCCGAGAGACCAGAGCGACCAGAATCGTAATGATCGCGACGAATAGAGCGACGAGACCAAGCGTTTCGAATTTGGGGATGAAGTGGCGGGTCATGGCAGACCTCCCGGTGGAGTCACAGCAGAAACCCTGACATTCTCGGCCCAAATTGTACTCCGGCAGCTGCACGTCCGTGAATGATTGTTGGAAGCGCAAGATAGTTGGCGAAATCGACATTTACACTCAGCGACCCAGCCGGACCTGTCCTCGCCGAGCGGCCAGGAATCGGGGTGCTGATTGTCCTGGCTGATGAGGTTGTGCCGAGTTGGCTGGGCCGGCGCAGAAGAAAAAGGTCCGCGGTTGGCCGCGGACCTCATCATTAAATCAAACCTGTACCAGAATCAGACTCGAAAGTTACTCGACTCCTTGGAGCGCCGCGTCGAGCCCAACGATGTCGGCCCCGAGATCTTTGCCGTCCGTGCCCATGTTCTTATAAGGGCTGCCCGGTTGGAGCTGGTAGTTCCCTCCGTTACCGTTGTCGTATTGAACGAATTCGACGCTATTCACGTCCGCCATGAAGTGGTTGATCGTTGGCCAGGACGACGGCGGATAGTGGGTTGGGGCCGCAACCAGACCGTTATTGCTGAATGTGTAAGTGCTGAAGCACTTGCCGATGCTGGTGACCGGGACGCCCGAGATTGCACAACTGGCATCGCCACGGCCCGAGTTCCACACCGGGTACCTTCCGGTTGTGACCAGGTTATTGGTAAAGACGAATGCGTACATCGGAGGATTCGAGGTCAGGTTCCCCACGACCATGATTCCGCCCTGGTCATCCGGGAAACCGGTGATGTGATTGATGGTTACGGTATTCACAGGGTTCGACGGCCACCCGTTCACCACCAGGAACAAATGACCTTCGCCAACGTACTTCTGGCTGATGTCATCCATGACCACATCGTGAATGCTCCAGCGGGTTCCCAACTTGGCCGGCGCTCCGCCTTCTCCATTGCCTGAAAGCGAAGTCGCGAGCACGATGCCGCCTCCGGCATGGAAGATGTGCGTGTATCGAATGGTCACGTCCGTGACCTCACAGATTGGGCAAACGTTGCCTTTGCCTTTGGTGTGCTGGTTCTTGGGACTCACGAGTATGGCGTAGCCCGCCTGGCTGAAACCTCCCCAGACGTCCTCCATCAGGTTGTCTTCGGCCAGCACGCGCACGGCATTCTTAAGTTCCAGGTGGTTCTTGACAATGAAGGGATTGCCGCCGCTTCCACCCTGGAAGGGCGAGTTGCCCGGCATCCACTGCCAGGGCTTGAAGAAATGATTGAAATGGATGGTGATGTCGGTCGGAGTCGTCGTCGCTGCTGCGCCCCCGAACATAATGGCTTCACCCGAGGCTTCGAGGAAGTTGTCCTCGATTTTATAAGGACCATCCTGGTAATTTCCCGTACCGCCGCTCACCGCGTGCGCGTCCGTACACGTGCCGCTGGAAGCTGTACAGTGAAAGTCGCTGAAGTAGGAGTCTACGACCGCCACATAACTCGTGCCGGACATGTCGAAACCATCACGGGTCTCGTCCGCCGCTGTCCCGTGCAGCCAACTCCGATCGAGCACGATGTGATTCGCAGTACCTCCAACCGCCATGTTTATCAGGGCGGGATCTCCCTTGGTTCCGGTTGGTCGCGTCAACTCCAGTCCGAGCAGACGGTAATGATTCGCTCCGTTCTGAAAAACCACCGCGCCGTTGACGCCTGAAACCACGAGCTTGGCCAGCACGTTCTGCGGATTGCTGCAGGGGTATTGCGGGCGCCCGGGCAGGGACGCAACACCAGCATAGCAAGGAGTGAGCCGCTGACCCTCGGCGGGTAAACTGCTATCCGGAGCGCTGGTGCGAACAATAATCCAGTGGTCGTTGTCGCAATTCAGAGCGGGGAAGGTGAAGGATCCCGTGAAAGTTGCCCCGGCCTGCAGTTGGATCGTGTTGCCGCACTGCGCGCTGTTCAATGCCGACTGCAGATTGCCGCCGGAGTTCACGTTGATGACGGATCCTGGCGCGGGCGTATCCGCCATCAAACTGTCAACCGTTACCAGGGGCAGTTGAGCCGGCCCATCGTAACCGCTGCTGCTAGTGATGCTGACGCTGAAATTTCCGGTAGCAGTGTTGCTCTTGATATCCCTTACCATGACCGTGAAATTGAATGTCCCAGCGGCTGCAGGCGTGCCGCCGAAGCTGCCGCTCCCACTCAGCGTAATTCCTGGAGGAACGCTGCCTGAAGAAACGCTCCAGCTATAAGGCGTGGTTCCACCAGTCGCGGTGAACGCTTCGCTGTAGGGAGTTCCCTGCTGGCCCGGGGGAAGATTCCCAGTAGTAATTTGCAGTTTAGCCACGGTGTCAACTGTGACTGCTGCGCTGGCTGACTTCGACTTGTCGGCATTACTTGTTGCCGTGACCGCCACGTTGGTTTGGGAGTTGACCGTTGGCGCGGTGTAAAGACCCGTGGTACTTACTGAACCGGCGGTTGCTGACCAAGTCACAGCTGTGTTAGACGTGCCCGTCACTGAGGCGGTGAACTGCTGCGTCTGACTCGAGACCAGGGTTGCGCTGGTCGGAGAAACGGCGACAATTATACTCCCGGCTCCCGCACCGCCTCCTCCTCCACCACTCACGGCAATGGCGAACGTCTGGCTACCCTGATCGGGACGCGGTGCATCAGTGGCAATCACTTCAAAAGAGAAATTTCCCGCAGTGGTGGGCGTGCCCGACAACGTCCCGGTGGCCGGATTCAAACTGATGCCCGGCGGAAGAACACCAGTTTTGACCGAAAAATAGTAGGGGGGGGTTCCGCCGCTGACTGCGAGCACAGCGTTGTACTGCAGAGAAACCGTACCCGTGGGAAGGTTTCCCGATACCTTCAGGTCGTCCTGAGACCCATTCTGGGAGCCCGTGGCGTTCGCCAACACGCCGCAAGAGCTGGTCAGCAGTGCGACCGACAACAGGAGTATGGCTACGCCTAAGCGTTGTGCGAGCGCCAGGGAAAATCTGGAATTATATTCTAAGAGTGCATCTTCGGTTTCAAATGGCGCCGCAGTTTCAAACATTGAGCCCTCGACTCTACAGATTGGGGGACTAGTCGATTGTCCTCATGCTGAATCTATCGGGATGGGCCAGGGGCTCCCAGATATCAGAAGTTCATCCGGAACGCGTTAGTACACAGAGGCGCGGCATGTACGGATTCGTGCGCGCCAGTGTCCACCGGTGTTTCCGACGCGAAGTAGATGAAAACAGGCGCGGGACAGTCGGTTCAGACGGTTCAGGCGACTGCACAATAGAGCCCGAGGTGGAAAGGCACGCAAAGCTCAAGCGGAAAATACTTAAGTAACCAACGGATGGGTTGCGGTCGGCCCTCGCCCAGCAAGGCTGAACGACGGCAAGGTCACGAGCATCGACTACCGCGAGACGATGAAAGCATTCGCCGGCAAAGTTTCTTCCAGGCGAACTGACTCTGATGAGACGTACGGAAGTTGTGGGACGAATGAAATCTTCGCGCGACTCACCGCAAATGCAATGACGGGGACTGACGAAAAGCCGCGATATCGCTCATTGACGACCGGTTGTGAGCAGCTACCCCGATTAGTTGTTTGCTGAAAAGAGGTGATTACAGTTGGCTAAAGCTTCCTGTAGCACTTAGCAGTTTCCGATACGCCAAACATTTGCTGGTCTGATCCGAGTTCAAGTATTTCCTTTACCGATCCCCCGTCGTTTCGGACGGGGCTTTTCGCCCCCGTCGTCACAGCACTTCCGGATTCGCCAGAGCATAAGCGCGAGATACTCTACTCGTCGTCTGGAGCCGTCGGCGGTGTCTTGTCATCCAAGAAGTCGACGCCCGTTTGCACCGTCGGAATTTTTGTAAATGGTCGGGGAGTGTTGGCCAAATTGTAAAACGTAGTGAAATCGGTGGTCGCACGGCTATCGGCAAAACCAAGGGCACCTTCCCCAAGGCCGAAATTCTTTTCGATAAATCGCAGGACAGAGCCGAAATCGTAAGTCAGGTTATCGATGTAGCCCGCCGGAGTGTAGGCGGAGACAAAGATCAGCGGTACCCGGAAACCCGTCTGGTAACCTCCCTCTGGGAAAGGCAGAATGGGTGGTGGGACGTGGTCGTAAAAGCCGCCCCAATCATCCCAGGTAACCACGACAGCAGTCGTATTCCAATAACTGCTGCCGTCAGGGTTCAGACACGGACTCGTACCCAGTGCATTCACGATGCTCCCGACCCAATCAGGGCCACCCCAACTTCCTCCGTGATCAGAGTATTCCCCCCTTGGGATTACCCAACTGACTCCCTGTAGGTTGCAGGGACTGCCCTTCATTCCCATATCACTCAGAACGTCCGGCGGATTCAGGTCCACGTGACTAACCCACTCGCTCCCGGTGCAATTCATGTGGCTCGTATCCGGCTCGCAGATCGCCTGAATCGCGTTGGGAGCCGTCCATGTGAAGCCGCCAAAATCCGCGCCGCTCCCTTTCAGGCTGTAATACCTCCAGCCGACCTGGGCACCGTCCAACAGATCTGCCATTGTGGTTCGCGTCATACAGAGGGTAACACCCGTGGCATAGTCGATTGTGAGGGTTTTCTCTACTCCGGCAGAGTTAATCAATTGGATATGCTCCCCATCTTGGGCATAACACCCAGCCGGCCCGTTGGGATTTCCCGAGAGGAATGTCCCCGCTGCGTCACCGCTTGCATCCAGGGCGGAAGTTCCTCCGAAGATAAATTGATGCGCTGGGAAGCTCGGACCCTGGTTCGTCTGGAACATAAAGTTGGCCCACCCGTACTGCGTTGCCAGCGTCAGATAGGGGGTTAGTACTCCGTTGGGATACTTCGTATTCGTCGTATTGATCACAAATGCGAACGCACCTCGGTTTGCGCTTGTGAAGGCTGCGCCATCCATTCGGCATTGAGGTGGATTGATGATGGTATTCAGGTCGCACTGTTTCTTCCACGCAACGTGGCCATGGCCGACGCCGTAGTAGTTCGCGAGCGCAACCCCAGTGGGTTGAGTAACCCCAGTAGGCGCGGTTTCATCGAGCCAATTGGCGGTCTGAATATTGTACTGCTTTCTGTCCGGCTTAGTGCTGCAGCGAAACTTAGCACAAAGAGCATAAAAAAGATTGTCCGGCGTCCGATTCTCCTGAAACACCACGATGATGTGCTGGAACTTGGAGATTTGAGCTTGTGCGACAACGACCGCCAGACTGGATATCAACAACAAACTCCTGAGGGTGTATTTCATAGTGGTACTCCTCGTTAAGTCTCAATAATCTCTTCTGAGACTCACCTTGGTGGTGGAACGGTTCGCCGTAGATTTGAATGGGTATTTCCTTCTTACACCGACAAAGGCCCTGATTATCCGTCTCAATCCGCGTTCGCGTCAATGCGCAAAACAATTTCACTACCGGAGTATCGTGGGTAACTATCGCAACATCGCCTCTATAACAATGCTGGCGCTGCCAACACTTTCTGGCGTATGAGTCCGTGAATCCGCGCCTTGGTTGGTATGGCAGGACCTTCAGCGAGAGAGAAATGGCGCGCCCTTTCGGAGTGAACGGAGTAGTACGCTCAAAAACTGTTTGGCAGCGCCAGCATTGTTAGAGACCCGATGTTATAACCCTTTCGAGGCACTGCCAACTCCACTCCTTTCATTGACTTACCCGTTTCCACCCTCGTTACTTTGTACCGGAGTGTTTTCGTGTCGGAAAACATTTGGATCCCACGCATAATTTCCCGGTGGCTCAAGCTATCTGCAAGAAATTTTCGTACAAGAACTTTCATCTTGACCGCCGACTGCATGTGGAGGACAATCCTCCCGTTCTCGACTCCCGCGAAATTCCCACCCCCATCGGCAGCCGAGCCGGGCCACGCTTCACAACACTCAGAATGCGAGGGACATTCCCATGAAATGTATCCATTTCATCTGCTTGTTTCTATGTTTGACCACATTTGCCGCTCGCTCAGCGCATGCCCAGACGGAGACTGTGCTCTACAATTTTTGTTCTCAGCCAAACTGTGCAGACGGTGAGGATCCGGCGTCTAGCCTCGCGCCCGACGGGGCAGGCGACTTCTACGGGACCACCCAGCTGGGCGGCGCAAATATGAATGGCACTGTCTTTGAGCTTTCTCCAAACGGGTTCGGTGGCTACAACGAGGTGGTCTTGTACAGCTTTTGTTCCCTGCCGTACTGCGCAGATGGTAATAACCCAACTTCTAACGTGATTTTCGACGGTGTCGGCAATCTCTATGGGACAGCGTGCTCCGGTGGAGCTAACGGACAAGGTGTCGCCTCAGGATGCGGCGATGGTTCTAACGGATATGGCGTCGTGTTCGAGCTGAGCCCCGAGCCTGGCGGTGGTTGCCCAAGCGGCAGTAACTCTGGTAATGGCTGGTGCGAAACGGTCTTGCACAGTTTCATGTCAAATCCCGAGGGTGCCTCCCCGTTTTCCGGGCTCACCAGGGACCCGTCCGGTAACCTCTATGGCACAACTTATGGCGGAGGCCGCGGGATGGGAACGGTTTACGAATTGTCCCCGAACGGCAGTGGCGGCTGGAGTGAGTCTGTGATCTACAGCTTTTGCGCCCAGTCGAACTGCGCTGACGGCGCCTACCCCGACGGGCAGGTGCAAGCCATGAACGGAAACCTCTACGCGACGACCGAAAATGGCGGCACTTACGCGGCTGGCACTGTGTTCGGACTAAGCCCCCAACCGCCCGGCGGGTGCCCAGGTGGCAGCTATACGGGCAACGGTTGGTGCGAGGCCATCCTTCACGTCTTCGCAGGCCACCCGAAGGATGGCAGCTACCCTTCTGGCACTCCGACGCTCGATAGCGCCGGAAATCTCTATGGCACGACCCTTTATGGCGGTATCGGGACTTGCAACTCTGACCTGGGATGCGGCACGGTTTGGAAGCTGACTCCTTCGGCCGGAGAGTATACCGAGGAGATTCTTACTTCCTTCCATTCTGGACCCGGAGTCATCGGATGCTGCTTCTCAATTCGACTGCCCCACAACCCCTGGGCCGGGGTTGTGCTCGATTCATCCGGAGACATCTATGGCACGACAGCATACGGCGGCAGCTCCTCGTACTGCACAGAAAAAGGGGGTGTGAACGATGGCTGCGGCGCACTGTTCGAACTCGCAAGGCTCCCCAAAAGGACCCACTACAAAAATGAGCTTCTTTGGATTTTCACTTTGGCGGATGGCGCTGATCCCGTGACCAGCCTGATTCTGGACGGCGGCAATCTGTACGGAACGACCTACAACGGTGGCCTCGGCGGCTTTTGTCCGTATGCTGACGGATGCGGGGTCGCGTTCGAGTTCACTCCGTAGGTACGTAAGGGCTACAGAAAAGCCACCACGCTTTTTCTAACTGGTGGCGATATGCGATGCCGAAGAGTCACGAGTAAGTCAAGCGTCCCAAATCAGAGATGAGGAGAGGGATATGCGAGGCGTTCTGACGTTAGCTGTACTTTCCACGTTGCTGCTGGTTGCTTTTCCACGAGCGCACGCTCAACCCGAAACCGTGCTCTACAACTTCTGTTCGCAGCCGAACTGTGCAGACGGTGAGAATCCGGCGTCTAGCCTCATGCCCGACGGCGCAGGCAACTTCTACGGTACAACCCAGCTGGGCGGCGGGAATATGTATGGTACCGTCTATCGGCTTTCTCCAAACGGGGCCGGCGGCTACAACGAAACTGTCTTATACAGCTTTTGTTCCCGGCAGAACTGCGCAGATGGGTCGTACCCCTACTCCTATGTGACTCTCGACGGCCGCGGAAATCTCTATGGGACAACTTACTACGGCGGCCTTTTCGCATCTGGCCCTTATTCTGGATACGGCCTCGTGTTCGAGTTGAGCCCCGAACCGGGCGGAGGCTGCCCAAACGGCAGCAACAGCGGTAATGGCTGGTGCGAAACGGTCCTGTACAGTTTCATGTCAAACCCGGACGGTGCCTTCCCGTTCTCTGGGCTTACTTTGGACCCGAAGGGAAACCTCTATGGCAC
>Ga0070765_100002051_pt1 | contig 12506 bp, 15 predicted proteins | sample HubBroMetageWFT5_FD_71516 | JGI IMG/M metagenome (GOLD analysis project Ga0070765, IMG submission 71516) | Warmed and freeze-thawed soil microbial communities from the Hubbard Brook experimental Forest, New Hampshire - Hubbard Brook CCASE Soil... | ecosystem: Environmental > Terrestrial > Soil... | reverse complement strand
CCGGCAAAAACGACGTTATGTTCCAACTGGAACATTCAGCCCAATGTTCCAGCAGGAAACATTAAGCAGCTCTCACCACCAGTGACTCCCGCCAGAAAACTTTGGACTGATCCCTCAAGTCTTCCCCCGCCCCGCCGATGAAGCCTGAGGTGAAGTAAACACCTGCACTTCGCCTCGGAGGCTCAACCAGAATGTCCCGCATGTCATCCGCGTCACCGCAGCGTCGCGCCCTTTCATTTCTAAGCTTGGCGATTTTCTTGTCGCTCCTTTCAGCAGACTTGCCCCCCACAGTCTTCGCGAAAGAAGCGCAGCCCGCGCCCGTTCCGCCCAATCTTCCGCTCACCCAACCTCCGTTCGTCCAGGTGAAAGACCGCATCACCAGCTTCATTGATGACGACCAGCGAGTCACCCTGCGCGGCAACGTGCATCCCCTCGCTCTCGCCGAATATGACGCCGGCGCAGTCGCGCCCGACTTCCCCATGGAACACATGCTTCTCACGCTGCTGCCTGACCAGGCGCAGCAAGATGTTCTGAATGAGTTGGTCGACGCGCAGTCCAACCCCGAGTCGCCTTACTACCATCAGTGGCTCACGCCCGAGCAGTATGGCGAGCGCTTCGGCGTCTCCGATTCCGATGCGGCCCAAATCGTAGCCTGGCTTCAGAGTCATGGCATGCAAGTGGAAGAACTCACCGCCGGCCACCGCTCTATAATTTTCAGCGGCACCGCCGCGAGGGAACCGTGCCGGGCAGCACAGCATCCCGGTTAACGATCAATATCGCGTATGTTTCGTATGGCGGGGCGGGAATGCTTTTGAAATCGAGATCGCGGAGCATCACTGAGTACGGGAGCAGCTATGACGAACGCGAGAAGAGTCTTTGCGTTGCATCCAGGAGAGATTCTGAAGACCGAGTTCATGGAGCCGATGGGGTTGACTGCCTATGCGCTGGCGAAGGCGCTGGAGTTTCCCGGCATTTATGAAGTGGTCCGGGGAGACCGGGCCATCAGCGCTGAGACTGCCATTCGTCTCGGAAAGTATTTTGGCCTGCCAGCACAGTTCTGGCTGAACCTTCAGAACGACTACGACGTGAGAATTGCGGAAGGCAGCGGGATCGGCAATCGAATCAAGCCCCACGCTGGCTCTCGTGCGGAGATCTCCGCCGCACGCTAAGGCGCGATTGCTGCCCGATAAGGCCTTTTTTGCCTGCTCCCTCCGTCTCCACTGAAAAGCTCCGTCGCGCAAACCCGCCCCGTGGTTGACGCATCTCATTTCCCGCGCTTATCATTTTTGTTTGGCCCAAACCCGAGGCGCGGTTCCGGGGAGCCGGCGCAGGATAATAGAAGTGAACTTATGGATAAGAAGAAATTAGAAGCATTCAAAAAGCGGCTGGAGACGCGGCAGCAGGACCTGCGGCGCACGGTGTCGCGCACGCAGGCCGACGGCCGCTCTGCCGATGAAGACACGGCGCAGGACATTGCCGACCGCGCAGCCAGTTCCTACACCAAAGAATTTCTGTTCAGCCAGAGCAACAACGAGCGGCAACTGCTGCAGATGGTGGAGAAAGCGCTGGCGCGCATCCGCGAAGGCAGCTTTGGCGAGTGCATCCACTGCGGCAAAGAGATCAATGCCAAGCGGCTGGAAGCGGTGCCATGGACGCGGCACTGCATCGAGTGCCAGGAGAAATTGGAGCAGGGATTGCTCGAGGAAGCTCCGCGGTAGATTCACCGACAGCAAAAGCAGGTTCCTCACCGGGCTTGGCGCCCGGTTCGGGAATGACAATGGTTTCGTGCTGAACCGAACATCCCGCCGGGACGGCGGCGGCACTGCGGCTTTGACGGTGCTGTTTTCCGGCTGATAAACTAACACCTCGTCCCACCTTAGACAGAGAGTCATTACAGAGACTCGGGAAATCGACTCACGAAACTTAGATTGGAAGGTCGTCTTGCGCGCAGAAACCCGCCATCAACTTAAACAGGATGCGTTCAGCCGAGTGACCATTGGAGCCGCCGAAAAGACGGCTCACTGGAGCGTAGAGCACAGGAACACGCTTGCGGCCGCGGTGGTCGCCGTGGTGGTGATCGCCGGCGCGGCGGCGGGCGGATGGTATTACCTGAGCGCGCAGGATGAGAAGGCGAGCTTCGATTTATCGCAGGCGGTGCGGAGTCTTGATACACCGCTCCGTCCCGCCGGAGCACCGGAGCAGCCTGACTTTCCCAGCTTCACTTCAGCGAAAGAGCGCTCCGATACGGCCAGGAAACAATTTCAGACGATCATCGACAAGTATCCGCACACCCGCACGGCGGATATGGCGCGTTACTTGTTGGGGGTGACGGCTGCGAGCGCGGGCGACAATACCGCCGCTGAAAACAACCTTAAAGCAGTGATTTCGAGCGGCAGCAAAGAGCTGGCATCGGTGGCGAAGCTCGCGCTGGCTGGGCTCTACGGCAATACCAACCGCATCAAGGATGCCGTGGCCCTGTATCAGGAACTGATCAGCCAGCCCACGATTTCGGTGAGCAAAGTGACGGCGCAGTTGCAACTGGCGGACCTGTACCAGGCCAGCAACCAGCCGCTGGACGCCAAGCGTCTCTACGAGCAGATCAAGAAAGATAATCCCAGCCCGGAAGCGGCGGAGATCGCGACCCAGAAACTGACGGAGCTGAAGTAGGGCGTCCTGATTTCAGCCTGAAGCCTCATTCCACTCCGGTATCGACCTTCATCGATGACCCGCCATTGTCGGCGTCGGTTCCCGTTCCCACGAAAATCTAAGGAGAGCCTGCGAGGTCCATCGAGCCGCGCGGCGCAAGGGATCCTTCGACTGCAGCCGTGCTCCGCTTTCGCGAAGCACGTCCTCCGCTCAGGATGACAGAGTAGTTTCAACCCTCGCCTTTCTCAGTATCAGGTTTGGTCGTAGCAACGACTGGGCCGTTGCCCGCGCCTGTTTGCTTACTTTCGTAAGGCCGATCGGGACTTTTGCGGTGAGTTGCAGCCTTGGCTCAGGGAGAATTGCCGGGAGTGCATTATCGTCCCTGAGTGAGGGCTCATGACGCCGTTTCGGCTACGGTATGGATTTCTCGCGGTCTGCTTTCTGACATGGTTCGCGTTCTCCGGCTTCGGGCAACAGGCAGACTCCGGGCAGAGCCTGGGAGACGTGGCGCGTAAGCTCCGCAAAGACACCACGGACGAAGTAAAGATGACGGACGCGGACACGAAGAAGCTATTCGAGTCGGTGGACGGATTTTCGCGTTTGCCGCCGAGGACACCGGCATGCCCCAGCACGCGGCCGTAAAGCGAAGGCTGGTGAGCAAGGCCGACGTGGAAAAGTACGCAGCTGGGCAAATGGCGAAAGAAGAGTTCACGAAAAGATTTGCCCAGCAAGAGCTGAGCATGAAGAAGCTGGGGTTCCTGCCGCGGGATTTCAATCTGAAGGAATTTCTGGTGAAGTCGACCGGACAGGAAATTGCGGCTTATTACGACGACGAGACGAAGACGATTTCGATGCTGAACTGGGTGCCTCCCGACCGCCAGGAGCCGATTCTGGCGCACGAACTGACGCACGCTCTGCAGGATCAGAATTACGATTTGGCGAAGTGGATGAAAGCCGGGAGCAAGGCGGAGAACGGCAGCGGCATGGGCGATAGTGCGATCGCGCGCAAAGCCGTGGTGGAAGGTCAGGCGATGGTCGTGTATGTGGATTACCTGCTCAAGCCGGTGGGGCGCAGCCTGGAAGACACTCCGCAGCTCGTCTACCAGATGGAAGATCCGGCGGTGAAGGCGGTGATCGATTCCCAGCTCATGCACGATGCGCCGATGATTCTGCGCGAAGCTGGAACGTTTGCTTATAACCAGGGTTTGATCTTTGAGGGCGAACTGCTGCATGCAGGCGGGAAGAAGATGGCGTTTGCCGGGGCATTCGCGCGGCCGCCGCGGAATTCACACGAAGTGTTGCAGCCGGGGACCTACATTCAAGGGGAAAAACTGACGCCGGTGCGCATCCCGGACATGCAGGCAGTGCTGGGCAGCCAGTATGACGTGTACGACTCGGGCGGAATTGGCGAACTGGATGTGCGCGCACTTCTGAAGCAGTACGGCGAGCGGAGAATCGCCGAAGATCTTTCGGCAGCATGGCAGGGTGGAACGTTTGTGGCCTTCCGGCGGAACGAGAAGACGGCTGATGTGTCGCCGGGCACAGCAGATCTGGCATTGCTCTACGTTTCGCGGTGGAAGACGCCGCAGGCGGCCGAGCGGTTTGCGCGCTTCTACGCGGGAGCGGTGTCGCAGCGCTATCACAGCGCGACGGCGGATGCAGTGCCGGTTTGTTCGGGAGCGAATTGTCCGGTCTCGGCCGCGCAGATTACTACGGAGGAAGGTCCGGTGATTGTGGAGCATTGGGACGATAACCGCGTGATCGTTTCGGAAAGCTTCGATACCGCGACAGCGGCCAAGCTGCATGCAGCTTTGCGGGGTGAACCGGGCGAGACGCACGCGGAGAGTCTTCCGCAGGAAGAGATTGGGTTGCGGCTGTTCGAGATTCCAGCATTTCAGGCATTTGCGAAGGCGATTGGAGAGCGGGTAGCGGAAGGGATGAATCGAGAGGCTGGGCGCTAGGCTAGTGGAACCGCTTGATCGCGCGAAAGGCTTTGTTCAACGGCAAGCTGGCGACAGGTTGACCGAATCACTTCTTGCGCGGCTCCTGATCCGATGAACTGGAAACCATAGCGGAAGCAATCTCTTTGGCGGACCATCGCAGGAATATTCACCCGGCCGATTGGAACCATGAATCCCAACTCCACGATCTCGGACAAGGGAACCTCAATTTTGAGAATAGCTGAGATGCCGGACTCGCTGATATCGACGGTATAGCCCGCCAGCACGCCGTGGGTTCGAGTGCGGATACTGATCTCGACCTCAAGCTTGAAGCGGGGATCGTGACGCACGCCGTCCAACCCAGGCGCGGAACCGGTCGCCGATTGATCTTGAGCTTTCACTCTTGGCTTCTCCAGCGAGGGCCGCCAGGCCCACTTGAAGGACTGGACAGCGACGGATTCCTCTGCATTCTGTAGAGCTAACGAGGGTCTCAATCTCTGATCGGCATGACGGCAGAAAACTTTAGGCGCACGCCTGCTCTCGCGAACACCATTCCACTTTTCCTGCCGGTTGAGTAGGATGATTGTCCAGTTGCAATTCCTTCTGGGGAACATATGGCCGACTTCACATTGCGGGTTAACGGTAACGACAAGAAAGTGAGCGTCTCGCCGGAGACGCCGCTGCTCTGGGTGTTGCGAGACACGCTGGAACTTACGGGGACGAAATTTGGCTGCGGCGCCGGGCTCTGCGGGGCCTGCACGGTACACGTGGAGGGGTCGGCGATCCGGTCTTGTTCTACTCCGGTTTCGCAGATTGCCGGGAAGAGCATAACGACCATCGAGGGGCTGGGAGCGAACGGGCTGCACGTGTTGCAGCAGGCGTGGATTGCCGAAGAAGTTCCGCAATGCGGCTACTGCCAGACGGGACAGATCATGACGGCGGCGGCGCTGCTGGCGAAGACGCCGAATCCGAGCGACGAGCAGATCACGCAGGCGATGAACGGCAACCTTTGCCGCTGCGGGACGTATGAACGGATTCGCAAGGCGATTCATCGGGCTGCCGGGGTCGGGGCAGCGGGAGGTGTGCGATGAGCCCCTTAAGCCGACGCGAATTTGTTGCGGTTGGAGTGGCGGCGGGAGCGGGGCTGGTCGTGGGTTTTTACTTGCCGCATGCCGGACGGGCGGGCAAGGAAGTGTTTTCGCCGAACGCTTACCTGCGGATTACGCCGGACAACAAGCTGACTATTGTTGTGGCGCGCTCCGAGATGGGGCAGGGTGTGCGCACCGCGCTGCCCATGATTCTGGCCGAGGAACTGGAAGCGGACTGGAAGCAGATTGAGATCGAGCAGGCTGGGGCGAGCACGCTCTATGGAGATCAAGGTACGGGCGGCAGCGCGAGCATCAAGAGTACCTGGGATCCCATGAGGAAGGCGGGAGCGGCGGCGCGGGAGATGCTGATTTCGGCGGCGGCGCTGACGTGGGGCGTGCCACGATCGAGTTGCGTGGCAGAGAATGGCGCGGTTGTGCATGGCGCGTCGAAGCGGCGGCTGAGTTACGGAGAACTGGTGGAGAAGGCGGCGACGCTGCCGATTCCGACGGATGTGCCGCTGAAGCAAAGCAAGGATTACAGGATTGTCGGGCAGCGCCTCGCGCGCGTCGATACGCCGTCGAAGGTAAGGGGAGACGCTGTGTTCGGGATTGACTTCCGCATGCCCGAAATGAAGTACGCGGTGTTGTCGCGGAGTCCGACGATTGGTGGAAAAGTGCTGAGCTTTGACGATCTGGAATCGAAAAAGATTGCCGGCGTGAGTTATGTAGGCAAGATCAGCGACGCGGCTGTGGCGGTGGTGGCCGATAGCGTCTGGGGCGCGATGGAGGGGCGCCGGATGCTGAACGTCAGTTGGGATGATGGTCCGAATAAAGATTTGAACACTGCGGCGGTAATGGAATCGTTGAAGCAGGCTGCTACGAAAAAGGGCGTGAGTTTGTATTCTGTGGGCGACGTTTCCAAAGTGACCGGGCGCCGGATCTCCGCCGAATATCATTTGCCGTTCATGGCGCATGCGCCGATGGAGCCGGGAAACTGCACGGCAGCTTTTAGAGGAACATCGTGCGAGCTGTGGGCTCCGACGCAGGTGCCGCAGGATTGCCGCGACCAGGTTGCGAAGGCGCTGGGATTGGATCCGGACCAGGTGAAGGTGAACGTCACGCTGATGGGCGGAGGCTTTGGCCGGCGGCTGGAGTATGACTACGCGGTGGAAGCGGCGCTGGTGTCGAAGGCGCTAGTTGACTCGAAGACGGGCGGTCCGGTGAAAGTGATTTGGACTCGGGAAGATGATATGAGGTTCTCGACGTACCGTCCGGCGAGCTTGCATCAGTTGAGCGCGGTGCTGGATGGGGCGGGGTGGCCGGTGGCGTTTACGCATCGGATCGTTGCGCCGTCGATCAGCGGGCAGAAGGGACAGCCGGGACCGAACGGTGTCGACCCTGATCTGCCGGATGAAGCGGCGTTCGCGTACGGACTGCCGAATGTTTCGCTGGAGTATGTTCCTGCGGAGACAGCGGTGCCGCTCGGCTGGATGCGATCGGTGTATGCGCTGCAGGCGGGGTTCGCGAGCGAAAGCTTTATCGATGAGCTGGCGGCGGCGGCGGGGAAAGATCCGATCGAGTACCGGCTGCACATGCTGGGAAAGGATCAGAACGTTCAGTACTTCGATACAACGTGGCGAACGGCGCGAATGCGCGGCGTGCTGCAACTCGCGGCCGACAAGGCAGGATGGAAGAGCGCTTTGCCGGCGGGGCGATTTCGTGGGATCGCCTGCTTCGGATGCTTTTCTTCTTACGCGGCTGAGGTGGTGGAGATCAGCATGGAGAGTGATGCGCCGCGCGTGCATCGTGTCGTGGCCGTGGTGGATTGCGGGCAGGTGGTGAATCCCAGCATTCTGGAGCAGCAGATTCAGGGCGGCATCGTTTTCGGTCTGGCGAATGCGCTTCGCGCGAAGATCACCATTGAAAAAGGGCGCGTGGTGCAAGGAAATTTCGACGATTATGCTCCGCTGCGCATGGAGGAGACGCCTGTCGTGGAAGTGTATGCGGTGCCGAGCACGGAGGCGCCAACGGGAATTGGAGAACCTTCCGTGCCGCCATTGGCGCCGGCTCTGTGCAGCGCAATTTATGCGGCGACGAAGAAGAGAATTCGGGCGCTGCCGATTCTGAGCTAGTGACAGCATGAAATGCCTGCGAAACGTGCGGTGCGCCCTACTGTTGGCTGCTCTGGGCAGTCCAAGCCTGTTGCCGGCGCAGAGCACTGCGCCCAGCTCTCCGAGCCCGTCGGTTTCTTCCGTACCCGCGTCGCGGCTGGCGCAGTTGAGGCGCGGCATCAACACCAGTGGATGGTTCGCGCAGGTTTATGACAAGCGCGGCTACACCAGAGAACATTTTCGGAGCTGGACCACGCCGGAAGACATCGCGCTGATTCAATCGATGGGTTTCGATCATGTGCGGTTGAGCGTTAATCCTCAACCGATGATGGCGAGCCACCGGCCTGAGGAAATTCCCGCGGAGTATCTGGGATATCTGGATGCTGCAGTCAAGATGATCCTCGATCATGGGCTGGCCGTGGTGATCGATCTGCATCCCGACAGCGAATTCAAAGCGCGCCTCGCGAAAGACGACGACTTTGTGCAGGAGTTCTCCGATTTCTGGCGAGTGCTGGCGCGGCACTATTCGACGTGGGACGCTGAGCGGGTGTTCTTTGAGATTCTGAATGAGCCGGAGATGTCCGATCGTTACCGCTGGCATGGCGTGCAAGCAAAGCTGGCGGCGGCCATTCGCGAGGGCGCTCCACAGCACACCCTGATCGCCGCCGGAGCGCGCTGGTCGGACGACGACGATCTGGTCTTTATCGAACCGCTGCGCGATCCCAACATTATTTACACCTTCCATTTCTACGAGCCGCACATCTTCACGCATCAGGGTGCGACGTGGGGCTCATACTTCTGGAACTGGGTGAGGGGCTTGCATTATCCGTCATCGCCGGAATCGGCGGCGAAAGTCGCGGCGAATGTGCCCGACGCGGTCGACCGTCTGGCGGTGATCCGCTACGGAGCAGATCACTGGGATGCGGCGCGGATTGATGTCGAGATTACGCAAGTCGCGGAATGGGCCCGGCAGCGCGGAGTTCCGGTGGTGTGCAATGAGTTCGGCGTCTATCGCGATTATGTGGATCCGCAAGACCGTGCTGCGTGGATTCACGATGTACGCACCTCACTGGAGCGGCACGGCATGGGTTGGACGATGTGGGATTATTCCGGCAGATTTGGAGTAGTGACGAAGAAGGATGGGCGGAACGTTCTGGATGAAGTTACGCTGCGGGCGCTGGGGCTGAATCAGCAGGCTGGGAAATAATTTGTGCTCGTGACGTTCTGTCCGGAAAGTTACTGCTCACTCCAGAATTATGACTGCGGAGAAACTGCGGCCATTGGCTGGCCCACCGTCATCTTAAAGATTTTGATGTTCTTGCCGAACGATTCGAAATGCAGGTCGCGAAATTCCGCGAGGTGCTTTTGTAAGTCCTCGGGGAGATCTATTCCCCATCCTGCCTGAAAAACCCAGACCGTGTCCCCCGGCTTTATGTCGTAGGCTTCGACGAGTCGCTGCCAGTTCTTGGGGAAATCGTCCGCCCCAAGCATCCATGCCGTTTTATAGTCGGTGGAAGCGATTCGATAGCCGTCGCAGTTAAGTTCTTCGAAATTGGTGGGGGCAAGGTCGAACGAAATAGGACGCTCGCGGCATAGATAGTGACCAAGAATAAGGTCGCTCTGGTAATCGGTGAAGATGAGATCGGACGGATCAACATTCTTTCTCACAAAGCCCATCGCCTCGGCCATGTTGGCGCGGCTTTGATCGGCGCGCTCCATCCAGGGCTGGCGCGGTTTGCCGAAGGCGAGGCAGGCGACGACGATGAGGGCTGCGATCGTAAGTCCGCGACCCCATCTGCCGGCCGCGAGGCGCGCGATCGCCACGCTTACTCCCGCAATCGCCGGGATAATCAGGAATGCCACGTGCCGCGTACCGCCATAGGGATAAACATGAGCCAGGCACGCGCCGCCGATGAGTGCAAAGGGCAGAGGCAGGAATAATCCCAGCCGGCGCGAGGAGCCCGGATCCTGCGGGAGGCGTTTCCCGCGGAACAGCAGCACGACTCCCACTACAAACAAGAGTGCCATCACATCGCCCACTGCGAGTTGCCCGAAGAAATACTGGAAGACTCCAAAGGTGTGGCCCAGCAAGAACAACAGCGGGTTATCGTGGGCGGAATCGAAAAACGACCGGCTGAGATAAGTTTCGCTTACCAAGCCTTGCAGCTCAGTTCTTGAGCCGTACGCGTTTAGTTTCGAAAGATGCGTTTTATACAAAAATGCCGCGAGGGCCAGCCCGCCTAACTGGCTGAGCACCCAAGCCACCACCACGCGGACGGACGGGCGTTCTGTGAAGATTCGAGACAGCGCATAAAAGCCAAGCGCGGCGGCGAACCAGAATGCTGAGTAGTGAAACAGCATGGCGAGGTATAAGCAGAGCGCAAAGGCGGCCATCCGGCTCGCGGAGTTCTTCATGAAAGCTTCGTCCAGGAAATACAGCGCGCTGACCAGAAATGCCAGCAGCAAAGAGTACTGCCGCACTTCGGCCGCGATGAGGATAGTTGGCAAAAGGAAAGCGACGAAAAGAAGTCCGATGAAACCGGCAAGGTTGCCCGCGGCTTTGCTCAGCCATTTGTAAAGCATCCAACAAAAAACCGCGCCTGCAAGCACCGAAGGCAGACGCAGCCAGAGTTCCGAGGTGCCGAGCGCGCGCCAGTAATAGAGCAAGAGAATGAATAGCGGAGGATGAGCGGCAGTGAGACTTGCCTGGTAGGCAAGGGCCAGCGAAACCTGATTCGCCAAGCGAAAATGCAGGGCTTCATCAGGATTGAGGAAGGTTCCGTGGGCGGCCCAAAGACGGGCGAGGAATCCGAACAGGATTATGAAGGCCGCCGCTAGATCGGCGCGGCTTTGAGATGGCTCATCTAGTTTCCCTGGTGAGGTCACCGTCACTCCTGCTCATATTCCAAATGCGCCTAGCCATTTTACGGGCAAGCGGGCGGCCGTGGCGTTGGCCAGGCGCTCGTCCGCTGTAACCATCTCGATCTTGAACTGAATGGCCAGGGCAATGTACAGGCAGTCGTAAACGCTGCGGTTGTGGACGAAGGCAATCCTGAGAGCCTCGGGCAGCAAAACCAGCGACGACACCGTGAAGAAGTCTCGCTCTCGGATTGCAGACGCGGCGTTCTCAGCTGCAGTTTGTGGCCATCTTCGCTGACGAACACCTTTCCACATGACATTGCCGATTTCCACCCAAAAAACGTCGGGCACGATGAAGTTGATCTCGCCGGCTACGTAACGTTGCAAGAGTTGAAGAGACTCGCTGGTCAGCGTTTCCTGCGCTGACGGAATCGCCCATTTCAGGGCAACACTGGCGTCAAGAACCAGAGCAGTCAACGATCCCTGTCCTCACGGATCATCTCCTCAGTCGTTGGAAAGGAAACCGAGCTTCCGAGTTGAACGGCGCGAAGCTCCGCCATTCGCTTGTAGAATTCGCGGCGCCGTTGCAACTCTCTTGCCGTAGGTATGTCACGCTCTAACAGGGAGATGACCTCGGCGGCCATCGACTTGCGATTCTGACGGGCGCGCTTGCGGAGAGCCTGATAGAGGTCGTCCGGGACGTTTTCGACATAAAGTGCTGGCATATGGAATCCCTAGGTAAAGTATAGCATGTTCATATGGAAGAAGATGGCCTATCCTGCCTTGACACTGCTTTCTCCCAACCTTTATGCTTGGTCTTGCTCCCAGCGGTACTTGCGCGTTCCTGGCGTGCTTCCGCGGGCCTGGGGCGGTAATTAGGCGGTGCGCGGAGGTTTTCCGATGTTTTTCGAGATCAAAGATTTGGAACTTCATCCGGTTGAGTTTGCGGAGAAGTTCGAACCGGGCGTGATCGACCTGGGAGGGGAATATCGCCAGCGCACTTCGATTGATACCAGCGGCCGCGCGGATCTGGTCGAAGAGCATCAAGGCAAGCACAAGATAATACAGGACATACGGATCAAAGGCCGGTTGGCAACCAGCCTGGAATTGAGCTGCGCTCGATGCCTGGAACCCGTTGCGCAGGATGTGAAGCGCGAGTTTGATCTGCTCTATCGTCCTCAGGGCGCCGACGCGGGACGCGATGAGATGTCGGTGACCGATGCGGAAGCCGAGATCAGCTATTATGAGGGGGAAGGAATTCTGCTCGACGATGTGGTGCGCGAGCAGGTGCTGCTGGCCGCTCCCTTAAAGATCACGTGCCGCGAAGATTGCAAGGGGTTGTGCCCGCATTGCGGCACCAACTTGAACCAGGAACAATGCTCTTGCGCAGTGACGCCCGAAGAACCGCGGTGGGCAGCGTTGAAGGAAATCCGCAGCAAGCTGGCGCACTAGAAAAAAGGAATCGTTTGTGATCCTTCAGTGCGCAAAGAACGCTTGTTCGGGATGACAATTAAAATTGAGATTGATTTATACGAGGCCTGAGGCCTCGGCGAGAGGGATTTATAAACCATGCCGAATCCGAAACGAAGACATTCTCAAAAGCGCACCTCGACCCGGCGGGCGCATGATGCCCTAAAGAGCCACTCGCTCTCGGAGTGCCCGAACTGCCACGAGAAGAAGATGCCGCATCGCGCTTGCGTCAAGTGTGGCTACTACAAGGGCCGTGAAGTTCTCGACGTGGAAGAAGCCAGCTAATTCCCTGCCACAATGCCTAGCGTGATCGCGCTGGATGCGATGGGTTCGGACCGGGCTCCCAAGCCTGAGATCGAAGGCGCAATTCACGCTGCTCGCAGTTTCGGTGT
>Ga0070765_100002050_pt1 | contig 12517 bp, 13 predicted proteins | sample HubBroMetageWFT5_FD_71516 | JGI IMG/M metagenome (GOLD analysis project Ga0070765, IMG submission 71516) | Warmed and freeze-thawed soil microbial communities from the Hubbard Brook experimental Forest, New Hampshire - Hubbard Brook CCASE Soil... | ecosystem: Environmental > Terrestrial > Soil... | reverse complement strand
TTAAATTGGTCGCCGTAGAGAAGGCGGAGGCGCTCATGCACGTTACTGATGCCGATGCCACCGCCATAGACCTCGGCGAGGCGTTGAGTGGAAATGCCCATGCCGTTGTCTTCGATTTCGATTAGCAGGCGGCCTTCCAGGCGCCGAGTGCGAAGATGGATTTCGCCTCCTTCGAGGCGCGGCGCGAGTCCGTGTTTGATGGAATTTTCGACCATGGGCTGAAGCAGCATGCTGGGGACGAAAGTTTCGAGAGTCTCATCGTCAATTTCTTTGAAGATTTGGAGTTTGTCGCGGCCGAAGCGGATGACTTCGATGTCGAGATAATCATCGATGAACTCGAGCTCTTCGCGCAAGGGGACAAAAGTTTCGTGCTTGCGAAGGAGGCGGCGAAGAATGTTGGAAAGTTTCAGGACGACACCGCGGGCCATGTCGGGATCGAAGCGGATGAGCGAGGAAACGGTGTTGAGCGTGTTGAAAAGAAAGTGGGGATTGATTTGGCTCGTGAGCGCGTCCATGCGAGCTTTCAGCAGAAGCTGCTGATTGGCTTCGAGGTTCATCTCGATGCGCGTGTTGTTCCAAATTTTGATGGCCATGGCGGCGCACATCACAGACGAGAGGACGACCAGCAGATCGTAGCCCCAATTTTCGGGGCGGAAATCGAAGAGCCAGCGTGGCGGGACGGCTTGAGCTAACTCCAATTTTCCTACGGCTAGCGCTGCGCAGGTGAACAACGGCAGCATAGCCCAATTTGCTTTTCCGTAACGAATGAGACGCCAGATCCATTGAGGAATGCTAAGGAAAAGGAAGGGGCCGAAATGCCAGATGTCTTCTTTTTCGGGCATGAGTTCTCGGACCATGCCGGCGACGAGTCCAACGAGAGCGGCGGTGGGACTCGCGAGCCATTCGTGGTTGCCGAAGGCCGGAAGACTGATTAGCGAACCGCCTAGCAGGCCGACGATTCGGCCTCCGATCAGGCCCATCAGGAACGAGCCTTCGAAGGTGAGGTCGAAAAAGCGGTAGCCAACCAGGCGCAAGACGACTCCGATGGCGAGCGGCGGAGTGAGGAAAAGCAAGAGCATGACTTTTTGGTCGGAATCGCGGACTTCTGTAAACAGCATGCTGCGAAAGGACCGGAAGCGGACGAGCAATGCGGCTAACGATGCTGCGAAGCCGACCTTCAGCACCAAGGTGAACAGTAAATCCTGTACGCCGAAAAGTGTGCCCATTTCTCTCGGATGACTGCGATTGAGAATGCTTCGAGTTACGTTAGCCAAAGCCGGCGGGGATGTAAAGGGATGGCGCCAAGTGCGTTCGCTTCTTTCTGGGAGCATAAAAGCTTACCTATGCGCTGCGAGAGCGAGGTTTATGAAGGCTGCTATAATGGTGAATTCCTGTGAGACAGCGTAAACAGTCTGGTAAGAGAGCGCAGGGCCGAGCGGCAGCACGCGCACTGCACACGCAAACGGCGAGTGTGCGCGCTAATCCTGTGCGTGTGGGAGCCCGACTTGTGGCGCGGGCGCGATTGCCTACTGGTTTTGGGGATTTCAAGGTTGTCGGGATCGAGGGGCGTCCGGGGGAGGAGGCTGTTGCGGTTCTGCGTGGTGAGCTGGGCGGGACACCGCGCGGGACGTTGCGGACTCGAAAGCAGACAAATGGGAAGGCGCCGCTGGTGCGGGTGCATTCGCAATGTTTGACTGGGGATGTGTTTACTTCGGAGCGATGCGATTGCCGGGCGCAGCTGGAGTTTTCGTTGAGGCAAATCGCGAAAGAGCCGGCGGGCGTTCTGCTTTATTTGCCACAAGAGGGGCGCGGGATTGGGTTGATCAATAAATTGAAGGCATACGAGCTGCAAGATAACGGGCTTGATACTGTGCAGGCGAACCGCAAACTTGGATTTGCGGCGGATTCGCGGGATTACGAATTTGCGGCGGAGGCGTTGAAGGCGTTGGGCGTTCGCGAGCTGCGATTGCTGTCGAATAATCCGGATAAAGTTGAGCAACTTGAAAGCGCTGGGCTTCGCGTGGTGGAACGCGTTCCCTGCCGGCCACGGACGAGTCATCACTCGAAATTTTATCTGCGCACTAAGAAAGACAAGATGGGGCACCTCCTCGCTTAGTTTCCGATGTCTCGGGCGCAATCCTTGAACAAAGATTACGCGCCAGGGGAACGGTACAAACAAGAGACGCAAAACCCCACAGCAGATCCCTGGGACTACGTCCCGGAAAACCACTTGGAAGGCAAAAGCGCGCGAGACTTCGCCCGGATGACCACGTAAAAGAAAGCGCAGGCGAGCTTTAGGCGCGACTGCACATCCGCTTCGGACAGTCCCTGGCTCCATAAAAATTTAACTTGACAAAAATTCTGGCATGACGATACTAAACCATATGGTTAAGTATTCGCAGGCGGAGTTGGATTCGACGTTTGCGGCGCTTTCGGACGTGACGCGGCGGGGGATTTTGGCGCGGCTGGTTCAGGGCGAGACTTCGGTTAGCGAGTTGGCGGCGCCTTACAAGATGTCACTTCCCGCGGTGTCGAAGCATTTGCGCGTATTGGAAGACGCGGGGCTGGTCACACGGCATAAAGATGGACGCGTGCATCGCTGCAGGCTTGTGGCTGAGCCGATGAAGGACGCGGCGGAATGGATTGAGCGGTATCGACAGTTCTGGGAACACCAATTCGACGCTTTGGCAGATTATCTGGAAGAAGAATCGAGAAACGAGGAGGCTTCAAAATGGCAAGCTCCGTCACCGGACCCGAAACCAAAGTCGAAATCCGGAGAATGTTCGCAGCCACGCGCGAAAAAGTCTTCGAAGCATGGACGCAACGGGAAAAACTAGAGAAGTGGATGTGCAGGTTTCCTGGGAACGAAACGCGCTACACGGCTTTCGACGCGCGTCCTGGCGGCACGAACATGATGGAGGTCAGGAGCCAGGACGGCACCACTTACAAACAGCGAGTGACGTTTCGGGAGATTCGGCCGCCGGAAAAGCTGGTGTTCACCTGGACGTGGGAGAAATTTTCGCCGTCGGGAGAAAAGATCAATGAGCAAGCTGAAACTGTGGTGACCGTAGAATTTCAACCGCGCGGTACTTTTACGGAAGTGTTTCTGACGCATGAGGGCTTCACCAATGCCCAAGCGCGAGCCGACCACAACAAGGGTTGGAACGGCGTCTTCGATGCGCTGGAAAAAGCACTGGAAGCTTAATGCGGAAATTCGGAAGAGAACCGGAGGTTACGATGGCGACGCAAACTGCAAGCTCTGGAACGACGGTGCAAGTACGGCGAACTTTTTCGGCGGCGAGGCAAAATGTCTTTCGCGCGTGGACCGAACTGGAAGCGCTAAATCATTGGATGTGCCGAGACGTTGAGTCACATCAGGTGCGTCATTCGAAACTGGATGTGAGACCGGGCGGACGGTATGAGATTGAAGTGAAAACGCCGGAAGGCGTTACGTACATTGGAGGCGGGTTTTACCGCGAGGTGAAACCTCCTGAGAAGCTGTCGTTCACATGGCTTTGGAAAACCGTGCCAGAAAAGCCGGAAGCCAGCATTCAAGCGGAAGATTCCCTTGTCACCGTGGAATTTTTCGAACGCGGCGCGGATTCCACGGAAGTGGTATTGAGGCACGAAATGCTGCAGACGGAGGAATCGCGCAAGAGCCACAAGAAGGGTTGGGAAGGATGCTTCGACAAACTGGCAGAACATTTAAAGAAATAGGGACGGGCGTTTAATTAGAGACCAGGAGAGTTTATGACGGTGGTGGTGCCGGGATGGTCATCGAGGCCATTTCGACTGACGGTGGAGCGAGCGATGGCTTCCGGACCTCACATTTTGTTTCGAGCTCGGACGGAGCTGTTCGACCGATGGTTCGCGGATCCTGGAACTGTGTTGATGAAGGGCGAAGCGAATGTGCCGTTCTTTTTCGAAACTGAATTTGAGGGAGGCCGGCATCCGCACTACGGGCGATTTCTGCGGCTTGAGAAAGATCGGTTTGTGGAGTTGACCTGGGTGACCACGACAACGAACGGGTTTGAGACGGTGGTAACCGTGGAACTACTGCCACATGATCGCGGAGCCAAGTTGAGACTTAGGCATGCTGGATTTCCTAATGAGGAGTTAAGGAAGCGGCACGCAGATGCTTGGCCTATAGTGCTGGCGCAACTCGACCAACGGATGGCGTCCTAGGACTGATCACAATTTACGGGCTCATCCGCAAGGACACTCCAGGAGGAATGGGATGGCTAGCTCAGTTGCAAGTCCAGCTACAACACTGAATATACGGCGGGTGTTCAATGCGCCGCGCGAAAGACTTTTTCAAGCATGGACCGATCCGAAGAAGATGACGGAATGGTTTTGCCACGCTAAGCCGGAGCTGATCGGCGAGCTGGTCGTTATGGATGTTCGGCCGGGTGGGCGCTACGGATTTGATATTTCCGACCCAAACGGAAAAGTTTTTAAGGTGCGGGGCGAATATCTGGAAATCAAGGCGCCGGAGAAATTGGTGTTCACTTGGTTCTGGGAAACGGAGCCGGAATACGGCGACACGGTGGTGACACTGGAATTTGTTGACCTCGGAGCTAAAAGCGAACTGATCATGACTCACGAGCGGTTCGCAAACAGCGATGCGCGCGACAAGCACAACCATGGCTGGGCGTTCTGCCTGAATTCCCTGCAACGCCTTGTCGAGCAGTAAAAGGTTTGGCAATTGGTTATGAAAATCAATTTAAACAGGAGGGAAAAATGAAAGTGACGTTCGCGAAGCTGGCGATGGCAGTTCTGGTGGCTGGAATGTTTGCTCTAAACGCAGGATCGGAAACCAAAACAGTGAACGGGTTCGATCGATTGAAAACGCTGGTGGGCGAGTGGGACGTAACGGCTCCGGGTGAAAAGCCGTTTGTGTCGAGTTTCCGGCTAGTCTCCAATGACACGGCGCTGGAAGAGACATTTCAAAATGAGAAGGACCGTCAGATGGTGACGCTTTATTCGGCGGACGGCGACCGAGTTGCGTTGACACACTACTGCTCTATCGGAAACCAACCGCATATGGAAACGTCTGCGCTGAGCTCGGGTGCAAATGAGTTTGCATTTGCGTTTGTGAGCGCTACAAATCTGGCGAGCGCAGACGACATGCACATGCACCAGATGACACTGGAGATTAAGGACGCCCAGCACTTCACCGAAACCTGGACCATGCAGGTGAACGGTAAAGAGCAGACTAGGACGTTCCACTTCACACGCAGGAAGGCTTAGTGGAAAGAGGGACCAAACGTATTGCATAACGGAGGATGGCCTCAATACTATCGAAAGGATTCGGTAATATGGCTGGCGCGCGGTCCCGCCGGTGAGGCCTAGGAGTTGCCAGGAATGAATTCGCAAAATCCGGTCGACGCGGCAATGGCATTCGTAACCAAGATTGATGCGCACGACGTGGGCGGCTTGCTGGCGCTGATGACACCCGCCCACGTGTTTGCCGATGCGTTGGACAATACGTCTCGCGGTGCCGATAAATGCGGCAGGGATGGAAGGGCTGCTTCGCGATACTCCCGGACTATGCCAGCGAAGTGAACGGCGAGTTAGATGGGGCGAAGGTGGTCGCTGTGTTTGGAGAGCGCGCGGAACTTTGGCTGTGAATGGCAAGCTCCTACGAGAAAATTCCTGGGAAATAACGGCAGCATGGAAAGCGGTGGTCAAGGATGGACTTGCAGCAGAATGGCGCGTTTACTGCAATGACAATCCTGCGCGCAAAATCATGGTGCCGAATCCGGCGAAGCCTGGAAGCTAGCCGCCGCCTACGAAGTGGACAATTTCGAAATTGTCGCTTGGCTGCACTTTTGTTTCGTCCCACCTCGCGCGTGGCAGGATATTCAGGTTGTATTCGATGGCTACGCGATCGTTGCGCATTTCCAGAAAATTCAGCAGGGTGCTTACCGTGAGACCGTCGGGGACTTCGCGGGTGTCTCCGTTTATTTTCACGATCATCGGGAATTTATGGCGCGGGAGTAGCCGACGAGCTTGACGATTCTTTTGGACGCGAGCGCATGATGAAACGAATTTCGTCCTTCCAGGTGTCGGCTTTGGCCTGGATGACGAGCGCTAGATCCCCCTTCCCTAGCGGCGGTAACGGAAATTGGATGCGGACCCGGCCTTGATCGTCACTGATGGCAGAGTGGCGGGCGCCGTCCAGCGAACCTTCAATCAGCGCTTCGACGCTCGCACCAACATGCGGCTGACGGTCGGCGCGGCGCGAGACTTCAATTTCCAAAGAGACCTTCCCTGCCGACAACCACGAATTCGGATTTAGAAGCTGCAATTGAATTCCGCCTGGGCGAGTAGCTTGCGTGGCAGCGGACGCCGAAGCAATTTCTGAATCGAGAGCGCCCGAGCGAATATCTTCAATGACGGCACGATGCTGTTCTTCCACTCGAAAGTGAAGATCCTCGTCGGTAAAGGAATCAAAACTGGACAGCTCTGTGTAATTGAATGCGCGACGATGCAGAATTCGCCCATTTTGATAGACGGCAGTGTCGATGATCGGATGCGCAGGACCGCGGTCTTCGGTCTGGACGTGGAAGATCTGGTCGCCGACTTTGATGTCGGTGTTGAAACCTGAGCTCATTGAGCCAGACGCTCCCCGCCAATGCGGCTGCCGGAAATTTTCGACGACGCGATTATTCGAGAGTTCATTTGACCGGGTGCACTCGGGTCGTTATTATAACAGCGCGCTGAAAATGAATAGCAATTACCTAGATTCGTATGGCTCGTTGTTACTAATGTTTGTGCTGGCCATGGGACTGGCCGGGGCCCTGGTAGTTGTATCCACATTAGTCGGCCGGCACAAAAGATCGCGCGAAAAAGATGAGCCGTATGAATGCGGGATTCACCCGACCGGGGACGCGCGCGAACCGATTTCCGTTCAATTTTACATGGTGGCGCTGCTTTTTATTTTGTTCGATATTGAAGCGATCTTTTTGTATCCCTGGGCGTTGGTCTACCGGCAGCTGCAGGTGTTCGGCTTTGTGGAGATGCTGCTGTACATTATAATTTTATTGGCTGGTTACATATTCCTCTGGAAGAAGGGCGCGCTCGACTGGAATCGTTGAGCGAGGTCTCCCGGGAACGAACTCATAATGGAATCACTGGAAGCCGATAAGAATCCCGTAGTGCAAAGACTGCGATCGTGGGACGGCCAAGCTGTCTCAGAAGTGATTGAATTTCGCGGAGAAACGACGGTTGTAATTCCGCGGGAACACTTGCAGCGGGCTGCCGCATACCTCGCTACTGAGCCGTTTCTCTATTTTTCTTTTCTCTCGGACATTACAACTGTGGACAAGTTTCCGCTGGAGCCGCGCTTTGAAGTGAATTATCACTTGCTTTCGATAGCGCGCAGCGATCGTTTGCGGCTAAAAGTGAGGCTGGCGGGAAACGATCCGGTGCTGCCGTCCGTCACTTCAGTGTGGCCTACGGCGAACTGGCACGAGCGGGAAAATTGGGATTTGTTTGGAATACGTTTTGAGGGGCATCCGGATTTGAGGCGGATTTTGATGCCGGACGACTGGGAAGGCTATCCGCTGAGAAAAGATTATCCGACAGAAGGACCTCGGTGAGCTTTTGGCGAATTTGGACGATTGTAAATTAATGACTACCACGATTGAAACTCCTACCGGCGCCGCGCAAACGATGGTCCTGAATATGGGACCGCAGCACCCGTCCACACATGGAGTTTTGCGCGTGATTTTGGAGTTGAACGGCGAGATTGTGGTGAAGGCCGAGCCGGTGATCGGTTATTTGCACACAGGCATTGAGAAATCTTGCGAGGCGAAAACATATTCGCAGGTGATTACGCTGACGGATCGCATCGATTATCTGGCGCCGCTGTCGAATAATCTGGGTTACTGCCTCGCAGTGGAAAAGCTGCTGGGAATCGAAGTTCCGAAGCGCGCGCAATACGCTCGCGTACTGCTGACGGAGCTGACTCGCATTACTTCGCACCTGGTTTGGCTGGGGACGCACGCCATTGATCTGGGTGCGATGTCCGTTTTCCTCTACACGTTCCGCGAGCGCGAAGAAATAATGAAGATTTTTGAATACGTGTCCGGCCAGCGGATGATGACGAGCTATTTCCGCATCGGCGGGCTGGCGCTGGAGCCGCCTCCTGGATTTTTGGATAAGGTGCGGCGGGTGATGGATGCGCTCCCGGGGCACATTGACGAATACGAAGATTTGCTAACGAACAATCGCATATGGCTTGGGCGCACGCAGGGCGTCGGAATTATCAGTGCGGATGATGCAATCGCGATGGGATGTTCGGGGCCGATGTTGCGCGGGAGCGGCGTAGCGTACGACGTGCGAAAGGCATTCCCCTATTCGAGCTACGACGAATTCAATTTTGATGTGCAGACACAAACCGCAGGCGATTGCTTCGCACGGTATCAAGTGCGCGTAGCAGAAATTCGCGAGAGCATCAAGATTGTGCGGCAGGCCATGGAACGGGTGGCCAAAGCCGAGGGGCCGATCAAGAGCGAGGCGCCGGGAATTATTGCGCCTTCGCGCGAGGAAATGAAGACTTCGATTGAGGGATTGATCTATCACTTCAAAATTTATACCGAAGGATTCGCGCCGCCGCCGGGCGAAGTGTATCAAGTGATCGAATCGCCTCGCGGTGAGCTGGGCTTTTTTGTGGCCAGCGATGGTTCGGCAAAACCGTATCGCGTTAAGGTGCGCGCGCCTTCTTTTGTGAATCTGCAATCGCTGCCGACGCTGGCCGTGGGCCGCCTGATCGCTGACGTTGTAGCATGCATTGGGACGACCGATATAGTCCTGGGAGAAGTGGACCGCTAATGCAGCTTCCCGCCGCACTGGAAGAAAAATTCACACAATTGTTGGGGCGCTACCCGGTTAAACGTTCTGCGCTGATCCCCATGATGATGTACGCGCAGGACCAGTTTGGATTTCTTAGCGACGAAATGCTGGAAGAGATTGCCAAACGAGCCGACGTAAACGTACTGCAGGCGACGGAGACTCTGGCGTACTACTCCATGCTGCGTCGAAAGCCGGGCGGGCGCTATAACATTCAAGTTTGCACGAATATTTCGTGCATGCTGCGCGGCGGGAACGAACTGTACAAGCACGTGCAGAAGCGGCTGGGTATCGGTAACAAGGAAGTGTCGCCGTCTGGCACGTTTTCACTGGAAGAAGTGGAGTGCATTGGCGCATGCACAGGCGCTCCAGCGATGCAGGTGAACTACGATTACTACGAAAATCTCGATCCGGACAAAGTGGACGCGATTTTCGAGCAGCTTCAGGACGGAAAAAAACCAAAACCCGTTCCAGTGACTTCGGGCTCCCTGCATCCGCGCAATCCTGCCGAAATTCCGGTGATCAGCAAACGATTTGGCATTCCGAACTCGACGAAGATCGATGTGTATTTGCAGAACGAAGGGTACCGGGCGTTGGAAAAAGCGCTGAAGCAGATGACTGCGGACCAGATTATCGACGAAATGAAGAAGTCGAATCTACGCGGGCGCGGCGGAGCAGGCTTCCCTGCCGGGATGAAATGGAGCTTTGTTCCCAAGGACATCCCCAAGCCGAAATACATTCTGGCGAACGGCGACGAGAGCGAACCCGGGACATCGAAAGACCGTCCGTTGATGGAGATGGACCCACACCAATTGATCGAAGGCATGATTATCGCGGGGCGCGCTATCGGGTCGCAGCAAGGATACGTTTACATTCGCGGAGAATATCGCTACGTGCTGGATATCGTGGAGGGTGCGATTAAAGAAGCGTACGAGCGCGGGTACCTGGGCAAAAATATTCTGGGCAGCGGATTTAATTTTGAGCTTGCGGCGCACACCGGGGCGGGCGCGTACGAATGCGGCGAAGAATCTGCGTTGATGGAATCGCTGGAAGGCAAGCGCGGGTATCCGCGAATTAAGCCACCCTTCCCTGCTGTCGTAGGGCTCTACGGCTGCCCGACGGTCATCAATAATGTTGAGACGCTCAGCACGGTACCGGCGATTATTCGGCAAGGTGGAGATTGGTACGCTGCACTGGGAACGCCGAAAAATGGCGGGACGCGTTTGTACTCGATTTCCGGTCACATTAATAAGCCCGGAATTTACGAGCTGCCGCTGGGATTTAATTTGAAACGGTTGATCGAGGATGTTGCGGGTGGGATGAAGGACGGCAAGAAGTTGAAGGCGGTGATTCCGGGCGGAAGTTCTTGCCCGCTGCTTTCTGCGGATGAAATCGATGTGGCGATGGATTACGACTCGGTGGCGAAAATCGGATCGATGCTGGGCTCGGGCGGCACTGTAATTATTGACGAAGAAACCTGCATGGTGGATCTGGCGCGACGCATCATGCATTTTTACGCGCACGAATCGTGCGGCTGGTGCATTCCGTGTCGCGAAGGCACTACCTGGCTGCGTAAGTTACTGGACCGGTTTCATGAGGGCGGAGGACGCGCCGGCGATATTTCTTTGATTGATGAGCTATCGAAAAATATGTTGGGACGAACATTTTGTCCGCTGGGCGACGCCGCGGCGTTGCCCACGATTAGTATCGTGAAAAAGTGGCGGCACGAATTTGAAGACCATCTGCGCGGGAAATGCGCGTTCAAGCCCGCGGAGATGATTGTGGGAGCCTCCTAGAAGGCCATGCCTGAAGTGAAACAAGTTACGTTTACGATCAACGACGAGAAACTTACTACGCCTGCGGGCACGCTTGTAATCGAAGCGGCGAAGAACAAAGGCATAGAGGTTCCCTCGTTCTGCTACTACCCGGGGCTTTCGCTGCAAGCGGCTTGCAGAATGTGTCTGGTGGAAGTGGAGAAAACGCCGAAGCTGCAGACGGCGTGCACGCTGGTGGCGGTGGAAGGCATGGTGGTGAAGACCGACACGCCGCAGGTGCATAAAGCGCGCAAAGACATGATCGAGTTTCTGCTTTCGAATCACCCGCTGGATTGTCCAGTGTGCGACAAAGGCGGCGAATGCGAATTGCAGGACATGACTTTTCGCTACGGGCTGGACCACAGCCGTTTCAATGAAGAAAAACTGCATTATCCGGAAGAAAAGTGGTCGCCGCTGGTTTATTACGATGCGCCGCGATGTATTTTGTGTTTTCGATGCGTGCGCGTTTGCGATGAGGGCATGGACGTGAAAGCGCTTGGCGTTGGCGCGCGCGGCGTGAATTCCGTGATTCTGCCGAATAAACCAGGCGAGCTCGCGTGCGAAGAGTGCGGCATGTGCATCGATATCTGTCCGGTGGGCGCGCTGACGAGCGGCACGTATCGTTATCAAACGCGGCCGTGGGAAATGAAATATGTTCCGGACCCCTGCACGCACTGCTCGAATGGGTGTAAAACGACGCTGGGCGTGCGCAACAACGAAATTCTTCGCGCCAATAATCGGGACCATTCGGGGATCAATGACGAGTTTTTGTGCGCAAAGGGGCGATTTGGATTTGATTTCACGCACCATCCCGAACGCGTGCGGCAGCCTTTGATTCGGCGCAACGGCAAACTGGAACCGGCAACTTGGGAAGACGCGCTGGAAGAAGTCGCTCGACGGCTGAAGCAAGTTCACGAGAAGCATGGAGTGAACGCGATTGGCGTGATTGGCTCCAATCACACGACCAATGAAGAAAATTATTTGCTGAACCGATTTGCGCGCGGAACTCTGGGGACGAACAACATCGATCATCATAGGACTGCTGATTACGTGGGCTTGGCCGCCGCTTTGGGACCGAAAGCCAAAGACGCGCAGGCTACGATGGCGGACATTTATAAGGCGAATGCGGTTTTGTTGATCGCCAACGATGCGACGAATCAGAATCCCTTAGTTGCCTGGCAGATTCGGACTGGCGTGCGGCACCACCAGGCACGGCTATACGTGATTAACGGCGAGCCAAGCAAAATTCATCGGCAAGCGGCGCACGGCGTGGAAACGGCTAAGAATGGCGAGGCTGCCGCAGTTCGTTGGCTGGCACGGGGCGAAGGACAGTTTGAGAAACCCGTTGCGGATTCGCTGGCGGAGCTGAAATCCGCGCTGGAGAAAGAGTCGGACGTTGTCATTCTGTTTGGTGCGGATATTCAAGGTGAGGCGATTCGTGATTTGGTCGCGCTAGGCTCGAGTCTGGGCGGGCAGACGCGCTACATGGCCCTGGGCGATTATGCCAATTCGCGTGGCGCTGCTGATATGGGAATTTTGCCGGACCGGTTGCCGGGATACGCTCCGATTGCTGATGAGACCCAGCGAAGGAAGTTTGGAAAAGTTTGGGGCTGCGATATTGCAGCCGCACCAGGGATGACCGCTCGCGCGATGATCGAAGCCGCGGTTTCTGGAAAGCTGAAAGCGATGTACGTAGTGGGCGCGAATCCGGTGAAAACCTTTGAAGTTGCGCAGCACGATCGCTTAGGCGGACTCGAACTTCTCGTAGTGCATGACATGTTCCTTACGGAAACAGCGTTGCGCGCCGACGTGGTGCTGCCTGCTGCGTCGTCCTATGAGAAAGACGG
>Ga0070765_100002049_pt1 | contig 12520 bp, 20 predicted proteins | sample HubBroMetageWFT5_FD_71516 | JGI IMG/M metagenome (GOLD analysis project Ga0070765, IMG submission 71516) | Warmed and freeze-thawed soil microbial communities from the Hubbard Brook experimental Forest, New Hampshire - Hubbard Brook CCASE Soil... | ecosystem: Environmental > Terrestrial > Soil... | reverse complement strand
TTACCGAGGCTGTCTACGCCGATCTGTCTAGGAAACCAGGAAATGATAATAGTAGAGCTTGAGCCCCGCAAACGGGATGATGCCCACTCTGGTCCATCCCAGCGATTCCACCAGTTGTGTGGCGATATGATTCTTACAGAATATATGGCCGAATATATTCTGGATGGCTGTTGTCCTGGCATACTCCATTGCGAATTTCAGCAAGGTTCGGCCGACCCCAGTGTGCCGGCTTGTATCGCGGATGTATGTGCTGGATAGGGCGGATTGGAAAAGTGGATTCGGATAGTGCTGTTGTAATCCCTGCCAGCCGAGGATCTCATCTCCTCTTGTTGCTACCCAGATTCCGTAAGGAAGTGCTAGAGCGTTAAAGCGGCGGGAGAAAAATTCTTGCACAGCCGAACGTTCCGGCGGTTTCACGCCCCAGGCTTCAAGCGCGCCTTCGCACCAGAGATCCACGATATCATCGAGATCTTCGCGGACCCCGCGCCGTATCACAAAGGGATTCTCTTTCGAGGCAGTTTCCTTAGTTGGTGCGCTCCGAATGTGTGGCATGGACGACTCCCAATTTGACTGCGGGAATTATGGTCGGTAAATCGCTCTCCGGACGTCGATCTGCCGGACCGCGCCTTTGGTTACGGATTGCGCTGGGCAGATAGAAGTGGGCCGATGAGAAAGGCGCCAAAAACGCAGTGAGGGTTATGCGTTTGCGAGCAGATCCGAAGTGCTGGATCACTTGGCTCCGGACAAACCGGAAGCCACGGATTCTAGGCGGATGTTACTACGAACACTTGGGAAGTCAAATTCATGAATGATAAATGGCCCTGTCGTCGGGAAGCCGTTCATATCAACTTTGGGCGTGCGCGTCTGATCCCACCCACTTAAAGGTGACTTTCGAGGTCTTGTGTTTGCGAAGGAACTGATCGACCAACGCAATCTTTCCAGTCCACGGCTGTCCTTTTTTACCGACCACCGGTCCGACGATTGCCTGTATCCGTTCTTTCACCACTTCTTGAGGCGGGATCGTAATTTCCTCCATTGCCCTGACCTGTGACATTGTGCCCACCGGGTAGGCATCCACGATGACCATAGCCTGTTTGAGATCATCGTGAGTGATGTTTGCTGAGCACACCACTTGCATATATTCGGTCGCAGATGGCCCCGCTCCTGAACGAGCGATGCACCAGATACAAGTCCCCGGCTCGAAGTGAACGTTACAACTTCGGCTTCCGCCTGCCAATCCAAGTAGTCAAGCGATTGAAGCCTGCTTCCAAAAAGCCGCTAACTGATTTGATCCAGCCAACGTGCTCTATCATGGGGGCACGCTCCGGACTCAGCAATTCAATGGGGTTCGACAAAACATCGTATCTCGCCTGCCACAATATCACTATCTGCGCCACGATCTGAATTGATAAACTCTGGCCATCGCACTCCAGACAGGTGAACGTATCTATGACAGCAAAAAGATATGACCCTCCGCCAATCGAACCACGAGAATTTCGGTCACCGGAAGAAATCGATGTAGCTATTGGGAAGCTTCGCAGGCGCATTCAGCAATTAGAACAGGTCGATGTTGTCGCGTCGGTCCAACGAGATACAGGAGCGATTGCCGTAGTCCGCACTGATATACGCGACACCATACGGGAAGTGTTTGGCGTGAACTCGTCCGAATTCAGAGAGCACGGAGACGCTTACAATTTGGTCCGGACGGACGCAAGCGGGAATGGAACAATTCGAGAAAATTGATGCCATTGAGCGTGGACGAGCACGAGTTGTCGGAATGCTGAATGGCTTGATCGCTAGATTGGACGAGAAAAAGACTGAACTCGCCGCTGGAACAACGCTGCCGAGTTCGTTCTTCGGTCGCTTCAATCTACATCCCCGAATCCGAGATGTCTCCCGCGATCTCTTTGTCGATGGACATCCGTGGGACGCGGTTTTCGCGGCCTCGAAGGCGTTGGTGAACTACGTCAAGGAACGTTCAGGCCGTCACGATCTCGACGGAGCGCCTTTGATGAGATCAGCATTTTCTCCGAAAGATCCGACCTTGGCATTTAACGATCTCGTGGATCAAACCGATCGTGATGAACAAGAAGGAATGATGCATTTATTCGAGGGCGCGGTGCTAGCGATCCGGAATCCTGGCGGACATTCGTTCCCAGAAGGTCCGGATCAACGAGCGATGGAATATATCTGTTTCCTGAGTTTGCTTGCCTACAGGGTTCAAGAGGCGAAGAAAGTCAGATAACCCATGTGGCGACACTACTGAACAAATCGCCGCCATCACTATTAGCTAACGCGGAGATATGCTTCGTCAGTTTCGCGGGAGTGATCTCTATCGCTTTCACATCTGTGTACTGGCCTTCGCTGATTCGAATCAGCCTGTCAGCTTGGGTGGTCGAGATTGGTTCAATAGTGATGGGCATTCGGCTGGAGCCTCAATGAAATCAATTCACGGTATTATATCCTTTTCGTTGTCAGTACGATGTTGACAATCAGAACTCGCCGAACGACTGTCGTGGCATATCTCTGTCGAGAGTCGGAGCTATCATGATTGCTCGGGAGCGAGATGAGCGAATTTCAGGTCGATTTATGCGGAAAATGCTGCGCCGAGATTGTTCAGACACATACTGAGTACGCCCGCGGCGTATGATAGGCCTATGACGGACATCGGGAAACTTAGCTCGGAAGGTCAGCGGGCGGTTGAGCTGTTCAAGGAGCAGCTCGACGCGGTGCCAAGGATGAGAAGTTTCCGTGGCGTCACGCCAGAGTTCAGGCGCTGGAAAGACTCAACATCAGGGTTGTTCATAAAATACTTGCCGGACTCTTCGTGCTACAACCGATTCTGCATTATTCAGTTCGGATCAGCGCACGCGGCGCAAGAGCGCTACCTCCGGGGCTGTGATCTGGCGGAGCAGTGCATCCGGGCAGCGATTCAAGACATCGAGCGATTTGACGTGAAGTCGGGTGGTCAGACTTAGCGATCTCTTTCGCCAGCGTGCAAGGTCGAAATGGACGAGACAGGCCAAGAAGCCTGGAAAATGCGGCGCCGAGATCGACCCGACCCGAAGGGTCGATTTTACTGTGAAGGATGGAACTCGCGTCTGCGACGCTTGCTTCGTGAAGGAAACTCCGCGGGTAACGCGGTCGAAGAACGATTGGTCGAATCAAGATAATGGCTCGGTTAAGCGCGGCTCGCCATCTTCGAAGCCATGTGAAGCAGAAGCCTCTGGTCCTTGTCGTTCATTCGCGAGAGTGCCTTCGCAAATGGGCGAAGCTTGGCGTCCTGTCTTTTATTCTGTGTCGGTTCGCCATTTAAGACCGGAATGTTCGGCTTCTTTACATGCTCGTCGTCCGTGAAAAGCCGGTACATCGGAACTTCCAGCGCGCGGGCCATCTTTTCAAGCGTGTCAACAGACGGAACGGTGTGACCGTTCTCGACGCGAGAAATGTAGCAGCGCAGAAGCCCCGTTCGCTTTTCGATGTCCCCTTGGCTGAGATTCTTGGTCTCGCGAAGCTCTTTGAGTTTGTCACCGATAACCATGTGTACCTCCTAGTTGTGAGCTTTGGATCGAGCGTGGCGTTCATGTGGCGACACTATCACGCGAAATGAAAGCACTTCAAGATCGCAAGCGTTTGGGCCGTGGTAGACTCCACCCATGCTTCACGGCAATCTGTTCCCGCCTCCTTAAACGAACTTTAAGGTCGAGATTAGCGGGCCAAAGTCCGGCGGCGAAGTTTTCGAGGTAAAAACCCTGACAATGCGTGAGGCGATCAAGAAAGTATTGGACTCACGCGATTCTGCCGGCTTGTTCAGCGGACCCACCGTGAAGATTACGGTGACCCAAATTAAGTAGGACCACCGGCGTTCGAGCAGGCTCCGGCGGCCCGATCTCGAAGGAATTTGAAATGCCAAAAGCTGAGTTCAAATACCACGCCCTCCGCTATCTAAATCTTTGGGTTTCCCAAGATCGGACGTGTTGCGAGGCGTTGGCTGGTACTGATGACTCGGAAAAGTTACGGGCGCTTGCAAAGGCCGCCGCGTTTTACAGAATTGCCAGGAACCTTCGTACGCGTTATGACACGGGCAAACAGCTTCCACGGTACTGTCCGGTCCTAAGATCATCGATGCTCTGAATCCCGGAGACTTTCACGGCGAAAATCTTCTGCCATCCATAAAGAAGGTGAGAGATAAAATCAAAGATCAGTACGGACGTCCCATTAACACTTCGCCTGCTGATCGCGGGCAAGCTTTTGAATGTTCGCTGATTTTGGAAGGAGCAGTATGAGAATCGCCGCTGCGAGAATGGGCGGAGAAGTGGGGACGGCGCGGTTCGAGCACAAGACGATCCGGAAGCTGCAATGGCGGGTACTTCCTTTCACATTTGTCCTGTATGTAATTTCCTTCCTGGACCGAATCAATATTGGATTTGCAGCACTGACGATGAACAAAGAGCTGGCGATTTCGAGCCAGCAATTTGGATTTTTGGCGGGAATTTTCTTTTTCGGGTACGTTCTTTCGGAAGTTCCCAGCAATTTGATGCTGCACAAGGTGGGCGCGCGAATCTGGATTGCCCGGATTCTGGTTTCGTGGGGGCTGCTGGCGACGTTGACGGGATTTGTGCGCACGCCCCACCAGTTGTACTGGATGAGATTTCTGTTGGGGCTGGCGGAAGGCGGCTATTTCCCGGGGATTGTGCTGTACCTGACGTATTGGTTCCGTCGGCGAGAGCAGGCACAAGGTATTGCGCTGTTCCTGACGGGATTACCGGTGAGCAGCATTCTGGGAGCGCCGCTTTCGGGATGGATTCTGGATCACGTGCACTGGATGAATCTGGGAAGCTGGCGCTGGCTGCTTATTCTGGAAGGAGTGCCGGCGATTGTGTTCGGCGTGGTGACGTATTTTTATTTGCCAAGCCGGCCTGCCGAAGCGAAATTTCTGAGTGAAGAGGAAAAAAACTGGTTAACAGGAGAGTTGCAAAAAGAAGAGCGCGCAAAGCAAGCAGCGCATTCGATCACCGCGTTACAAGTATTAACGAAAGTGCGCGTGTGGCATTTGGGATTGATAGTGTTCACGGTGAATATTGGCGTGTACACGCTGAGTTTCTGGTTGCCACAAATGGTGAAGTCGTTCTCGTCCGGATACTCGAACCAGTCGGTGGGATGGATGGTGATGATTCCACACGTTGCCGGGTTGATTGGGATGGTGCTGATATCACGGAGCTCAGATCGAAAGATGGAGCGGAGATTGCATGCGGCGATTCCGGCAACGTTTGCAGGCGCGGCGCTGGTCAGCCTTGGTGCAACGCATTCGGTGGCGTTGACGATCGCGCTGCTAGCGATTGCAGCAGCGGGGATGTACAGCGTGTATGGACCTACCTTCTCGCTGCCGAGCGAGTTTTTGTGCGGATATGCGGCGGCATCGGGGCTTGCCTTGGTGAGTATGATTTCGAACACAGCGGGATTTGTGGGGCCGTACATTACGGGATGGATCAGCCAAAAAACCGGGAATCTGCGGCTAGGATTATTAGCTGCCGGGATTTCAGTGCTTGCGGGGGCCGTCCTTGCTCTGGTGCTGCCGAAGAAAGTGAAGAGTAGTTCTGCTTCAGCCGACCAAGAGCCGACCTGAAGGTCGGCCACTGCAAAGGCTAAGCAATCCGTGAGCAAGCGCCGACGAGGGCGATGATAGGAACGACGGTGTTTGCGGCGGCTACTTCTGCGAGGATCCGGGTGGAAAGTGTGTCGAGGCCTCCCAGCTTTTCGAGCGAAATACCGTGCTCCCTTGCTTTAGGAAGGAGACTGTAAAGAAGGTCGCCGATGTATGCGGCGAAATTCCGATCCGCGCCAAGGGCCATGCGGAGCTGCATGGTTGGCGCGGGAAGTCCGGCTCTTTGAAAAGTGCCATGGAGATCGAGGCCCAAGTCCGTGCGCACTCCGGAGCGATGGAAAGCTTCACACGCCACGGATGCGCAAGCGAAAGAAAGCGGGAACGGACGCAGAAGATCGAGATAGGGCGACCACTGAGGTTCGAGAAACGCGACCACGCCGCCGGGCCGGAGCAATTTCGCTAGAGAGCGAAGCACAGCGGCCGGGTCGGGAAGAAATTGCAGGATGAAGCGGCCTACGGCGGCGTCAAACGGTTTGTGGCAGGTGATTTGCGAAGCATCCGTTTGCGTGAAGGATACATTGTGGAAACCTGCTTCCGCAGCACGCGCCGCGGCCACGGCGGTGGAGTTGGGGTCGCGTTCGATACCGACGACTTCACCGGAGGACCCAACGAGACGCGCGGCGACCATGGCGACGTCGCCCATGCCGGAGCCGAGATCCAAGATACGATGGCCGGGGCCGATGCCTGAGTCACGAAAAAAACTTTCCGTAAGCGGAGCGAGCATTGCGGCCTGACGAATGAGGCGCTGGTGCTCGGAGTCTGTGTAGCCGAGGGCGTAGGAAGATTGCAGGTCGGACTTGGTCACGTTGTGAGGGATTGTAACACGAGTTCCGCCCAAGCCGGCGTCCGGCAAGCCCGACGCCGAGATGTCCTCTCCGCGACAACAAAGTATCTACGACAGCCGGGCCAGAAAAGCACTCGGTGCTGCGCCAGGCGAAATTGACGAGTACTACTCGCGGTGGCGTGAAAAGTTTAAGGGCTGTGAGCAGCAGATCCGAGATGCATGCACTTCTTTACAAAAGGTGCATGAATACACGGAAAATCCAGAGGTAGCCACCCCTCAGTACATCGCCAAAACGGCAGCGCACCCGTGGTTTAGGGAGAGGGTATTTGATGTCTACCTTTGGAGTCTCGGCACACCTAATAACCGGAAAGCTTGAGCCGCCCTTTTTGCTCGCAGTCATCGTCACACGGTCTGAAATGGCGCCTCGCGCATTGACCGGCCGCCGATTTGATTCTCTCGCGCGGCGTCGTATAATCCCGCGATGCAAAACAAAGACCTGCTATGGGTTCGCCCAGACTACGCGGCGGGCAAGATTGCGGCAGAGGAACCCGCGCGAAAGTCGTCTAAGAAACAGCCCCAGCCCTTCGTTGACGATGGCACGCTGGATACATTCACAGTCGCACAAGTCGCATCGCTCCTTTCGCTTTCACCGGACACAATCCGTAGAATGTTCGCCGACGAACCCGGCGTTATTCCTTTGGGCGATGAGCATCCGCGTGGCAAGCGTCGGCGCGTGACGCTCAGGATACCGCGAGCGGTCTTCGAGCGCGTAAAGCGCAAACGCGCGAAGAAATAAAACCGTGCTGGACATCTACAAGCGTCACTCAAAAGAGTGCCCGCACAGAGAAGACAGGCATCACCGTCGTTGTGATTGTGTGTATTGGATTAACGGCACATTAGAAGGCACCTTCCGCCGGGAATCATTGAAGACGCGAAGTTTTGAACGTGCAACCGCCCTTGTACGAGAGATAGAAGACGGGAAGAACACTCGTCGCACAACCGTCAAGGAGGCTACCACCTCATTTTTGGATGACGCTAAAGCCCGTGGTTTGCGAGAATCGTCTCTATACAAATACGACCTACTGTTCCGCAGATTGAAAGCCTACGCTGAAAGCGAAGGATTGCGACACATCTCGGACCTGGATATTGAGGCGTTGCGCAGATGGCGTGCAACCTGGACGCATAAGAACTTCGCCGCAAAGGTCACGACGGCGAACCTGCGCGCGTTCATGCGATTCTGCCAGGAATCAGGACGGTTGAAAGTCAATCCCGCGAAACTGCTACGCTCTCCCGAGGTTACATCGCATCCCGTGGAACCGTTCACAGATGCAGAAATGGAAAGCGTTTTCAAAGCGTGCGACAGTTACAAAACGCTGAAATCGAGTCCGCTGCCCATCAAAGCGTTTGTGCTGCTATTGCGGTGGAGCGGGCTGCGCATCACGGATGCCGTGACGCTCGAGCGATCGAGGTTAACGGGCGACAGGCTGTTTCTGTACACCGCCAAGACTGGCACGCCTGTCCATCTACCGCTACCGCCCGACGTGGTTGCTGCGCTTGGCGCGATACCTAATACCTCAAAATATTTCTTTTGGAGCGGGAACGGAAAGGTGGCGACGCGCCGCGGGAACTTTGAGGTGGCGTTGCGCAGGCTGTTCAAATCGGCCGCCGTCAAGGGCCACGCACACAAGTTTCGCCACACAATGGCAACCGCTCTGTTATCTAAAGGAGTGCCTGTCGAGCGGGTTTCCATCCTGCTTGGCCACTCGTCGCCACGAACAACCATCCAACATTATTCAAGTTGGATCCAGGCGCGCCAAGAACAGGTAGAATCAGACGTGCGATCGACTTGGATTTAGTGTTCAGAATCATGTACATGGATTTTTGACGTTGCTAGAATGCACGCCGGCGCGGTAGCCAAGTGGTAAGGCACAGGTCTGCAAAACCTGTATCGGCGGTTCGATTCCGCCTCGCGCCTCCAAAATTTTCGGTTTGAGATCTGGCCCTGGCTATTTCGAGATTTGGGCCTCGACCTCGGCTAGTCGCTTTCTTACTGCGTCGGCGTCGGGGGCGTTGGGGACGGCTTTCAGGTAGGCGCGAAGTTCGACGGAGACGCCGTAGAGGTCGTGTTGGGCGCCGTAGATTTGCGCCAGCAGCAGGCGCACTTGCGGGAGGCGGTGGGAATGATCGTCGTTAATCGTCTTTAGCGCGTCGTTTTGCGCTTCGGGCAGTTGTTCGAGATGAAACTGGGCTACGGCCGAGTAGAAATGTCCGTAGATATTTTGCTGTGGCGCAAGCGCGAGCGAGCGATCGGCCAAATTCAGAGTGAGATGCCAATCGTTGTTCTGCGCCGCGATGTCGGCGAGGCAAAGGTATGCTGGCGCGTAACCTGCGTCCGCGCCGGATGCTTGAGAGCAGGCGTCGCGCGCTTCATCGACCTTGTCGCCCGCTGCGAGAACCTGACCTAGCAAGGCCCATGCGGCGGCATATTGCGGATATATCTGAACCGCCTTGCGAACATGATCCTCGGCGCTGGCGAGTTTCTTGTCCTTCAAGTCACTGCACGCCTTATGGTACTCACCTTTAGCCTTTCCGGGAACTTTTAGATCGGCTGCACTGACCGTGCCGGGCATCTTGTCGATGCTCCAGAGCAGGCAGGACTCTTCGGCATCTGGAACAACGACAGGCGGCATCGCGCCTGTCGCGTCGGGAACGGCATGGTCGGGCGCGGAGCTGTGCAGGGGCCAGCCAGGTGTGTTGTCGTGCTGTGCTGCGAGCGTCGGCGTAAATAAGACTACGGCGAGGGCGCACTGCGCCAGGCCGCGCGCGATAGGTGCTAGGAGCGGACGGAGCGTAACCGGGACCGACATTTTGGCCCTCCGGTAGACAAGACTCTACAAACATTCTACATCAGTTCGGGGTACGAAGGATGGCCTCTGGGTGATGTGAGGCGGCGAGGCGTCGAGCGCGTGGTTGCTCGCAGAGTATTGTGCATAATGTACAATTCGCCGCGCTGGCGGGGCGGGCATGCGGGAGGGCGCGGCCATGCGGGAGGGCGCGGCCATGAGGATATTCAAGGATTGTCGTTTTGTGTTGGCGCTGGGTTATGCGCTGCTGATGATTCCAACAGCGGGATTCGGCGCAAGCGCTCTTGGTCATGCATTGCGATAGAATGCAGGGCAAGGATCTAGCGGCGGGGGACAGCAGCACTCTCGTCCACAAACACGTCCTGCGCAACGACCGCCGGGTGGCAAACCTGGAGATCGTCCTACGATTCAGCCCGTGCCGCAGCCGGCAAGCCTTCGCCTGGCAAACCAGGAGCGCCCGGAAAGCCGGGGCGTCCGATCGTCAAGCCGACACCGCCTCGCCCGCAGCCGGGCAAGCCAGGGTATCGTCCGCCACGACCGCCGAATGGGCGGCCCCCGTACGTTCAGCCGCGTCCGCCATGCCAATGGCCCGAACGATCGGGACCGCATGCGGCGTTACTATCGCCGGAATTTTGGTTACATCAACCGCTCGCGCCGGCCGGTATTTGTGATCGGCGGTTCTATACCGTTTGGCGATCGCGGCTATTTCACGCCAGTGCCGCCGCACCTGCTTGGTTATTTGCCAGCACCGCCGCCGGGATACGTGATCGGCTACTTCGATGGTTATTGCGTGGTGTACGACCCGGTGACGTTCACAATCCTGAGCTTCGTGGATCTGCTGGACTGATTCGCGGCTTCGGTCGCTGTGCGCACGCGCTTCTGGGAGAACTGTGCGCCGCGCTTGACAGCGCGATGCTGATGACGTCACAGTGGGCGGCAAAATGATTACACCTGTACAGACGTCCCTCGCGTGGTCGGTGGGACTTCTTCTTGGCATGTTGATATGCCTGGAAATTGGATACCGCATCGGCAGCTACGGCGTTGAAAAGCATCTGGACCTGGCGCACGAGGGCACTGGAACGATCGAGGCCGCAGTATTCACGCTGCTGGGATTATTGCTGGCGTTCACCTTTGGCGGTGCGATGTCGCGGCTGGAAGCACGGCGCGCGCTGATCGTCCAGGAAGCGAATGCGATTGGCACGGCGTATTTGCGGCTGGATATTCTGCCTAGCGCGGAGCAGCCGGGGATGCGCCAATTGTTCCGCCAATATTTGGATGCGCGGCTGCGCGCTTATCAAAACCTGTTGCGACGCGATGTCGCCGACCAGGAATTCGCGCGCGCCACGGCCATGCAGCAACAGATTTGGTCGCGCGCGGTGACCGCCGGACAGAATGATTCCACGCATAACATCGTCAGGATTGTGCTTCCGGCTTTGAACGACATGAGGGATGTGACCACCTCGCGTGCTATCGCGCTGGATACGCATTTGCCGGCGCTCATTTTTCTGCTGCTGATTTGTGTGGCGCTGCTGAGCGCTTTGCTGGCTGGGCATGTAATGGCGAAACGAAAACATCGCAGCGCGCTGCACATGATTTTGTACGCGGCGATTATTTCCGTCACGATTTACGCGGTGCTGGATTTGGACGAGCCGCGATCGGGGTTGATCCGGCTGGATCGTGCGGATCAGGCGCTGATCGAATTACGCGATTCGATTCGATGAGTCGGCGCAGGGTTGAGACCCCGAGCAAAGGCAACACCACAGAGGCAAGCACGGCGAATAAAAAACGGCGCCACGATCGCAAGATCGTGGCGCCGTTTTGCTGGTGGGAGCCGTGTTAACAGCTCCCGTGGGGGTACGAGTTAGCGACGTTGATGATTGTCGCCGCCTCCATGCGAACCGCCGCTACTGGTGTGTGCGCCGCTATTGCTAGCATGCGAGCCGCCGTTGTTGTGCGGTTGGCTCTGAGCGGTGGGTCGTCCAGCATTACTCGGCGGACGAGACGAGCTCTGGCGCTGTGGTGCTGGCTGGCGGCTCTGGTGCGAAGGAGCCGCGTGCGACGTGTTCTGGCGATACGCCGGGCTGGATTGCTGGCGGGTCGCGTTGTTGTGCTGCGGCGCGTTGAACGAGCGCGTGTTGGACGGGCGCGGGTTCGACGAGCGTGAGATGGAAGCACGCGAGTTAGACGAACGCGATTCCGGTGGACGCGCGTTGTTCTGCACGTGGGTTGAATTGTTTTGCGAACGCGTTACGGGCGTGCGATTGGCGTTGTTCTGCGAACGCGCAAAGGTGTTGTTGTTGCGCCCGTTGCTGCGCGCTTGCATTGCGTTGTTCGAGTTTCGTGTCGCGTTGGCCGAGGTTCGCGTGTTGTTGTTCGAGCGTGCGAAGTTCGAGTTGTGATTGTTGTTCGCCGCAACCGCGCCGTGATTGGAGAATTCACCCGGACGCGCGGTAGCCGTGACAGACGGCCGGCCATGATTCACCGAAGCAAACTGCGCGCGGTTGGTGCTTGCAGCATGCTCGTGCTGCGTTTGCGCTGAGGTTGCGCCGATGTGATGGTCGCGATTCGCTGCCATTTCAGCGGAAGTCGGACGAGCGTTAATGCCGCCACGGCCGCCGTTGAAGCTGACGCGATTCACGTTCGTGTGATTGTTGATCACTGTGCGGTTATATACGTTGTGCACGTTGGTGACGTTCACGTTGTTCACGCTGCGGTTGTAGAAGAAGTGGCCCCCGTGCCAGTAGCCACCTTCATAACCGAAGCCGCCGTAGCCGAAACCGTAGTTAATGCCGCCGTAGAAGCCAACGTGCGGGCCCCAGTAGCCGGCGTGCCAGAAATATCCGCCACCACCCCAGCCCCAGTAGCCCGGCGTCCAGAGGAAGCCGACCTCAGGTGCGATTACCCACGTGCCGGGGACCCAGTAATAGCCGTCAGGTCCGTAGGCCCAATAGCCCGGCGTCCAGATGTAGCCATCGCCCGGGCAGAGCGGCTGCACATAAACCGGCAGCGCTGGGGGAGCGATAGTGATGGCGACTCCAAAGCCCGCCGAAGCGGCAGGCGCCATGGCGGCTGGAATGGTCATGAGAACGAACGCGACGAGCAGCAAACGAACGATGTGAACTTTACGCATGATGTCCTCCCTCCAAACGAAACCAACCCCTACTTTCTTTGACGCTCGGGTCAGCTGGGATGACTCGCGCTATTAGG
>Ga0070765_100002047_pt1 | contig 12521 bp, 8 predicted proteins | sample HubBroMetageWFT5_FD_71516 | JGI IMG/M metagenome (GOLD analysis project Ga0070765, IMG submission 71516) | Warmed and freeze-thawed soil microbial communities from the Hubbard Brook experimental Forest, New Hampshire - Hubbard Brook CCASE Soil... | ecosystem: Environmental > Terrestrial > Soil... | reverse complement strand
ACCCAGAAGTGGTCGAGTTGCTCCGGATCGCGTGCGGTGATATGTCCCGCCACTCCTTCATCGAATCCGAAACGCGAAAAAAGACGGAATGCGGCAGCCAGCATCCGTTTGCGATGCAAGCGCTCTTCGCCCGCGGTGGCAAACACAGGCGGCCGCGGAATGTTTAGTACATTTGCGGGTGCTCCGGCCATTTGGACCTCCCGGTGCCGTGAATCCCCTCACTTGGCACAGCGGTGGCGATTATATACAATGCCCGTCGCGTTAGTCACCGTCATCTGTAAGCGACTATCAGCAGTCGGTCAGCTTACGGAGCTGCTCCGAACATCACGCCCAGAGGGATCACCTATGAGCGAATTGAATCACAAATTCGAACTAGCTGCGCGGCCCGTCGGCATGCCCAAGCGAACCGATTGGACATACAAGGAAGAGCCGGTTCGCGAACCCGGCGAAGGTGAGCTGCTCATAAAGATTCTGTACATTTCGCTCGATCCGGCGATGCGCGGCTGGATGAACGAAGGGAAATCGTACATCGCTCCGGTGGAAATAGGAGCGGTGATGCGCGCCGGGGCGCTGGGCCGCGTAACATCGTCGAAAAATCCCAAGTTCGCCACCGGCGATTACGTTTACGGCGCCTTCGGCGTTCAGGAATTCGCAATTTCGAACGGCAACGGAATTACGAAGATAAATGCGGGCGCGATTCCATTGCCTGTTTTTCTCGGGACGCTTGGAGCGCCCGGAATGACAGCGTATTTTGGCTTGCTGGATGTCGGCCAGCCAAAGCCTGGCGAGACCGTGGTTGTCTCCGGCGCAGCTGGAGCGGTAGGAATGGTCGTCGGACAGATCGCCAAAATAAAAGGCTGCAACGTAGTAGGCATCGCCGGCGGGGCAGAGAAGTGCAATTACGTTGTGAAAGAGCTCGGCTTCGACGCCGCCATTGACTACAAGTCGGAGGATGTCCGCAAATCTCTGCGGCAGCATTGCCCGCATGGCATTAACGTTTATTTCGACAATGTGGGAGGCGCCATCCTTGACGCTGCGCTCACGCAGCTCGCGCGTGGCGCACGGGTGGTCATCTGCGGTGCAATTTCGCAATACTGCAACACCACGCCCATCAAAGGGCCCTCGAACTATCTCTCGCTTCTCGTTAATCGCGCCAGCATGAAAGGTATGGTCGTATTTGACTACGCTGATCGTTACCCTGAAGCCGGACGGGAGATGGCGGCGTGGATGGCGGCCGGCAAACTCAAATCGCGCGAGGACATCGTAGAGGGCCTCGAAACATTCCCCGAAACATTGCTGAAACTCTTTAAGGGCGAGAATACCGGAAAACTCATCCTCAAGGTGGCCGACGCGTAAAGATAACCGCTGGCGATGGTTGTAGAACCTATGCCATTTTCGAATTCAAAATCAAAATCTCAGGTAGAATCGTCCTCGCGCGCCGAATAGCGCTGGCTCGTCACCGACGCTACGCGCCTCTCACAAGCAACGTCGCGGCCGAGGGGAGCCTGACTATGCCTTCCACCGAAAAGCTCGACACCCACCACAAGGCCCTCACCCTGAATCTCGATGCCGCCGCCTTCGGCTCTTTCGCCGAAATCGGCGCCGGACAGGAAGTCTCGCACTGGTTCTTTGTGGTTGGCGCCGCCTCCGCCACGGTCGCCAAAACTGTTTCCGCCTACGACAAGGAAGTCAGCGACGATCTCTACGGCTCCGGATCGCGCTACGTATCCCGCCAGCGCCTCGAGGCCATGCTGGACAAAGAATGGGCCCAGCTTCTCGCGCAGTTAAGCAACACCCGCGGGCCGCATACCCGCTTCTTCTCCTTTGTTGATACCGTCTCCGCGCGTAACTTCGCCGGCACGAACGACGCGCACGGCTGGGTTGCTCTCCGCTTTCAAATGCAGCCCGGCGGCCCTGCGAACGACGTCCTGCTGCACATCAATATGCGCGATCCCTCGAATGTCCTCCAGCAGGAAGCCATCGGTATTCTGGGCGTCAATCTCATTTACGCCGCGTACTATGAATTGCAAACCGAGGAATCATTTCTGGCAGGCTTGGCAGAAGACGTCGTCAAGGAACGAATTGAGATCGACTTCATAGATCTTCGCGGCCCGGCATTCGAAGGTTGGGATCGCCGCAGCCTGTTAGCCAACTTGGTAACCAAAGGATTCGCCGAAGCTGTATTCTTCCCGTCCCAGGGCCCCACAGTTCCTCCTACCGAGCCTCTCTACAAGAAAGCCGTAGTGCTGGCCCCGGGATACTTTGGCCACGGCGATCCATCTCACTCCCAAGTTCACATGCGATTGCTAGCCGCAGCTATTCAGGAGCTTCAGAAGGAATTGGGCGAGACAAAGACGGCGCCCGCTGGTTTTTTTTGCGTGACGGCTGCCCCGATTAAGCAGGCCGACCCGGTGCCGGAGGTTCCGGATTTGCTTCGTCGGATCAATGCTCTTCTCGCTGCTGGCGGCGATGTCCTGCTTTTCCGCCAAAGCGAGCTCTACAATATGAAGACTCTTGTGAGCCGCTACACGCAGGCGCCTGTGCGCTTCGTCGTCGGGATTTCCCTGATGATTCAAGCGTTTGAGGGCATTTACGGCAATCTCGAAGGGAGACTTCTAGAGGCGCTCGCACGTCTTCTCGCGCAGAACGTGCGCATCTACGCTTATCCGATGAGCTCTGCGGAGCTGCGCGAAAGACTTAAGGGTCTTTCGGCTAGCGGTTGGGAATGGAGTGAGACGAATGGAATGGTTTCTGCCGACCAGGTGCGCCACGCGCCGCCTCTCGGACACCTGTTCGCGTATCTTCTCGCCAGTAACTTTCTCGTGCCCATACAAGTTCCTGCAACCCTAAAAGCTGACGCTTGACCCCCGTCTGTGCAGCAACTAAAAACGTCGTTAACGCCCACTCGCTAAATTAAGCCGTTAGCGCCCTACGTGAGGTTGTGCCGAACTGCGGACGCTCTCGTTCCACGCCCACGCCCCGCATTAGCCGGACGATGTTCCCGCCGAGAATCAAGTCCTCATCCCGGCGAGTCAAACCCAGCAAACGAATTTTGTGCAGTTCCAGTCCTGGATGCAACCAGGGCCCGTCCGAACCGAACAAGATCTTATGAGCGCCAGCTCGCCGCACGGCCTGCACGATGTAGTCGAATCGCTGCACGCCAGACGTATCCGCGTAAAGATTGGGCAGGCGCACCAGCTGGTCAATCACCTGCTGATGCGCGCGCCAGTCGTCGGCGAAGCTCCCCAGATGCGGAATGATGAAATTCACGTCGGGATATTGCGGCGCGAACATCTCGATAAACTGGGTTTTGCCCGCGACATCAACGAGAACCGGAACGCGGAACGCACGCGCGGTCTCACAAACCTCGCGCGTTGGCATCGCGTCAAAGCCGTGGATTTTGATGCCGCGGAATCTCCAGCGTTTCACTGCGGTGCCAACCATCTGGAAGATGCGCCCCGCATCGCGCTTGGCGTTCACAAATGCAAAACCGATCAGACGGTCGGGGTCGCTCGCGACGATGCGGGCCAAGTGAGCGTTGGCCACAGCGTAGTTGCGCTGAAACAGCGGAAAGACAATCGTCTTGTCGATCCCGGCGGCACGAGCCCGCCGCAGGTAAGCTGCCAAAGGCGCATCGGTGGTCCACGGCGCACTCAAGGCGCCCGCTTTGCCCGCGTGGCAATGGCAGTCAATGATCATTGTCGCTTCTGCAAACTACACCGCTAGCGCCGATGCGGTCGCTTCGTTCTCTTGCCGGCGGCCGTGCCAACGAGAGCTCGCTGCAACGGCGGCGAGAAACCAGATGGCGGTCTCGATGCCGCGAAAAAAATTGGGCAGATGAAACTTTTCGTTGGGCGCGTGCATGTGGTCGTCAGGCAATCCGAAACCCATCAGAACCACCGGCGCGCGCAGCACTTCGCGAATCGTGCTGATCACGGGAATTGTTCCGCCGGAGCGAATCAGAACAGGATCAGCGCCGAACCCTTTTCGATACGCGAGTGCGGCTGCCCGAATGAAATCGTTCTGCGGGTTCATTACGACCGGCTTGGCGGCCGACAACGTGCGAACATCCGCGCGCACGGTCGGCGGCACTATCCGAGCCAACTGCCTCCTGAACAGCCGCTCGATCTCAGCAGGATTTTGATCAGGAACCAAACGAAAGCTCAGCTTGGCATTGGCCACGGATGGAATGACCCCTTTGTTCCCCGGACCTTGATATCCGCCTGCCAGTCCGTTGATCGTAAGAGCCGGACGAAGCGTGATACGCTCGAACGCCGAGTAGCCAGCCTCGCCCCAGCCGAATTCCTCGCGCGCGTTGTGCAAAACCTGCGAATCGCTGGGCCCGGCCCGGGCCAGACGCAAACGTTCGGCCGAACTCGGCATGCGGACCCGGTCATAAAATCCGGGAATGGCGACACGCCGATCCGTATCGTGCAGCCGCGCTAGGATCTCGGCCAGCGCTTGCAGGGGATTGTGAATTGCGCCGCCGAAGCTCCCGGAGTGAAGGTCCTGCTGCGGGCCGCGCACCGTAAGTTCCAAACTCAATTGCCCGCGCGTGGCATACGTAATAGCAGGCTGGCAGGGGCCGCGTATGGACATGTCAGAAATTACCGCGCCGTCAGAAGCGAGCTTGCTGGCGTTCCTTTCAAGGAAGGATTGCAAATTCGGGCTGCCGATTTCCTCTTCGCCGTCCGCCACGACCTGAACGTTGACCGGCAATTCATTGTTGGTCTGTAGGTACGATTCGATCGCCTTCAGTTGAACGAAGAGCTGTCCTTTGTCGTCCGAAGCGCCTCGGCCAAACAGATCATCGCTTCGAACTTCCGGATCAAAAGGCGGCGAGCGCCATTCACGAAGCGGTTCCGGCGGCTGCACGTCATAGTGACCGTAAACCAAGACCGTGGGCCGATCGCTAGGGAGACCGCTGGACCGGCCGCTGGATCGAATGGACGCACCGTAGACGATCGGATGACGAGGTGTCGGCACGATTGCGACGTTCTCGAGTCCGATGTGCCTCAGGTGATCAGCAAGCCACGCCGCGCACGACTTGATGTCCTCCGCATGTCTAGGTTGTGCGCTCACCGTGGGAAAGCGGACGAACTCGATCAGTTCCGTCAGAAACCGGCGCCGATGCTTGCGGCAGTATTCAAGGGCGGACGAAGGGTTTGAAATCATGGGCGTCCGCGCAACCAAATTCAAAATAACGACTGGATCCCGTCCTGTTTCACCCACGCGCGAATTTGTTTAAGCATGCCCGCGGTAATGCGCAGCGCCTGGCGATCGCTCGCCAAGCAAATCCCCACGAGCACTCGTTCACCGCGATCTTCGGTCCAGACGGGGCTGCCAGGCTGTATTTTGCCTGCGGGCATGTCGTGTTGAAATATTCGCGTTGCAACGGAGGAAACCACGCCGATCGAGGACCACTGGGATTCAGCGCCGTTCGGACCCGCCTCCGGAGTCAAGGTTGTAGCTGACGCCGGCGGACACTCGCCTGCGGAATATCCGGCGGTGTGGACCACCGCATTCTGAAGCGCATGGTCGGACAGCGTACCGATTCGATAGCCAGCACCACCCCAGAATCCAGGCTTCGCTGCGAATGGAGCGTCCAGCGTGATCAATCCATAATCGAATTCGCGGTTGGTGGCGAGCGAGGCCACCCACCGCTGGTTGGTGCGAAGCGACACTGCTCGCGCCACGTGCGCCGCATCGAATGGCTGGGAGCTTTCACCGATGGCGCCGGGAATCACGCGAACGGCAACGGCTTTTCTGGGCATACGAGCGATCGCGAATCGGCTTGCGGCTTTTTCGGAGTGCGAAGTGTTGATTTCCTGTGTCAGCAAAAAATGCCCTGTCGTCAATACGTGGCGCGGGCTGATGAGCAGGCCTGTCTCGGCTAATGGGGGCGTCTCCGCGTGCTCCGAGTCAATTTGTAGGGAGCAAATCCAACGATGCGGCGGGTCGGCAGTGGATGCGACGCGGAGATATCCGCCGGGAAGCGCGGCGCGAAGATGATCGCCCATGGGCCGGGCGTCGCTGGCGGGATGCGCAGCCGACGCGGACGAATCTGGCGGCTGCGCCTTCGGATGGGGAACAACGCGAGCTGCTCTCACGACTGACCAAGAAGATTTTTTCGGTCGAGCTTGCACTGCTAGCGCAGGATATTCCACCGGCGCGACAGGCAGGCCGAACGATAGAAAAACTTCGACGCGGCGATTTAGCGCGCGAGCGTCAGGTGATGGGTCGTCGGAAACGCTTCGCGGCGCTCCGATGCTCATGGTGGTGAACTCGATGCGCTCGTTCAATCCGGGCCACAGGCGCTCGATCTCCGGTTGCAGTGCGTGCAGTACGGCCAGAGCTCGTCGTTCGCCGAGTACCGGTCCCGATTGCGACGCGGCCGCACGGTCGGCGTGACCGACGATGCGAACTCCGCGCACCACGCTGGAATTCGCTGCACTCGCCACAACGAAACGTGCGACGCGACGAACTAACGCCAGGTGAAAATCCTGCGGCGCGGACTGGTTGCATCCGAAGCCTTTCAAGATCACTGCCGGACCAGCGGGCGAATCCGCTGATGGCAGCGGCGGCGAGACAGAACCGGAAACGCTGGCGGGAATCGCCTCCTCCGTTTCAATCTGCGATTCCGCGGAGACTTTCGCGTCGTATAGGCTTGCGAGGAGCGCTGCTTCACCCCGTTCCTCAGACTCCGCAGCCTCGCGCAGCGCGACTTCAATGTTCACGCCCATAGCTCAAACCCCGAAAGTTTGTGCGCCTCAATATTCGAGTTCAAATTCCCGCGCTGCCGCTTGCTTCGTTGCTGATCGCGCCGCCGGCGACTTGGGCTGGCCGTTTGTCCCGGGCGGTATCGGTCTGGTCTCTTCCCACGGCAGCACGCGCGCGCTCGAAGGCCGCCGCGCTACACCCATGGCCTGCGCGCTGGTAAGCCATTCTTCGGAGTTCTCGGCAATTTCAAGCAGCAAAGTTTCAAACTGCGCGCGCGTCTGCTGCAGGATGTGGGGCTGCGCGAGCCATCGCAGGATTTCGCGTCCGGTAACGCCCATGCGTTGCCGCGGCGAAGTAACCAGCCGCTCGTTGTTGTAACGGATCAGAACTTCCTCCACCACGTCCCAGGCGTTGTCCGCGCCGAACAGCCGCTTGATGTCCGGCGAATTCAAAATCTTGAAAGCTTCCTCGAGCAACTGCATCACTTCCACGCGCAGCACATTCAGGTGGCCGAAGGACAGCCACTTCAGATTGTTGCGCAGATCCAGCCCCGAGCGCCGCACGATGGCGATCGAACCGAAGCTGGGATCATAGGCGCGCTCGCGAATCACATCGGAGATCCGCTTGTCGCGCCAGAACAGCGTCACCTGGTGCACGAAATGTCCGAAGAGTTTGTGAAATTCGGTGTTGGGGCGCGAGCCCTGCGCCACAGGGCCAGACCCATAGCCGAAAATTCGACGATAGGCCGCCCAGCGGTCCTTCTGCGTGTAACGCAGCACTTCGCGTCTATCGAATTGATACAGTCCGAAGGCACCCGCGCCGCCGGAGAGCCGCACAGCTCCAGCCTTGAAGAGTTCCTGCAATTTTTTCACGACGCGGAATACGCCGATCTTCTCGTGCTGATACAGGTAGTACATATCGCCCACGGCGATGATCCGCTCCGACGTGATGGTTTCGTCGTACGGCTCCACGCCCGGCGGAATGCGCGTCGTGCCGAAATCCTTGGCCGCCTCCGGACCGATCCCAGCCAGCGCTCCCAGACCTCTGTCAGGAGGCGGAGGCGTTTTTGAATCAGCAGCCTCCACGCCCGCAAGCAAATCATCAATCTGTTTGGTCAGTGCGTCCGCTAGCTGCGGATTAGTGATAAGGTCAGCGCCCAACCGGCTGGCCACCTGCTCGCGCAGCGCCGCTATGCGGTCATAAAGGTTCTGGTAATCTTTCTCGTTGGCCATAGCTGCCTCTCCTCAACTCACGGTCTCCACCTGATCTTGTCGTCTTTAATGACCTCGCAAACTATCGCCGTCCTGCTGGCGCTCACACAGTGAAGCCTCCAACTAGCGTCGCCTCCGGTCTGTCGGGCCCCGGATTCCTCACTGTCACATTGTGCAGGCCGCTGGCCGATGGAGTGAGCGTCACGTCGATACGCTGAGCAGAATAAAACGTATAGCTTGAGGGCATAACGTCAGACCCGCAATGTACCGTTGCACCAGGTATAAAACCCATGCCGTAGATTGACACGGCGGTGCCTATTCCTAAGGCCAGAGGCGGAGTCCGCACAGGCGTCGCGCCGGATCCGGGAGCAATGCCCAGGACTTCGATTTGTTGCTCGTCCGGCGGCGGGATGCGACGGCCTACTTGCTCGGCCAAGCGAATCAGCTCCGCCATTTGATCATGCAGGTCATGGAGTGACCGTCGCACCCGAACAGTCCTGTAACCATCGGGCAGCTGGGGCAAATTGGTCGGCTGGTGCGCCTGCTTCACCAGGTCTTTCAGATCTCTCGCGACCGGCAAGATGTTATTGTTTACCGAAATTCTGCCGCCGTCCTGCAACAGGCGCGGACCTTCATCCGCAGCCAGATTTTCAATTTCCCTGAGCATGTCCTCAAAGAACATTGCAGGGAACCGGTGCGGATCGTTGAATTTGAGCAACAGCGCCTGCCGTTCCGATGGACCGATGAACACCGAATCCATCGCAAAGCGTACTTCGTTCAGGGTCTCGACAATGACGGAGAACTGACGCGAGATCAGAACCAGTTGCGTCCCGAAGAATGCCGGCAGCTTTTGACCGAGTTCGAAGAACTTGCCGTTGTTGAGCCAGCTTTGCAGCAAACCGGTCATGTAGTCGGAAATAATGCGGAAGTTCGTGATGTCCTGCTCATCCTCCACCGAGTTGGAGAAAATGTTGCCGTCGAATTTGATTCCGTAAATCTCTCGGAGATGGCCGAGGGTGCCGCCGACCCGGTCCGGATCGAACTGCATCTTTGTGCTGTTCGGATGAAAGCTGATGCCTTCCTGGCCTAACAGAATTTTGAAGTACGTATTTACGCGGAGAATGGACGGCGGAACGATACCCATCTCTTTCACGATCTCGGTCATCTGGCTCTTAGCCATTTCGCGTAGCGCCGTCACGTATTCAGGGTCGGCATCCGGATCGAGCGGGTACAGCCCGTCCAGCAGGGACATGCACTGATCCATCGCCTCTTTCGCACGCGAATAGAGGCTCGCCTGCGCGCCCGTGATTCCTCCGCCCAGGTCGGTCTGCACGGCGTAGGTACGCGGCGACCATGTGCATTCGACGTGGCCTTCTACTTCAGTGCAGGTGAAAGAGGTGTTGAGCGCGCTGAGAAAACCCTTTGGGTCGGCCGCGTTGATCTTCCAGCCCAGCACATCCGCAACAGCTCTTGACGCAGTTTGTCCGAGCGACGCGCCCGCCGAGCCCATGCCTCCACCACCGCCTGGTGAACCTCCTCCTGATGGAATTGGAAAGCTGACCGACTCGGTGAGTACAGGATAGGCGACGGCGTCCTCGACAGATTCGACCACCTGACGGGCCGAAGAAGGCGATCGCGAGTCACTGAGTGACGTCAGAGGAGTAGCGCCTCCGCTTCCTCCCGAACCAGAATGTAGCTTCATATCCCGTCGAGCCTTCGAATGAACGCTCGTCAGGAAGCGGTCAGCAACCTTTCCCTGGGGATCTAGCGGAACGATGAAGTAGTTACCTTCCGCGGGCGCGATCCACTCGTAATAGCCCTGTTCATTGGTATAGACGTTGGCGAGAACATTGCCGCTAGGGTCCTGCACCTGAATTGGGACAGCGACCAACGCCGCACCGTCAGTAATGCTTGTGACCGTACCGCAGATCTTGTGAATTTCAGGCTCCAGCGTGAAGTCGGGAACGCTTGTGTTGGTTCCAGCCTCCACCGTGATCTTCTGAGTCGCTGGGCTCGATTCAACGGGTTCCCACTGTCGCCCATCTTGAGAACGCATCTTCGCCTGAACGACAAACGTACCCGCAGGCACGCCGGAGAAAAAATACTCGCCTTTGTCGTTTGTGTACGAAGGCTTGCCAACAACCTTGCCGGTTAGATCGGTCAGGGTCAATTCAATCCCACGAAGCGGCTTACCGCACGCGGTCACTAAGCCCGTGACCAAGTATTGGCGCGCGCCAAACACGAACGGGATTTGAAGGCGCTGCCCAGCACACAGGTGCACGCTCTGAGTTCCTCCACAAGGCTGCTGAAGCTCGAGGGTTTCGCCTTCAAATTGCAGGGGTGCAGAGCTCTGAAGCGCTATCAAGTAACGGCCCGGCTTTAAGCATTTGAAATTCGCGGGTTCGGTCGCGGAGGTGGCGGCCTGCGGAATCAGCGAGTCCGGTTCACCAGCCGGATACAAAGCGAAAGGCACATTGGGAATTCGAGTTGACCCGCAGACAGCGTCGACGACTATTTCAGCCAAACTTGCAATCATCGCGATCGAGATCTCTCCTACAGCGCAGCACTTGCCCGTCTGAACTAGCAGAGGACCTCCCGCTGGGCGTAACGTTTCGCAATCTTTCTCTATCGCCCGAACCTCGACGTAGAAGAGCTTCGGCTCTTCTCCCACTGGAAAAGTGGCGATCCATCGTCCGTCGAGGGTCTCGGTATCCTTGGCGTGGATCACTTCTCCCGAAGCGTAATCGCGAAGCTCGACGTGCGCGTTCACGCCCTTTTCTTTCGGGTCGGCAACACCCGTGCCCGCCTTGTCCTCAAATACGAGAACCCTTAGGTATAGTTCCTTATCTTTTCGTTCGATCGCTTCGTCCATCTCGCCACCCTCCTTCTTTCCAAGCACGACCGACTGCTCGACTGTTGCTGCGGGCTGCGAAACACGGGGAAAGGCTTCTCCCGCCAGGCTCATTCCGAGAGCCGCAGCCTTTCAAGTAACACCCTCGTGCGCCGCCGCGTGTGACGCCAGCGCCTCGGTGGTAATCTGCTGCCCGATATTCGTGGTGTTCAGCGAAACCGGCGCGGCGCCCAGTCGCTCGGCAATTTCCTGCCAGCACTGAAAGTACGCATCTTCTGCCGTTTCCACCGCCGGCCGGCATTTCTCGAGTCCGTGGCGAACGCTCTTCACCCAGCCACGCCAGGGCCTGTGCTCGTAGCCAAACCGAAGGAGCTGGCTGATGCGCTCATAGGTAAGCAGATTCGAAAAGAGACTTCGCGCCAGGCTCTGAAATTGTCTCTGCGATTCTGCCAACGACCGCCGCAGTTGCGCCGCATCGAACACCTGGCCCGCAGCGCGGCGCGCTTCGATGGCCGAGCTCAGCGAAGCTTGACCCAACCCGCAAAGTTCGGTGAGGGCTTCTCTCACTTCGTCCGCCAGGTGCGCGCCCTCGGGCTCGCCCACGTCGCCGGCGTTCACATCCAGGTCGTACAGGATCCCGCAAAGTATCGTGAGATCGCTAACCAAGGTGTCAAGTCCAGCTTCCAGTGCCACGATCTTATCTCCCCACCAGCTCGTTATAAAAGTTCTTGGTGATCACGCCAGGCCGCGCCAGCTGATGGTCCAGCGCGAAACGCGTGGCGCCGATCAGAAATCGTTCCGGGATGATCCCCGGATCCACTCCCGCAGCCAAACGCCGCGCCGCCTCCTCGATCATCTGCTGATCCTTTTTCGCGAATCGGATCACCTGCGCCAAACTCTTGTCACCCAGCGAGCGATACGGCTGATAACACATCGTGTCCACAGCGAGAGGGCACGCTTGGGAAAAAGTAGCGATCATCGCTTCGGGAATCGAACCCGCCCGCGGGTTAGGGTAGAGCCGCGTCCAAGCGCGGCGATATTGCTCGGCTTCCTCCGGAAACCCCATGCGGCGCAGCAGCTCCACGCTGATCAAAGTCCGTAGATAGGGCGTAGGGTGAACACCCCGCGCATTGAATCCGAAGACGGCCTTCGGAGCCCGCCCCACCACGTCCATCAGAGATCCGACGATCCCCGGTCCGCCCAGCAGCAGCGCGCTCATGTCCGCGAACATCTCGCGATTCCAACGCGCCCAGACCGAAGCCACTTTCTTCGGCAAGCCGGCGTTCAGCAGCCGCAGAGCGACATTGCGCGGCACGTCTTTGCTCAGCCCCAGCTCAGTCTGCAGATTGTGACTCACCTCGTGCATCACCGCGCCCAAGGTCCACGGATTCACCAACCGGTGATAAGGCAGCTGCACCAGCGGAAATGGATTGATCTGCTTGCCAAGTCTCTTCAGCCGAATCCCGCGGCGAATCGTCGCCGGCGCGAAGCCCGTGCGCATAAAACAAAACGGCGGCGGCGCCGGAATCGATCGTGCCACGCCGAGGCCGGTGTAGGTGGCGCGATAGCAATCCAAAGCAATCCGATCGCAGCTCAACAGCCAATTGGCGTACTTCGATTGACGCTGGCCGAACAGTTCAAAGTAGAAGTCCCAGATTTTTTCAATACCTTGCACCCATTTGTGCGCCAGGTCCTTGTGAATAACCACCTGTTCGAGTTGCGCAGATCCCGGTTCCTCG
>Ga0070765_100002045_pt1 | contig 12523 bp, 14 predicted proteins | sample HubBroMetageWFT5_FD_71516 | JGI IMG/M metagenome (GOLD analysis project Ga0070765, IMG submission 71516) | Warmed and freeze-thawed soil microbial communities from the Hubbard Brook experimental Forest, New Hampshire - Hubbard Brook CCASE Soil... | ecosystem: Environmental > Terrestrial > Soil... | reverse complement strand
TGCTGGCGCTGGTTCATTCGACTTCGTGGCGCGCGGAAGGCGAAACCAAAAGCGCGAGCCGCCCTGCGCACGCGTTTCCGCGCCGATGGTTCCATGCCAGCGTTCGACAGTTATTTTGCAGAAATAGAGGCCGAGGCCTGCTTTGCCGGAATGACTTTTACCTTTCGAGAAAAGGGCGAAGAGTTGGGTCGGTGGCAAATCCGGCGGGAGGCCGGGGCCCTCGTCGTCCACAAAAGCAAGAATGCTTTCGCCGTGATCTTCCACGCCAACGGTGACCGTGGAATTCGCAGGACTGTAACGCAGAGTGTTTTCGAGCAGGTTGCCGAAGATTCGTTCCAAGCGCGGCGCATCGCCGGCCACATGCCAGTCCGATGAAGCGCTTGGCGGCGGAGCGAAGCGAAGATTGACTCCTTTATCTTTGAACGCGGAGGAAAATTCCTCGATGGCTTGTTGAGCGCAAACGGATAGATCAGGTGGCAGCGCGCCGCTCTTATCCGAAGATTGTTGCGCGATGAGATCGCCGGAAAACGCGGAGAGGATTCCGCGAATCATTAGTTCCTGGCGTTGCGATTCGCGCTGGCCTGCTTCCACATATTTCCCGGATGGGGGAGGTAAATTTTCGAGTCGCAGCAAATTGAAGCAGCCGCTGATGGCGGTAAGAGGCTGGGAGAGATCGTGAACGATGCAATGCAGCAGGATTTCTTTTTTCTGAGTTTCGCTTAGGAGCTGTTCGTGGGCCAGCAGGGAATCGCGGGCGGTTTGAAACCATTGCTGCTGCTCAGCAAAATGCGCGGCCAAGTTCCGCAGGATCAGGATTTTCTTTCTATCGAGGGAGAGAGCGAAGGCCTCGAGCGGAATTTCGCGGCCGGCTTTGTCTCGTTCGATCCAGTTTCCGGAGCTGACGGAGCCCTCGGACTTGGAATTCCAGAAATTCTCCGCATCCACCAGGAAATTTTCCAGGAAAGCGGAATTATCGCCCACGCGAATACGCTTTGCGCTGCGCGATTGTAGATCGAAAACGTCGCGGCACCAGACCGGGCAAGTTCCAATGATTGTGAATTCGTCTTTACCGGCCGATTCGAACAAAGCGTAGCCCTGGCTGGTGAGGAACGATTCGAAAATAGAATTCGAAGGCATTATTCAGCCAGGGTGGCGGCAGCCAGTTGCGAAAAAACCTGTTCTACCGAAGCGCCTGTCTTGGCGCTGGTGCGAAGTATAGTCCATCCAGCGGCGGCAAGCTCTGATTCGCGCGCGGAATCGATTTCCCACTCGTCGACGAGGTCACTCTTGTTCAGAACGAGGATGGCCGGTACTTTTGCGACTTCTTGTGTGACGCGTTGGTTTAACGCGAGAGCGTCTTCTAGAGTTTGGCGGCGCGTGCCGTCAATCACGAGCAGATAACCGGACATGCCGCGGAGATAGGACATGTGAATTTTCTGATACACGTCTTCCCCGTGGATGTCCCACAGAACGAGAGTAACGTCTTCGTTATTTACGCGAACGACCTTCTTGTCGACCTTTACGCCGATGGAAGTTTGATAAGCGTCAGAGAAAATACTTTCGACAAAACGGCGCACCAGGCTGGTCTTGCCCACCGAGAAAGAGCCTAGCATACAGATTTTTTTTTGGAGCATTCGAGCGCTCGCTCAGTTTCCGGAAGCGGTTGGAGTGAAAGTGATCCTGAAAGTGACGCTACGATTCAGACGACGGTTCTCTTCGGTGTCTTCGGGACGCAGCGGTTGCGTGGTTCCGACGCCCCGTGTATGCAACGTTGTAGGCTGGACGCCGCCGCGAATCAGAATGTCGCGAATGTTATCGGCGCGCTCCTGGCTAAGCAGCATGTTGGTGCCTTCGATGCCGGTGCTGTCACTGTGGCCGGTAAGTTCGACGGTTGTTTGTTCGCCGAGACGGTTGGCCTTGTCTACAATGTCGCGGATTCCTTTTTGGGTTTGAGCGACTGTGTTTTCCTGGCCCGGTTCCAGCCCGGCGCGGCCGATTGGGAAGACCAGTATCACGGATTCGACCGCGCTTTTCGGAGCATTGAGCTGCAACAGATGTGAATTCTGAAGATGTGAAGTATCGACGGAAGCGACACCGGCGATATAAGGCGCGCGTTCCTGGACTCGCGAGATCCATTGGGGTGAAGCCGTTCCTTCCACCTGCAATTCGCCATGATTCTCGGAAAGCGTGACGCCGTCGGGCGGATGCAGTAATTGACGAGCGCGCTGCGCGACGATGGAATCGTCCAAAGAATAGTAGGGTGCTAAATCGAACTGGGCGTTTTTCGGGTCCAGGCCGGCTTGTGTGAGCAAGATATTCGGATCTGCCGCGAGGGGATCCCGGAAACCTTGAATGTGGTAGCGGCCACCTTCGCGGTCGTAGGAAATCACCGTGATGCCGGGCTGTCCGCGAACAGCGTGCAGAAAACGCGACCATTCGTACATTAGATATAGGGAGTAGCCGAAATAAGCCAAGACGAGGATGCCCAGGATCGCTATGGTCGCAAGTGCCGCGCGCGGTTTCTTCGTGGCTGCGGGTTCCCGGTGCTGCGCTGCAAGTAGACGCGTGAGGAGTTCTTCGGCGGAAAGAAATGGCGCCGCGTCACCTCTAAAATTTTCTAGCGCTGAACTGTAGCGCTGCTGGATTTCTTCCAGCGTCTCTTTCATCGTGAGCCGGTAATCCGACGGAGCGTGACCGCGAATCACTGCGGCGAGCACAGCGCCGGGGCCTTCTTCGATCCAGACTTCGAGTTCGCCGACATTTAAGCTGTCGAGCGATTCTTGATCCTTGGAATCAAAAGAGTCGTGCACGAACTGTTGAATCGCGGATAGCATGCCCGCGACCATGGAAGCATCCTGCGTAGCGACTTGACGCGCGACGACGTGGCTCAGTACGAGGCCGGTATGGCGATGAATCAGGAAAACTTGCTCCACGCGAAACAGCAGGCTGTGCATCAGCACGATTTCGGCGAAAGGCTTTCCTGTTCGCAAAGCTTCGATTCGCCATTTGATTCCGCGAGCGGAAAGGCTGTGTTCGAGAGCTTCGTTGAAAGATTCGAGCATACCGCGAAGGGCTTCGCTGATGGATTTTCGGATGGCGGGCCCCATGACGGGGAAGAGGGCGTCGGCGAGGGGATGAGGATCGCGTCGGACAGACTCGCGAAGAGTTTCCTGCACGGTAGGAGCGAGCGCCTGCGCCAGGGCGCGTTCGCCATGCTGGTCGCGGCGCATGCTGATGGCCTCGGCGACTACTGAGCTGACATCCTGTGTTCGCCGGGCGCGATCGTCGAGGCGTTCTTGAATGCCGGCGAGCTCTTCCTGCTCGGGTGCGATGATTAAATGGCGAAGCTCTTCGTAGGCGTGATTATTGGCTGAAGGATTTTCTTCCGTCTGATTTGTTGGAGCGCGGCGATGAGCTTGGTCGGCCATGTTAGAGCATCAGGGTTTTCCCGGCGGGACTTGGATCGGGTCCGCGCCGAGAGCATGTGAGTGCGTTTCGCTCGCTTCCTACTCTTCGGGCAATTCGAACTTGTTCTTCAGGCGCAGAGAGAATTCGTTGAACAAGTCCGCCAGAGATGCACGATCGGTTTTTTCGTCGCGTAGGACGTCCACTTCGCGGTTCAGAGCGGCCGTAGTGTCGCGGCGCAGCTTGTCGATTTCGGCGGAGACGGACTTGGAATGCTCGAGAAGCTTGGCGCGAAGCTCGCTTTGCCCGTCGGACATCTGTTCTTCGAGCTGCGAAAGTTTTTTCTCGATGATTTTGGTGCCGTCCTTGATTTCGCGCGAAATTTCTTTGAGCCCTTCGGTACGCTCGGACTTTTCGCTCTTGAGCCGCGTGCTCAGAGAATCGACTTCCTGACGCACAAACGCGCCCAGGGTATCGAGGCGCTTGGTCATGTCTTCGCGAAGACCTTCGATGGCCTTGGTGACGTTGTCTTCCAGGCGCACGAAGCGCTTTTCATAATCGCGCATCTGCGAACCGAACAAAATATCGCGTATCTTGTCTACGTTTGCGCCTTCGGGAGCTTCTTTGTTTGACGGATTAGGGTCTTTCGCCGCGGATGCCATTTTGCGACCTCTCCTTTTCGGACTCTTGATCCCCCGCCTGCGGGACGTTCGGCTGGCTTTTTGGGGCATGCGCGCGAGGCTACTACGAAAGACGTTTTACCGCAACAGGACGGGCGGTTCGGACGGGCGGTTCGGCCCTTTGGCGGCCTTATCTGAGATCATGTTGGCTATTTCCCGGGCTTGGCGAGCGGAACTTCAAAGAACATCAGCGGTTTGTTGCCGGGAATCACTTTGGCGTCCGGAACATAGAGCACGGATGTGTCTGCGAGTGACATGTCGCGGGCGAGATCGAAGAAAAGAAATCCGCGAACGGTGGTTCCCGGGGCAACGATCTCGCCATCGAGCGCGAGCGGAGAAAGTATCTCCTCCATTTGCGCGGCCTTTTTATCTCCTCCCGGAAGAGGAAGGCTCGGCACGCGCGAAGGCTTTGGACCGCTCGGGCCCTTGGGATGCGCGATCAGGTAGGCGGCATCGGTGGGGCTGAGCGAATCAATATCCTGTTGCCCTCCATTTTGAAAATGGATTTCGAGCTGAATCGCGTCCAGATTCACTCGAATCGGATGGTCCGATTCGTTGCGCAGGAAAACTTCTACCGGAAGAATTCCTACGTCCACCGGATTGGCTTTACCGAATTTTTCTTTTGCGCGAGCACGATCGCTGTAGGGGTCGGCCAGGACGGTCATACCTTCGTGAGTGTCACGGGCGACGGACGGCCCGGGCGAGCCGTCGGGAGTATGTTTTGCAACAGGCGCTTGCGCGAAAGCAGCGCTGGCGCACAGTAGCAATCCGGCCAAGGTTAAGCCGCGCGATCGAATCATAGTGAAATTTTCCAGCCAGGCGTTTCGATGCCCGGTGTCGGCGGGAAGTTGTGCATGTTTCCAGCTTGCTGCCACTATAATACCCAATTTGTGTGCGAAGTTGCTGGGCGAAGCGCATGATGTTCAGTGCGCGATCGGCACAACCTTCCAATGTATTTTTTGTATCGCATCGTCACCGCGGTGGGCATGTTCGTGCTCGCGCCGTACCTCGCGTTGCGCGGGTGGCGGCGCGGCGAGCGTTCCGGCGCGTTGCGTGAGCGCCTCGGAATTTTGCCTGCGAATATCGTTGCTTCTGCAAATAACAGTGCGGCCGAAAGCGGCGGTTCTGTTCGCGACAGAAGAGCGATCTGGGTCCACGCGGTTTCCGTGGGTGAAGTGCTCGCCGCTACTCCACTGGTCGAAGGCCTCAAGCGTGAATTTCCAGGTCGTGCGGTGCTGGTTTCCACCACCACTGAAACGGGACAACGGCTTGCGCGCGAACGATTAAAGTCCGCCGACGCCATTTTTTATTTTCCCCTCGATTGGATTGTTCCGGTGCGGAAGGCGCTGCGAGCGATTCGTCCGGCTGTCGTAATCATAATGGAGACGGAAATCTGGCCAAATTTTCTTAGGGAAGCGCGACGCGCTGGTATTCCTGTAGTTTTCGCGAACGCAAGGATATCGGAGAAATCCTTTTCGCGTTTTGAGCGCTGGAGATTTCTCATTGGAGGGTTTTTTGCCAAAACGTTAGCGGATGCCGATGTTTTCCTGGCGCAAAGTGAAGACGACGCCAAACGTTTGGCCGCCATGGGTGCAGCAGAAGATCGCCTGGAAGTTACCGGCAACATGAAATATGACGTTTCACCTGCTGCGCTCGGGCAGTTTGGCACATGGCTCGAATCGCAAGTCCGTCAACAGGAGCGCTGGCCGGTGTTGGTGGCTGGAAGCGTGGTGGAGGGAGAGGAAGAGGCCGTCCTGGCCGGCTACGATGCGGTGCAGCGGCAATGGCGGCGGACATTTTTAATACTCGCGCCGCGAAAACCGGATCGATTTACCGCGGCGGACAAAATCGCGGCGGAGGCTGGATGGAACACGCTGCGACGGAGTCAACTGAATCTCGCGGAGGTTCTGCCGGACAATATCGATGTGCTGATTCTGGACTCAATCGGCGAGCTTGCTGGATTGTATTCAATCGCGGATGCCGTATTTGTGGGAGGGTCGCTGGTCCGTGCTGGCGGGCACAACATTCTGGAGTCGGCGTGTTTTGCGCGTCCGCCGGTATTCGGAACGTCCATGGAAAATTTTTCCGAGATGGCCGATCAATTTCTGGATGCGCAGGGGGGCGTACAAGTTGAGAACGGCCAGCAACTCGGAAAAGTGTGGGTACAACTAATAGAGAATAATGCGATGCGCGAACGTATGGGCCATGCCGCACGAGATATCGCGGAACGCAATCGCGGAGCTACGGCGCGTTCCCTGAATCGTATTGCGTCGATAATTGTGGAGAGTGCTAATGAGGCGACTGGGAATGTCGCGAAGGAACTAAATTCGGTGGGGCGCGGAGAAAAGGGAAGCGCGGCGTGACGTTCAAGGAGTCACTTCTGTGGCCGCTGTCGTTAATTTACGGTGGCCTGGCAGCTCTTCGCGCAAGGACTTATGCCAGAGGGATTTTCCGCCAGCGGCGATTGGATGGCGTGGTCATTAGCGTGGGGAACCTGACTGCCGGCGGGACCGGCAAGACGCCAATGGTTTTGTGGATCGCCGAGCGTCTGTTTGCGGAAGGCAAGAAAATGGGAATTCTTACGCGTGGGTATGGAGGCAAGTCGCCAGGCGTTGCGCCACAATCTAAATTGTCCGACGGATCAGAGATTATTTCTAGCAGCGATGAGGTTCAGCTTCTGAAAGCTCGTCTGCCGAACCGTGTGCAGTTTGGAATTGGTGCGGATCGTTACAAAAACGGCCTTGCGCTTGCGGCTCGCGGAGTGAAATGGTTCGTTCTTGACGACGGATTTCAGCATTTGAAACTTGCGCGAAATGTGGACGTTGTTTTGATCGATGCGAGCAAACCTTTTGGCGGAGGGCATTTGTTGCCGGCGGGGCGTTTGCGCGAGCCGCGCGGAGCGCTAAAGCGCGCGGATGTGATCGTCATCACGCGCAGTAACCATGCGCCGGCGATTGAGTCGGTTGTGCGGCACTATTCAAGCGCACCGATTTTCTACGCGCGCACAGAATTGGATTCGGTGCGTTCACGTTCGGGAGCGCAGCTAACGGCGGCCGATATTGGTGGCAAAGCTTTGTTTGCTTTCTGTGGAATAGGGAATCCGAGCGCATTTTATTCCGACTTACGGGAGTGGGGATTTCACATTGTTGGAAATAAATCTTTCCGCGATCATCATCGCTTCACCGCCGACGACTGGACGCAAATTGAGAACCAAGCCAGGAAAGCAGGAGCCGCCGGACTGATTTGCACGGAGAAAGATAGTTTCAATTTGCCGGAAACTTCGCCGTCGATGGATTTATCGGTCTGCGCCATTTCGCTGCGCGTCGATCGCGAAGAGGAATTCTGGCGGGCCGTGCTCGAAAAGGCGCTGTTGGGAATTCATGAAGGCCGGCGGAATTAGAATCTGTTGATTAGGGCAACCGCCCTGCGGATTGCCGCATTCATCGCCGCTGTGATACTTTGCGACCGACCTTTAGATTGCATCGTATTGAACCGAGACACGAGGAGAATTGTTGAGCGCCAAACGGGGAAGAATTAAGTTGAGATCGAAGAAGCAAGCGGGTGCTGCGGCGCGGGCCGCGGATACAGCGGTTGACCTCACGCGGCTACTGGATATCGTCGCGACTTTTCCGCGCAGAACAATTTGTGTGGTGGGAGATTTTGTATTGGATCAATTTGTGTCCGGTGAAATATCGCGCATCTCGCGCGAAGCCCCTGTTCTGATTCTGCGCCATCGCCGTACCGAAGCATACCCAGGAGGCGCGGCGAATGCTGTAAACAATCTTGCCGATCTTGGCGCACACGTTTTGCCCGTGGGCGTCGTGGGCGACGACGAAGGCAGCAAAATCCTGCTCGATTATTTTCGTGCGAAACGAATCGATACCTCGGGAATTCTTCGCACGCGCAATCGCGCGACGACCACAAAAACGCGCTACCTTGCCGGGTGGACTCACACTACCGAGCAGCAAGTTCTTCGCGTCGATCGCGAGCCGCGGGAAGAGCTACCTGAGCGTGTTCAGGAATCGCTTACGCGGAAAGCTCGCAAAAACGCGAAGAGCGCCGATGCTGTTCTTGTTTCTGACTACGGCTTGGGGGCGGCATCGCCGGAAATGGTTAGCAAGCTGAATGCGAAACCCGTGACACTGGATTCTCGTTATCGATTGCTCGAATATCGTGATGCGGCGATTACGGCGGCCACGCCGAACGAGCCCGAACTCGAAGCCGCGTATCAGGTGACTGTGGGAAACGACCTACCGAAGCTGGAGGAGCTTGGCCAGCGAACTCTGCGCGATTTGGACTTGGAAGCCTTGCTTGTCACGCGGGGAAAAGATGGAATGGCCCTCTTCGAGAGAAGTTCGGGCAAAGAACCGCTCATCCACAACATCGCAATTTACGGCTCCGATGCTCCGGTGGATGTGACTGGCGCCGGCGATACGGTGATTGCGGTGTTTACGCTGGCGCAAGCCGCGGGCGCTTCGAACCTGGAAGCTGCTCATCTCGCAAATTACGCCGGTGGAATCGTAGTGATGAAGCGGCGAACTGCGACCGTGACGCGCGCGGAACTAGAAGCCGTGTTGCGTCGCGAAGCTACCGCGCAGCGCTGAACTCCATGGATACCCGCGAAAAAATATTATCACGAGAAGGTCTGCACGATGTGCTGGACGAACATCGGCGCTCCGGCCGCAAGGTTGTGTTCGCGAACGGCGTTTTCGATTTGCTTCACCTAGGGCACGTGCGCTATTTGCGGGCGGCGCGCGAAGAAGGCGACTTGCTCGTCGTAGGGATTAATTCGGACGCCAGCACGCGATCGTTGAAAGGCGCGGGACGGCCGGTGTTGACGGAACGGGCGCGCGCCTCCTTGGTGGCCGCGCTCGCCGCGGTGGATTACGTTGTGATCTTTGACGAACTCGACGTGAATGCACTGTTGCGCGAATTTCAGCCGGATGTTCACGCGAAGGGCACGGACTACACGGCGGACACTGTCCCGGAGCGCGAGCTGGCAACGCTGCTCGGAATTCGCATAGCGATCGTCGGCGATTCCAAAAATCATTCCACGCGCGAACTTCTTGCCCGCCTACGCGATCAGAAAGATGTCTGAATCGCGTTTCCTGCTTGTTCGGCTGGGATCGTTGGGCGATATTGTGCACGCGCTTCCTGCTGCGGCTGCGATTCGCGATACATTTCCCGATGCGCGTGTCGATTGGCTGGTCGACTCAAAATGGACACGTTTACTGGAAGGGAACGCCGATCTGAGCAATGTGATTTCAATGGAAGGAAAGAGTGCCGGCGGGATTTTTGCGGCGGTGCGGCAGTTGCGCGCGGCGGATTATACGCACGCGATCGATTTTCAAGGACTTTACAAATCCGCGCTGTTGGCTTTCGCGTCCGGCGCGCCGCGGCGAATAGGGTTTCAAAACAGTTACGCGCGAGAAGGGCTTGCTTCGGTGCTCTATACGGAGCGGTTGAATCCGCGAGGGCCGCATAAAGTGGATCACAATCGGACGCTCGCCGAACGCGCCGGCGCCCGGATCGGAAATGTGCGATTTCCCCTCGCGATTCATTCCGAAGATGACGAGCGCATTTCTCGCGACCTCGCCGCTCACGACTTGCAGGAGTATTTTGTGTTGAATCCTGGAGGCGGCTGGCGTTCAAAATGTTGGCCCGCCGAGCGTTACGGACTGCTGTGCCGTCAACTTGCCGAGCGATATGGCTTGCACGGAATTGTCACCTTTGGCCCGGGTGAAGAAGACTTGGCACAAGAAATAATTCGTGCCGCAGAAGGTTCCGCTCCGGTTGCGCTACCGCTCAAGCTTGGGCCGCTAATGGCTGCGCTGCGGCGCGCGAAATTCGTGGTCTCTGCCGATACTGGGCCGCTGCATCTTGCATCCGCGCTTGGTGCTCCGGTGGTCGGATTATTTGGACCCACCGATCCCGTGCGGAATGGCCCGTACTCTTCAGACGGCGTCGTCGTTAGAAATCCACGATTTAGCGAAACGACTTACCGCCGCGGCGCATCTTACTCGCGGTCCATGCTTTCCATCACTGTTGAGCAGGTTCTTGAAGCGGTCGAACGCCTCTTGAGGCCTCGTTCGTGAGCCAGCCCCGAAAATTCTGGATGCGTTGGCGAGTACGCGTTGGATATCCCGTCGCGATTCTCTACTGGATTCTTGCCAAGCCGACTCTGCATTGGATCGCCATTGGCGCAGTGATCGCGGGACTTGGCCTGATTATTCGCGCAGCCGCTTCGGGGCAACTGCGAAAGAATGAAGAACTGGCCACGTCGGGAGTTTATTCAGTCACGCGAAATCCGCTTTACTTGGGAAGTGCGATTCTCGCCGCCGGATTTATTATCGCGGGACACTCTTTATGGGCGGGTCTGCTGGTGGGCGTCTATTTCTGCGTCTTTTATTACGCGGTGATGCGCAACGAGGAAGAGGAACTTCGCTCGAAATTTGGAACTTCGTTTGAAAAGTACGCCACCGGAGTTCCCCTTTTTTTTCCAAACATTTTTCGCACTGCCAGGCAGCCTGCAGACGGTGAGACTCCAAAAGTGTTTTCCTGGGCACAGTACCGGCGAAATCGCGAATACAAGGCGCTGGTTGGAACGATCGGAGCTTTTGCCTTGGTGTGGTTGAGGATGTGGTTGCGGGCGCGTTACGGATTTTAGGCTTTACTGCAGGCGATAGATGGCGTGCATTACGCGTTGAAATTTCGGCCTGTAGAGCAGGTCGAAAGCGCGCTCTTTGCCGGGAAACATTTCCAGCGCAACTCGCCGCGTCGCCGCAATCATTCCAGAGGCTTCTTCCGGTGTCAGGTCACCCGCAGCAATCGACTCCAGAGTTAATTGGACCAGGATCCGCAGGCGGCGAATGCGTCTACTTTCGTCGTCAATCTGCTCCTGCGTCGGCTCAAACGACGTGCTGTTTTCGATGGGTTCCATAAAGGGTCCCTGAAGACTTTCTAAGGCTATTATGGACTTGGCCTTAAAACGGCGCAATAGTACTGTGGAACAGTGTTCAAATATACTTCTCGGGGAAATTAAATGACCGAAAATTCGTCGCAGCAAGAAGCACACCATCCATCGCAAGAGCGCGTTGTTGTCGCTTACACAGCCGGTACTGCCGCGGAAGCGATGGTTATTCGCGGGCTGCTGGAAAGTGCGGGGATTAGTTCGCCCGGTTCCGGTTCCAACGATCCTTTTCCGTTACGCGAGTCGCCGGAAGGGACACACGGCGTTGAGGTGTACGTCCTCGAGCCACGAGCGGAAGAAGCGCGCCAGCTTATCGAGGAATACCAGAAGGATAATCAGTCTTCTGCCGCCGAAGGTGAGGACTCCGACGAAGCGTAAAGCGGATTTTGTCGCAAGAATCCAACGATAATCTGCGGCTTTATTGTGCATGCGACTCCGCGAATGTGTGCACTTCAAGCGTGTGGCCGTCCGTCAGGGCCGTTACTTCGCCGCCACGATCGGTGCACAAGAATCGAACGCCGGCACGCGCGTAACGTTGCACTGCGGCTTCCACCGGATGGGCGAATTGATTTCCTTCGCCGGCAGAAACTACCGCGACTCGCGGGTCTACCGCGGTGACGAATTCTTGAATCGACGAAGGGTTGCTTCCATGATGCGGTACCTTCAGGAAATCGGCTTCGGTTGCGGAATGATCGAATCACCAGAGAATTGTCATTTGCAGCTGGCGAAACATGCCTTAGCGCGGCCACATCTAGTCTCTTCAGCCGCGATATCCGCGGATCGATTCCGAGCCTGCTTGGCCGCCGCCATCAATCAGCATCGTTCCGCAGTTGGGGAAGGAAACGAAGATGGAATTTCCGTGGCCAATGTCGAGGGCGCTTACTTCCAGCCTGCCGGATTCAAGAGCTGGTGCAAACCGACGCGTCGCGATTAAGAGAGCGAATATTGCGACGGCTGCTGCTGAACCCCATTGAGCGGGACTGCGACGCGCTCGATTGTAATTGCGAGCCCGCCAAGCGCGAGCCAGGCCAGCAATGCAAGGAACCGCGCGGATGCCGCGCGTTGTAACCAGATTAAAATCAGACCGGCGACGATTGCTATGGCTGCGCTTGCGAACCAAATTTTCGGCGAACTCTGTCTGTGGCTCGCGAGGCCAATGCCTGTGGCAAAGGCCGCGGCAATCCACAGAGCAGGTAATTTCATTCGCGTCGACGCAAACGCACGACCGTCTCCATGTGAAATGTTTGCGGGAAAAGATCAAAAAGGTGGATTTCCGTGGGTTCGTAGCCAGCTTGGACCAGCACGGCGAGATCGCGCGCGAGCGAGGGAGGCTCGCAGGAAACGTAAGTGATACGCGCGGCTTGCAGGCGGCCCAGGCGCTTGGCGGCCTCGGCATCCAGTCCTTCGCGTGGCGGATCCAGAACTACCACCTCAGGGCGCTCTTTATTTCTTTCGAGAAAGCGTTCGA
>Ga0070765_100002044_pt1 | contig 12525 bp, 19 predicted proteins | sample HubBroMetageWFT5_FD_71516 | JGI IMG/M metagenome (GOLD analysis project Ga0070765, IMG submission 71516) | Warmed and freeze-thawed soil microbial communities from the Hubbard Brook experimental Forest, New Hampshire - Hubbard Brook CCASE Soil... | ecosystem: Environmental > Terrestrial > Soil... | reverse complement strand
CGTCCTGCGCATTCGCCGCACTGGCCAGCGATAAAGTGATCAATCCACCAGCAAAAAACTTCGCGCAACGCGACACGATGTCCTCCAAGAAAGAAAATCCCCGGATGTTAGGTTTCTTCAGCTCGCAGAACTCCAAAGAAAACAGTGCTCGAAACGTGTCTTTCTCTCCGGCCTGTTTCGGAAACCGGCTCACAACAGTTAGAAGGCGAAGGTTGCTACGTTTCGTGTCCATCACAACGCCGAGTCTCAATGAAATTGCGCGCGGATGCGCTTGCGCGTGAATAGAATCCACCACCACATGCTCACAGGAATCAGGACCCAGAGCGCAAGCTCCAGGAAAAGTGCCGTGAAGTCCCCAGGCGGATGTGGCTTGCGTAGCGTTGCCTCAATCGCAAAAGAGCCCAGCGGAATGGTCGCCATGCACAGGCTCATTTGTCTCGCCCAGTTTTTCAAACGCAAGAGCCCGATTGCCGTGATGATTTCCAAAAGAGCAGAGCCCAACAAGGTGCAACGCACGAACGGTGCATTCGCTGGGACACTGCTCTGGTCCGAGAAGTAGAAAATCCGAACCGCGCGTTCGAACATGACCAAAGTAAGAACGCTCGCCACAATCTGAAAAACCGCAACGGCGATGATCGAGATTGTCGGCCGTGGGCGACCATTGTTAAGGCCAGACGTACGAGTCGACTCCGTGCCTCCGCATTGTAAGCGCAACAATCCGGCGAATGAAGTGTTACTCCCAATGCTTGGGATTCTGGAGTTACTCAATCGTGCGTACGGCCACGGTTGGGCTGGTAATAACGAAGCTTATGCGTGATAAAGTTTTAGCAAGGAGGGAAGCTATGAAGTTTTTGCGATATTTACTTGTGCTCCTAGTTTTTAGCTGCTATTCCGCCCCGTTTGCAATGGGCCAGCAAACGTGGAAGATGAGGGTAGACGCGAAGGAATTTGACCGCGGGCTGCTGATCCAAAAGCTTAACGAACACGCCGCGGATCATCATCTCAAGATTGAATTTGTGAACCAAAACTTCGACTACCGAGTTGCGTATGGGACCGGCGGTTTTAGTCCGTATGGCCCCGCGCCAGCCACTGCATCAGTGACGAGGGTGTTTGACGCGCGAGGCGCTGAACTTTTTAATTTCACTCGCGACGGGCGCAAAACCGATGAAGGCGCCGCGAATGCCACGGCCAAGGAAATTATCAAAAGGCTGCTGAAGTTGCACTCCGCCGGATAGCGCTGGTTCTTCTGAAGACTACGATCTTCAAATGTCGTGCCTTGGAACGAAACCACCGCGGAGATTTTCTATTTGGATGGAAAAGCTGTACGCACGGAAGAAATAAAACCCTGAGCTTGTGAATGTAGTTGAGATTTAATTGCCGGAGAAGCTGTATTTCTCTAAGCTATATCTGCAAATGGAAAACGTAGCTAGGATGGTCGGCAATTTGTGGCGCAATGATCTCGCTCGACGAGTTACTGGATATGCCGCGAGCGTGAGCCTTGCCTCACTCATATACGTCGCTTGGTTGACGATATCCGCAACGTTTAGTGGAGTGGGAACGACCCGTCCCGGCTTGATCTTTGGATTTGGGTTCGCGTTGGTCTTTTTATTTGTCGGAGGCTTCGCCCTGGCATTGCTTCTGATGATCGTACCTTGGGCCATCGCTGTGTGGGCCCACCTTAAGACGCGATGGGACGGCCGAATTTATTTTCCCGGAGTTGGGGCCTTACTCGTATTCACTCTCGGCTGCGCAACTGCGTCAATCATGCCGAAGCCATTTTGGGTTGAGGGCCAGACATTTCTCGAAGGCGCCGTGATCGCGGCCCAGCGCCAAGGAATCTGTCTGCTACTTTCTGGCATCGCATTTGGGGCTTGCTACTGGTGGTTCGAACGACGCGTACCGTCCGATATTCGATAGCTCCTGATGCCTGGTATTTCTTTCCGCCTACTGCTTCACGTGCGCCAGCGGGACCTGTGAAAACAATTGCAGATCGACGATCATGTTCAGCCGCCGGTCCAACTGAAAAAACGTTGCCGCCTTCCTTCCCGGCAACACCCCGCTCACGACCGGCACGTACTTCAACCGCAGCGCTTGCGCCTCCCCATCCGCCTCCAGCCAGTGCCGCACATAAATCAATGCATCTTGATCTGTCATCGTTGCCCACATCTCGGCGTACTGCTTCAACAGCGCATACTTCTGATTGTTCACTTCCGACAAGTCCTTCACGTAATGGTTGTAGATCGGCCAGAATTTCTGTCCCTCCTCATCCGAAAGCGACATATTCTGCCCGATTACTTGCATTTTCATGGCTCGTATATCTTTGCGCAGCAAAGCAATGTCCTCATCCGTCACCGTTGGGCTAATGACCTGCTGCACGGTAACTTGCTGCTGCACCGCCGCCCCTGGCGTCTTCGCTTCCCCCGCAGTCATGCCCCCACCCAACACGGTCGCCACTACCATGCCCGCAACGAACGCCGCAGCCAATCCCACCGCTCCCGTTAGTTTGCGCTTCATAATCTTTCTCCTGACCTCTGCCGTTTGGCACCAAGAACCACTGAGAACAGCAATTCCAAGTGCATATTAATACAGTTCGGTCGCAAATGGATTACTCGCAGCATTAAGCGAAGGTCAATGCCTTCCATGAGAAGGCCGGTGTGAGTCAAGACAGTTTTTCTTCTTTCTTCCTGTGGGTCGTTGCGTGTTAGCCGGGCCGCCCCATCCGACTACGCGGAATCCTGCTGAAAACTTCCTGGATTCCTTTCGGCGTCGTCGGTACTTTGCTCTCTAAAATCACTTCCCCCGCTTCATTCAAAACGCAGAGATGGCTAGTGCGGTCTCCTAGATCCAAACCAATGGTTAGCTGCTTGCCCTTAAAAATCTGGATTTTCTCTATCGCCACAGTGCTAATCTTCTTCATTGCCGGTCTCCTTTGCGCCTCGAGCGCGTCAATCATTGGGAGCGTATCGCATCCCGCTGGAGACCGGCCTTCTTAGAAGTGTGCAAAAGTATACAGAAATCAAAACGCGAACCCTCTACCCTGCTTTCACCTAGCAAAAAGAGGAGAACATGGACAATGCACAATGGGAATGGGAAGGACTGTATCTGAAAGCATTCCTGGAGACGAACCCCTTGCACCTTCCCGGCCGAGTAGCCGACGCAGAAAAAGCAATAGGCTCGCGTACGATTGAGATGCGTACAAACGCAAATGGAGAATTGGAATGGCAGGCCATAGAAGATGCAATGAACGGCTTGTCGGTCCTCAAGAGAGAGATACGTGCTTCGATGGGCATTCATGCGATCGGGAGACTTCCACTGAGCAATTCTTAAAAGCGTACGCAAACAACCGTCTAGCAGCGGTCCGATGCGCAAATCCTCAGGAGGACTTACATGAACTGGGACCAAGTCGAAGGTAAATGGAAGCAGTCGTTAGGACAAGTAAAAGAGAAATGGGGAAAATTGACTGATGACGATCTGACGGTGATCGGTGGCAAAAAAGATCAACTCGTCGGAAAGATCCACGAACGGTACGGAATAGCAAAGGATGTGGCCGAAAAGCAGGTGGACGAATTCACACGGTCGTACAAAGAGGCTGCCCGCAAGCCGTAGTGTTCACCGGCGGAAAGGTCATTGGAGAGATATGCCCGCAGAACAGAATTACAATGCTCTCGATGGTAAGCAGAGACAGGAATTACTGTTGAAAGTCGGCGAAACGCGTGAAGCAGCGCGACTCTTAAGCCAGCGCGATTACGCTGCGCTTGGAGGGTGGGTAAAAATCCGGCTCAAAAAAGATTTCAAGCGCCCTAAACCCTAAATTATGGCGTAGTCCGTCACCATTGAATTTATGCGCAGGACGGATCGCCACATTTTGTTCTTCGACATTCCTGTTCTTCATTGATAGCTTGTTCAGGGGGTATTGGAAATGCCGCCGATATCGTCTGACAGAAAGCTGCTTCTCATTGGTGCCTCTCGCGGCCTTGGTTTCGCCCTCGCAGAAGAGTACTTGAAGCGGGGCTGGGACGTAGTAGCCACGGAGCGTCTCAGAAGCACGTCAAAGCTGCACACGCTTTTGGGGGTATTTGGCGGCCAACTCGAAATCGAGACAGTCGACGTCGTCTACCCCGATCAAGTCGCCGCGCTTCGCGCGCGTCTGGCATCGAGGAAGTTCGATGTGCTATTCGTCAATGCCGGCGTCAAGAACGACGATCGTGAGACGATCGCCGACGTTTCGACCGGAGAATTTGTGCGTGTGATGGTGACCAACGCCCTAAGTCCCATGCGAGTTGTGGAGACGTTGCAGGACCTCGTACTTCCGGCAGGTATGATCGGGATCATGTCCTCTGGGCAGGGTAGCATCGCCAACAATGAAAATGGAAACTACGAGGTCTATCGTGGAAGCAAGGCGGCGCTCAACATGTTCATGCGCAGCTTCGCCGCCCGCCACGCCGAAGATCGGCGAACGCTGTTGCTCATGGCTCCGGGATGGGTGCGGACCGATATGGGCGGCCCGCAAGGACGTCTGAGTATCGAGGAGAGCATACCGAACCTCGTGAATACAATGGAAGCGCAGTCCGGAAAACCGGGTCTACAGTATCTGGATTACCTGGGCCGAAGGGTGCCATGGTGAGTGCGAAGTGGAAGGACCCGCAAACTTATCCCCGCGATCATAGGACGTTAGACATAAGAGCTACTCGTGCGAAGTGGCGGAGATTACATTAACGACGGTGAGCAAGCGGGACGCTTCTGTCATATTGCGGACTGTAAAGCGCACGGTGTAGCCATCGACGCGCGTTGAGCTTGGCAAGTAGCTCACGAGATCAGCTTGCGTCGCGTTGTTAAAACGCCATTCCAAAATGATTGGTGTAGTCGGCGCAATCGTGTGAAAGTCTGCCCTTCGGTGAATGCCGCGAAGTACTCCTTCATGAATAGCTGCCCCGACGGTAGCAGGAGCTTTCATAACCCCAGCGTTAAAACTCAACGATTCTTTCGTTGCGACCGTCTCGAGGGGGCCGATATTGGCGTTCGCGTCGGCGACTGCTTGATCGTCACCTGACAGAAACGCAACTGGCACATGAAGTTCAGCGGCTACAGCGGCGTTGAAAGCGCCCTCGGACACGGATTTGCCGTTGAGGCGAAGATCCATGCTGCCGGTAAACGTGTGCGCGAGTATCGCGTTCGGAGTGCCTTCGGGTGCGTGGTAGCCGATGAAGACGACTGCCGCGGTATCGGCAGTAAGTCCCTGCATCATGCCGAGCGGTCGAGGCCATCCTCGCACGAGATTGCAACGCGGATCAAGCGCCTCGGGATCGAGATTAGCGAAGTCACCATGCGAGTCGGCCACAGTGACTTCCGTGGCGCCTGCATCAAACGCAGCGGTGACGGCGGCATTCACTTCGTTGGTCATCAGGCGGCGCATCTGCGCGTAGTCGCGCGCGGCGGGTTGAGAATCAATCTTCCAGTTGGTGACGCCAGCGACGCCTTCCATGTCAGCCGAAATTAAAACTTTCAACGGCGCTTGCTGCGCATTTGCAGGGAGAGAATGAAAAATAAGGAAGATGCTGGCCAGCAGTAGTCGTACTTTCACGGCGAGCATTATAGGCTAGACAAGCTTCCCGACGAAAACGTCGCCAATCTTCCGCGCGGAGACGCCGTAACTGTCGATCCTCCCCCGCACTGGTGACGAAACTCTTGGCCGCGTTGAGCGTTTTCTCCCGCCGTTAACGCGCACTTCGCCGACTGGCGCGTAAAAATGTCCGCCCGAGCCTGCCTTGCTGAAAGCCAATGTTGTGAGATGTCCTCCGTGCGCGCATGCTGGCAGGATTTCCTTCTTCAGCGCTTCGCTGCCTTTGGCGGCGATCACGGCAGTCCCGCAGAAATGCATCAGCGTGACCATAGCCGTGGATGCGCAGCCTTTGGCCTGCGCGTCCAGGACCTGCGACATTTCGGCGAGCCCTGCGCCCGTTCTATCGTGTTCTGCTGGGATGAGCAATCCGAGCACGCCGGCCTTGCCGAGCGCTCAAGGTTTTCCCGCGGGAACCGCCTGGACTGAACTCTCCTCCGCTCAATCGAGCAGTTCTATGACAATTCGAGATTTCTATGATTGCAGGCTAATGCAATTTCCTATCACGGTAGGCGGAAACGGGAAGGCGGCCGCCTGCCACCGCTGGGCGGAAATTCAAGTGAAGCCAGTAGAGCGGCTTGCAGATTGGTAAGGACTGTTGGGAGAAACAATACCTGTGCGCTTCCAGCACCCCTGGAAGCGAAATTTGCAGACCGAAGTATAGGACGTCATCTGTTTTCTGCCAAGTTCGCGACCCACAGAAAATGGACTTGGCAACCTTCGTCATGGATGGATAACGCGTCTGCCGTAAAACGGTTTTGAATAACGACGGCGATTAGGATTGGCAGCCGTGTTCTAGCAATATGGAATGATAAGTCCTGAACTAGCGCCCAAACAACTTGCGCCGGAACGGCACTAAGCCCAAGAGGCTCGTGCCGAAAAGGAGGAGCAGTACCGGAGCCCCTTGCAAAACTACGCCACCTTCATTCTTCGATTAATTCGCGGATCAACCGGCCCACCGGGTCGTCATCTTCTAAACGCGTGTCGTTTCCGATGTAACGCAGTCTGCCGACCTTGTCCACGACTGCCACCACCGGGAAGGCTATTACGCCGTAACCGGTGAGCGTCTCGTCCGAGGTGATCACGACGCCTATGCTCGGCGCCATTTCGAGAAGGGCCTTCTCCAGGGCAGCATCGATCTTGGAATGATCTGAACCGGTGGTATGCAAATTTACCTTGTAAGAGGTGACGTCAGTAACCAGGAGTTTTTTCTCGCCGTATCGCTTTTGAAGAGCGTCCAAATGAGGAAGTTCTCGCATACACGGGGAGCATCCCAAGAAAAAGAAAGAAATCAGTTCCACGCGGCCTGGTCGGATGAAATCGGAAGAGAAGTTCCCACGCAGCATCTTCACGGTGGTGATCGAAGGCGGGGGATGCATCTCCAGATTCGTCCAATGCAGAACCCGAGCGCCCCAGTCCGATGTTTCGTCCGGGTGCGACTTTGCAAAGCTATTTAATTCGTCAAGCACCTTCACAGCCGACCCTGTTTCGCCCGCCATATAGTATCGGTGTACGAGATCGGACCCAGCGCCTAGGACGTAACTAGGAGCCACCGGCGTTATGCCAGGCTTCGCATTCTGACTTCGATCGAGCAGCAGGGCATACCGTTCTTTCGACCATTCGAGAGCCCTTTGGGGATCGGTGCCCGCCTCTTCATCGAGGACTGAATCGATCTGTGCGGCAACCGGCTCAATGGGGTCCTTTCTCAAGATAGTCCGGAAAGTTTCCCATGACGTTGCCCAGTTTCCAGTCGTGCGCATCCGAAGCGTGGCCAGCAGCAGACGTGCATCGGGTCCGTGCATCAATTCGCTTCCCGCCAGGTAACGCTCCACTGCGAGCAGTGCTTTTGGGGGATCTTGCTCGCAAAGTTTTGCCAGCCAAAATAGTTCCGAGCCGCTTACGCTCTCCAATGAGAAGGAAGGGCACAGTGCGCTTAAACGCTCCCACACCACGTCCTCTGGGGCGATCAAACTGACTGGCTGTTTGTGATCGTGTATAGCCGCCTCCCATTCCGTCAGCGGCCGGCGCGCGTAGTCATACGCCTCTGAAGGTTCAGCGAATTTTGGATAGACAGAAGAAAACTGTAAAAATAAGAGTAGTAACCAGACTGGCGGCAGCGACTTCACATTCGATAACCTGCGTGAAAATCAACTTACTCGAAGCCCGTATACGTGTCAATGAAACCTGAAGTTCGTTAGTCAACTTTCAGAATTGCGCTGGCCATAGTTCCCTCCCCGTCGGAGTGCATCTCAAAAGTGCCGTCCAGTCTCCGCAGCCACTCTCGCATGCCGGCGAGACTCTCCCCGCTGCGGCCAGCAGGGTGGCGAGCGCGATGACAGGATAACTCCCTTCGAAATGGACGAAGACAGCCGCCTCGGTGGACGCGCACCGGCTCTTGCAAGTTTCTGACTCATCTCCTCATTGACGCATCGCACACTCAACCCTGTTTAGGATGAAAATGATAGTATTGCGCGCAGGAAGGAAAATGACGATGAATGACAGGATTCCGATGTTCCCGACGGCGCAACCTCCCAGGGCGGATGAAGACACAGCCGCCATCGAGCAGGTCGTGGAACAAGTTCCTGGCGAAATTGAATTAGACAAGATCGTCAAGGCCCAGACGTCTGCGCCTCAGATCGCAAAGCGAATGGTAGAGTTGGAAAATTCTGTTTGGTCGCTCGTTGGCATACTCCTTCTTTTGCCACAGGTCACACGAGACAAAATTGGCGCTACGGAGGCGATCGAGCAGGCCCGGGGAATTCTTCTTCGAAGTACGGTGATGGACCATAATCTAGAGTTGCCAGAAGGAAAGAATATCTGATCGGCACTCGCTGCAGAGTCTGCCGATGTTTGGTCGCGCGAACTCGGAGGTGTAACCATGGTTGAACCTGTTGATCTGCGCACAACGAGAATTCCACTCAGCCACGCAGCCGGCTGTATTCCTGCGCTCGGCTTTGGCACTTTAATCTCCGACCCATCCGTGACGATAACTGCGACCATAGGCTCACTGGAAGCCGGCTTCCGACACTTCGATTGCGCGGAACGATACGGGAACGAGCGCGAGGTAGGCACGGCGTTGCAGACAGGCTCTGCGGCTGGAAACATTGCGCGCGAAGATATTTTCGTTACCACAAAGTTGTGGAACTCGAATCACCGGCCCGACCGCGTGGAACCGGCTTTCGAAGCGAGTCTACAGAGGCTCCAGCTCAAATATCTGGATCTCTATCTCATTCACACTCCGTTTGCATTTCAACCCGGGGACAATCAGGATCCGCGCGATGAAAACGGCAATGTGATTTACGACCCCGACGTGACTTTGCTCGACACCTGGAGAGCGCTGGAAACTCTCGTGGATCACGGCAAGTGCCGGGCTATCGGACTTTCGGACATCGATCTAAACCAACTGAAGCCTATCTATGAAGCAGCGAGAATCAAGCCGGCGGTGGTCCAAGTGGAATCACATCCGTATCTGCCGGAAACGGAGCTGTTGGAATACTGCAAGCAGAACGGGATTGTGCTTTTGGCTTTTGCGCCACTAGGTCACGGAATGAAGCCGGGGCTGCTAGAAGATCCAGTCATTTTAGGCATTGCCGCTCGAGTTGGAAAGACGCCCGCACAAGTGCTGCTGGCTTGGGCGGTCCAGCGCGGCACGGCTTTGCTTACCACGCCCACCACTGTGGCCCGCGCGAAAGAGAATTTCGACATCTCTGCTCTTCCGCAAGAAGCGCTCGACGAAATCAATCGCATTCAAATCAGACAGAGACTGAATCAGGTAGTAACAACCGGCGTACCGGGTTTTATTCCAAAAGCACAGCGAGCATGAATCGCTTCTGCCTTGTTGTGCAAGTAGCCCGTATCCCGGGAAGGGCCCAGATCGGGGCGCCCCTTCTGGTAAGTGAGGGGTGGGATCAACCTGCGCCATACCAGGGGTGATAGACTCGAGAGCACCGAAGATTTCCGTGTGCACATTTTCGGAGAGCACCCCCCAAGCTTCGCAGCCCATCGCGCATATTCCCCAAGAAGGAAGTGGGGCCACACATATAGAAGTCACTGCCCTGTGACACGCCAATTTTTTCCAGCAATGCTGTATTAATGTACCCGCGAGCGTCAAAGTCTGCCCCCACTTGGTCATTTGCAACGGGCCTGCTATACACGATGTATCCTCCTCCGCGAGAGAGCTGTTTCATAAAAGACTGCGGATGGAAGGATGGCGACAGAGGCGGCCCGGCTAAAACGCAAGGATCCACAGGGAGAAAGAAGAAAAACTGTCTTGACTCACACCGGCCTTCTCATGGAAGGACTGAGCGCCAGTCCCTCGGGTTGAGAGATTCTGGTAATGTCCCTCAAGCGTTTGTCTGGTGACAAGCTGCTTCGTCGATCACCCCAATAGCTTGGCGGCGAGCCAGTAATCGACACTGAACCTTCCCGGACCAGAGCAGATCAGCCAGATGAAGATGAGCACGTACAGGACTTCCGGAAGGTAGAGGAAATCGTCGAGCCAGCTAAGAGGCGAAAGTCCTTTAGGCAAGGCGGAAATCGCGTTGGTCAGGGTGGCGACAATCATATCGATCATTAAAGCCGCGCAGGCCGGGCTCGAAAGAAACCCTACGGCCACCAAGGACCCGCAAACGAACTCGACGCCCGACACGAAATAAGCCGTCAGTTGGGGAAACGGGACTTTTGCCTTAACAAGTGTTTCGTAAACAGGCTTCGTGCCGCCGGCGACAAACAATTTGTTTGCCCCGGAGATGGCGAAGAACAGCCCGATCGAAACGCGTACCAGCAGGAGGGCATATTGTTCCAAGTCCGCGCTGCCCCGTAGTGCAAACTGCACCAATTGTTTCCAATCCATCTCGGCTCCCTCCGTTGGAGGACGTGCTGCAACAATACCTCATATCACGAAGTTCAACTTCTCCGGTAACCCCAATGCGGCAAAGCAGCCACGACAGCCGCCGGATCAGCCAGGAGCCGGCCTCCCCATAACGGGCTCCGTAACCCCAACCAGACAAAGGTACGCGCTTCCCGGCGACGGCGAACCGCAGCGAGGCGACAGGAATCCAGCCCGATGAACAGGAAAACAGCTCCGGACGTGATGGCAACAAGTTGAGCGCGGAGCATTGCCGAAGTTGATCGTGTAAAGGCGCACCGCTGAGACGCGGCCAAGATGGCAGAGTCGATGCCGCTCCCAAAAGGATGGCCGGCCGCAGTCGGTGTGTTGCAAGCCAGTGGGTAAGGCCATTCAAGTAAACTGGTCGCCGCTTCCTAACTTGATCTCAGAATCTAAAAAGACTCGTTCACCGCACGGAATTTGAGAAGTGCTGGGTTTGTCAACGATAAGCGCGTTTTCGTTACTTACCGTGGGGCCGGTCACAATTCGATGTCAGGTGTCGCACGGATTTGTCTGCCCCGCCGTTTGCGGGCTGATTTTTCTTAACGGACGATCCGGGAGTGCTAGGAGGAATAACGAGGTAAAACCTCCTGTTACCGTTAGCCGCAAAGCCGCTCTGAGCCGACCCACAGTTGAGCAAGATCTCTGAGGTTGTGTTTGTAAGTACGCGTTACCAAGTATTCCTTCCCACCTTTCATACGCAGCCTGTACTCCCCCGTCGGCAAAGGTTGGAGCTCCTCCACAGCCGAAATATTCACGACGACCGAGCGGTGGATGCGGATAAAACCGTAGGGTTTGAGCTTCTCCGCCATGGACGAGAGAGACTCGTGCACCAAATAGGAACTAGTTCGGGGTCGAAACGAAACGTAATTACCTTCGGCTTGCACTGCCAAGATGTCGGCTAAATCCAAGAATAGGATGCTACCGTTTGCCTTGAACGCGATTCGTGGCGCCTGTCGTCTTGCTATAACCTCCAACTGCCGCAAGACTCGCATGAGGTTTGCAGCATCAACTCGGGTTATCGGAAGCAATGATGTATCTACAGCTTGGCAGAACTCGTCCGCCGGCGATTCAAGAGTGTAATCCCGTCTACTCTTGGTGGGGCAAATCGTAGCTCCCCGCAGTGGGCTAGCCGAAACGTCCGTATTCGCGTGAGCAGCTTGTCGAACAAACATCTCACGGGCAATGGGCTTCTGATCCTGAATTTCGCGGACGCTCATGATGGAACCCCTTGCTCTCTCGTCTCGACTTCCTGCTACCCGAAGTGAGGTTACTTCTGCCCAGTGCTCACTGCTGACGGAAAGCTGGATTGCGCGCCGAAGTAACACTCAATGGATCGCAATTGTCTGTTCTTGATTCGGAGATACTCCACGTTCCGGAACGATTTACCGTCCTTGGTGTGGCAAAGGTACTTCACAAAAGCATCGTCCGGGCCAGTGGCGATTCGCTCAAGGTCAAAATGCCCAATGAAATCGATCTGTGTTTCCCAGCACCGCGTTTTGAAAGTGCTCTTGCTGATGTGGTCGTCGCCGGCCGCGCTTGAAAAAGTGAAGTTATCGGCGAGTAGGCTATCTACCGGGCCCCAGTCTTTCTGCTCCCAGGCTGCGTACCACTTCCGTACTACCTCCTCGTTCGTTAAGTTCTGCCCTCCCAATGCGCTGGCACTTGCCGGTCCCGACAGGCTCACGGCTCCAACCAGCGCGCAGGCTCCCGTAGCGAGCAGATTCCTGCGTGACACTGCAATCCTTGTCATTGTTTGTTCTCCTTTTCAGAGATGTAGTGTGAAGCGCTTCGCCCTATGCGGACATACGAACCGGTTGGTATGTAGCAATGCCACACTGCTCCTTGAAACACCGATGCGATCAACCTCGCCTGCGGTTGCCCGGCGCGCGCAGGGACCTCAGCCAACCCACGATATTCTTGATCCCCGCCTTTATCACTTTCGGATCCTGAGCATTCTTTCCCAGCGAGCCATAGCCTTCGACCATCGCAATCAGTAAGCCGGCGGCGTCAGTAGGTT
>Ga0070765_100002042_pt1 | contig 12529 bp, 20 predicted proteins | sample HubBroMetageWFT5_FD_71516 | JGI IMG/M metagenome (GOLD analysis project Ga0070765, IMG submission 71516) | Warmed and freeze-thawed soil microbial communities from the Hubbard Brook experimental Forest, New Hampshire - Hubbard Brook CCASE Soil... | ecosystem: Environmental > Terrestrial > Soil... | reverse complement strand
GCCTTGCCGCGACGGTTCACCTCAGCCATTTGCTCGGCTGCGTCGGCAGCGAGAAGCTCCTCAAACCGCCAGAAGTCCCACGGGCGGAAAGCCCAGGTCCCTACCGACGATCCGTTAGCGTTGACGTTGTGAATGACGACGTGCGGCACGCGAGGCACGGCAATCTTGGTCGTGCTGTAGCGCCCGCGGCGGGTGTATTGATAGTCTCCCCAGGCCATCGCCACGCGAGCCCGTTCGTTGTTGAACTTGGGGATTTGCTTGTTCTCCTCGGCTACCGGGTCGGTGCCGCTGCGCCAATCTCCGAAGTAGTGGACAGCCACTTCGTTGGGGACCAGCGCCGAACGCTCGTCCTCGTTCGCATACTCCAGCCACCAAATGCGTGGCTGGGCCAGAGAAGGCGCACGGTGCCCAGCCCGCGTTAGCGAGTTGTCCACCTCGACAAGCGGAACGCCGTTTGCACCCATTGGAATGGGCGTGACCGATTCGTAGCCGAACTTCAGACCAATGCGCTCGCCGTAATCCTGCTCTAGCGTGATGCGTAACATGGCTTTCTCCCCGTTTAGCCGATGGTGATGATAGCGTTGACCAACAGCGTTGCAGCCGTTGAGGCCGCAAGAATCGTTGCGCCGTAACTGGTGTGCGTTCCGGTAGCCAGGGCTTGACCGACCGTAACGCCCGCCGCCGGAGTTCCAGCGTAGGCATCCGGTAAGGTCGTTCCGTTAGCTCCGATGATCAGATACGCGCCCACGGTGATGGCCGTTGAGCCGGTGGACGACGACGTAACCTGCGAAAGAACCACGCCATAACCTTGCCGGCGAACCGTAACGATAACGGTTAAGGTCGCCGTTGAGGACGGATTTACGATCGCCGGTCCCTGATAGACGCCGTAGCACCTAGCAGCGTTGGCCGAAGTCGGCAGAACGAGCTTGTCAGCGCCTGCGGTGTTCGGGACGTTGGTCGCGTCGTAGCAGAGAACTTGGCCCTGCGCGAGCGTTGCGCTTGCGGCGATGATCGTGGTGCAGGAGAAGTCGAGGAACTCCGTGCCGACAACCGTTGCTCCGGTTCCCGATACAGAGAAGCCCGAGGCGCTTGCCGCGCCCGGTTGAAACAGCATTACACTTTCCCTCTCTTACCGTTGCCGAAGTAGGCGCTCATGGCTTTCTCGTCGCCGCTGGCTTTCTTCTCACCTTTGGGAATCTCGGGGCCCATGCGAGCTTGTCCGTACATGCCTGGGCGGGGCGGTTCACCTGCGCCTGCGTCGGACGAGAAGCCCTCAATCGGCGTAACGATGTTGCCCTTCGTAACGAATACCTGCGGGCAACCCTCGGGGCTCTCGGGACTGGTGGGGTACTGTCTGTTCTTAGCCATTCTATGCTCCTTGGATCCAGGCGACTGCGTTTGAAGGCGGCCTGAGAACCACGAGGTTGCTCGCGTGCAGAATACGCGCGATGACCTGCGCGGTGGTTGTCGAGATGAGCCAGTCGCTGACCGTGAAGTTCATCTTTGGGTCAACGACGTATTTCAACGTAGAGCGATTGATCATGTAGAAGTACCCACCGCTGTTCGGGTTTGGAGCGCTTCCGGTGTAAACCGTCGCTACTCCGGTCGGAATGTGCGGGTCCCAAACCACGGGCGTTCCGTTGAATATCAGGTCGTGCCCGCCGGTGGTGCGCGCCATGTCCGGCTGGTTGTAAACGTCCAGCGCCATGAGCGTGTCTTGAATCGTGGCGTACGCCAGGCGCGTTGTCGCGTAGAAGTTGGGCCGATGCCCGTCTTGTGACGCCTGAAGGTCCAACCCGTAAAGCGTGTTGATCAGGTTGACCGACGTGAGCACGTCGTAGTTGACGATGGCCTTCCAGGTCGGGTAGGTCGTGCGGGACACGTTGGCATAGGTCGTCGCCACGGTTCCATCGTCGATCGCTTCGGCCAGACCGTTGAGTTGCAACGGGTAGACCGCCTGCGTCGAGGTGATGAAGTCGCCGGCAAGCCTATCTGCCAGGGACATCTTCACGATGTCAAGCTGCGAGTCCACCAGCGAGGCAATCGCCTCGGGGGAGTCGGCTTGCTGAAGGTCCGTGACGTTGAGCGCCAGCGCGTCGGCGTAATACTTCCAGCCGAGTGACGGGCGGATGAACGAGTCGAGCGAGTTGGCCGGGAGGCCCTGCCCACCGCTGAAAGCGATGGTGTTACTCGACTTGCCGATATTGACCGGCCAGGTGAGAGCCAGCGCACCGTTCTGCGTATCGGTTAGATCGCGAATCTCTTGGAAGAATCGCTCCGAGGTGAAGAACGTGTCAACGATGGCCTTGGTTACGAAGCCTTCTCTCACGAGAGTTTGAAGCGTATTTAGGTATGCATACGATGACGAGTAGTCGGACATAGACGTTCCTTATGAAATCCCTCGTCTGGCTCTCTCAAGCTCAACCGCGCGTTGCCGCAACGTCTGAGTTTTAGCGCCATCTGAAGGATTCGGAATTCCGATTTCCCCGGCATCGGAGCGTAATGAAGGTGGCGGCTTCGGAGCCGCCGATTTGACGAAGCGCCAGGATTCCTCTTTCCAGACATCTTCCAATGGCGCGAAATTCTTTTCTGCAGCGAGAAATGCGAGGCGTTGCATATCCGCCGGATTCTTAGCCACCTCTGGGTGGTCAAGATTAAGGCGCTCGTAGAAACGGTTGTTGTTGCGGTCGTTCTGCCACGACTGCCAGCGCTGCGTGAACTCGCGCTGCGGAGCTTCTGCAGCCTCTTGCTGCTGCTTGGTAAAGCGGTCGGCGAACTCTTCGAGCTTGCTGACCTTATCGTAGATCGGGCGGAACTCTTGGGGAACCTGCGGTTCGTTTCGCTTCCGCAAGCTCTCCATCGCAGAGGTCGCGTCGTCGAAGATGCGCGCGGCGTCCGGGTCCTCTACCAATCGCTTGATGCGATCGGCTTGGGGGTTCAGCCGCTCGAAGGCAGCCTCGTACCGAGCATTCTGATCTCGGAGCGCGTAAAACTCCTCGGGGTCAATGTGTCCCGAAGGTTGCGTAGTAGGTGACGGACTTTGGACCGGAGGAGTGTTTATCCCCAGATCAGGTTGATCGGTACGAGTTTCGTCTGCCATGGTCGCTATTTCTTCTTGCGACCGTGTTTCTTGCGTCCCTTATGACGGGCCATTTTCTATTCCTTACTCCTAGCCTAAGCCAGGCGGCGGGGACCCGCCTATGCCCGGAGGTCCCCCCATCACAGGGGCTCCATTCATCGGCGGCGTTGGTGCCTGCGGTCCTGCCGCTCCCATCGGCATCCCGCCCTGAGGCAGAGGGCCAGTGGGGACCGGCATTCCGGGCACGCTCGGAGGCCGGTTGATCTGCACCCAAGCCTGCTCCAGTTGAGTCGCAAGCTGAGGTGAGAACCCTTTGATCATCGAACCGGCGGCCATCAACGCAATCTCTTGCGGAGGCACACCGGCGAGAAGTCTTTCAGTCGCAACGCCCATCGAGGTCACGATGGCTTGCGTGGTGTCGTCTTTGTCGTCGATTTGATCGTTGCACTCGCGAAGCGTCTGCCGTACACGCTGAAGCGCGATCAGCCAGAGATGCTGCGGGTCCGTTCGTTCAAACGGCGTCTTAGGATTGGGCGGAGGGCTCACGTTGGAAAGCGCCGCTGCCAGCCCGCTCTGTTGCTGGGGGCTCATCGGCGTCTGACCTGGGCCTACACCTGCCACGAATCTCCTTGAAAAGAAGAAAACCCCGCCGCCCAAAGGGCGCGAGGTTCGGTTGTTCCGACGTGGCTAAGGGTAGCAGGTCGCTAGGCGGGTGTCAACTGAAGGCCCTCCTCAATAGCCCTCGCGACAAACTCTGGATCGAAGGCTTCGTTGAGCTTCACCGGCACGATGGTCGCGTCAGGGTGCGAGGCCCACTGATACGGCATCGCCTCGGTGAGAAGCAGCAGGTGATTCCTCACCCCTGCGGCGTGCGCTAGCCGACCAGCAAACGAATCCATCGTCACGACGACCTTGGCCTTTCGCATCACCGCCACGATGAAAAGCGGCGAGGCGATGGGCCAGCAGTCCACATCGTTGAACTCATCAAAGAGGTCGTCCTCGAACTTGTCCTCCCGCCTCCCGAACATAACGATGGATCGACCGTGCAATCCCTGTATCGTTAAGAGCGCTTGCTGAAGGCGCATCCCACGCTGGGAGTCACTTGACCACGGGCAGAACACCACCTCATAGGATGGTATGTCATCGTCCGTAGCGGAGAGCGTTTTGATCTTTGGCTGCACGACCTCATCGCACTCGAACCCGCACCACCGAATCATCGCCGTGGTTGGGTGAGGCATATCCTTGCCAATCTTGAACCCTATCGCTTCGGAAATCCCGAGCAGATACACCGGAGCAATGCGGTGACCGCGCGGCTCATCGGTCATCCCATCCTTGACGTTGGGCGGGAAATCCGCAAGCGCCTGAATCTCACGGTTAGCCATGATGAGGTTGACCCGTTCGTACTTCTCAGCCAGCTTGCAAATCGCCGGCAAAGCATTAATAGAATCACCAGGGCGCGGGTCGCGCACCAGGCAGAAGCATTCGTCTTGAATGTCTATTTGCTCGTCACTTCAAGCGTGGTGCATTGTAAGCGCCCGCCGTGAAATCGCAGAGTTACCGCTTGCGTATGTGAAGGCTGTGCTATCCACGCCGCAAATGAACTGAAGGCGATTGGGTTTTCCTCGTACAGACGCTGGAGGTCTGCGACGACGAGAAAAGGCATCCGAACCTCCTGAATCACCGCGCCACCGCCTGCCCGTTCTTAGGCGTCTTGGGCTTGGGCGGGAGTTGCTGCCGGGTGCGAGGCGGTGGGGCTGGCTGCAGTTGCGGAGGAAGTTGCAGCATACGCGCCATGATCGACCGATAATCCTCGATATGCAGCGCTTTCCACGCGCTGACCTTATCTCTCAAGCCCTGGTTGAGTTCTTCGAGGACTCTCGCCCGAACAGCCGACTCAGACCACGCCATGCTGCTTCCCGTAAGTACCTTGTAAGAAAAGCTCCCGCGTAGGCTTCCGGGGGTAATACGCTCAAAGGTGATATTGCCTTCGAGGTCCTCAACTGCGACTGCGTGTTTTTCATCGTAGTGCTCCTGCATGAACTTGCCGACAATGCCAATCCCATCGGCGATACTGCGTTCCATAAGCTGCGTGCATTTCACCAGCGTCGATCCGCCGATTTCCGCCAAAAGATCATATCCCGCCGCGCTATCCACGCGCCCTGCCGCCTCACCTTGCATGATGCCCGTTGCGCCGATCAGCTTCTCCATCAATCCGATGATGAACGTCACCCACGGCATCCACGCCTGCGACAGTTCGGCCACCGGCATTGGCTCCAGAGTTCCCTTTTCACCGGCGCGAAGTATCTCGCCAGGGGCGAGGTTCATCGTGTTGCGTTCGAGCATGGAACCCGAGTAGGCTATGTACGCTCGGTAAGCGGAGAAACGGAGATTGTCGAGCATCGTAGACAGTGAAACATTGAGCGCTCCCTGCAGACTCTCCAAATCCAATAACGAGCCCTTGACCCAGAATCCTTCGAGAGAATCGCCATCGTGGAAGAAGCTGTATGGGAGAGGGTAATCCCAAGCCACGTCCTCGATAATCTCAGCGTCAGGTAGCAAGAGTGTGATCCGCCGCCAAAACGAATAAACCCGTTTGCGAACTTCTTCATACACGTCCTCCATCACCAACTCATAGTTGGGAATCGAAAAGGGCGTCCCGTCAGGCGCGGTGTGGTGAGTGTGCTCGGCTGGAGTGAACTGCGGCATCCCGCTCTCATCGGTCTTGACCTTCTGAACCGGGCGACCGTGTTCGTCTTTCTTCTTGACGGTAGCCTTATACATGGAGTAATCTCGGATATGTAGTTCGCAAATCTGAACCAAATCAGACGCGGCGTTCACGCCAGGGACATTGCCGGTATATGAAAGAAGTGTCGGGGTTCCGTTTACAATCGCGGTCGTCGGAAAATCAAGATGTAACTTCTGCCACGGATCGCGAATCGGGGTCCCCGTCCCTGAAGCGTTTGCTGACGGACCTTGTTCTGAAACAGACGGAGCCTTTTCAATCTTCTTCGCAGCCTTCGGATAGAGCAGCATTGCGCGCGCTCGTGGCAACATGGCGCGATCTCCGCAAAACTGCATCCGCTCGCCCTGCGATGCCCGAGGATCTACAATCAGCTTCCACCCTGGCAGAACGTCGCCGGTCACGTCGCCAGCTCCGTCGTAAAGGGTCGGGTCCCACAGAAACTTGATCGCGCTGCTGCGCGTGCAGTTGGCGAGCAGAACAGCTCGCTCAACCTTGGCCTGCATATCGTCGCGTTCCCACCACTGCATCACGCACGAACGCATGAGCCGCGCCGATTCGTTGTCGCCTACGTCTGTCGCCTCAATGACCGGCACGGGCTGCTGCTTGGTCATAATGCTGATCTTGTGGTCGATCAGCGCGCTTGCCACATTAACCGTCAACGCAGCCCGCTGGGCCGCCACTTGCACGTTCCAGTGCTTGCCATAGCGCAGGTTCCCGCCGATACGATCGGTCTTTCGCCGCGCCTCCTCGTGCTTGTCGCTCATAGAGATATAGCCGAGTAGGCGGCGAACCATCCTCGCGTCGGCGTCGAGTTGCTTGTCCGAACCTCGGGACGTTTCAGGCTGGGTTAGGCCGGTGGTCATCTCTTAGCCTTGTGCGGCATTTGCTTGTCGGCTTCGTCGGCCATGAAGGCGAGGTCCCGCGATAGAGAGCGGGCCTTTTTCGGGGTGCAGGTGTGGGTTTGAACGAGTTCGCCGCCTTCCCACTCGCGCAGCATGACGTTCCCCATATACACCACAACGTCGATTTCCGTAGTCATCCGACCTTTATCCCGCTGCGGCGTAGCTGCTCGCTCACGGTTATGCCGACCGGCTTTCTCTCGCTGACAGGAGGACCCTTCTCCTCCCGCTCTATCCTTTGCCCCGTTTCGAGGACGTGCTTGCGGTAGGCTTGGTCTTGCTTCCACGCCTCTGGCATGGTCTTTCGGGTGACAGGTTCAGCGCCAATTGCATCAAAAGCGCTCCTAACACCATTCCGATCATCAGGCATAGAGCGCCCAAGAGAATAACTGAATCGTGACCCATCAACTCCAGACCTCCATAAGCGCGCGCGATCTTCGGAAAACTGCGGGACGGTGAACACGCGCATCCCAACCCGACTGCAACGAGGGCACGGAGCCATCGTCGGCGGGGCCTTCATCGAGCCCTGGTGGTCGAACTCGCCGTGTTCGCTGCACTCGAAGGCGTAGACCGCCATTAGACTTTGGCGGGCTCCTTAACGTCTACAACCTCAACCGATTCCACGGTTATCATATTAGCAGAAGCAGAGCGTCGAATGGACTCTTTGATTCCCTCGATAGCGTGGGTGGTGGTAAGAGGCGGGTCCTTCGGAAGAATATATCCGATTCGGACGTGAAAATCTAAGTATTGTATATCCTTTGGCATCAGCGTTTCCGCCTCGCTTTCTTTCGGCCCTTCTTGCGGTCGTGGGTGCTAGCCGCCGCGGCGACCTCCATCTCGTGCGCCTTCTTCTTGCCGTACTTCTTCACGCGCTTCTTGTGATTAGGCGAATGACTCATCTCGTGAATGTCGGATGAAATGTTCCCGGTCAGAGGCATGGTTTAGTATAGCACCTCCTCCAAACCGCGAATCGGGTTGGCCGGAACACTAAGGATCTCCGTTCCAAACAGCCCCTCGCGCACGTTGGCTGGCAGGTCCTTCATAAACCGCTGCTCCGTTTCCAGAGCACTAGGCGTGGGCGAATCGTTGATCATCATATCTATTGCATTAGGCAGGCGCAGCTTGTGCGGTTCTTTGGTGAAGTCGGCCAGCAGACGCGGCGTTTGGCGAATCGCCATGCACGCCAAGCATAGTGCCATTACTCGATCATCGGCGTTGTTAGCGTCGGCGTGAAACTTCTCATTTCCCTCATCGGTGTATGTTTGAACGAACGTGCTTAACTCCGACAGCAACGCGTCAGAAGAAATAGCCAGGAACCGCTCTTGAATAATATGCCGCAAGAACGACACCATGATCTGTTTGTTTTCATTTGTGCTAAAATGCCCGTACTTGTTGGACTTCAGCCCGGTTTCATCCCACTTCTCCTCGCGCCCCAATCTCGGATACATCCACAACTGTTTGATGCGCTTCATGGTCACGACACCAATCGAGTTGATCTCTGGATATAGCAGCGCCGTATTGTACCACCACCCCATTGCAACGCAGTCATCCGCGATCTTCTCAGGCGTTACTCGTCCGGCGTACTCTCCCATTTGTCGCCCTTCGGTAACGTCGATGAGTTCTCCGACGGAGTTGTCGGAGTCCATGAGTCCGCTGGCTGGGTCGATTCCAATAACGTAATCGTGGCCGTCCAGCGGCGGGGCCCAAATAACTAGACGCCCGTCTGGACATTCGACAAATTTAGGGTGAAGGCGTAGTTGCTCAATGCTAGGAGCTTTTGTACCGAATGGATTGTCTGGAGCAGCATATTCCAGATTTCCTCGTAGGTACGATTTCGTACAAACGATGTTTCGCTTTTTGAACTCACCAGGCGCTTTCCTTTCGCTCTCGATCACCGTCGAGTGCAAATACCGCATATCGTGTTTAAATATCGAACGGCTGCGAAGCAGGAAACATGTTTCGTCGTCGCTGGGATACTCGGCGTCCATCTTGTCCTGATCGCCCGCGCATTCCGTTTCCAGCGTCGTTTCATACCAATACATTTGCGCTGGAGTGATGCGGTCGATTCCGTCGATCTTTTCCCTGATATGCGCGAGGTTCGTGGCGAACTCACGCTGCTCGTCGCTCATTTTCCAGCCATGCGGTGGCGTTAGGGAGTATTCGTCCTCCGCAACGCACCACGGGAAGAAGTCGGCGTGCCACTCGCTACTGCCGCCTTTGGCCGTTTGCCAGAGGTAGTAGAAGTCGTTTTTCCCGTTCGGGGTGCTTTCGATGATAACGGAGCATTGGAGTCGAGCAAGACTACCAGCTGGTGGCAGTTGCGGCATGAGACTTCCAAGGAGCCCTGCGGCGTCGTCATAAAATGCATATTCTGCAAGGTGATTGTGGAGTGCGGATCGGCCTCTAGTCTCAGCGTTCTTGGCGACAACGGTGGTGACTTTGCTTCTCGTTTCGGCATAATACATCTCATCCTTCGGAACGCGCGCAGTCTTGCTACCAACGCGCAGTGTGCGTGTTATCCCGGCCACCTTCGGCAACTCCTCATGGAAGATACGAAGCCGGTCCATGAACGAATAGGCCAAGGGCTTTTCGTGAACCACCAGGTTGCACTCAACGTCACGCAGACGCCACACCTGCCAATGCGCCATGCCGTTGACCAGCGTTGAGATCCCCTGCTGCCGAGCCTTGAGAACGGCGATGAACAGCGCCTGGCGCGCCACGAGCCTTTGAGTGATTCGGTCCCACTCCAGCAACTGCGTTCGGTTGAAGATAAACGGCACGAGGTGCCCGATTTTCTTTGCCCAAATCTTCTGCACGAGCGCGGCGAACGTTGGGTAGTCCCGGTGCAGGATGTCCACCAGTTCGGCGTAGAGCTTGGGTTTGGAGTTGTGGAGCGTTTGCCAGACTTCCAACGGAAGGCCAGTGAAGTTGGGAACTCCGTCGTCGGTGTAGCCTTCCGGGATGCGGTAGAGCGGGTCGAGGATTTCCAGCGCTCGCGGGGCGATCTGCGCCCTCACGCGCGGGCGCGCGCTATTCCTCACGTCACGCCAGTCCCGGCTCCCTGCCCCTCACCAGGAACGTAGTGGCCGGGTTGTATCGTCCCCTCCAGCACCGCCTCCATCTCAGCCCAATCCTCCGCGGACAAGTGCTCGGAGCGCACGATAGGCGGCACCGGGGAGTCATCGAAGGGCAAGGTTGGATCGAGGGTAGGTGGGGCCGCCGCAGGAGTGCCCGGACGGGAATGAGGCGTCCGGTTTGGACGACGGCCCCTTCTTGCACGAAGCGGCTGCGAGGGCGCAGTTGCAAACGCCCGAGCCAAACCTCGCGCAAAACCTTCAGCGAGTGCCGCGACCGCTTCGGATTCGGTCACTCGCCGCTCGGAACTTCAGGCGGCGAAACCCGCTGCCAGCCAAGGGCTTCAATGCGCCTCGCCTCCTTGCGGTCCCATGAGGACACGCAATCTTCCCTGGATCCAGCATAAGGCCCGGAAATACCTGATATATCCATATGCATGTGGCTCCCTCCGGGATAATAGCGGGGAACCCTCTCACACTGCTCGCTCATCGCTCCACCTTCGCACTCAAAGCACGAGGCTCCATCGGCGGAGGCGTCGTATCCTCCGGCCTTTTATACGTCGCGTGAATCGTCCGCTGGTCAATCTCGATCCGCTTCGCCGGCTCGGGCAGCACGAGCTTCTCATACGCCGCAATCGCCGGCCAATGCTTCTCCCGAATCATATCCGCGTGAACCTTCAACACCTCTATGAGGTCAATACCAGCAAGCTCAAAAATGGCACCAAGCCGAGATTGGATCGTCGGCTTCTTGAGCAAAGACTTCGCCTTGCGCAACTGAGCATCCGGACGCACCAGCTTGAAACTCTGAGCAACCGCCTCGGTCAGCACCTCATCGCTCAACTCCCCACGCTCCCCATACAACCGCAGCAACGCCTCGCAAAACCAACCCCACTGAGGAGGCTCAACCCAACTCCCATCCGGCAGAAACTTTGCATACGAGCGCGGCCTAGACATCCCGGCCAAGACGACGGGCTAATATCCGCTTTACCTCATGCTCGATCTGATAGCGGTCCTCAATATAGTAGGGGATGGCATAAGAGCGGTTGTTAACGATCGTGGACTCTACAGCTAGAGAAGCCGCTATCCCAGAACGCTCTAAAGCCTCATCCTCTTTCGCGGCAACCCACTCCTTGATGTCGGTCATAGCCTCACTCCCCGCTAAAAGCGTTTCCACCAACCTACGCCTCATTGAAAAAAAAATCAACCTACCGAGAGCATCAAAGTGAAAAACACCTCCGACATCCATAGTGAGGAAACCGCGGCAAGCCCACGTACCATTAATTTTTATAACTCATAAGCGTCAGGGCACTACGTCGTGCGGGGGCACCGCTGGGGGCCATCGCATACCTCTAGCGGGCGGCTAGCCAGCGTGATTGGCCCGGTCCAAAGGGAGGAATGGCTGATAGTGGGTGGTGGTCGTATTGTTAGCTGGGCGTCGCCTATCGAGGTGAGAGGTATTTGAAGGCTCACGCGCCGCTATCGCGGCTTGTGGTGGCGTGCGAGCGTGCGTGGTGAGGCGCGGCTTGGCGTCGGGCTGGGAGCCCGTCGCGCGCGCACGCGCCCTTCGTAGGTTCCCGAAAGGTTAGGGGCACTTAGCTGCGGCTAAGGTCGCTCCGCTCTGTCCTCGCGTTGCTCGTCCCGAAGGTACTCTCAACCCCTACCCCTTCTCTCAAGCAGCGCCGCGTCTACCGGAAAGCGCTGCCTACCGTCGATTCCAAAGAGCTGCGCTCCGGTACGATCAACGGCGAGGCCTGAGGTTCAGTCGATCGGGCGGGTTCCGGTGCAGTGAGGGTAACGCGCGCAGCCCCAGAAGGCTCCGTTCTTGCCGGAGCGCTTTTCCATGTGCGCGTGGCATGAAGCAGCCGGGCAGGCTGGCGTGTGATACTTTGCGGGCGGTCGTTTCATTGTGCCTCTTTCAGAAGTGCCTCGGATTGTAGCACAAGCAAGAACCCCCGCGCAAGGCGGGGGCTCGGATCGCACTTCTGAGGGCTCGACCACGCTCAGGCTACCATGCCGCGAATCGAGCGTCAACACTGCCTGGCGAAAATAGGCGCGGGAAAGGCTTGACTCCTGGCGAGGCCTGATGTACAATAGATACACAGGAGGAATGAAGATGACCCTATCCCAGAAATACGCTCTCGCTCGCCAAGCTCTCGAATCTGCTTGCGCCGCGTTAGTTGACGATCCGCAGGGTGCGGAGACATGGCGCGAACTCTGCTCCGTCCGTGCGCGGTGCGCGGCTCTTGCGAAGTGCGGCGCCTGATGGCGAGCCCTTACGAACCATGCGGCGCCGCCTGCGTATCCGAACGCCCGATCCTCGATACGGCCAACGGTCGCGAGCATGACGACTGCCCAGAGCGCTGCACACGCTGTGGCGGCTTGGGAGAGGTCGCAGTCGCCTCGCATGACCTTGGGGGCGTCTGCTACAACGATGACTTCGGAACTTGTCCGCAATGCCACGGCAGCGGGAAAGCCTAATGGCCCGCTCCGCCTACATGGTTCGCCTCTCGGACGCCGAGCGGGCGACGATAGAATCCGCCGCGCAGGCGGCCGACCTCACCCTCGCAGCGTACCTACGCACCGCCGCGCTGCGGCAAGCCAAGCGCGACACCGCCAATACGAAAGGAATGAAACCATGACCCCCTGGGATCTACTCGCCGCGTGTGCCCTTATCTGCTTCGGCGTAACGCTGCTGAAGGATGCGACGGCATGAAGATGGAGCTGACGCCGCTGC
>Ga0070765_100002037_pt1 | contig 12553 bp, 8 predicted proteins | sample HubBroMetageWFT5_FD_71516 | JGI IMG/M metagenome (GOLD analysis project Ga0070765, IMG submission 71516) | Warmed and freeze-thawed soil microbial communities from the Hubbard Brook experimental Forest, New Hampshire - Hubbard Brook CCASE Soil... | ecosystem: Environmental > Terrestrial > Soil... | reverse complement strand
GTTACGAAATCCCGAATGAAAGCCCACTTGATTCCTGCAATCAATGCGGTTCTCGATGGGCTCCCCTACATTGCGCCCTCCGCTTCGATTTGATTCCCCGCCTTTATTGACCCATCTAGGCTCGGTTTAGGGGTTTCCCTAGTTGTTCATTCAGCTGGATCAGCCTAAATAAATAGGCAGCGGGAAGTTCACTGGCCAAAATCGGGCACGATGGCTGAGTACCCATTTGGCGGAGACGCGAGCGTATGTTGCGAGCAAGCATGCCTAGAGCCGTTAGCGGTTTCGAACGCCTTCTGCTCATCTTTGGATTCCTGCTGCTCTTTTTGTTTGTTGCCGTTCACATCTACACCGCCATCTACTCACACGCGGCCATACGCGCATTCTGGGGAACCCAATCCTTTTCGGCGCGCGTGCCCGCTGCCGGGTCTCACCAGAATCCCGCCATCCCTGATTTCCGTCTCTGGTCACAAAAACGCATCGAAGCTTATCAGACCAGCCTGATCGGCGGTGTGTCCCGCCCTCTGGCCGTGCTCAGGGTTCCCGCGCTCAATCTCGAAGTTCCTGTGCTCGAAGGTACAGACGACCTGACCCTGAATCGCGCTGTCGGACACATCGAAGGCACCTCTGTTCCTCGCGATGGCGGCAACATCGGTATCGCCGGACACCGCGATGGATTCTTCCGCGGGCTCAAGGATATTCATGTTGGTGACACCATGGATCTCTTCAGCGAGACGGGAAACTCTCGCTATGTCGTGGACGAGATTGTCATCGTTTCACCGGACGACGTGTCTGTCCTGGCGCCAAGGTCCACGCCCGCTCTCACGCTCGTGACTTGTTACCCATTTTATTTTGTCGGCAGCGCGCCCTTGCGCTACATCGTTCACGCCGCCATCTCCGATCCAAACAATCTTGCGAATTCTGGGCAATCACGCTCTCCAGCTGAGGAGCATGGAGGCCAAGATTCGCGCTGATGTCGGCTCTCAGCGCGCGAGTGGTGGGTTCGAGAAATCTCAGCTCAATTCAATTCGGAGGATTACAAATGAAGTCCTTGAATATTCTCTTGGAAAGGGCCCTCGTATTGGCTGTCGGGACATTTTGCATTGGCTTTGCCACTTCCACATCGGCCCAGGTTCAAACGACAACCTCGACTACCCAAGGCTACTCGACGAAGCAAATCACCGTCGAGCATGCCGAAGTCGTGCTTGTCGATGGCAATGACCTGCTGCTCAAAATGGATGATGGCAGCATGCGCCATATTCCCAATGTCCCGGAAACCGACAGAATCGATGTGGACGGGAGGCAACTAGGAATCCATGACTTGAGACCAGGCATGAGACTCCAGCATACCCTCACCGTTACCACTACCCCTCAGGTTGTCACCACCGTCCAAAGTGTCACCGGGAAGGTTTGGCACGTCTCACCGCCTAATTCGGTCATCCTTAGGCTGGAAGACGACACACATCAGTCCTTCAAGATCCCCAAAGACCAGAAATTCAATATTCAAGGCACTATGACCGATGCATGGGGCCTGAAGAAGGGCATGATCGTTACGGCTACGAAGATCGTGGAGGTTCCAGAAACGGTAGTCGCTCACGAAAAGAAAATCACGGGAACGATGCCACCTGCTCCACCAGCTCCACCGGCTGACGTGCCTATTCTGGTTGTGCTGAGTGAACCGACACCGGCCGCAACCACAACCTCGGCCGATGCGTCGGCCCCGGAGAAGCTCCCGAAGACAGCCAGCGAACTGCCCTTGGTTGGCCTCGTCGGCCTTTTGTGCATTTTCGCATCGTTCGTAGTCAGACTCGTTCGTACAAACCTGGGCCTTTAGCGTCCCCCCTCTACTGAGGAGGAGTCTGTTCGCGGCCGGCTCCTCCTCCTCCCTGGAGTTCGCGTTTACGGTGAATTGTGGAAGTTCAATCATGATGAAAAAAACTGTTAGCTCCAAGCTGCTCGGAAAAATTGCAAAAAATGCTGTCGCCGTACTTTGCTCTCTTCTCCTTTTACAGGTTTGCGACGCAGTTCAAACGCAAGACCAGGCCGCCGCGTCGGGCCAGCAGGAACCTGCGGCAAAAATACCGGCGGATCAACTCGACTCCCTCGTCGCTCCGATCGCTTTATACCCGGACCCGATGTTAGCCCAGGTCCTCGCTGCCTCTACGTATCCGTTGGAGATTGTCCAACTGCAACAATGGCTAGAGAAGAACAAAACACTAAAGGATAAGGCCCTCGCCGACGCCGTGGCGAAGCAGCCTTGGGATCCCAGCGTCCAGGGTTTGGCCGCGATGCCAGACCTGGTAAAACGCCTGGCGAGTGATGTTCAGTGGACAACCGATCTGGGCAACGCCTTTCTGGCGCAACAATCGGACGTGATGGATGCCGTCCAGCGCATGAGGAAAAAGGCGCAAGATGCCGGCAACTTAAAATCCACGGAACAGCAGAAAGTTGAAACCAAAGTCGTCGAATCGAAACAGGTCATCGTGGTTCAGCAAGCCAATCCGGAAGTCGTTTACGTCCCAACGTATAACCCTACCGTCGTGTACGGCCCGCCAGTTTATCCCTATCCTCCGATTGCTTATCCGCCTGTGGGGTATTACGCGGCCGGTGTGGCGATTTCCTTCGGTGTTGGTCTCGCGATGGGAGCCGCATGGGGCGGAGGCTGGGGATATGGCTGCGGTTGGGGCGGAAACAACGACATCACCATCAACAACAATAACAATTTCAATCGCAATTCCAACATAAACGGTGGCAACCGCAACAACATAAACGGCGGCAACCGCCCGTCCACTCAACCGTCTCGCGGCGGCGCTGGCGGCGGCAATTGGCAACACAATCCACAACATCGCGGCGGTACTCCTTACGGCAATAAAGCCACTGCCCAGAGATATGGCGGCACAACGCGCGGCGCGTCGGCCGCTGACCGTCAGGCCGGGGCGCGTCAAAACGCTTCTCAACGAGGGAACGGGCCTCAAGCAAGTACCCGCGACGCCTCGGCGCGCGGGCAACAGCCTCGTGCTAACGACCGCGGTGCATCCTCGGGAAATCGCGCATCCTCGGGCGGCGGTGGAGACCGCGTCGGCAATCGAAGCGTATCCCCCAGTTCAAACTCGCGGTCAGGTGGCAGCGCATTCGGTGGCAGCAGCGGCGGTGCCGCTCGTGCCAGCAGCTCCCGCGGCAGCTCCAGTATGGGCTCTCGCGGAGGCGGCGGACGTCGGAGGTAATTGAACCATGAGAGAAAAACAGATGCGCTCACGATTCACTACAAAACTCCCGGGAATAAACCTGACGTTCTTGCTTTCCTCGGTGCTGGTGCTGGCTCTGCTCCTCTCGTCAGCCTTGGCTTCCGCGCAAGAGAGCAGTGCACTACAGCAAATGACCTTCCCGTCCGCGGGAGAAGCGGCGGCCGCTCTCATTCAGGCCTCCGAGACTTTCGACACAACGGCTTTGATGAGGATTCTCGGTCCGCACGGCGAAGACTTGGTTTCTTCAGAGGATCCCGCACGCGACAAGAGTATTGCGGCTGATTTTGCCGCAAAGGCCCGCGAGCACACTGCGATCACCGTCGACCCGAAGAATCCCGATCGTGCGACCTTGTTGGTAGGCAACGACAATTTTCCACTGGCAATCCCCATCGTGCGCAAAAACGGCTCGTGGTTTTTCGACACCATCGCCGGCAAGCAAGAGATTCTCTACCGCCGCGTCGGTAGGAATGAACTCGATGCCATTCAGATCTGTCGCGGATTCGTGGACTCGCAAGAGGAATACGCGATGACCAAACATGATGGTGCCGAAGTGAACCAGTACGCGCAACGTGTCATCAGCTCACCAGGAAAGCAGGACGGATTGGTTTGGCGAAACGCCGACGGCACCCTCGATGGACCCATCGCCGAAAGAATCGCGGATGTTCTGCAGGAAGGCTACGACGACAAAGCCAAGCCTTATCACGGATACTTTTTCAAAATCCTGAAAGGCCAGGGGCCCGCCGCGCCTCTCGGCCAGATGAACTTTGTCGTGGAAGGCGCAATGATTGGGGGTTTCGCGCTTGCCGCTGCCCCCGCCGAGTATCGCGTCACCGGCGTAAAAACGTTCATCGTTGGTTACGACGGTGTCGTCTACCAGAAAGACTTGGGCCCGGAGACCCTCAAGACCTTCAAAGACATGGAGCTGTATAACCCGGATAAATCGTGGACTCCCACGGAAGACAGTTGGCCGCCGGATGCGTTAGAGACATCAGTTTCGGCGCAAAACTGATGTGTCAAAAAGATAGTTGCACCAGCACCGTGGCAGGTCGGAGGCGATTCGAATGACCATAGAATTTCTTTCCCGAGTGCCTGCGCAACTGAATCTTCCAGATACCTCCACCGAGTCACACGGAGTCTCATACCGTCGAACGATCCGCCGTCTCTCATTCCCCGTCGGACAACTCTTCTGTGCATCGATGCTCGTGTTTATCGAGCTTGCCGGATGTTCCTCCAAAGAAGAAAAACTCGCTCCCCCTCCGCCTACCGTGACCGTGACCGCAGTCGTCAAAAGGCAGGTTCCTATCCACCAGGAATGGGTGGGAAGCATGCTGGGCAACGTGGACGCGGAGATTCGCCCTAAAGTCGAAGGATTCTTGCTCTCTCGCCTCTACACGGAAGGTTCCTTCGTTAACAAGGGGCAGCCCTTGTTTCAGCTCGATAAGCGTCAAGCGCAAGCGGCGGTAGAACAGGGCGCCGGAAATCTCGAGCGCGCACGCGCGTCATTAGCGCAGGCTCAGATCGACGTCCGCCGCTACACGCCATTGGTAGCTCAGAGAGCGGTGAGCCAGGCAGAACTCGACAAGGCGCAGAGTGCAGAGCGAGCCGCTGCCGCTACGGTGGACGCCGACCAAGCCGTCCTCGATAACGCCAAACTGAATCTCGCTTGGACCACCGTGATTTCTCCCATCTCCGGGATCGCCGGGGTTGCCAAGGTGGCAATCGGGGACTTGATGACCCCAAGCACGGTCATGACCACGATCTCGAATGTCGATCCTATTTACGTCGACGTCAACATTGCCGAGCAGGACTACATGCGATTTCAACGCGAAAAATCGGATCGCACTGGCAAACAGAATCTCGAATTGCTCCTCGGAGACGGCACTCTTTATCCGCGTCGTGGCCGCGTCCTTTTCGTGAACCGTGAAGTGGATTCACGAACCGGTACCATCCAGGTCCGTGGTCAATTCTCAAATCCAGGAAACGTCCTTCGTCCGGGACAGTATGCGCGTGTCCGTGCCGTTACTGAATTGCTTAAAGACGCTCTCCTGATTCCTCAGCAGGCGGTTTCCGAATTGCAGGGTATCTATCAAGTCGGAGTTGTCGGCTCCGACGATAAAGTCACCATTCAAACAGTCAAACTCGGTCCTCTCTTCGGTGACATGTGGGTGGTCGAGTCCGGCCTTCAACCTGGCGACAAAGTAATCGTCGACGGCTTGCAACGGGTGCGCACCGGCGTCACCGTCGCAGCTAAACCTTACAACGATACTCAGGCCAACTCCGTTGTCGGTGGGAACTAGCCGTGTCTAAATTCTTCATTAATCGCCCAAACGTCGCCATCGTGATCGCCATCCTCACCGTCATTAGCGGACTGGTGGCCATGGCCAAACTGCCGGTTGCTCAATTGCCGGATATCGTCCCTCCCCAAATCAACGTATCGGCCACTTACACCGGCGCTGACGCCCTCACGATTGAACAATCGGTTGCCACGCCTCTTGAACAACAGATGAACGGCGTGGACAACATGCTCTACATGATGTCCACCAACGCCAACGATGGAACCATGACTCTCAAGGTCACCTACGACGTCGGCACCAATGTCGACATCGATCAGGTCAACACGCAGAATCGCGTCTCGCAAGCCAGCCCGAATCTTCCCACTTCCGTCAATCAGTACGGCGTAACGGTAAAAAAATTGATGGGACTTCCGCTCTTGGTCCTTTCTCTCTACTCGCCCAAGGGGACTTACGGCGGTCAATTCCTCGGCAACTACGCCACTATCAATGTTAACGACGCACTCCTACGCGTTCCCGGAGTTGGTCAGGTCACTAACTTCGGTGCCGCCGATTATGCGATGCGCGTTTGGGTAAAGCCGGATCAGCTAACCAAGCTCGGCATGACCGTCTCCGATTTGACTACTGCTGTCCAGCAACAGAGCGCGGTTAACCCTGCGGGCCAGATCGGTGCGGAGCCTGCCCCAAAGGGCCAGCAATTCACCTACGCCGTCCGTGCTCCCGGACGACTCATCAACGCCGAAGAATTCGGCAACATCATCGTCCGCCAGAACTCTGACGGTTCTACCGTAAGACTCAAGGATGTCTCCCGCATCGAGCTCGGTTCGCTCGTCTATCAGCAGATTGGCCGGTTCAACGCTAAGCCCGCGGTGATCATCTGCGTATACCAGGCTCCCGGCTCCAACGCCTTAGCCGTCGCAAAACAGGTCAAAGCGCAAATGGAGGATTTGAAATCGCGATTCCCCGATGGGCTCGAATATACCGTGGCGATGGACACCACGTTGCCCATCACGGAAGGCATGAAAGAGATCGTTACCACGCTCCTGGAGGCCATCGTTCTCGTCATCATCGTAGTATTTCTCTTTCTCCAGAACTGGCGCGCTACTCTCATCCCTCTCCTCGCTGTGCCCGTTTCTCTCATCGGTACTTTCGCCGTCTTCCCGATGCTCGGCTTTTCCATCAATACGCTCTCTCTGTTTGGCCTCATCCTCGCCATCGGGCTGGTGGTGGACGATGCCATCGTTGTTGTAGAAGCCGTTGAACATCACATCGAGCATGGCTTGTCGCCTAAGGACGCCACCTTTAAAGCTATGGAAGAAGTCACCGCACCGGTAATTGGTATCGCGTTGATTCTTTCTTCGGTCTTTGTGCCGATGGCAGCTATGGGTGGTATCAAGGGCCTGCTGAATCAACAGTTCGCCATAACCATCGCGATCTCTGTATTAATCTCTGCGTTCAACGCCCTAACACTCTCCCCGGCGCTCTCCGCCCTTTTGTTGCGCCCTCGTAAGAAAAGCAGGGGCCCCCTCGGAAAGTTCTTCGACTGGTTCAACGTGTGGTTCGGAAAAATGACCGGGGGTTACGTTAGCCTTAGCGGTGTTCTCATTCGGCGCTGGGGCGTCTCTCTGTTGCTGCTGTTGGGAATTTCTGTCGTGTCCGTCCTCATGGGCAGACAACTCCCCGCCAGTTTTATCCCGGAAGAAGATCAGGGCTATGCCTTCCTTCAGATTCAATTGCCGGATGCTGCCTCACTGCAACGCACGGACGCAGTCATGCGCAAGATTGATGACATGCTGACGCATACTCACGGTGTTCAGAGCTACAGCGGGATTTCTGGCTTTAGCCTGCTGTCCAATACCTCAGCATCCTACACCGGCTTTTATTTTCTCCAGTTGGAGCCTTGGCATGACCGGCTCACCGAAGAACTTTCCGCGCAGGGCCTAATGCGCACCCTCAACAAAAGAATGGCCAGCGAAATCCCGGAAGCCATCGGTTTCGCCTTTGGCCCGCCTGCTATTCCTGGCCTCGGCACCGCCGGCGGATTCACCTTTATGCTCCAGGATCGCAGTGGCGGCACGGTCACGCAGCTCGCGGAAATGCTCGATAAACTCGCGCTGGTCGCTCGAAAGAGGCCAGAGATTGCCTCCATCGTAAGCACCTTCCGGCCGTCCGTGCCTCAACTCTATGTGGAAGTGGATCAGGATCGCGTTCTAAAGCAGGGTCTACAATTCACCGAAGTTTATCAAACTCTTCAAGCTTTCCTCGGCGGCGCCTACGTCAATCAGTTCAATCGATTCGGCCGCCAATGGAAGGTGTACCTCCAGGCAGAACCCGAGTATCGCACCAGCGCAGATAAAATAAATAACTTCTACGTTCGAAACTCCAAGGGCGATATGACCCCCTTGGCTTCTCTGGTCACCATTAAGCGAGTTTCCGGTCCGGAATACACCAACCGCTTCAACCTCTACCGAAGCATCCAGATTAATGGTTCCCCCGCTCGCGGCTTCAGTTCCGGGCAGGCCATGGCTGCCATGGAGCAGGTCTCTAAGGAGGTCCTACCTGCCGGTTTCGGTTACGCCTGGAGCGACATGTCCTATCAGGAGAAAAAGGCCGAAGGTGGGCAAGCCATGGTTTTCACCATGTCCTTTCTCTTCGTGTTTTTAATTCTGGTGGCACTCTACGAGAGTTGGTCACTGCCGTTCAGTGTCCTGCTGTCCGTTCCGGTAGCGGTTCTCGGTGCCTACGGCGGACTGCTCTTGCGAAAATTCGACAACAACGTTTTCGCTCAGATTGGTCTCATCATGTTGATCGGCTTGACCGCCAAGAACGCCATTTTGATCGTCGAGTTCGCCGTATTGGAACACTCCAAAGGAAAACAGATTGTGGAAGCGGCTCTCGAAGGCGCTCGCCTGCGCTTACGCCCGATTTTGATGACTTCCTTCGCCTTCATTTTGGGATGCGTGCCGCTCTGGACCGCCAAGGGCGCCGGCGCCATCGGCCGAAGAGTCTTGGGCAGTTCCGTGATCACCGGAATGTCGGCCGCCACAATCTTAGGGATCTTCCTGGTGCCTGTTTTGTTCGTGGTCGTCGAACGCATCGCCAAGAAGAAGCCTAACGTGGAGGTAGCCCATCCGGCCGTCCTCGAGGGAGGTCACGACTGATGAGGAAGCTCATCACCATCGCGCTCCTTCTGTTCCTCACGATTGGCATGGCTGGCTGCTCTCTCGGTCCAAAATACAATAAGCCGACATTCCAACCTCCGCCCACCTTTTATACCGAGACTCAACCATCGACGACCTCCGCCGCCGATCTCGCATGGTGGGAATTATTCAAGGACCCCGTTTTGCAAGGCCTGCTTCACGAAGCCTTTACCAATAACTACGATTTGCGGCTGGCCGTGTCGCGTGTCGAGCAGGAGCGCGCGCTCCTTGGTGTCACACGTTCGCAGTACTACCCGCAGGTCGGCTACGACGCCAGTATCGGCGGGCAGCAGTCTCCGTACATTGCGAACCACACCTATTACTCGTACAACCTCACTACTTTCTGGGAGATCGACCTCTTTGGACGCATCCGCAAGCTCAATGAAGCGCAGCGCGCTGTGTACTTCTCAACCGAGGAAGCGCGGCGAGATGTTCGCCTCTTGCTCGTGTCCGAGGTAGCCCAGAGCTATTTCCAGTTGCGAGCTCTGGACGAGCAACTGGCCATTGCCCGGGCCACCACCAAAAGTTTCCAAGACACCCTCGATATCTTTCAGAACAAGTTTCTAGGTGGCGCCTCTTCCGGGCTTGAAGTCGCACGCGCCCAAGCGGCACTCTCCAACGTCGCCGCCACCATACCCGATTTCCAGCAACAGATCGTGGCCCAGGAAAACGCCATCGACTTGCTCCTCGGCCGGAATCCTGGACCCATTGCCAGGGGCGCCTCTCTCGCGGAGCAATTTGACCCTCCAGAAGTTCCCGCGGGACTCCCCGCAGCATTGCTGGAGCGCCGTCCAGATCTGCGCGAAGCGGAACAGAATCTCATTTCCGCCAATGCCAACGTGGGCGTCGCTAAAGCCAACTTTTTTCCAACAATCTCCCTCAGTGGTCTGCTCGGCGGCGTAAGCCCGCAACTCTCCGAACTCACCGCAGCCGGCAAAGCCTGGACACTTGCGGGAGGCCTCGCCGGCCCCATCTTTACCGCAGGCCGATTGAAGAACGAGTATCGTGCGTCTCTCGCTGTGCGCGAACAGGCGAAAATCTCCTTCGAAAAACTTGTGACCCAGGCATTCGGTGAAGTTTCCACCTCGCTTGCGGCCCATCAGCTGTTAGCCCAGGCCTACCAGGAGCAATTGAAGTCCGTTGACGCCTATCGCGAATCGGTCCGCCTGGCCACCATTCGTTACGATAGCGGGCTTTCCAATTATCTTGAAATCATCGACGCGCAGCTTGCGATGTATCCCGCGGAAAGTGCCAGCGTCAATTACGATCTCGGCCGCAAAGTGGCCTTGGTCAGCCTCTACCGTGCGCTCGGCGGCGGCTGGAGTCTGACTGAATCGCAGTGGATGAGCACCGGTGGGCCTTCTGCAGTCACACCGCCTACCTCACCATGAACGGTTGTGAGGGAGGATAGTTCCAATGGCTAAAAAAGATTCCTCAGATGCTAAGAAGTCTCTGAAAAGGAAGAAATACAACAAGGAGCTGCGCCGTCTTCAGGCCGAACTCTGCAAATTACAGGACTGGGTCAAGTACAAAGGTCTCCGAATCATGGTCGTCTTCGAGGGCCGTGATGCCGCCGGCAAAGGCGGCACGATCCGTGCCATCACCGAACGGGTCAGTCCTCGCGTCTTCCGCCTCATCGCACTTCCTGCTCCGTCCGACCGCGAGAAATCCCAAATGTACATGCAGCGTTACATGCCGCATTTTCCGGCTGGAGGTGAAATTGTCATCTTCGACCGCAGTTGGTACAACCGCGCCGGCGTGGAGCGCGTCATGGGCTTTTGCACTGAGGAGCAATATCGCCAGTTCCTCAAACTCTGCCCCACTGTGGAGAAATATATTACCGACGCCGGCATCATCCTCATCAAGTATTGGCTGGAAGTCGGTCAGAAGGAACAGCAACGCCGCTTCGAAGCGCGCCTCAAGGATCCTCTCCGCCAGTGGAAGCTCAGTCCTATGGATGTGGAATCCTTTCAGCGCTGGTATGACTACTCCCGCGCGCGAGACACCATGCTTGCCGCCACCGACTCCAAACATGCCCCGTGGCATCTGGTCCGCTCCGACGACAAGCGTAAGGCCCGCTTGAATTGTATTTCTCATTTGCTCGGATTGATTCCGTACAAGAAAGTCCCGAGCGAAAAAGTGAAACTCCCAAAACGCTCGGAAAAGCACAGCTATAACGATCAAGCATCGATCAAGGGCCGTAGGTTTGTTCCTGACAAATACTGAAACTCATCCGCAAAACGAAAGACGCCTTCAAAATCTAACCACTCTCTCCGAAAGGCCATGACATAGGGATTTCCCTAGTTGCTGAAACGCTCGTCTAGCTCTAATACGTAAATGCAACGCGCTCAGGAAAGAGGTGTGCGCACAAGCCTCACGAAGGCTCGATCGCCTCCTCAACGGGTTTAACCACTGCTTGCGTTGTCCCCAATAAAAGGAGTTGGTCATGAAGAGCTCGGAGCAGAAATCCGCAGCAGCGCCGCCCGCCGAATGCACAGAGCAGAAACGCCTAAATGACGCACGCGATAAGGCAATTCCGTGGAAGAAATGGGGGCCTTACCTCAGTGAACGCCAATGGGGCACCGTCCGAGAGGACTATAGCCACGATGGGAACGCTTGGGATTACTTCAGCCATGATCAGGCGCGCGCTCGCGCGTATCGTTGGGGAGAAGATGGAATCGCAGGCATCTCCGACGACAAACAACAATTGTGCTTTGCTCTCGCCTTGTGGAACGGGCGCGATCCCATTCTCAAGGAGCGCCTGTTTGGACTGACGAACAGTGAAGGGAATCACGGGGAAGACGTAAAGGAATGCTACTTCTACGTGGACAGCACTCCCACGCACTCCTACATGAAATATCTCTACAAGTATCCGCAAAGAGAATTCCCCTATAAAGATCTTATCGAGACCAATCAACATCGCTCCCGTGAAGAGTTCGAATACGAACTGCTGGATACCGGAGTATTCGATGACGATCGCTATTTCGATATTTTCGTCGAGTATGCCAAAAACGACCCGGAAGACTTGCTCATCCGCATTACCGTGCACGATCGTGGGCCGGAACCGGCCGTTCTGCATCTGCTACCGACTCTCTGGTTTCGCAATGTCTGGTCCTGGGGTGAGAATCATCCCAAGCCTTTTCTTCAGCAAACCGCCTACGATGCGGTCCAGGCCTCGCACCCACAACTTGGCGTTCGTACCCTTTATGTCGAGGGCTCACCGGATCTGCTTTTCACCGAGAACGAAAGCAATTTCGAGCGTCTGTGGGGCCAGCCCAATTCCTCTCCCCATGTGAAGGACGCCTTTCATCAGTACGTCGTGAATGGCAAAAAAGAAGCCGTCAATCCGGACCGCACCGGTACAAAAATGGCGGCCCACTATATTCTCGAGGTGCCCGCCGCTGCTTCCCATGTGCTCCGTCTCCGGTTCAATGCCCGGACTCTTGACCGTCCGTTCGACAAGTTCGATCAGATCTTCTCCGCTCGTTTGGCCGACGCCAACGAATTCTACGATAGGATCGCTCCGCTCTCTCTCTCCGAAGACCAACGCCGCGTACATCGCCAGGCGCTCGCTGGCATGCTCTGGACCAAGCAGTATTACTACTTCGATTTGGATAAATGGCTCAATGAACACAACGCTCACCCGCTCACGCAATCGGCCCGGCCTAACGTCCGAAATGCCGAATGGTTCCACATGCTCAACAGCGACATCATTTCCATGCCTGACAAATGGGAATACCCCTGGTATGCGGCTTGGGACCTCGCCTTTCATACCCTCGCGCTTTCGTTGGTGGATTTCGACTTCGCCAAAGATCAGCTC
>Ga0070765_100002036_pt1 | contig 12556 bp, 8 predicted proteins | sample HubBroMetageWFT5_FD_71516 | JGI IMG/M metagenome (GOLD analysis project Ga0070765, IMG submission 71516) | Warmed and freeze-thawed soil microbial communities from the Hubbard Brook experimental Forest, New Hampshire - Hubbard Brook CCASE Soil... | ecosystem: Environmental > Terrestrial > Soil... | reverse complement strand
AGCTGACGTCTTTGTAGGCGGGCGTGGCTGAGAGGCAGCAGCATGACAAGAAAATGAGACCCGGGCCAAGCTTCATACTTAGTGGTTGAAGAGGAATTCCTTGCTGGTTAGTAACGACCACAGCATGTCTTCCAAGGCTTGCTCGCGTTGGGCGCCGGGCGATTTGGATAAGGCGGCCAATAGAGCCGTCTTCTCCGATTCCGATGGATAGCGGCTGAAAGCGCTCAGGTACACGTGTTCCAGGATTCTGGAATTCGAGAGACCCAGCTTCAGGAACAGTTCCACATAACCATCGGGAGCGCTGAGTTTCTTGTTCAACGTGTCGCCGTTGATGACGTGCAAAGCTTGAGCGATCGTAGGATCGAAGGAGCGCTCCGCAATGTCGCACACCTGGCGGGCCGGGCGGCCGAAGACCGTCAGAAATTGCGACTTCACCTGCGTGTCGGGAAGCTGCAGCGCGCGCGTTCCGGCCGGGTAGCCGGCGTAGGGCGTCGGTACTCCAGTGACCTGCGAATAAGCGTCCAGAATTACTTCCGCGGGCAGCCGCTTAATGATGTACTTGGAGAAAAAGACGTTGTCGTTTTGATTGGTGGCGTTTGCTTCCGCGGATAGCTGATAGGCGCCCGAATTCATGATGGTGCGGATCAGATAGTTGACATCGTAGCGATGATCCACGAAGTCCTTCGCGAGGGCGGCGATCAGATCCTCGTTCGAAGCTGGATTGGTGGCGCGCGTATCGTCCACCGGAGTGATGATGCCGCGCCCCATGAAGTTGGCCCACACGCGGTTCACCAGCGAGCGCGCGAAGTAGGGATTCTTGTCGCTAATCAGCCCGTCGTCAAACGCGATGCGACGATCGATGGGGGAATCGAGTGGAATAGATTTACCATCGAGCGGCGTGGGGTCGAGCGGTTTCAAGAGCCGCGGATGCATGATGTCGCCCGAAGTCTTGGCAAACACCACATTGTCGCCGGCCTCCGATCCATTCTTGATCCCGACGCGCGTGAACAGATTCACCATCTGGTAATACTGCTTCTGCGTCCACTTTTCGAGCGGATGATTGTGGCAGCGCGCGCAGGTGATGCGCTGGCCGAGGAACGCTTCGGTGCTGGTTTCCGCGAGATCGATGGGGTCTTTGTGAAGAACGAAGTAATTCAAGGCCCCGTTCTCGCGGCTGCTGCCGGAGCTGGTGAAAATTTCTTTCGCGAACTGATCCCAAGGTTTGTCCTGCTTGACGCTCTCGCGGATCCAATCGTAGAACGTCCACATCGCGGTGGAATTGAGGCGCTTGGTCGATACCAGCAACAGGTCGGACCATTTGTAGGCCCAATAGTCGACGAATTCATCGCGCGTCATGAGTTTGTCGATGAGCGCGGCGCGCTTGGCAGGCGACTTATCGGCGAGAAAATTCTCCACCTCTTCGGCGCTCGGCAGGATTCCGGCGGCGTCAAGATATGCCCGGCGGATGAACGCGGAATCGTCGCATTCGAGGGAGGGTGCGATGTTGAGTTTCTTCAACTTTTCCAGAACCAGATCGTCGATGTAGTTGTGCCGCGGGAATTTGGTGAAGGCGTCCGACGCTAGCTGATTTGGAAACGGAACGGTGAGGCGTGAATACAATACGCGGCTGGAATACCAGAGCGTGACGGCTGCTTCGCCTGGGCCATTCATCTTCACGCGGCCGTTGTCGTCCACGCTGGCGACGCCTTCGTTATTCGACGAATATTTCACCCAGTGGGTGACGTCTTCGGTGTGCCCGTCAGAATATTTCGCCCGGACTACTAGCTGCTGGTCCGCGCCGGTGGTTAATGTAGCGGCCGCTGGAAAAACTTCAAGACCAGTGATGTCGGGGTCCTTCGGGTTGGGCGGCGGCGCGCCTTCGGCGATCCATTCGGACAAGATGCGGTATTCGATGGAATCTGTTGTGAAGCGCTTGCCTCCGCCGTGCGGAATTGCGAACGTCGGCTTCAACAGCATTAAGCTGGCGGCAGGATCGGCTAGCGAGACGCGCCGGCCGACGGATTGGCGCGTCAGCGTGTCGTAATCGACGTCGGGGTCGTAGCCGCGCAGGGTGAGTTTGAATCCGTTCTTGCCGGCGAGCGCGCCGTGGCATGCGCCCTGGTTGCAGCCGACTTTGGTCAGCACCGGGATTACGTTGTTCTTGAAACTCCAGGTGAAGGACGATTTCGCGTTGGTGACGTGGACGCGCGCAGTGGCCTTGTTGTCAGCGCTGATTGTCGCGTCGCCGTCCGCGATCGGTTTGACGAGGCCGTTGGAGTCGACTGTCGCGACTTGCGGATTTGAGCTGGACCATTTTACTTTCGCGGTCCAGTCTTCCTGGTGATTGTTGACCGTGGCTTCCGCGATTAGCTGCTGGCGCGATTCCGGAGTGGACAGCGAGACCGATGGCGGAAGAACGGTCACCGTCTGGGCAATTGCGGCGCAAGCCAACAAACCCGCGCCAAATAGCCTCATCATGCGAGCAGCTCCGAGATCGGTTCTACTCCGCGATCTACCAGCGGGATTGGGCGGCCGCCCGCGCCGGGAAGTTCGGTTGCGAGATCGATCCCGAGGCCGCTGAACACTGTCGCAGCTACTTGTCCCGGCGTGGTTGGGCGATCGCGTGGTGCGCCCCCGATTTCGTCTGACGCGCCGATCACCTGGCCGCCTTTGATTCCGCCTCCCGCCATGAGGATGGTCCAGCATTGCGGCCAATGATCGCGTCCGCCGGCTGGGTTCACTTTCGGCGTGCGTCCGAATTCGCCGGTGGCGACGACCATGGTTTTGTCGAGCAGGCCGCGCTCGCTCAATTCCGAGAGCAGCGAGCTGTAGGCCATGTCGAACATGGGGCCCACCAAATCGCGATAGCAACTGATGGGGCTGAACGGCTTCGAGCCGTGAATGTCCCAGGTGATTTCGTCGAATACCGTTTCGAACATGTTGATGGTGACGAAGCGAACTCCGGCTTCGATCAGGCGGCGCGCCAGCAGGCAGCTTTGCCCGAAACGGTTCACGCCGTATTTGTCGCGGACTTCCTGAGGCTCTTTGTGCAGCTCAAACGCTTCGCGCGCTTTTTGCGACGACATCAAGGTGTAGGCCTGATGGAACGTAGAGTCCAGCAATCGCGCGTCCTGCGAGGTTTCGAACATGCTGACCGATTTGTCGATCATCTCGCGCCAGTCGCGCCGGCGATCCACGCGGAGAGCGGTCAGGTAATCCGGCGGCAGCATATCGGGAACTTTGAAGTTGGGGTCGGCCGGATCGGCGTTCAGGACGAATGGATCGAAACCCTTTCCCAGGAATCCAGCGTTCTGGCCGTGCGGCATGTTGCCGCCGGTATTTCCGATGGGGCGGGGCATCAGCACATACGGCGGGACGTCGCCGTTCGGTCCTTTGAGCTTGCCCATCACTGAACCGTAGTTTGGATATTCGATTCCGCCCTGGAACAGGCGACCGGTCTGCATCATCTGGTGGCCGGTGTCGTGGACGGCCGCGGCAGTGTGGTAGCAGCTTCGGATGAGCGCGTACTTGTCGGCGTGCTTCGCCATGCGCGGGAAATTTTCCGAAATCTGGATGCCCGACACGTTGGTGTTGATGGCTTTGTATGGGCCGCGAATTTCGATAGGGGCGTTCGGCTTGGGATCCCAGGTGTCGAGTTGCGATGGGCCGCCAACCAGCATCAGGTGAATGCAGTTGACGTCCTTCTTGTCGCTTGCGACAGCGCCTTGCGCTTGGAGTCCGAAAACCTGCGGAAGCCCCAGCCCAAGAAAGCTCAGGCATCCGGCGTGCAGGAAGTCCCGCCTGCGCAAACCATCGCAGAATTCGACGGGGCGATCTGCGTCTAAACGGAACATGACAAGCTCCTCCCCAATTGGAAGTGGTCGCTTTAAATTCTATCAGTTACTGGCTGCCGGTGGCTGGTTGCCGACGCCCGCCGCTGTTAACGTTTGAGCGCGGCGTCTTCGATGGGGTTGGGGTAGGCGTCGTCATCGGGTTCGGCGCCGTGCATGCATTTGAAGTCTTTTTCTATGAGGATGGAGAGCGTGGTTCCGCTGGGCTGCTGTTGCTCCCCGGAGATGCCTACCTGGTCGGTTGTGACCCAATCTTTTGTCGCCGCGCAGGAGACTTGAACCCGCAATTCACCGTTCTGGTAGACAGCCCGGGGAGTAGTAATTTTTGAGCTGGTTTCGAGGATGTAGCAGAGGTTCGAACCGGGTGCGAACTGGACGGTCTCTTCCACGTAGCCGGTCTTGCTGAATTGGGCGACTTCGGCCTGATTGAGCCGGAGCCGCACCGAGTTTCCATGCATGCGAAGTTTCATCGGATTCTCGAAGCTCCACTATAAATATTAAACCGATGGTCGCGAACGAAGCCAAGCAGGGTCATGTTGAAGCGCTGGGCGGTTTCGACGGCCAGGCTGGAGGGTGCGCCGACCGCGGCCAGAATAGGGATGCCGGCCATGAGCGCCTTCTGCACCAATTCGAAGCTGGTGCGCCCGCTCACCAACAGCAGCTTGTCCGATAGCGGCGTGCGATTGGCGAGCATTTCGGCGCCGATGAGTTTGTCCACCGCGTTGTGACGGCCGACATCTTCACGCAGTAGCGACAGGTTGCCCTGGGAATCGAACAAGGCTGCGGCGTGCAGCCCGCCGGTGCGTTCGAAGACAGCTTGTTCGCGGCGGAGCGTTTCGGGCAGGCCGTGGATTACCGTGGATTCGAACACCGGACTATTTTTAGGCAGCACCGGGCAGCCCTGGGTGTGGAGCGCTTCGATGGACGCTTTCCCGCAGACTCCGCAGCTCGATGTGGTGTAGAAATGGCGCTGGAGCCGTTCGAAATCCACCTCGACATCGGGATTCAGATCGACGGTTACGGAGTTACCCGCCTGGCGTGGATTTGAGCGGGTTTCCGAGCGCCGAATGCGCAGGATTTGATGGGAGCCTTCGAGAATGCCTTCGGTGAAGAGAAAGCCGGCCGCCAGTTCGAAATCGTAGCCCGGGGTTCGCATGGTGAGCGAAATGGCTTTATCGCCGATGCGGATTTCGAGCGGTTCCTCGATGGCGAGCAGGTCCTGAAAACCGCTGGACGATTCGCCTTCGAACTTGCGGACGGGGACGGTGAGGATGCTGCGGTCCACGGTTCTAGGTTACTCGGTTGTTCGGTTATTCGGTTGTTCGGTTGCTCGGTTATTTGGTTCGGTGGGTCGTGGATCGCAGCTACGTGGAGCTGGTTGGGACAAACGCGCGGGCGATAGAACCGAAGAACTGAATAACCGATGAACCGAGGAACTTCCGAATCTCGCTAAACGAGATTCGGAATCTTGATGATTTTCTTCTGGATCGCGTATTGAACCAGTTGCGCTTTATTGTGGATGTCCAGCTTCCGCATCAGGTTGAACTTATGCGCTTCCACGGTTTTGACGCTCAGGTTCAGGTCGCAGGCGATTTCTTTTACCGAGTTGCCCTCGGCTAGCATCTTGAGGACCTCGCGTTCACGGGTTGTGAGTGTGGCGAAGCGCGGAAGGCGGTTGGCCGATTTGATTCGGGAGCGGAAATCGTCCACCAGTTGCGATAGCATGCGGGGACTTAGGTAGCTTCCTCCACGGCATATGTCGCGCACCGCGGCGACTAACTGGGCCGAGGGGCTGTCCTTGAGGACATAGCCGCTGGCTCCGACTTCCATTCCTTCCACCAAGTAATCTTCGTCGTCGTACATGGTGAGGAAGAGCACTTTGGTTTCGGGACGGTTTTTCTTGATTTGACGGGTGGCTTCGAAGCTGCTGAGGCCCGGCATACCGATGTCCATGAGAACTACATCCGGACGCACTTCGGCGGCTTTTTCCACAGCGTCGCCGCCATTGGACGCTTCTCCCACTACTTCCATGTCTTGTTCCGCGGATATTAGCGTTCTGATCCCCTGGCGAAAGAGTGTATGGTCGTCCGCCAGCATGATTCGAGTCTTTGCCATAACGTTTGCCCGATTCTCGTTTCGAATTCCCTTTCCTAAGCTTCAGCTTCCCGCCTTACGGTCGAGAAGGCGCCGCGGCCTTCGAGGTTTCTCGTCCTCCGGACGGCCTTCCCGATCGGCATAGCGGCGATCGGTTCGTTCAAATTAAATGCCGGCGGCTCCTTGGCGACCGGGAGGGTGATCGAAATCTTAGTTCCCCGGCCTCTTCGTTTTCCATCTGCTCCCTTCCCAGTTCTGGTCCCATTTGCCGACCCGTTCCTGGGATAGCTATGAAGCTCAAAACTACCGCCCAGCAGGGCAACGCGCTCTCTCATGCCGGAAAGTCCGAACGAATCCTTCCTGGCTAGCGCTTCTTCCACATTAAATCCGACTCCGTTGTCCTCAACGGCCAGTCTCACCCCTCCATCGGCGGAACTCACAGAAATGTTTACGCTATTGGCGCCGGAATGCTTGGCGATATTGTTACAGCATTCCTGAACCAGCCTATAAACAATGATTTCCGTATGTTGTGGCAGCCGGCGCAGCCGGCCGAGCAGCAGACGGACACGGCTGGGATGCAGCCGCCGAAAGCGATTCACCAATTGCCGCAGGGCTGCCCCCAAGCCAAGCTGTTCGAGGACTGCCGGGCTCAAGGCGGCAATCAGACGCCGCATTTCGAGAATGGTCCGCTCGGTAAGATCGCGAGCTTCCCGTAATTTCCCGATCCACTCGATATATTCCACCGGCAAAGCCTGCTCCAGAAGCTCAATTTGCAATCGGATACACAGCAAGGATTGCCCCGCTTCGTCGTGTAACTCGCGGCTGATGCGCCGGCGCTCGATCTCTTCCACATGGAGCATATGCTCCGCCAGTTGACGGATTTGTTCTTCGCTGGCGGCGAGATCTTCCATCAGGCGCGCTTTTTCGGCGGCCATCAAACAGCGCTCGGCGGCCGCGGCCAACAGTTCCTGCTCGCGCGGAAGCCACTCATACGGTTTTGAAAACGCGAACTGCATTACGCCGGCGGTGCGCCCCTTGGCAGCCAATGGAATGGACCAGCACATTTGGAATTTATCTTTCCAGGCAGGCTCCAGCAGGACATGACCGGTGCCGTTTCGAGGATCGATTTGACGCGATTTTGAAAGCATCCCGACCATCGCAGGACGGTTGCGGACCTCGAGCAGAGTGGGCCGTTCCACGCCCTCCGTCTCGGCCTTGGCGCGAAGGACCCACGAACTCCGCTGATCGTTCAAAAGGTAGAGATGGCCAGCATCGGCGTGGCAGACGTGCACCAGAGTTTCGAGGAACCGGCAGAGCAAGTCGTCCAGGTTGCGCGATTCCAGCTCCACCCGGAATAATTCATAAAATGCCTGCGTTTCCGCCTCGCGAACCTGATAGTACGCATTGTTCAGCGTCAGGATCACGCAGAAATGAAGCTGCTCGCGCACCCACTGGAAATTCGCGTATTCGTTGGGAAGCAGCTTACGAAGCATGGGCGTCAACAAGCGGTCATACTCCTGCAGCGCCTCCACAATACTGCTGGGCGGGAGATTCAGCTTGGCCAGCCTGCGGCCGTTGTATTCCACCTGCTCGATGAACTTGAGCGGAGCCTGTCCGCTGGCCAAAATTCTTGCCGCCGCGCCAGGAGTAAGCGAAGCGAGCGCGGTCCTGATTTTGGTTTCGAACTGTTTGGGCTCAAGCTGCCGCTGTTTGAGTTTGGCCTGGAAGCGCCGGTCCAGAGTTTCGACATGAGGGAGCAGGAAAACGGCAAGGCGCTGCAAGTGGACGCGCAGCTGATCGCTGAGAACGTCCGCCGCGTCGGCGAGCTCGGGGGATATTTCCGTTAACTGCAACCTAGGTGCTATATCGGCAGCTAGGGGAAATGCTTTAGTGTGCCACGCGACACGCCGGACCCTTCCCCCAAGGGGGTAACAGCTTCTTCTTAAACCCGCCGATATTGATGTTAGGGATATGCCTGCGTCAATGAAGCGGCTGGCGGGAACTGTGGCGCTAGCGCTAGCTGTGGGCCAAATCGCGGCCTTGGCGGCGCCAGCAACCGATGCACTCCCGTTGCTCACTAAAGCATCTCAAATCCGCGCCCTGTCGCTCGCGGAGTCCCAGCGGAAATATCCTGTTTTGTTGCGCGGCACGGTAACGTTCTACGCGCCCGACTTTAACCTCAACTTCGTTCAGGATGGAACCGCGGGGATTTTCCTCAATATTCGCGGCCAGGCTCCCGACGCGCATGCCGGGGATGTAATCGAAGTCCGCGGAGTAACCGGTCCCGGAGAGTTTGCGCCCGTGGTTGACGATCCGCGGATACGGATCCTCGGCAAAGCATCACTGCCTGCCGCTCCAAGCCTCCCCGTGGAAGATTTGCTTACGGGAGAGAAGGACAGTCAATGGGTGTCGGTGAAGGGGATTGTACGTTCGGCGGAATGGCAAGACGTGACCTCCACCGACGGGCAGAAGCATTCGAAAGTTCTTCGCCTGGGAATGGCATCCGGCCGCGACCAGTTTCAGGTGTGGGTGGCGAACGCGCCGCCTGGTCCGAACCCGGCGGCGATTGTGGACGCGGCGATTTCAGTGTCGGGCGCCTGTACGGCCTTGGTTAATGAAAATCGGCAACTGGTTGGCATTCAATTCATGACGCCGGACATGGAACAGGTGCACATCGAACAACCCCCGCCCAAGGATCGCTATGCGCTCCCGGTTTCACCGACCAAGAGCTTAATGCAGTTCAGACCGGAGAGGTTATCGGGGCATAGGATTCATGTGCGGGGCGTAGTAACGCTCGCGAATCGCGGAAAGTATCTGTTCGTGCAGGACGAATCCGGTGGCCTGGTAGTCGACGTAAGCCAATCGACAGAGGCTGCGCCGGGTGACTGGGTGGATGTAATCGGATTTCCCGAGCTCGGATGGTACGCTCCGGTGCTCAAAGACGGGGAGTTTCGAAAAATCGGCAGCGGCAAGTTGCCGGCGCCGATCGATCTGACACGCGTCGCGAGCTTGAGTGGCGATCCGGACGCGGAACTGGTGACGATCCGGGGACAGTTGATTGACCGCTCGAGCCAGGCCGGCGCTGTCGTGCTGACCATGCAGAAGGGAAGTGCAACGTTCACGGGAAGGCTGCCGAAGGAGGCTTCCTCCGCCGTTGACTCCATCCCGATCGGCAGTTGGATTGAGACGACTGGCGTATGGTCGATTGAGACCGACGAATACCGGAAGCCAACGGCCTATCGGGTCCTGTTGCGCTCCTTTCAGGACGTGAAAGTACTCAGCCGGCCGTCCTGGTGGACTGGCGGGCGCATCGCTTGGCTCTTGACGATTCTAGCCGCGCTGATCGTGTTCAGCACGCTCTGGGTGGTCGCGCTGACGCAGCGGGTGAATGAGCAAACCGAAACGATTCGCGCGACATTGGAGTCGACCGCCGATGGGATCATGGTGGCGAATCCCTCCGGAAAGATCGTCACTTGCAATCGCAAATTTGTGGAGATGTGGCGTATCCCGGATTCGGTGATGAACTCACGGGTCAATCATGCCGCGCTCAATTTTGTTTTGCCCCAGTTGAAAGATCCCGATTCGTTTGCCGACGGGATTCGGCGCATCCAACTGGGCGAGCAGATGCCAGACGATGTCGTGGTGGAATTCAAGGACGGGCGGTTGTTCGAACAGCACTCGCAACGGCTGTATGTAAGGGGCCGGCATGTGGGAATCGTGCTGGGATACCGAGACATCACGGAGCGAAAACGGGCGGAGCGGGAACTGCACAAAGCGAAATGGGCGGCCGAGGATGCGAATCGGGCCAAGGGCGAGTTCCTGGCCAATATGAGTCATGAGATTCGTACGCCGATGAACGGCGTAATTGGGATGACGGAACTGGCGCTCGCGACGGCCGTGGATCCGGATCAGCGCGAATGCCTGGAAAGCGTGAAAATGTCCGGCCATGCACTGCTCACCTTGATCAACGACATCCTGGATTTTTCCAAGATCGAAGCTGGCAGGCTGGATCTGGATCCGATCCAATTCCGGGTTCGCGATGTATTGGCGGACGTGCTAAGAAACGTCGCAGTGGCCGCTCGAGAGAAGGGGCTGGCACTGAAGGGAGATGTAGCGGCCGAAGTGCCGGAGGTGCTGGTGGGAGATCCGGGCCGTTTGCGGCAAGTGCTCCTGAACCTTGCGGGAAACGCCATTAAATTCACGCAGCAAGGCGAAGTGGCGGTTCTCGTGGATCTGGTGATTCCCGCTGAGAGCAGCGTGCAGTTGCGCTTTTCTGTGCGGGACACGGGAATCGGCATTCCAGCGGACAAACTGGATCTGATCTTCGATATGTTCTCGCAAGCCGATGGGTCCACCACGCGGCGCTATGGAGGGACGGGGTTGGGGCTTGCAATCTCGCGCCGGCTAGTCGCGTTGATGAACGGGCGAATATGGGTGGAGAGCGAGCCAGGGCGGGGATCCACATTTCTTTTCACCGCGGACTTTCGGCGGGAAGCCGAACTTCCGGCCACACCCGCCAGGACCTTGCTGGAACCAGCCCGGTACGTTGCCTGTGCGCGTCCGGTGCGTCCGCTGAACATCCTGCTGGCGGAAGATAATGCCATCAATCAACTGCTGGCGAGGCGGATCTTAGAGAAACAGGGACATTCGGTGACGCAGGTCTCGAACGGCAAGGAGGCCGTTGAGGTGTTCGAGAAAACCGCATTCGACCTGGTCTTGATGGATGTGCAAATGCCGGAGATGAACGGGTATGAAGCGACCGCGGCTATTCGGGCGATGCAGAATGGCCGTTCGCGAACGCCCATCATCGCGCTAACCGCGCACGCCATGTCGGGCGATCGTGAACGTTGCCTGGCGGCCGGAATGGACGAATTCGTCTCCAAGCCGATCCGCGTGTTTGAACTCATGGAAGCGATTGCGGGCGTCTGCGCGGCGACGCCAACCGAGGCCTCAGCTACTTAGCCAGTGGGCGCCTCAGAAGCGCGCTCACTTCCTGTTGATTGTTCTCCACGGCTATATCGAGAGGGCTTTGGCCGCGAATGTTCTTCAGGGTTGGGTCCGCGCCACGGGCGAGGAGCAGTTCCACTACTTCAGTGCGGCCTAACGATGCCGCGTAGGACAGCGGCGTCGCACTGGACTCCTGATCGCGCGCGTTGATTTCAGCGCCGCGATCGAGCAGCAGCTTCACCACATCCGCGTTGCCGCCTAGCGCGGCATCATGCAGGGGCGTGGCGCCGGATTTATTGCGAACGTCGATCCGCGCGCCGTGAGCGAGCAGGAGCACGGCGACCTCTTTTTCGCCTTTGAGGCACGCGTCATCGAGCGGCGTAGAACCCTCTGGTCCAATTTGATTCGGTTTGGCGCCCGTATCGAGCAGGATGCCAACGATATCCGGTTGTCCGTGAAGAATGGCCTGGTGGAGCGCGGCTGGCGCCGAGAGATCTTCGCCGGGCCGTTTTGCGCCGGCCTGGAGCAATACCTCAACCACTTTCGTCTGCCGGTTGTGCAGAGCTTCTTCGAGCGGCGTTGAGCCGGCGGTGTCACGCGCGTGCAGGTCCGCGCCAGCTCGGAGCAAAGCTTTCACTACGTCCACCTGACCCTTCACCGCTGCCTCATGCAGCGGGTTCATGCCGGTTTCAGGATTCCTGACACTGACGTTTGCGCCGTGGTTGAGGAGAACCTCGGCCGCGCCCGCTTGCCCCTTCCAGGCCGCTTCATCGAGTGGGGTGGCGCCGCTTTCGTCGGTGGCATTCACTGGGGCGCCAGACGCGAGCAAGAGTTCCAGCATGGCGCGATTGCCTCGATTCGCGGCCAAGTGCAGGGGAGTTCCGCCGCCGCGATAGCGCGCCCGCACATCCGCTCCCTTGGCGATCAATATCTCCGCGATCTCGAGGTGATTGGTGATGATGGCGTAATGCAGTGGCGTGGAGCCGGCTTCGCTGTGGCGTGCGTTGACATCGGCGCCGGCATCGATCAGCAACGAGACGATCTCCTTTTCCCCAGCCCAGACGGCGTCGTGCAAAGCCGTCCCGCCTAGCGGATCCACGGCGTTCGGGGGCGCGCCGTTCCTCAGGAGAGCGCGGACGGTCTCGATGTCGCCGGCACGGACGGCTCGTTGGAGATCGTTCGTATCGGCGGCGATTAGCGCTAGAGCGGCCAAGACGGCGCATCGCGAAAGTCGTTGCACACTGCTCCTAGCGCTCCATGCCTAAGCCGCTGGGGGAACTGCCGGCTTGGAACGTACGGATTACCGCGTTGGTCACTGTCGAAATCTGCATAATCGAACCGGACGGCGTGCTGTTCACCACGAAAACATGGCGGCCGCTCGGCGTTACCGCCACGCTGCGCGGCTGGGAGCCGACCTGGATGGACGCGATACTGGCGAAGGAATTCGCGTCGTAAACTTCCACCGTTCCGTTTGGCCCAGGCGGCGAAGAGGAGATGTACGCGCGGGTCCCGGTGCGATTGAACGCCACCGACCAGGGCGAGATCACGGGCAGATGCGCCACTACCGTATTCGTCCGCACGTCCAATACGGTTACGTCGCCCAGGTTGTTACATATCCATAGCCTGCTTGCATCGGGCGTTAATACCATCCCGGTGGCGTAATA
>Ga0070765_100002035_pt1 | contig 12557 bp, 9 predicted proteins | sample HubBroMetageWFT5_FD_71516 | JGI IMG/M metagenome (GOLD analysis project Ga0070765, IMG submission 71516) | Warmed and freeze-thawed soil microbial communities from the Hubbard Brook experimental Forest, New Hampshire - Hubbard Brook CCASE Soil... | ecosystem: Environmental > Terrestrial > Soil... | reverse complement strand
TTCAATTACGACAATCTGACGGGACCGACAACAAATCCGGATCAAACGCTGCTCGATCCGAGCTTTGGCGTGCAGTACGTGGATCGGCAGCGGAACGGGGTCATCACTTACACGCGCACCACGTCACCGCATTTTCTCTGGTCGACATCCTTGAGTTTCACGCGGACGACGCCTTCGTTTGTCACCGCGAACCACACCGATCCGGCCCTCAAGTTCAACGATGGTCTGTATGAGGCGTACAACAGCGCGGCGGGCTCGGTGATGTCGGCGTTCGGGAATTTGTTCCAGTTACAATTGAATTTTGCCTGGACGACAGCGCGACACGCGGTGAAGTGGGGTATAGAAGCACGCCTCAATCGCGACACGACATACTTTGGCACCAGCCCGAACGGGGAATACGATTTTGGCGGCGGAACGGTTTATTCGCCTGTTTTCATCCCTTCTGCGAGTGGGCTGCACGACGTTCAGCCTGGCCAGCCTCTGCCGGACACTTTGAGCAGTCTGTTGCTAGGTTTTCCGTACGCATACACGGTCGCGGTGGCGCCTCCCTACGCATCGAATGGCGCGCACATTGGGCCCGCGGCGATCAACCGGAATGACGTGAACGCTTACATAGAGGACACGTGGAAAATCAATCCGGAATGGACGCTCGAATATGGACTGCGTTATGAGCTCTACACACCGATTTCGGAGCGGGCGAACCGCACGTCGAGCTTTCTGAATTCGTTCCCACCTGCGGGTGTTGGGCAGGAATACTTGATCAATCCGCAGCCTACGTATCAAACCGATCGGAACAGTTGGGGACCGCGTGTTCAGGTGGACTGGAACGCACCCCACGCGGTGCATGTGCATCTGGGCGGGGCGATCACAGTGATTCCGCCTAATATCTGGCAGGACAATCTTCTGACAGGGTCAACGCCTTACGTTGTTTATCCGCGGGTCAATGCAGCACAAAACGGGGAAATTTCCTACGGATTCCAAATCACACCGGACGAATTGCCACAGGTCTACAACACAGCGGGTGTGAACGTGCTGGCCAGTGGCAATCCGAAAAACGTCCCGGCAAACACGGTCATGGACGTAAATCGATACCAGCAGGATTTGGCGGCGCTGGAGCCAAGCCATCAGCTCTCGCTATTGAGTCTGGCCGGGATCGACCGGCGCTTCGGCAATGGCTACTTGCAGACTTGGACATTGGGGCTGGAACGGGTTTTCGGCGGCCTCACTGCCGATGTCGCGTATGTGGGAACATCGGCATTTCGCCTTCCGAGAATGTCATATCCAAACGCGTATCCCGGAGCGGACGCGGAATTTGCTCGGTTTACTAACTTCGACAGCAGCGGAGCGGTGACGGGAGGTTTCGGATTCGAGTCTGTGATAACAGCGACAGCGCACTCGTCGTACAACGCCTTGCAGACCTCATTGTCGGGAAATGTTGGGCACGGCGGACCGTCCTTGCAAGCCGGTTACACCTGGGGTAAATCGCTGGATGATGTCAGTGGCATTATTGGAGGAACAGGATCCACCGGCGCCGTAACGTTGTTTAGTCCGCAAAACCCGTTCGATACACGAGCGGAAAGAGGGCCGTCAAGCTTTGACGTGACGCACGCCTTCACATTGAGCGCGGCCCAGGATTTGCATTTTGAGCGTTTGGGACTTCAGTCGGATCGAATCCAGTTGTTGACGGAGGGCTGGGAATTGCTGAGCATCTCGACGATCACGAGTGGTTTGCCGTTTACGGTTTATTCGGGCATCCAGCAGACGGGCGCGGGAACGATTGGCGCGGACCGGCCAGACCAGGTTGGGGTACCGGACCTATCGAGCGACGGCAATTCAACCCGACCGCGCAATGATTATTTTGGGCGGGGCGCGAACAACGCAAGTTTCTTTTCCATTCCCATCGGTATCCCGGGCGGGACCGGACCCAACTCCGGGCGCTTTGGAACGCTCGGCCGTAATGCCTTTCGCGGCCCGGCATATTACGATTTCGATTTTGCGCTCGTCAAGACGACTCCGATTGGCCACCGACAAAGCGGTTTGGAGCGAGCGGATCTGCAATTCCGCGCAGATTTCTTTAATCTGTTTAACATCGTCAACATGGGATTACCTGCGAACATCATCGAGGGCACAGGGTTTGGCATGATCAGCAAGACCGCCGGAACTTCACGGCAAATTCAGTTTTCGCTAAAGCTCATCTACTGAGGCGCGTCAAGAGAATGCTTATTCGTAGCGCAGAGCGATTAGTGGATCGACGCGCGAGGCGCGACGAGCTGGCAAGAAACACGCGGCGGCGCCCACGGCTATGACGACTGCGACGACCACGGAGAATGTCCAAGGGTCGTTTGGAGATACGCCAAAAAGTTCACTTGAAAGCAGGCGCGTGACGGCAAAGCTGATCGCGAGGCCGATCAGAATTCCAGCAGTCACCAGGGTAATTCCCTTGCGGAGAACCATGCTCAAAATGTCGGCGTGCTGCGCTCCGAGCGCCATGCGAATGCCGATTTCGTGAGTTTGCAGCGAAACTGCATAAGCCATCACGCTAAACACGCCGACGGCTGCCAGCAGAAGGCCAATTGCCGCGAATGCGCCAAGCGATACGAGGCCAAACTCCGGCCGAGCGTAGGAATACCGGTGCAGAAATTCGGTGAGCGTTCCGGCTTCGGTAAACGCCACATTACGATCTACCGCCCAAATTTCATTACGGACACTCTTAACCAGAGAAAGAGGCTCTATCGCCGTCCGGACAAGAATGGCACGATCGGCGTAAGCAGTGACGGTGTAGGGGATGTAAGCCTGCGGCATCGGAGGGTCCTGCAAGCCCTGGTTCTTGACATCAGAGACAACGCCGACGATTTCAAAATACGCGTCGTGCGGTGTTTGTTCGATCTGGTCGAACACGTTGAACTTAAGTTTTTGGCCGATCGCGTCATCGTTGGGGAAATAGTTACGCGCGAAGGTCTGGTTGACCACCGCTACGAAGCGTCCCGAATTTACGTCGTCTTCGGAGAGGAGCCTGCCGCGCAGAAGCGGAATCTTGAGCGTAGTGAAGTAGCCCTCACTGCAGGTGTCGAGCAATGTGTTCCAAGCTTCGGAGTGCGTCGTTCCCGGTATGGTGATTTCGCTTCTACCCGCGTTGTAGGGTGGCAAGGAAATGGTTTCGGCAGCGGCGACGACACCAGGAACTGCGGTGATGCGGGCCAGCACTTGTTGGAAGAACACTTTCCTTTGCTGCACCGTTTTGTAGCCTTCCTTTGGAAATGTGATCTGCGCTGCCAAGACGTTGGAAGCATCGAATCCGAGATTGACATGCGTGAGGGCGTAGAAGGTCCGCGTGATCAAGCCGACGCCGGCCAATAGCACAATGGAAAGAGCTACTTCCACGATCACGAGAGCGGCTCGGAGTTTTCCATGGCGGAATCCACCACTCGAACCTTTTCCGCTTCCCACGAGGCGTTTGTTCAAATTAGCGCGCATGGAATGGATAGCCGGAGCTAAGCCGCAACCGAGCGTTGTGAGTAGTGTTACGCCGACGGCGAACATCAGGACCACGCGGTTAAGTTCAATTTCGGCTTCGCCCGGAAGCATTGGTGGAATCACGGCGGCGATTATTTGTATACCAGCGTAGGCAAGGAGGCAGCCGAGGGCGCCGCCGGCCACCGCCAAAACGAAGCTTTCCATCAGAAGCTGGCGGACGAGGCGGCCTTGACTTGCGCCGAGGGCCGCGCGAAGGGCAATCTCTTTTTCGCGGACTGTCGCACGCGTGAGTAACAAGTTCGCGACATTGCTGCACGCGATCAGAAGCAACAAGCCTACAGCGGCGAGCAGAATGTAGAGGATAGGTTTGGAATCACCCACGACGTCGCTTGCGAGCGAATCGGTCCAGATACTAAAGCGCTTCGGATAATCGTTCGGATGGACCTTGGCAAGGCGCCGCGCGATCACGTCCATATCCGCCGCCGCAGCTTGCAGGGTCACTCCAGGCTTGCGGCGCTCCTCCGCAACAAGCATGCGGGGGCGATTGTATTCGTCTTTGGCGTCGGTTGCGTTGCGGCTCAAACCCAGCGGGAAATAAACGGGAGCGCCGAAATACCGGAACCGCGGAGGCATGATGCCGACGAGAGTTCTGGGCTCGCCATTCAGCGTCAAGACGGTTCCCAGGACTTTCGGGTCACCGTTGAATTGCTCTTTCCAAAAGCTGAAGCTGATGACGAATACGGGCGGCGCACCGGGTTTGCCGTCGTCATCGGTGATCCACCGGCCGAGCAGCGGCTTAACGCCGAGAAAGGGAAATGTGTTGGTGGTGACGTAGGCGCCCTGCATTCGCCGGGCTCCTCCGTCAGAGGAATACAACGCATCTGTGTACGCTGTGCCGACCATGTCCGTGAAGACCTGGTTTTGCTCGCGATAATCGAGGAATTCGGAAAACGAGAAGTAGCCACGGCCGCCGTCGCCTGGTCGTTCCATATCGTGAATCTGGAAGATGGATATTCCGTTGGCGTCCTTGTATGGGAATGGGTTCAGCAGGCCGTCGTAGACAATGCTGAAGACAACAGTAGAAGCTCCAATGCCTAGCGCGAGCGCGAAAATGGCTAAGACAGAGTAGCGACGATCCTTGAAGAGAGTTCGCACTCCGTAGCGGAGATCCTGCCAGGAGTTTTCCAGCAAAGTTGTTCCGCGCGCTTCACGGCATTCTTCCTTGGCCTTTTCGTAGGCACCGAAGGCGATACGAGCGCGGCGTTCGGCCTCGGCGCGGGGCAAACCGGAGCGCTCCAGATCGTCAGCATGGTATTTGAGGTGGGCCTGAAATTCCTCGTCTATCTCGCCGTCTATTTGCCGCCGACGAAAGAGCGCATCCGAGAGTGAGCGCAGGGAAGCCGGCAACTTCATGCTTCCTCCGGTTCGGAGTCGAGCGCCGATCCCATGGCAGCGACCAGGCGATTCCAGCCGTCTTGCTCCTGGCGTAGCCGTTTGCGGCCTGTGGCTGTCAGTTCGTAATACTTAGCGCGACGGTTGTTGTCGGAAGTGCCCCAGTTTGCCTTCAAAAGGCCTTGATGCACCAGGCGAAACAGGGCGGGATAGAGCGCGCCCTGTTCGATGAGCAAAGCTCCGCGAGATATTTGCTCAATGCGAAGGAGGATGCCATAACCGTGCAGTGAGCCGAGCGAGACTGCCTTTAGGATGAGCAGATCGAGGGTGCCGGGTAGTAGTTCGGCGCGCGCGGCCACTTAGCCTCCTAAGATGATTAGGAGGGTATCGAGGCTCTCCTAAGCTGTCAAGGGGAGACGGCGCACGACGTAGAAGTGGGATTCTTGGATAGGCTGGAATCTTGCCGCGATCCCTCCGCTCCATGGCCGGCGCGCCAAAGTGCGGCGCGCAGGAAAAAGCCGGCCATCCCGGTCGGGATGACAACGCAAGAGAACACGCGACAAGAAACACGGGTAGTTGGAGGTGTGCCGCACCTACGACGCTTGTGCGCTGCGCGTGTCGGTACCCAGCGCTTACGCGCTGGGCTAAGTTCTTTCGCGCCTCCGGCGCTATGAAACTGCAACAAGAAAGGGAAACAAGAAAGGGAACAAGAAAGGGAAACAAGAAAGGCGCCCGCCTCAGAAGGCGGCCGCTACACAGGATGAACTGACTGACGTTGGGTGCGGCAAAACTATTCGCGGATGACGGAGACTTTGGCGGAGGGGACTTCGAGGCGCATGAGTTTGCGATTGGGATCGAGGTAGAGGACGACCTGGAGGTCGGAGGTGGTGACTTTCAGGCCTTCGTATGTTTTTCCGTCGGCGCTTAGCGCGCCGGCCCAATCGACGCTGATGGTGCCGGGAGTGAGTTCCTGGGGAATGAGCACGGAGAAGTTTTGTGTGCCGCGCTTGGTCCAATCGTAGAGTCGAGCGAGAACGGCGTACTGGTGATACAGATTGTTGTCCAAGACCACGATAACGGGCGACGTGAAGGAAAGATCCTGCTCGAATGGATGCGCGCCCTGCATTTGCAAGGTAATTTTGGCGACTCCATTGACGAAGATAATATGGGCGCCGTTGGTTTTATCGGCTTGCGCGGTCCAATCGTAACGGACCGGCACTCCATCGGGCTGCATGGTCAGGGTGCCATTTATTTTGGCGGATTTTCCGTCGGGCGTTTGCAGCGTGCTTGTACCTTTAGCAACCCAGCTGCCGGCGGTAGATTCGATTTCAAACTCTTCGTGGCCTACCGATTTGCCGTCGAGAAGAATATTCAACTTGCCTTTTTCCTGCGTGAAGATGGACGGGCCGGAGGACTTTTTTTGGGCGGGCGCGGCGGAGAGAAGCGAGGCGACGGCAAAAATCAGGAAGACAAGTTTCCAGCGAATGAAGCGTTCGGGCCGTGCCTGTTGGCGTGACATTCTATCTCACCTCAGAGTTGCGGATTCTCGACAGCTAGATGCGCTTCGGATTCAGAGCCCGAAATTCCGGGAATGGCGCGGCGCAGGATTTCGCTGACAACCGCAGCCGCATCGCCGGAACTATCCACGCGAAAGTCAGCGAGTTGATACGACGGCAAACGCTGCGCGTGCAGGGCGCGAAAACTGGTTTCGTCCCGGAAGAGTGGGCGGCCGGTCATGGTCATGCAGCGAGAAAGCAGGACGTCGATGGAGGTGTCGAGCCAAATAACCGGAACGCCGGAGTTGCGAAGGAATTCGGGCGCTCCCGGTTGGGCGTACGTCCCTCCGCCGAGCGCGAGAATAGTGAACTCTTTTTGCTCGACAGCACGCCCGAGTGCGGCACGAAGCTGATCGGCTTCCAACCGGCGAAAGGCCAGCTCGCCGTGACGTTCAAAAAATTCCGGAATAGAGATGGCCGCGGCAGATTCGATGCGCTCGTCTAGATCGACAAAATGCCAGCCAAGTTGCGCGGCGAGGCGAGACCCCACAGTACTCTTGCCGGAGCCCATAAAGCCAGCCAGAGCAACAATGGATACACGAGTGGTTGTGGTACGCGCGTTAAGAGAAGGATTCACGATTCCGGGAGCGCGAACTAGTCGCGCTTCAGAATTCGAATTGTACCACTGTAGGAGGAGAGTTCGACCTTGGCGAGACCCTGGCCAACGGTGCCCTGATGCTTCTGGTAGTTCCTGATTTCCTTGCGCGAGGTATGCGAGTCGGGCTTCAGGAACTGGGTTGCCTGATTGTCTACGGTGCCGCTGAGGCTCTTGGTGGTAAGATCGAAGGAATCGTTACCGGAGAAACGGACCTCCACCAGACCGCGGCCGCTATTCATGGAGTAAACGCCGGTGCGAATGAAGTCGCCATCGTAGAGAATGTTGCCGGTCACGGTCATCAGGTTGATGCCCGTCAACGCGGGCTGAAGCACCTGCGCGCCACCGCTGATGGAATTGAATTCGAGTTTGCCGCCACACTGGGTGCAAACGAGAGAACCACTGGTGGTTTTTACGATGATGTAGCCCGAGACTTCCTTCAGGTGAATGTCGCCGGCAACGCTCTGGAGCTTCATGTCGCCGTTGACCTGCTCGACATAGATGAGTCCGGTTTGCGTGCGGAGCTGAAGCTCGGTTTGTTCCGGCACGGTCAATTGAAAATTAGCTTCCACTTCGTGGGGGTCGGAAGAAGTGGCCAGGGAAGTGGCGCTGATATCGATGCGATCACCGACCTGCTCGATGTCAATGGCGACCTTGTCGGCAACAGCCGTGCTGCCAACGATGATTTCCGAATTCTTTGACGACTTCACTTCGATACGGCCGTTCACGATGTTTTGCAGGACGACGACCGGGTGGCCCTTAACGTTGAAATGACGTTCCTGGTGTTCCGGAGTAGTAGCAAGCACGGGAATCGTCGCGCAGAAAAGAAGTCCGGCGGAGAGTGTGCCCAAAAGAACGGTGTGCTTGAGGTTGTCGTACATGACTAGTGCTCGCTCCTTCCACTGTCCATCATCGCCGCCAGCAATTCCGCTTTTTGTTGATAGGCACTATAAAGATATTCGCGTGCCAATTCATCTTGAGGGTTCATCTTCAGATGGTACTCACACTCAGCGATAAATTCGTCCACAGTGCGGAGACTTTGCCGGAGAGATGCATCGACCGTGGAATTGCCAGCAAGCTGAATGTTCGGCAAATCCTGTTCGGCTTGCTGAAGGGTTACGCCCGCTTCGGAAGGGGACGGTAGAGAAACTTTGGATGCAGTTGTTGGCGGCACGAGGCCAGTGGGAGGCGGCGGCGTGCTGCTTGCCACTTTGGTGCCTGTAGTGTCGTTCGGACCGCCGATTGATGGGCCATTCTTTCGGGTTTGCAGGAAGGCGCCGACGGCCAGGAGGAGGCCGACGCCAACAGTAGCGAGGTTCCGGGGACGGAACAGCGCGGAAAGATTCTGCCAAAAGCCCTCTGACTGTCCTTGCAATCGCGAAGAGTGCTCAAGAACCTCGACCGGCTCGTGGATGATGCCTTCTGCTTCCAGTTGGGCACGGACAGAAATCCAGATGCGATCGGGAGGCTGCATTTCGGCAGGAATGGATTTGGCAGTGATGGCAATGGTGGAAAAATCCGCAAGCATATCCTGGCAGGATTGGCATCCAGCGAGATGCTGTTGCGCTTCTACCGGCAGCGGACCGAGGCCTTCGGCCTCAAGAACAGATTCCAATTGTTTACAGTGCATACTTCCCACCCCACAAGGTGCACCGTTGCGCGGGCCCTTGCTCCACTACTTTGCAAATTCGGTCGTACCTGCGAGCCACTCTTTTGCTCATCTTAACTCAAGCTCATCCCGTAGTTTGCGATTTCGTTGCCTGGCGTTCCTGGCGGGCTTGATCGCGAACTTCCTCTTGAAGAAGTTCACGCAGCCGGGTTCGCGCCTTGTGAAGCTGGGACTTGGAGTTGCCGACGGAGCAACCCATGATGTCCGCAATTTCATTGTGTTCGTAGCCTTGCACGTCATGAAGAACAAAGACCGTTCGATATCCCGGAGGAAGCTTCTCGATAGAGCGTTCGAGGTTAACCCGGTCGACGGCGCCGGAAAGGCGGAGATCCGGGGCGCCCACATCGCGTTTTGGAGCTGAATTCTCGGCATCGGGGTCAATGGTCTCTTCCAAAGAATCGGTGGGAAGAGACTTCTTTCGCAGACGCATCAGGACGACATTAACGGTCATCCGGTGCAACCAGGTAGAAAAGGCCGATTCGCCGCGGAAGGTACTTATCTTGCGAAAAAGCTGCAGGAAAGCTTCCTGGGCGAGATCCTCAGCGTCAGCAGGATTGCTGACCATCCTTAAGCAGAGGGCGTAAACTCGACGGCCGTGTAATTGGTAAAGAAACTCGAAAGCCGCAGAATCGCCCGCCTGAGCATGACGGATAGCTGTTGCTTCCGTCCACGCAACCGGTTCGGCTGGTCTTTGTCGGGCCAACTGTCCAATGGCGGCGCTATTACTAGTTCGGATGCGCCGAGTCCCCCCGAAAGTTGTCCCTGGGATGGCGGTCGAGGCACACATATGAACCTATAGAAGGCGGGTAGCAGCTATAGGTTGCATGAGGAGGCGAAGCCTCCAGGGCAGATTTCATTGTCCCTTGATAACGGTCACACGTCTATGGGCAAGACTGCGGGAAAGCGAGGCGGAGAGGCCGGGAGAAGAGACCATTTGCTGCTGGAGGGAGAGATTGAATTCTTTAAGTTGAGTGTCAGGAAGGGCGAGCAGAAAACTCTTGAGGAGGACTATGGTTTCTTGAAGGCAAGTATTGAGGTCGTAGTGAGAAGCTTGGAGGGCTTCCCAATCCTGGTCTTCCTCGATGGAGATGCCTTCGTTTAGTTCTTCCGAGGCTTGAACGTAAGAGCTGGAGAGGTCCGCCACCAGTTCCACAAGAACGGAGAGCTTATACTGAAATTGGGATTTGTGAGTCAGAAGCAATTTACTGAACAGGCTGTTGAAACGAGCCGCCCGCTGGCTGCTGACGAGTTGGAAATTGTAAGCGGCAAGCGGAGCGAGGTTGGGTGAGGTGCCGAAGTGGAGCGTGTGAAAGAGCATGGCGCGCAACGAGCCCAGGAGAGGATACGAGAGGCGGTCACAAAGAGCAGGAGAAATTCCCAACACGAGAGACGCTTTTGAGCCCCGACCTGTTCTTCGGAGACCAAGCGCCTCATCTAGATTTACACTCCACATCCAATAGGCTGTTTCAAGTTGGTGGACAGTGTGGAGAAAACTCTCGTCATGTGCTGTGGAAAGTGGAGAACTCCAATCCTGAATGACAGAGGAATGCGGCCGTGGGGCGGATTGGCTGGCCATCTTTCGATTCTCCTGAAGCCGAATGGCGGAGTATAGCAAAGTTTTTACTAGTTTAAAAAGAGCAACAGCAATTTCTAATGGGTACTAGTTGAGTTCCGAAATGAAACTCATTGCTTAGAAGAGAACCATGCGATTCCTTGCCCTGGCCGAGCACACCCCTTTATACTCCTCCTTGTTCTGGAAAGGAAATCTCCACAATTGCAATTCGAACCGCGGGACCAATTTGAACAGCGCCAAAAGAAGCTAGAGCAGATACAAACGCTTGGGTATGAAGGGTTTCCGCGAGAATTCCGGTGGACGAACTCGCCGGCCGAACTGGTTCAGACCTATGGTGAAAGGACCAAAGAGGAATTGGAAGCGAACCCCGTAGAGGTTCGCGTAGCGGGCCGGATTGTGTCCTACCGGCTGATGGGAAAGGCGGGGTTCGCGCATCTCCAGGGATCTGGGAATCGCATCCAGATTTACGTGAAGAAGGATGTGGTTGGAGAAAAGGGATTCCAGTTGTTCCAACTGTTGGATCTCGGGGACCACATTGGAGTGCGCGGGCATTTGTTTCGCACGAAGACCGAAGAATTATCGGTATGGACGGACGAGATTTATTTTTTGGCAAAAGCGCTGTTGCCATTGCCGGAGAAGTGGCATGGTCTTGTCGATATCGAGACGCGCTACCGGCAGCGCTATGTGGATTTGATTGTTACGGAAAAGTCGCGGCAGGTGTTCGAGACGCGGGCCAGGATTATCCGGGAGCTCAGACAATTTTTTGACGCACGCGGGTATATAGAAGTAGAGACGCCGATGATGCACCCGATTGCGGGAGGAGCAGCGGCACGGCCGTTCGTTACACATCACAACACACTGGACGTGAACTTGTATTTGCGGATCGCGCCGGAACTGTATTTGAAGCGATTGACGGTGGGCGGATTCGACCGGGTGTATGAGATCAACCGGAATTTCCGGAACGAGGGAATTTCGACGCAACACAATCCTGAGTTCACCATGCTGGAATTTTACGAGGCATATAGCAATTACAAAGACCTGATGGATTTGAACGCCGAATTGCTGGCCAAGCTGGCGAAGAGTATTACCGGTTCGACGATCGTGAAATATGGCGAGGATGAACTGGATTTTGGAAAGTTGCAGCGGTTGAGCATGCGGGAAGCGATTGTGAAGTACTGGCCGGAGGGAGCGGGAGCAGCGCCCACGCTGGAGGAACTGGCCGCACCGGGCGGGGCGCAAGCGGCGACAGAGCGATATAACGTGTGGGCCAAGACGAATCACGCGGAATATGCTGCAGCGAAGGGCAAGCTGTCGAATGGTGAGTGGACGGGGTTGCTGTTCGAGACGATAGCGGAAGATAAGCTGATACAGCCGACGATTCTTTACGACTTTCCTACCGAAATTTCGCCGCTTTCCAAGCAGAAGCCCGAGGATCCGACGCTTACGGAGCGGTTTGAAATTTATGTGGCGGGGATGGAGATCGCCAATGGGTTTTCGGAGTTGAATGATCCGGCGGAGCAGGAGCGGCGATTTCTAGAGCAGATCGCGCGCGGCGGGGATGAAATGCCGAAGCAACTGGATGTGGACTACATCCGGGCGTTGGCCCACGGTTTGCCGCCAACAGCCGGAGAAGGATTGGGAATTGACCGCTTGACGATGTTGCTGACGGATTCGCATTCGATTCGCGACGTTATCCTTTTCCCGTTGCTGCGACCGGAAGCGAATCGTGATGGTGCACAACCTGAAAGTGATCATGCGTAGGGACCGGCGGCGCCATGGGATTTGAATGGTTCGTGGCGCGGCGGTATCTGATTTCTCCAGACAGACCGGCGATTCTTCGATTAGTGACCCTATTTTCCATTTTAGGGGTGGCTGCGGGTGTGGCTACGCTGGTGATCGCGCTGGCGATGAACAGCGGATTTCGCGAGGCGCTGCAGGAGCGGTTGCTGGGAGTTTCCGCGCATGTTTCTCTGACCCAACCCGGTTCCGGCGGAATTCGAAACTATGAGGAGTTAGCGGGAAGGCTGGCGAAAATTCCCGGGGTGCGAACGGTTACACCGGCGGTCTACCAGACGATGTTGCTGACGTTCGGTGGGCAGGCGCGTGGGATCGTGACAAAGGGAATTGATGTCGAAAGAGAGAAAAAAGGTGATACGGCGTTGCAGCATCTAGTGGTTGGAGAGCTGGACTTTTCACCGGATAAAGACGGGGTCGAAGGGATTCTGGTGGGGAGGCAACTTGCCGCCGAATGGCTGATGAAGCCAGGGGATTACGTGACCTTGCTGAGTCCTCAAGGGC
>Ga0070765_100002032_pt1 | contig 12564 bp, 13 predicted proteins | sample HubBroMetageWFT5_FD_71516 | JGI IMG/M metagenome (GOLD analysis project Ga0070765, IMG submission 71516) | Warmed and freeze-thawed soil microbial communities from the Hubbard Brook experimental Forest, New Hampshire - Hubbard Brook CCASE Soil... | ecosystem: Environmental > Terrestrial > Soil... | reverse complement strand
GACCAGTTCACCTACAAGGCACCCGCACCCGCGCTTACGCCGTCACCCGGGCCGGGACCCGCGCCGCCAGCGTCGCCACCGACTGTGTCCGGCGGGTCGCCGACGACCACGACCAGCAGTGGCGGCACCGCTTCGGGAACGGTGAATCCCGAGAGCCAAGCGACGACGGCGTTCTTCCAGTACGGCCTCGACCCGAGCTACCGCGGCCCGGGCGCGGACACCACGCTCTATGACCAGTCGACGCCTGTGCAGCAGGTGGGCTCTGACTCGGCGAGCCACACGGTGTCAGCGCCGCTGACCGGACTCGTACCGGGGGCGCTCTACCACATCCGGCTCGTAGCCACGAACAGCGCCGGCACGACGTTCGGGTCCGACGTGACGTTCACGACCGCGGCGGCGCCCGCACCGTCACCGCCCGTGCTCGGACAAAGCCAGAACGCACAGCCAGTCAGCGGCACGGTGTTCATCAGGCTTCCGTCGGGCGCGTTCGTCAAGCTCACCGGGAACCAGCAGATCCCCAACGGCGCTGAGATCGATGCACTCGGCGGCTCACTCAAGATCACCACGGCCACCGCGAAGAAGGGCAAGACCCAGCAAGGCGTGTTTGGCGGCGCGGTTTTCAAGCTCACCCAAGCGAGCGGCGGCGCGAGCAGGGGCCTGGCGACGCTCGCGATCGTCGAGGGCGCATTCGGCGGCGCCCCGAGCTACGCCTCCTGCAAGACGCACAAGGCCCTCGAGGCGACGGCTGCCTCGAGCAGGACGCTCCAGCTCCTGCACGCCAGCGCCAAGGGCAAGTTCCGCACCAAGGGCAAGTACAGCGCCGCCACCGTCCTTGGCACGATCTGGACCGTCACCGATCGCTGCGACGGCACCCTCACTCACGACGTGACCGACTCCGTCTTGGTCAACGACTTCGTCCACCACAAGACGATCGTCCTGCACGCCGGCCAGAGCTACCTCGCGAAGGCACCGGGCAAGCACCCCTAGCCCTCGATCTCAGGGAAGATCCAGGGTGTGGTTCGACTGCTCACCCTGGTCGTGTCGATCGCGTTCGCCGACTCGCTGAACCCGAGCACGATCGGCCCGGGCCTGTACTTCGCGTCCGGGGCGCGACCCCGCAGCTCGTTGACCCAGTTCACCGCGGGCGTGTTCGCGGTCAATCTCCTCGGTGGCCTGGTAATCGCGCTGGGTCCCGGCCAGGCCGTGCTGGCTCTGGTGCCCCATCCCGGACACACCGCGCGATACATCCTCGAGCTGATCGCGGGGGTGGTCATGCTGATCGGAGCGGTGATCCTGTGGCAGCGGCGCACGACGCTCGCCCGCCATGAGCTTCCGTCGCCGTCCGCAGGGGGAAAATCAAGCTTCCTGCTCGGCCTGACGATCGCCGGAGTCGAGCTCCCCACCGCGTTCCCGTATTTCGCGGCGATTGCCGCCATCGTCGGATCGGGCCTTCCCGCCGGTTCCCAGGTTCTCGCGCTCGCCGTGTACAACCTCGTGTTCGTGCTGCCGCTGATCCTGATCGTCGTGACAATCACGGTCGCCGGCGATCGCGCGCAGCCGATGCTCGAAAAGGGACGTGACTGGCTCCAGCGCCATTGGCCCGCGCTGCTCGCTGGCCTGGCCCTGCTCGCCGGGACGTACGTGACTGTGCTCGGCATTACAGGACTTGCCAGTGGCGGGCACAACAGCCTGGCCCGCCTAACGAAGACCATCCGCCGCGCCATCGCCCATTAGACGCTTGGACGCGCACAGCCTGGGCCGCGGGGATCCTGGCTTGAGCAGTAACATCCAGACGGCAATTTGAAAACCAGGGGTGCTGGCGGGAAAGCCGGCTGAGATAGCGCCCTCCGCACTGGATGCGACCTGGCGCTGACCCTTAGAACCTGTGGGGTAATGCCCGCGAAGGGAGCGACAACCGAGATGATCGAGGCTCCTCCAAAGGAGCCTCGCGAGCTTAATGCCCCGGACGGCGTCCGGGTTGAGCTCGTGAGCCGAGGGTTCACCACCCCGCGCGGGCGCGTCGAGGCGCTGGCGGGAATGTCCCTGCGCGCGGACGCGCATGAGCTCGTCGCCGTCGTCGGGCCGAGCGGCTGCGGGAAAACGACGCTGCTCGAGCTGATCTGCGGCCTGCAGGCCCCGGACGCCGGGACCGTGCACGCCGCGCCGGCCGCGCTGATGCCTCAGCGCGACCTCCTGCTTCCGTGGCTGAGCGCAATCGACAACGCCGGCCTGGCGTTGCGGGCGCGCGGCGCCTCGAGGGAGGAGGCGCGACGAACAGCCGCCCCGTGGCTCGAGCGGTTCGGCCTCGAGCGCTTCGAGCACACCCGGCCCTCCGAGCTTTCGGGCGGGATGCGCCAGCGCGTGTCGTTCCTGCGCACGCTGCTCGCGGGCAAGCCGGTACTGGCGCTCGACGAGCCGTTTGCGGCGCTAGACGCGATCACTCGCCAAGAGATGCAGGGCTGGCTCGCGCACGTGCTCGCGGGCGAGCCGCGAACCGTGATCCTCATCACCCACGATGTCGAGGAGGCCGTGATGCTCGCTGACCGAGTAGTCGTGATGTCGCCCCGGCCGGGACGAGCCGTGGCCGAGATCGAGGTGACCGTCCCGAAACCGCGGCGACGGACCGACGCGAGCGTGGTCGAGCTGCGCGAGCGGGCGCTCGCCGCGCTGGGGGCGGACACATGAGACGGGCACTGCGGGCCGTGCCGGCCGTGATTCTCGTGCTGGCGTTGATCGGCGTCTGGGAGCTGTACGTCGACCTCAAGGGACCGACGTTCTCGCTGGCAATCCTGCCCTCGCCCCACGCGGTCGCCAGCTCGCTGTACCACGACCGCTCGCTCCTGTGGAGCAGCTTCCTCGTCACCGCCCAGGAGGTGTTGCTCGGCATCCTCGCGGCGGTGGTGATCGGTGGGGCGCTGTCGGTCGCGATCCACTTCTCGCCGACGTTGCGCCGAGCGACCTATCCGCTGATCGTCGCCTCGCAGGCGGTGCCGGTGGCCGTGTTCGCGCCGGTCCTCGCGTTCTGGCTCGGCTTCGGCATACTGCCCAAGCTCGTCGTGGTGGCGATCGTGTCGTTCTTCTCGATCGTGGTGACGGCGACCGCCGGCCTGGACGCCGTCGACCCCGACCTGATCAAGCTCATGCGAACGTTCGATGCCTCGAGAATCACGACGTTCCGCCACGTCGAGCTGCCGTCGGCTCTCCCGAGCGTGTTCGCGGGGGCAAAGATCGCGGTCGCGGTATCGGTGATCGGTGCGGTGTTCGCCGAGTACACCGGCTCGAACTCTGGCCTCGGCTACGTGATCCTGGTGTCAGAGCCGCAGCTGCTCGTCGCGCGCGCCGTAGCCGCGACGGTGATCCTGTCGCTGTTCGCGATCGCGCTGTTCGCCCTGCTGGCGCTCGCCGAGCGGATGGCGCTGCCGTGGGCCTATGGCCCTCGCGAGGAGCGCGCGGCATGAGGCGCGCGCTCGCAGCGATCCTCGCGGCGGCTGTCGCGCTCGTTCTGGCCGGATGCGGCGAAAAACAGGAGGCCGTGACCGGAACGACAAGCAGCGCCCAGCAGCTGACGCTGATGCTCGACTGGTTCCCGAACGCCGACCACGTCGGCATCTACCAGGCGCTCGCCGAGGGCGACTTCACCAAGGCCGACCTGGACGTGCACGTCCAGGTGCCGTCAGACCCGTCAACGCCGCTCAAGCTCCTGGCGGCGGGCAAGGTCGACGCCGCGATCTCATATGAGCCCGAGGTGATGCTCGCCCGCGACCAGGGGCTCCCGCTGGTCTCGGTCGCCGCGATCGTCCAGCGGCCGCTCACGTCGATCGTGTCGATCGGTTCCAAACACATCAAGACCCCCGCCCAGCTGAAAGGCAAGCGCGTCGGCGACGCCGGAATCCCCTACCAGCACGCCTATCTCGACACGATCCTGGCCCAGGCGGGCGTGCCCGCCAGCTCCGTAAAGGAGATCAATGTCGGCTCCAACCTTGTGCCGGCGATGCTGTCGGGGCACGTCGATGCCACCCTCGGCGCGTTCTGGAACTACGAGGCGATCCAGCTCGCCCAACTCCACAAGCACCCGAACGTGATCCACGTCGAGGACGTCGGCGTTCCGACGTACGACGAACTCGTCGTGGTAGTCCGCAAGAACACGATCGTCAACCACCCCGATGTCGTCCGGCGGTTCGTACAGGCGCTGGCGAGAGGCTACGAGTCGACGCGGCGCGATCCGCAGGCGGCCGTGGCCAACCTCGTACACGCGAGCTCAGGCCTCGATTCGAAGCTCCAGCTCGCCAGCGTGCGCGCGACGCTGTCCTCGTTCTTCCCGAGCAACCCGAGCGAACCGTGGGGCTGGCAGAACCAGACCGAGTGGAACGCCTACGGACAGTGGATGCTGAGTCACCACTTGGTCTCCGATCCGAACGCGGTGCTCGACGCATCGACCAACGAGCTCCTCGCCGGCCAGGGCCTGTAGAGCGCGGCCGCGAAAATCGGTCACCGCGCTGACCGATGATTTTCTGTCTCGCCGCCGGTCTCATGTCGTACGATGGCCCTCGTGCAGGAACCTCAACTCGCGGTCGCGCAGGGCGGGCTCGAGCAGCAGTTCGAGCTGTACCGGTCGGAGCTGACCGGGTACTGCTACCGCATGCTGGGGTCGCCGTTCGAGGCCGAGGACGCGGTCCAGGACACGTTCATCAGGGCGTGGCGGGGGTTCGACCGGTTCGAGGGCCGCGCGGCGCTCCGCTCGTGGCTGTACCGGATCGCCACCAACGTCTGCCTCGACATGCTGAACGGACGCAATCGGCGGGCGCGACCGATGGACTTCGGGCCCGCGGTGGAGCCCGTGGAGTCGAACCTGAACACGCTTCCCGAGGCCACCTGGGTCGAGCCGATCCCGACAAGCCTCGTCAGCGCCGAGGCCGATCCGGCTGAAGTGGTCGCCGAGCGCGACACGATCCGCCTGGCCTTCGTCGCCGCGCTCCAGCACCTTCCGGCCCGCCAACGAGCGGTACTGATCCTGTGTGAGGTGCTGCGCTGGAAGGCCAGCGAGGTCGCCGAGCTGCTCGACACGAGCGTCGCGTCGGTCAACAGCGCGCTCCAGCGCGCCCGGGCCACCCTCGAGGAGCGCGACATCGAGGCCACCGACGCCGCCGCGCCGATGGACGGGAGCCAGCGAGAGCTCCTTGCCCGGTATGTCGACGCATTCCAGCGCTACGACGTCCAGGCGCTCACCTCCCTTATCCGCGAGGACGCCAGCCAGTCGATGCCGCCGTTCGACATGTGGCTCTCTGGCCGCGACGACGTCCTTTCCTGGTGGTTCGGGCCGGGGATCGCCTGCCAGGGATCGCGGGTGATCCCGGTCGAGACCGCCAACGGATCGTTCGCCTTCGGGCAGTACAAGCCGAGCGAGTCGGGCAGCGGCTACGACCCCTGGGCGCTCCAGGTGCTGGAGATCGCCGACGGCAAGATCGTCGAGTTCACGTTCTTCCTGTCGACCGACCGGCTATTCCCGCTGTTCGGACTGCCACCGCGCCTCGACTCGTAGAGCCGGGGACGCCGGAAGAATCACGAATCGCGGGTGCCGCCTACGCGGCTCGTCGACTCGCGCCGCCGGCCGCGAACTCCGCGATCAGGCCGGCGAGCTCGTCGGGCCGGTCGATCATCGAAAACGTCCTCGCGCGGTCGATGACCTCGAGCCGGGCGTTGGCGAGGGTCGACGCGAGTCGCCGGCCGTCCTCGAGCGGGAAGAACTCGTCGTCTGCGGACCAGGCGACCAGCGCCGGCCGGGTGAACAGGCCCAGACGCTTGCCTGCTTCGACAGTGGTTCGTTGATCGAGCGAGGCTGTGAGCCGTCTCAGGTCTTCGCGCACCTTCGAGTCAGTCAAAGCGGGCTGGAGCCACTCGGTGGCGAGCTCGTCGATGTCGGCATGTGCGAGCGCGCCGTAGGCGCGTTGGCGTCCCAGCCGGGTGCGAAGCGGCTGGAGCGCTGCCCGGAAGGTGGGAGCGAACCTGGCGGCCGCGATGAACGGTCTCAGGATCGGCGGAGGGAAGTGCTCGAACGCGTCGCAGCTCGTCAACACGAGCGCCCCAAGCCGCGCGGGCGCGGTGGTGGCGACGATCTGCGCGATCACGCCACCCGTGTCGTTGCCCACCAGCACGACGTTCTCGAGCGAGAGCTTCTCGATGAGCTCGCCGACCCCCGCCGCGATCGCCTCCAGCGTCAGCCCCGCATCTGCCCGCATCGGTTCGGTGTGAGCGCCGAGCGGCCACGTCGGAGCGACGCACATGAACCCCTCAACCGTCAGCCGTTCGGTCAGCGGCCGCCACAGCGAGCCGCCCATCGCGTAGCCGTGGACGAACACAACCGGCCGGCCGTCGTTGGGGCCGCTCTTTTCATAATGGACATTTCCGATGCTCAACCCGACAGTGTCCATAGGATCCTCCAGTCGTAAGTTACATACAGGCTGTACGTAAGATACCAACAGGCTGCACGTAAATGCAAGAGCGACGAACCCAGGCCGAACGATCGGCGGCCACGCGGCAGGCCCTCAAGGCCGCGGCCCGTCGCCTCTGGGGCGACCGCGGGTACGCGGAGGTCTCGACTCCGGAGATCGCCGAAGCCGCGGGCGTGACCCGCGGCGCCATGTATCACCAGTTCCCGGATAAGACCGCGCTGTTCGTCGCGGTGCTCGAAGACATCGAGGCCGACGTCATGAGGCGGCTCTCGGACACCGTTGTCGACGCCCGCCCCGGGACTCCCGCCGACACGCTGCACGCCGCGGCCGACGCCTGGCTCGACATCGCCGGTGAACCAGAGGTCCGCCGGCTTGTCCTCCTCGACGCTCCCACCATCCTCGGCTGGGCCGGGTTCCGCGAGATCTCGCTGCGCTATGGCGTGGGCATGACCGAGCAGCTCCTCGCCGCGGCGATCGAGGCCGGGCAGCTCAAAGCCCAACCCGTGCGACCGCTCGCCACCGTCATGATCGGCGCGCTCGACGAAGCCGCGATGTCGATCGCCAACGCGGATAACCCAGCGATCGAGCGTGAGCAGGTGCGAGCCGTCGTCCACGACCTCATCGATGGACTCATGACGCGAGCTACGCGGGCAGAACGTCCTCGAGACCGATGAACGCGATCAGGTCGCGCAGCTCGGGCGAGGCGTGCCGGAACTCGATCCGGCAGCGCTGTCGGCGCGCCGCCAGCTGAAGTCGGGCCAGCGCGTCCACGCTCACGGCGTCCGCGGCGACGCCCTCCACGTCGCACACCGCCACGTCGGCGCCGGCCCCGCCGAGCAGCGCGCACACTCTTTCATACAGGTCGGGCAGGTCCTCGCGCGCCAGCGGACCACGGATCGCGAACGTAATCGTCCTCGGCGGCGAAGGTCCCATTCTGATAAGGACTGCCCGAACGGGGGGAAATCATCGGAGCTGGCCGGCGTGACGCCGGACGGCGGCCACGAAGCGGTCGTCATTCGGGTCCGCCGGCGCGGTCGTCGCGATCCAGTCCTCGAGCAGGTCGACGAACCGCTCGGGCTCGTCGAGATGCGGGAAGTGGCCGGCGCGCTCGAACAGCTCGAACCGACTGCCCGGCACCAGCTCGTGCGCACGCCGCCCATGCTCGACCGGGATGATCCGGTCGCGCGCGCCCCACACGATCAGCAACGGCAGCTCGGCGGCCAGATACAACCGGTCGACGGCCTGGACGCGCTGGCCGCCGACGTCGACGCTCGCCCGCAATGTATGGACGAAGGCCGCGCGGCTCTGAGGATCTCCGAGCGAGGCGTGACCCCGGGCCATCTCGATCACGTCGTTGCCGAGCGGCACACGGGCTTTCGCGAGCGCCCGCCCGACGGCCCGGCCGGCGTTCAGCACGTGGCGACCGGCGAGGACGGGCAGCACGAGCTCGGACCCGGGGAACGTCGCCGCGCGCAGCAGGCCGCTCACCTGGCGTCCGAGCCCGCCGCTCGAGATCAGCGCCAGTCGCTCGACCCGCTCGGGGAACTGGTAGGAGAACTGCATCGCGACGCCGCCGCCGAGCGAGTGCCCGACCACCGTGACCGGACCGAGATCGAGCGAGAGCACCAGGTCGCGGATGCCTGACGCGAACGCGCCCATCGAGTAATCGCCCCGGGGCTTGGCACTCTGTCCGTGACCGAGAAGGTCGGGCGCCAGCACGGTGTGGTGGCGCGCCAGCCGCGGCGCCACCGACTCCCACACCGTCGACGAGGCCGTGATCCCGTGGATCAGCACGATCGGGGGACCGCTGCCCGCCAACCGGTAGGCGACCCGGTGGCCGTGGATGGTTGTCTCTTGCAACTCGAAGCTCATATGACGCCCCTTGTCATCGCCCCCACACGCGTAAGCCCTGCGCGCGCTGGTTCGGCGGGTGCAAAAGGTGCCAAAGCCCGTACCCGCCCGTTCGCAGAGTACACATAAGCGTCCTGGCGGCGCTCATGTGTCCACGGCAGGGCGTCGGCGGCGTGCTTTGGCGAGATAAGCACGGGGCGCGGGGCGCGGCAGGCGTGGACCCGGGGCGCAGGCCCGGGTCATGCGGCCACGCGGCTGGCCGCCGACCCGCCACCAAGCCGCAGCGCGTGCAACCCCGCGAGCCCCGCCCACGGCGCGTACGGCGCGAAGAACTCCTCGACCTCCTCCTCGGTGGCGCGTGCCCACGGATCGCCGGCCGCCAACAGCCGCCCCACCAGCTTCAGGTAGCCCACATCGCCGGCGGGCAGCTGGTCGAGCCGGCCCTGGCCGGTGAGCCCGAGCATCTGGATCGTCCAGCTGCCGATGCCCCTGATCGCACGCAACCGGCGCCAGCCGCGCTCGTGATCCGGGTCATCCAGGTCCACCCGGCCGCTCGCCACCTCGCGAGCGGCCCGCACGAGCGTCACCGCCCGTCCGCCCGAGAGGTCGAAAGACTGGAGGAGCGCCGGCGCCTGGACGGCGAGCACCGCCGCCGCCGGCGCGTCCCGCATCCCGGTGACCGAACAGCGACGGCCCAGCCTCGCGATCAGCCGCCGCTCGATCGCCGCCGCTCGCGAGAACTCGATCAGCTGCTCGCAGATCGCCCAGGCCAGCGCCTCGAAGGGGTCCGGTTTGCCCCCGACCCGCAGCCCCGGGTCAGACCGGACCGAGCGACCGATCAGCGGATCGAACCGGAACCGCTCGTAGAACGGCTCGATGTCCTGGTCGATCCCGAGCGCCCGGCGCATCCGCTCGATCCCCCACTCGGCCGCGTCGCCCGTGCCGGCGCGGGCTCCGAAAACCACCCGATCACGAGCGGGCTGCGCGACCCGCACGAACACCGGGTCGCCGCCGAAGTGGATCAGCCGGTGCAGGACCCCGCTCCGCACCCGCGTGAGGCCGTCGAGCCCGTTGCGGAGCGGCAGCGAGAACATCCACCGAGGCCGGACCTCGACACGAACCTCAACCCCGGCGGGCGCGCTCATACGCGAACCTCAACCCCTGAGGGCGCGCTCAATCCCCTTGCTTGCCGATCACGTGCACGTCGACCAGGAACGACCGCGAACCGACGATCGGCAGCAGGTCGACGGCGCGGCGCGGTCCGGCCCGGCCCGTGCGCGCCAGCTTGCGCGCGTTCCGGCGCTTCACCAGCGCCACTGTGGCGGCGCCGGCAACAAACCCGGTGGCGGCCGCCGCGGCGGCCTGGACCGCGGGCAAGGAGGCCGCCGTGACGCGCTCGACAGTCCGGACCTCTGCGAGCACCGGAAAGCCGTCGACCACCTCCTCTTCTGAGTCGACCCTAGCCGGCTCGCCAGCCTCCCGAGCCCCGGCAGACTCGCCGGCCTCCCGAGCCCCAGCCGGATCCCCAGCCTCCCGAGCCCCAGCAGGGTCGCCGGCGTCCCGAGTCCCAGCCGGATCCCCAGCCTCCTGAGCTCCAGCAGGCTCGCCAGCCTGCGGGACTCCATTGGGCGCCGCGGCGTCCGGGACCCCGGCAGGGCCGCCGGCCCCCGAGCCAGCCACCTCGGGGGCGTGTTCGTCCGCGAAAGGCTCAGTCATGCCCGCGACATGGTGACAGCGCTGGCGGTCAACTTCAAAGGAGCTTCTCGTAGACCCGGTACGTACGGACGATTCTGCCCCCCATCCGCTCCATCGCGCGGTTCATCGACTTGTTGCTCTCGAGGATCCAGCCGGTCTCGCCCTTCTTCTGGTTGGTGCGCTCGGCGGCGTCGTAGTGCATCTCGTACAGCTTCGCCCCGATCCCGGTGTGCTGGTACTCGGGCTTGACGCCGAGCGCGAACACCCGGACGCGATCGATCTTTCCCTTGTAGTACAGCGCTTTGGCCCAGCCGAACGGCAGCAGGCGCCCGTTGAGATGGATCAGGACCTGGTTGTAGTCGGGCAGCGTCAGCGCCGCGGCAACCGGCTCGCCGTCCTTCTCGGCGATGAACGCCCAATTCTCGTCGAGCACCGGCTTGAGATCCTTGGCGTAGTGGCGAACCTCGTCTTCGGTGAGCGGCGTGAAGCCCCAGTTCCGCTCCCAGGCCGCGTTGTAGACCTCGAGGAAGCGCCCGATCTCGGCCTCCATGTCCTTCTTGCGCATCGGCCGGACGGTGATCCCGTACTTGCGCTCGACGTCGGCGGCGGCGCGCCAGATCACCCGGCTCACCGAGGATCGCTCGGCCACCTCGAGCGTCCACATGTAGAGATCCATGGCCTTGGTCAGGCCGGCGCCCTCGATCAGGCCCGGGTAGTACGGGTGATGCCAGTTGGTCAGGACCGTCGGCAGCAGGTCGTACCCCTCGACGAGCACGCCGCATTCATCGTTGGTCGTGAAGTCCATGGGTCCGACCATCCGGTCGCGCCCGCGTGCCGCCAACCAGTCCGAGGCGGCCGAAAGCAGCGCGCCGGCGGCCTCGGGGTCGTCCTCGCACTCGAAGAATCCGAACATCCCCCAGTCGTGATGCTGGAACTCGTTGAAGTGGCGGTCGATCTGCGCGGTGATCCGCCCGACCGGCTCTTCGCCCCGCCAGGCCAGGAAGAACTCGACGTCGGCGTGCTTGAAGAACGGGTTGCGCCCACGGTCGAAGAACCGCTTGCGGTCGAACAGCAGCGGCGGCACCCAGTTCGGCTCGTTACGATAAAGCCGCCACGGCAGCTTGATGAAAGTGTTGAGCTCGCGCTTGCTCGAGACTGGGCGTATCTCCAGGGCCCGACGAGCCGGCAGGGTCACGTCTAGCGCCATCTGGTCCGGAACGTTATATGTCCACCTCGATCGACGTCTTCGCCAAGGCCCGGGAGCATGAGCGCCTGGAGCAGCTACGCACCGCGCGCGAGCTCGATCTCGTGCCGTATTTCCGCGTGCTCGAGGGCCCGACGTTGCCCGTCGTGGAGATGGAGGGCAAGCGCCGGATCATGCTCGGCTCTAACAACTACCTGGGTCTGACCGGGGACGAGCGCGTCTCCCGGGGCGCCGAGGAGGCGCTTCACCGCTATGGCACCGGGCTCACCGGCTCGCGCTTCCTGAACGGGACGACCGACCTCCACCTCGAGCTCGAGAGTGAGCTTGCCGACTGGTTCGGGACCGAGGGCGCGCTCGTGTTCACCACCGGCCACCAGGCGAACGTCGGCGCGCTCGGGACGATTCTCGGCCCCGGCGACACCGTCGTGGTCGATTCGGGCGACCATGCCTCGATCCTCGACGGCTGCATCCTGTCGCGCGCGAAGCTGCGTCCCTTCCGCCACAACCGGATCGACAGGCTCGAACACACGCTCGAGAAGGCCGCCGGCGACGGCGGCGGCATCCTGGTGGTCGTCGACGGCGTGTTCTCGATGGAGGGAGACGTCGCGCCCCTCCCCGAGATCGCCGAGCTGAGTCACCGCTACGGGGCTCGGCTGATGGTCGATGAGGCCCATGCGCTCGGCGTGCTCGGGCCCCGCGGAGCGGGCGCGTCCGAGCTGTTCGGGGTCGAGGATCAGGTCGATCTTCGGATGGCAACGTTCTCGAAGTCGCTGGCATCGTGCGGCGGCGTGATCGCCGGGCCGGCCGACGTGATCGAGTTCCTGCGGGTCTCCTCGCGCCCGTTCATGTTCACGGCCTCGGCCGTGCCGGCTGCGCTCGGAGCGGCGCTGGCCGCGGTCCGCATCTGCCGCTCCGCCGAGGGCCGCGAACTGTTCGACAAGGTCCTGAGCAACGCGCGCTACCTGCACAGGGGCCTGGACGAGCTTGGGTTCCAGGTGGTCGAGCCAACGAAGCTCGCGGACGGCACCGAGATCGTGACCACGGTCGTCCCGGTCGTCGTCGGCGACGATTGGAAGGCCGCGTTCCTGTGGAAGGCGCTGTACGACCGCGGCCTGTACGTCAACGTCGCGCTCCACCCGGCCGTGCCGCCGGCGGGCGCGCTGCTGCGGACGAGTGTGATGGCCACGCACGATCACGCCACGCTCGACCAGGCGCTCGAGATCTTCGCGGACGCCAAGCGGACATTCGAGAGCGAGCACGGCCCGCTCCCGGGTCGCTCTTAGCCACTTCCGGCCGGCCGCGCGTTAATCCTGCGCTTTCCGAACGCGGGCACGAGACGTCCGCCCCTATCGGTAGTGGAGCATT
>Ga0070765_100002031_pt1 | contig 12567 bp, 6 predicted proteins | sample HubBroMetageWFT5_FD_71516 | JGI IMG/M metagenome (GOLD analysis project Ga0070765, IMG submission 71516) | Warmed and freeze-thawed soil microbial communities from the Hubbard Brook experimental Forest, New Hampshire - Hubbard Brook CCASE Soil... | ecosystem: Environmental > Terrestrial > Soil... | reverse complement strand
CGGCCTCCGCAGCTGTGTCACACGTAGCCGCAGCCAGTTGGTACCAGTACAGCGCCGTCGCGTAATCCTGCGGCACGCGCTCCCCATACTCGTACATGTGGCCAATCGAAATCTCGTCCGAGGTTTCAGGTTCGTCGTAAGGCCCGTGCGCATACATTATCAAATTGCCCTCTTTAATATCTACCTTTGCATGCGTGCCCGGCCTTTCACTTTCTAAGCGCGAGACTTTCGGTCACGCAGGATCAGAGGCGCCAATCGATGCCTTTCGCATCGGCGGTTTCGATCGCGATTTCGTAGCCGGCGTCGGCATGGCGCACCACGCCGATTCCGGGATCGGTCGTTAGCACGCAGGCGAGACGCTCGCGCGCATCATCGCTGCCATCGGCGACGACGACCATGCCGGCATGAAGGCTGTAGCCGATGCCGACGCCGCCCCCGTGGTGGAAGCTCACCCAGTGCGCGCCGGCGGCGGTGTTCAGCAGGGCGTTGAGGATCGGCCAATCGGCGATCGCGTCGCTTCCATCGCGCATCGCTTCGGTCTCGCGGTAGGGGGACGCCACGCTTCCGGTGTCGAGGTGATCGCGTCCGATGACGATCGGCGCTTTCACCACACCGTCGTGCACGAGGTCGTTGAAGGCGACTCCTGCCTTCGCGCGGTCACCATAGCCGAGCCAGCAAATGCGCGCGGGCAGACCTTGAAAGGCAACCCGCTCGCGCGCAAGCTGTATCCAGCGCGCCAGCGAGGCATCGCCGGGAAAGAGCTCGAGCAGTTTTTCGTCGCAGCGTTCGATGTCGCTCGGATCGCCCGAGAGCGCGGCAAAACGGAATGGGCCGGAGCCCCGGCAGAAGAGCGGCCGAATGAAGGCCGGGACAAATCCGGGAAAAGCAAAGGCGCGCGCAAAGCCGGCTCGCTCGGCCTGCGCGCGAATGTTGTTTCCGTAGTCGAAGACGATCGCACCGGCATCGAGATAGCGCACCATCGCGGCGACGTGCGCGCCACAGCTCTCGAGCGCGCGGCGTTGATACTCGTCCGGATCAGTGCGCCGCAGCTTGGCAGCCTGCTCTAGTGTTAAGCCCGCAGGAACGTAGCCGTCGAGCAAATCGTGCGCCGACGTCTGATCGGTGACCGCGTCGGGACGAAAACCGAGGTCGTAGAGCTGTGAAAACTCCTCGGCCGCGTTTCCTTCGTAGCCGATGGAAACGGCTTCGCCCGCCTCGCGAGCGCGGTCGATCTCGCGCAACGCCGCATCGCGCGATTCGGCGACCCGGTCGAGGTAGCGAAGCTCGCGCCGCCGCTCTAGTCGCGCGCGGTCAACGTCGACGATCAAGCAAATGCCGCCGTTCATCGTGATCGCAAGCGGCTGCGCGCCGCCCATCCCGCCTACTCCGGCAGTCAACGTTACCCGCCGCTCGAGCGATCCGTCAAAGTGCTGCCGAGCCAGCTCGGCAAACGTCTCGTACGTGCCCTGAACGATGCCTTGGGTTCCGATGTAGATCCACGAGCCGGCAGTCATCTGGCCGTACATCGTCAGACCCTTTGCCTCGAGTTCGCGGAAGACGCTCCAATCGGCCCATTTCCCGACAAGGTTCGCGTTAGCAATCAAGACGCGCGGCGCGCGTGCGTGCGTTTTGAAGACCGCGACCGGCTTGCCGCTCTGAACGATTAGCGTCTCGTCGCCCTTCAAACGGCGCAATGTCCGAACGATTGCATCAAAAGCCTGCCAAGAACGCGCAGCTCTTCCGTTCCCGCCGTAGACAACCAAGTCGTCCGGACGTTCGGCGACGTCAGGATCGAGATTGTTCATCAGCATTCGCAACGCAGCTTCTTGCGGCCATCCGAGGCACGAGATTTCACGGCCCCGCGGCGCCCGAACGGTGCGAGCATTGGCTACAGCGCTCATGGGCGGCGTCCTTCGACTCCGGTCAGGATGACAACTCCTTCAAGGTTATCCCCGCGTTCGTCCTTCGACTACGGCGCTGCGCGCCTCCGCTCAGGATGACATCCCTTTCGCCCTTCGACTACGGCGCTGCGCGCCTCCGATCAGGATGACAAGTGGTGGTGCGCGCTTCACTCAATGTTACAACGTCGCGCAGAATGACATGCGAAGTATTTCGCGAATGCCGTGGTCGCATGTAGCCCATGCCTACTTGGGGACGTGCATGCAACACTCGTTCAAGCGCTCGCTTTTCCTTTTAACCCTCGCCGGCGGGTTCGCATCGGCGCAGATCTGCGCCTATGCCGGAACAACCGGCTCCGTTACCGGTGCCGTCGTCAGCACCAACGGCGCGCCGGTTGCCGGAGCACGCGTTGTCGCCGTGAGCCCGTCGCAAACGGCGACGGTAACCACCGATGCAGCCGGACGTTTTTCAATGCTCTCGCTCGCGCCCGACACGTACACGTTTACGGCTGCTAAGGAGGGCTTTGAAAGCGCTTCGCTCACCGGAGTCTCGGTCTTTGCCGACCAGTTGCAGACGCTGCGGGTCACGCTGGTGCCGTCGCTCAGAACAATCGCCCACGTCACCGCCCGCTCCTCGATGGATCTCGTGAAGCCGGGAACGACGAGCGACGTCTACTCGGTGAACGCAACCGTCGCGGCGGCCGCCGCAGGGATGGGCGGCGGCGGAAACTTGAACAATGCCTACTCCGCGATCTCCGCCGTGCCCGGTGCGTACGTGCCGGCAAACCAGCAAGGCTGGAATCAAGTCGTCTACATTCGCGGCGGCAACTTCGATCAGGTCGGTTACGAGTTTGACGGTGTTCCGGTGAACCGCTCGTTCGACAACTATCCGGGCAGCACGGCCGGGACGCTCGGTCAGCAGGAGCTGCAAGTCTACGCGGGCGGCGGAACGGCCGGCGAAAGCACCTCCGGATTGGCCGGCTTTATCAATCAGGTCATTAAAACCGGAACCTTTCCGGGATACGCTTCGGTGAGCGGCGGCATCGGCTCGACGACGTTCTATCACAATCTGCAGGTCGAAGTCGGCGGCTCCACGCCGGATCGTCTCTTCACCTACTACGTCGGCATCGGCGGCTACAATCAAGATTTCCGCTATCTCGATCAGTTCAACGGCGCGAGCCTCGGCGACGTCTGGGGCTATCCGGCGATCGCGTTCAACACGATGAACCAATTCTTTGGCGGGGTCTACCCGACGTGTACCTACCGACCGCCCCATGGTACGAACTGGTATAACGGTCCCAATCCGTCACCGGTCTACAATCCGTTCACGCTAAGCCCGGGACAAGCAAACTTCGTCCAGCTGCCGACCGGGGTCGCCAACGATCCCGGCTGTTACCAAACAATCACCCCAGCTTACAACGCCTTCGGCGTTTCGAATCTTGCCGACCGCGAGAACGTCGTCAACCTGCATATCGGCGTCCCTCACCGCAACGACGCCGGGCGCGACGACATTCAAATCCTCTACAACGTCATCACCCTCCAGACGGGGTTCTACAGCTCGGGCAACGACCTTGGTCCCAACGTTATCACGCAGCTCAGCCAGGTTCTTTACAATAAGACCGTGCCGGAGGTTTGGCCCGATTTCGTGACCTGGCCAGGCGGAACGAGATTCGGCCAGAGCGCTTCAGGCTTATCGCCCATTCCCTATTTCGCCCCGGGTTCACCGGGAGGCCGCTGCGCGAACATCAACCCCTACAACTTTTACGGCAAACTCAGCATAGCCGGTCAATGCGCGCAGGGAACGTTCTCCGCCGTGCCGTCCGGCAATCGCGACTCCTATTGGAACAATGCGTCGATCGGCAAAATACAGTACCAGCACAACATGGGATCCAACGCCTACTTCCGGATTTACGGGTATACCTTTTACTCGGATTGGCTGCAGACGAGCGCGCTGAGTTACGGCACGCCGTTCTTCGGATTCGGCGGCCTCAGCTACGATTATGAGCTCGAGTCGCACACCCGCGGATTGTCGTTCACCTTTGCCGATCAGCTCAGCTCGCAGCATCTCGTCACGCTGGATGCAAACTACGTGACCGCGTCGACGAACCGCTTCAACAATACTAATTTCAACAACAGTCCTTTCACCTCAGCGACGAATCTCACGAACGGTAAGCAATGCTTTGCATATGTCACCGGGAGCATTTATAAGGGCGGCCAGGTCTATCAGCAGGGGCAGCCGGCCCCTTGTAACAGCACGCTAACCAGCGGATCGTTCGTCGACCCCGCACCCGGGCCGACGGTGCCGGGCGCGAACTGGCAGGTTACCTACACCGGCAACTCCGGTTTTCTTAACACCGTCGAGCCAACCTTTACGGCGGTCGCACTCCAAGATCAGTGGAATCCCACCGATAAACTCAACATCAACCTCGGCCTTCGCGAGGAAGCCTACCAATACAACCTCTCAAATACCTCAAACAATGGTCAGAACTTCTGGTTCGCGGCGGGGCAGAATGAGTTCTGTTATAACCCAATCACGCTCGCGCCGTACTTTATTCCTACGCCCCCAGCGAGCGGCAGGCCACCAATACCGTTTATCGGCTTCAACTGTCCGCTGGATAATTCGATCCCGGCGCATCCGGTGCAGACCGTCCATCCCGACGGCAAAGACGGGCACCTGCTGCTCAGCAACATGTACGATCCGACGCTGACCGATTATGCGTTCACGCCCCAGCTAGGCATGACGTACACCGTGAACCCCGACACGGTGCTCCGTTTTTCCGCCGGCCGTTACGCGCAAGAGCCCGAGACGTATCAAGTCCAGTACAACGCCAAAGACAACAACCTCGCCTACGATCTCTTCCAAGCGTTCTGGCAATACGGCTATACGACACCGCGCCACGATCCGCTCGTCCAGTACTCCGACAACTACGATCTCTCGTACGAACGGCGGTTCAAGGGAACCGATATGTCGATCAAGGTAACGCCGTACTATCGCTATGCAACCAACCAAGTCTACAGCATCTCGCTGCCGTTTGGGCTGGCCGGTGGCCTCAACTCCGGCGTCGAGCGTGTCGCCGGCTTCGAAACCGAGTTCACCAAGGGCGACTTCAGCAAGAACGGTCTCTCAATGCTGATCTCCTACACGTACACCAACGCCACCGAACGCTGGGAGAACTATCCCGGAACGACGATCAACCCGATCGATCCGTACAACCAAGACATCGCAAACTACAATGGTCTCACGAAAGCCGGCGGCGGCTCGCGGTGCTACGAAAACAACAACGCCGGAAACGTCTTTCCGGATCCGAAGTGCGCCCAGCTCAAGCCGAGTTACAATGCCCCGATCTGGAATCCGTACTACGCGATGTCCCCGCAGCCGCTGCTCGATCGCAACGGCTGGTACCCCGTCGGTCTGGACTTTTCGTACCTCTCACCGAACGTCGCCAGTATTCTCGTCAACTACAAGCGCAACCGGTTCAATGTGACACCCGCGCTGACGTTCAACGAAGGCTCGACTTACGGCAATCCGGCGGACGTCTTCGGCAATGACCCGCGCGTCTGCACCGGCAACTCGGCGGGGATGCTCAAGTCGCCGATCCACACCAAGAATCCGTTTCAAGCCGATTACACGACCTGTTTCTCGGCTGCGACGCAGAGTGGAACGTCACCCGGTTCGCTTTTCATTCCGAATCCGGAGACCGGCACGTTCGACAACTTCGGCCAATTCCGGCAGCCCAATCAGCTCAACTTCAGCCTGCAAATGGGCTATCAGATCAGTCCGCGCGTGAAAGTCAACGCCTTACTTGCGAATCTGGTCAACGCGTGTTTCGGCGGATCGTCGGAACCCTGGACGAAGCAATTTCCGCCGAACAGCTATACCTGCGGATATCAATCGAACTTCTTCTACGTCTCCAACTTCTACAACGGCACCTCGCCGAACGACCGCGGAGCCAACGGCGTGCCGCTGAATCCGGCGTTCAAGCAACCCTTCATCCCGTTGTATGCCGACACGAACGCGTTCGTGCTGCCCAACCCATTCAACGCCTATTTTCAGTTCAACGTCAGCCTGTGATGCGATGGGCGATCGCCGCTTCGGCCGCCCCGACGAGTCGCTGGGACGCGATGAGCTCGCGCGCTGCCGCGATATCAGGTGCCGGCGGCCGATCGTTGGTCCAGCGCGGGATCGACTCGCGCGCGAGCTCGTGAGCGGCGGCGGTGCCGCGCCCGGACCGTAGCGGGCGTCGAAAATCGGTTGCCGCCAGCGCGCCGAGCAACTCACACGCAAGCGCGCCTTCGACGTTGTCGAGAACCCGCGGAAGATTATTCGCTGAGGTCATCCCCATGCTGACGTGGTCCTCCTGACCGGCCGATGTCGGAATAGAATCGACGCTCGAGGGCCAGGCGAGTCCCTTGTTGTCGTTAACGAGAGCGGCGGCGGTGTATTGCACGATCATCAGGCCGGATTGGAGCCCCAGGTGCTCGGTGAGAAAGAGCGGCAAACCGCGGTCCTCGGCGTTGAGTAAGAGGTAGAGGCGGCGCTCGGCAATCGACGCGAGCTCGGAGACGGCTAACTTCAGGAAATCGATCGCGAGGGCGATCGGCTCGCCGTGGAAGTTCCCGCCGGAGATGAACTCGTGGTCCTCGGGAAAGACCAGCGGGTTATCGGTGACCGAGTTCGCTTCAATCTCGGTTACGCGGCGCACGTGGGCAGTCGAATCGCGTACGGCGCCGTGGACGACGGGGATGCAGCGAAACGAGTACGGATCCTGAACGCGATCGCAGTCCGCATGCGATTGCGTAATCTCCGAGCCGCCGAGCAGCGCGCGCAGGTTCGCCGCCACGCGCTCTTGGCCGGGGTGCGGACGCAGATCGTTCAAGCGACGATCGAAGACGCGCGGGGTGCCGAGGTAGGCTTCGAGTGACATCGCCCCAATGACGTCGGCGGCGGCGGCGAGCCGCTCGGCCCGCAGCACACCCAGCGCCGCGACTGCCGTCATGATTTGCGTCCCGTTGATGAGCGCCAGTCCTTCTTTGGCTCCGAGCGCGATCGGCTCGAGCCCCGCTCGCTCTAAAGCAACGGCGCTCGGAAGCCGCTCCCCGCGGTAGAACGCTTCGCCTTCACCGATTAACGAGAGGGTCATATGCGCGAGCGGCGCGAGATCGCCGCTTGCCCCGACCGAGCCCTGGCAGGGGACGGCGGGCGTCACACCGCGCTCGAGCATCGCGACGATCAGATCGAGGGTCTCGGGCTTGACGCCGGAGTGTCCCGCCGAGAGCGAGTTCGCCCGCAGTGTGCCGGCGGCGCGCACGACTGGAATCTCGAGCGGCGGTCCGGTGCCAGCGGCGTGGCTGCGCACGAGATTGAGCTGCAGCGCGACCGCATCCGCGGGATCGATCGAGATGCTCGCAAGGCGGCCGAAGCCGGTTGTCACGCCGTAGATCGCTTCGCCGCTCGCGAACCGCTCCTCAACGAAGTCGCGGGCGCGCGCGACGCGTTCCCGCGCGGCAGCGGCGATTCGCACCGGCGCGCCGGCGCTTACGGCTTCAATCGCTTCGAGCGTGAGATGGTGGCCATCGAGTTCGACGGCGCTCGTCAAAGTTTCGACCAATCCGGATGAGCCGGCTTTGCGAAGGGCGGACCGCTTTGAATCACAATGTTTTGGTGTTCGTGGAAAACAATCGCGCGCGGATCGCTTCCATGCCATGGCTTCCCGTCAACCCAAATCGATAGCCGCTTGCCATGCGGCGCCTGTAAACTTGCCGCCTTCGTCCAACTCAGATCCGGTCCCCAGATATCGAAGAGCTCACCCAAATCGAACGTCCGTTTGACCGGCGACTCAATGTGGATAAATCCGTCGGCGCTGTGCGTGTGAATCCAATAGAGACACGCCCCGGTTTGGGGTATCCCAATGTTCGCCGGTACTTGAACGGCTCGACCGCGGTCGTACAGCTCCAGCGAAATATGAATGTGCTCGGCAGCACCCTCTTGGCGGTCGCACGTGATGCCGTCGATCGGCAAACTGCCAAAGAAGCTCTGTGCGAGCAGGACGACCATCAAAAATGCCATCAAGTCTCCGTCTTCGCTGCACGTCGCAACGCCACCCGCGAAGACGGGCAAGCGCGCGCGTTTGTGTATAACGAAAAATTGTTGTGGACAGCTTGTGAATTCCGCAAGCAATTGCTTGTCGTTTCCACCAGCACCATGTTACCATTCATAAGCTTCGAATTGAATGTCGGAGTGCGACGAACGTATCGTTCGCGACCAATGCAAAACGCGAAACATTGCGCAGAGCAGTGATCCGTAGCAACGGTCAAACCGCCAAGCCGGCGTCAGTGGGGTTTCCGCATGGTAGCCAAACAGGCGAGGTAGGTGAGTGAATACGTCGGAGCCCGTCGCGGCATCGCCACGGCGGGTTTCGTAATTTACGACGGATACTTCGCACCGATTTGGGCAACGAGTTCGGCGATGCGGGTGCGAGCGGATGGCGGGGCGACGATTTCGGCTTGAGCGCCCCAGCCGAGGACCCAACGCACGAGTTCGTCGACGTCGGCGATGCGATAGGTGATTTCCGTTGATCCGTCGCGGCGGCGCGTTACTTTGCGGTCGGCAACGACGCGCGCGGCGATCGCCGCCTTCGCAACCCGTGCGGCGAAACGAACGCGAACCTCGCTGGTTTCGTCGGAATGTAAGACGCCGCTGATCGAGGCCGCCGCATAACGCTCAACGTTGAAGCCGGCCTGGCGCACGAAGGTCCGCGCGAGCACCACGGGTTCGCTGATGTTATCGACAGCGAACGTGCGTTTGTCGCGCCGGGAGTGATCGTACGCGACGCAGTAGACTCGGCCGGCGTTGATGATGAAGCCGTAGGGATCGATGGTCCGTTTGCTGCGCCTTCCATCTTTATCAGAGTACGTGAAGCGAACGCTCCGCGCACTGCGTTCGGCTGCGGAGAGCCGCGCGAAGGCACGCTCGCCTTTGCGGTCGAGCTGGATCTCCGAGAGCTGAAACGCGACCGGCGAGCCGGCCTCAACGCGCGCCCGCGCGCCGGCGCCCGAACTGCCGATGATTTTTTCGGCAACCTCATCGATCGAAGTGCCGATGGTGCCGCCGATGCTCGTACCGAGCGATCGGAGCGCGACCAGTCCGAAGAGCTCGCCGCTGGAGAGATCCAAGCGCTTCAGACTATACCCGCCGGCAAAGCGATAGACGTTGGCGGCGCGATCGAAGTAGAGTGGAAACCCTGCGTCGGTGAGGATCGCAAGGTACCGGCGAAGCGTGCGCGTGCTGGGACGGCGTCCCGCCTCGGAGATGCGATCCTTGAGATCCTCAAACGAATGCCGGCCCTGATCGATGGCGTTGAGCAGCCGCACGAGCAGGACCACCCTGGACTCGCCTTCCGGCGCGCTCATTCCGTTGCGGATTGGGGCTTTGGGAAGCAGCCGTCGGGCGCGAAGACTCCCGGCGCATTCGGCTGCGGCGGCGTCGCGGTGATGCCGATCTGCGCCGGATAAAATGAACCGCCGTCGGTCATCGTCCGAATTTGCGTCCGATACGTTTGACCGGGCGCGAGATCGAACGACGTAACCTGATAGGGAACCGAGAGACGCACGCAGCCGACGTCCGCGAGGCTCCCGTCGATCAGGAAACTTCCGCGCGCCGGCCCCGCCAGCGGCTTAAAATACAGATAGGCCGTGGCCGGTGATGCGCCGGGGTTGCTGAGCGTGAGGTCGATCGTATGCACAACGCCGTAATCACCGTAGTCGTGTCCCGGCGCCGACGGATCGACGCTGCGCGGCGTGGGATCGGTATCGCCAAGCACCAGCGTCGCGTCGACGCCGCCGGCAGTATAGGTGAGCGCGTCGGAGCCGTAACCGCCGATCAGAAATGCTCCGGTGCGATGGTGCCCGTCGCCGGGCAATACCGGCGCGTTGAGCAGCGACAGGGGATCGGCGTCGGAGGAGACCGTCAGCACCGTCACGACGACCGGACCGCCCGACAGCACCCGCAGATCGACGGTTCCCGAGACGAGCTGGCGCGATTTCATCGGAACGTCGGCAAGCACGTAGGGCTCGTCCTGCGCGAGGTTCACGACGAGTCCCTCGCCGTGCGCCTTGGTCATTAAGAAGTTCTTGGTTAGGGTTTGGCCGACGTGCATTACGTCCATGTTCGGTCCGGCGGTCGCTTGCAGGAGCTGCACCGAGGTGGGATCTTGCGAATTGCCGGAGAGCACGACCAGGAGCGAGCGCGGCTCGGCGTTGTCGTCGTGATAGTAGTAGAGACGCGCGGGTTGCGCGCTCGTAACCGTGCCGCGGAAGAGCACGCCGTCTTGACCGACGTGTTCCGGATCGTCGTCGTAGAAGAGCAGGCCCGGTGCGAATTGCGCTAACGAGACGTTTTGCACGTTCACGGTCGTCGTCGCGGACTGATCGAAGTACTGACCGTTGCCCGCGATCGTGACCGGAACGACGAACTGCGCGGTCTGACCCGGCACGAGCGGCGCCGGGCTCACCGTTCCGATGGTCGTTTGTGCGCCGGGCAGCGCTTTGGTCAGACGCTCGACCCAACTCGTAACCTGTTGCGCTAGCCAGGTTGAATCGGCCGGGTCGCCCGTCACCGTGAGCGAGGTGTTGGGCACGATCGTTCCGGCGTTAAAGGCCACTCGAATCGCGACGTTGGCTTGCGAACCGTTCGCGTCGACGAGATGCAGCACGTCGGCCCCGGTCGCCTGCGTTGCCGTAACGGTCACCGTCGTCGCGTCCGGGCTCACGCCGACCGTAACCAGCTTGCGGTCAAGCGTCGCTTGCAACGGCGCCGCCGCCCCGCTGACGGTAATCGTTTGCTGTTGCGCCGGGTTGAGATTCAGGCTCGTCGCCGAAAGCGAAAGTGCGCCCGGAGTGGCTTGCGCGAGGACGATCCCCAACAGAAGAGCATGCACGCCAGGCTAACCCGAAGCGCTGCGCGGTGTTACGTTATGGCCTTTTCGGCGGGCGGAGCCGCGGGCGGCTCGACCGAGGGAATCTTCGAGTACTTGAGCTTCTCAGGATCGTCGGGATCGACGTCGGCGAGGATGTGATCGCCCGAGCTGAAGGTGCCGCGAAGCATCTCTTCGGCGACCTCGTCTTCGACCATACGCTGAATCGCACGGCGCAGCGGTCGTGCCCCAAACTGCGGATCCCAGCCCTTTCGCGCGAGCAGCGATTTCGCCGCGTCGGTAATCTTCAGCTCCATCTCCTGCGCACGTACCTCGCGGGCAACCTTCTCAAGTTCGAGCGAGACGATTGCCTCGATTTGCGCACGCGTGAGCTGATGGAAGACGATTACTTCATCGACGCGATTCAGGAACTCGGGCCGGAACGTCTGCTTGACCTCTTCAAGCACCCGATTCTTCATGCGCTCGTAGGCTTTGACTTCGTCCTCGGCCGAAAGCTTCTGCGGACGGAAGCCGATGTCGGTGGACGTCGTCATCCCGGTAGCGCCGACGTTACTCGTCATGATAATAACCGTGTTCTTGAAATCGACTTTGCGACCCTGAGAGTCGGTCAGACGGCCATCTTCGAGCACCTGGAGCAGCAGGTTGAAAACATCGGGATGCGCCTTTTCAATTTCGTCGAGCAGCACGACCGAATATGGCCGGCGACGTACCGCTTCGGTGAGTTGGCCGCCCTCTTCGTAACCGACATATCCTGGGGGTGCGCCGACGAGGCGGCTCACCGAATATTTCTCCATGTACTCGGACATGTCGATGCGAATCATCGACTCCTCGTCGTCGAAGAGGAACGCCGCGACGCTGCGCGCGACTTCCGTCTTGCCGACGCCGGTCGGCCCGAGGAAGATGAACGAGCCGATCGGGCGGCTCGGACTTTTGAGCCCCGCACGCGAGCGGCGAATCGCTCGGGTGAGGACGTTGATCGCCTCTTCTTGGCCAACGACGCGTTGATGCAGCAGCTCGCCCATCTTTAGAAGCTTTTCGGTCTCGGCTTGCGCGAGCCGGCTTACCGGAATCCTCGTCCAAGCGGCAACGATCTCGGCGACGTTGTCGGCGGTGACGCGCAGCACGCGATCGGTTTGCGCCTTGCGGTCGCGCCATTCTTGCTCGAGATGTGCCTTTTCGAGACGCAGCTTCTCTTCGCGGTCGCGAATCGTCGCGGCCTTGTCGAACTCTTGGCTCTTGACGACCGCCTCTTTTTCGGCGATGAGTTTGCGCAGTTGGGCGTCGGCTTCGCGAATCGCGGGCGGCGGAAGTGTCGCCTGAAGGCGAACGCGCGAACTGGCCTCGTCGATCAGATCGACGGCCTTGTCGGGTAAGAAGCGGTCGGTAATGTAGCGGTCGCCAAGCTTCGCGGCCGTAGCCAGCGCTTCGTCAGTGATTTGCACCTTGTGGTGCGCCTCATAACGGTCGCGCAAGCCTTTGAGAATTTCGATGGTTTCCTCGACGCTCGGCTCTCCGACCATGACCGGCTGGAAACGCCGCTCGAGCGCCGAGTCCTTCTCGATGTGCTTGCGGAATTCGTTGAGCGTGGTTGCGCCGATGCATTGCAGTTCGCCGCGCGCGAGTGCCGGTTTGATGATGTTGCTGGCGTCGATCGCACCTTCGGCGGCGCCCGCACCGACGAGCGTGTGCAGTTCGTCGATAAAGAGAATGATCTCACCGGCGGCGCCACGGATCTC
>Ga0070765_100002030_pt1 | contig 12573 bp, 13 predicted proteins | sample HubBroMetageWFT5_FD_71516 | JGI IMG/M metagenome (GOLD analysis project Ga0070765, IMG submission 71516) | Warmed and freeze-thawed soil microbial communities from the Hubbard Brook experimental Forest, New Hampshire - Hubbard Brook CCASE Soil... | ecosystem: Environmental > Terrestrial > Soil... | reverse complement strand
AAGCTGACCGACTGCAGCCCTACCTGCGCGGAATGAGACGTTGTCTCCACCGTTAGGCCGTTGGCTGCCGCCCAGTGGTCGGCGTGGGTGATCTGCGCCGCCGTCAGGGCCTCGGGCGCCTGAATGAGCCATCCGGCGAGCACGGGGCGGAGACCAAGCACGGTCATAGCGTGGGCGGTGAGCAGCGTGTTCGGCGCAGAGGTGTACCGGGGAAGCCCGAGCACCTGGAAGGTGGCGATAGTTGCCCCGCGCTGAGCGAAGGGTATACGGGTGCCCGACCGGACCTTCTGACCCTGATACGAGCACGAGACATGTCCGGTCTTGCACGTGACGGTCAGCGAGCCGAAGTCCAGGATTCTCGTCCCCGTCAGGCTCGATCGGGACGTTATGAGCTCGGTCGCCGCTCTGACGGCCGAAGCACGCACGCCGTAGAAGCTGAGCGCGGCCCTGGTGGCCACATATAGCTGCCCGAGTAGCTCTAGGCCGTGATTGCCGTTGGGTCCGGTCACTCGACTGGCGAGGTTCGCCGTCAGGTAGCCGGTGAGCGAGCCTTCCAGGAACGGCCCCGCGCCCTCGGCAACGGCCGCATACAGCGGCAGCACGTGCTGCGCGTGCACGGCGGCCGCTATGTGACTGGCGTTTAGGTGGTCCCGAGCAAGCTGGGCGCCGGACAGCGGCGGAATCGCCTCCGGCAGCTGGCCCGCGCCGCCAGGCGAGAGGTAAACGATCAGCTGGTTAGCCGGCAGGTTCGGCCAGCCAGCCTCACCGCCCGGCGTCTCGTTCTGGGCCGCCGCGGCGGCGCTGATGGCAATGGCGGCGACGATGCCGGTCACCAGGCTGATCGCGGCGAGCGCGGCGCCGGACCTGGCTCGGTACCTGGCCAGGTCCCGCAGCGCGAGCCTGATTGCGAGCGGCGCGCGCCTGCCGACGACGGCGAGCCCGCCGATGGCGATCGGGCCGAGCAGCAGGACGCCGGCTGCGGTGAAGACGAGGCCGCCGATGATGAACGCCGGCGTCTTGCCCCGCTGGGACAGCGCAATCCCGGCAAGGCCGATGGCGAGCAGCGCGCCGCCTAGCGCCGCGGGCCGGCGGCCCTGCTTAGGGGTAGCCGGGCGACCGGACAGGGCCGATACGACGGGCACATGCGCGGCCGCTCGGGCTGGCCACCACGCAGCCGCGATCGCCGTCAGTATGGCCATGACGACCGCGGCTGCGACTTCCCACCACGGCAGGCTGAAGGTCGCGACGCGGTGCTCGACGATCGTCTCGAGCCGGGGCACAAACGCGGCCCAGCCCGCCAGCGCCGCCACCGCGCCGATCACCGCGGCGATGATGCCCACGACAGCACCGTTGGCGATGAGCACCAGCCGTACGTGCCGGTCGGTCGCGCCGACCGCCTGGAGCATGCCGAGCGCGCGCAGCCGCCGCTGGGCCAGCACGGTGAAGCCGGCCACCGCAATCAGCCCGATGAACAGCAGCGCGATGGTGTCAAAGACCAGCACCGCAGCTGGCGGGAAGCCGACGGCGTAGGACGGCCTGGCCTGCAGGTTCGCGCCGGCTGGCAGGCGCGCCGAACGGACTTGCGTTTTAGTGGCGTTAAACAGGACGGCGACGTGATCGGCTCGGCCCAGCTGACCCGGTGCGACCAGCGCGAACTGGTCTTGCAGATCACCAGGATTCTCGACGATGCCCACGACGCGCAGTGCTCTGCCGCCCTCGTGCCAGACAGAGCCGATGCGCAGCCTGTAGATCGCCGCGACGCCGCTGGTGACCGCCACCTGCCCGGCGGCCGGGTAGTGGCCGCCGTCCAGCCGGAGCATTGGCCGTGAGTAGAGCCCGCCTGGCTGCTGCGCCCGCACGTCGACCGTGTTGACCGAGCCCGGAATAGGCGCGGCTGCGTGCTCGATCACCTCGATCCGGCCGTACCGCGCCCTAGCGAACGCGACACCGGCCGCCTGCTGGGAGGCCGGCCCGGAGATCGTCAGCAGGTGGTTCGCCGAGCCGAACTGCGCGCTAGGCGATGACGGCCCCTCGGCCGCGAATGCGATTGCGACGACGGCAGCGGCCACCGCGATAGTCAGCAGGCCGATCACGGTTAGCTGCTGGCGCCATTCTCGCCGGAATAGCCGCCAGGCCCAGCGGACCACGGCCCGCCGGGCTGGCGCACCACCGGACCGCGGCGTGGCGTGCGCTGGCCTGTCCCTGACCGCCGTGCTCATTGGCTGTGCCCCGGCATAAGCAGCGATTCCGGGCCAGGCAGCGGATCGGTCTGATCGCTGATGTGGCCATCGCGCAAGAAGACGACTCGGTCGGCCCACGACGCAAGCTGCGCATCGTGGGTCACGACGACGCCAGCCACGCCGCCCTGGCACGCGGCACGGACCAGCCGCATGACGGCCTCGGCGTTAGCCGAGTCCAGCGCTCCCGACGGCTCGTCGGCCAGCAGCAGCCTGCGCTCGCCGACCACCGCTCTGGCAATAGCGACCCGCTGCCGCTCACCGCCCGACAGCTCATCAGGGAAGTGGCTCACCCGGTCGCCCAGACCTAGGTTGTCCAGGGCCGCCACGGCGGCCTTGCGCGCCGTGCGGCCGGCGATTCCATCCAGTTCGAGCGGCAGCGCCACGTTCTCGGCCGCGGTCAGGCCGGCCAGCAGGTTGAAGTTCTGGAACACGAAGCCGATCGACCGGCGTCGCAGCCTGGCGCGTTGGTTGCGCGACAGCCCGGCCAGCGCCTGACCGGCCACGAAGACGTCCCCGCTGGTCGCATCTTCGAGGCTGCCAGCGATGGTGAGCATCGTGCTCTTGCCCGAACCGCTCGGGCCCATGATCGCGACCAGCGCGCCGGGCTCGACAGTCAGGCTGACGTCCCGCAGCGCGTGCACCTCGGCCGCGCCCTCGCCATAGGTCTTGGATACATGCCGAAGCTCGAGGGCCGTCATCTCCGCGCTCCCGTCGGACGCCGCAGCCTGGGCAGTGGGGCCCCGTTCTTGACTTGGGTCATCGGGTGGCGCCGGATCCGGCTCTCGGCCGAGTCCAGCCACCTGATCACCGATTCGAGCCGGAACAGCTCGGCATCCACCGCGAGGGCGAGGCCGATATCGTCCTCGGCCGCGTCTTCCTTGATCCGAGTCCACTGCTGCATGAGCTGGACCAGATACCTCCGGTGCACCTGCAACACCTCCGGCACGTCGACGCCCGGCACCCGCAAGGCCACCAGCACCTTGATGACGAGCTCGTCACGCGGCGGCGAGGCCAGGTCAGGTGGGGTGCGCAGCCACGCGGCCAGTTCCTCCTCGCCCGCGGCCGTGATCCGGTAGCCCTTGTGCTGGCTGTCTTCACCAGTGCCGTCGGCTTCGACGAGCCCGTCGCGCTCCAGCCGCTGCACAGTCGTGTACACCTGGCCGACGTTCAGCGGCCAGACCTCACCAGTCCTGGCCTCGAATTCCTCGCGAAGCTGGAGGCCGTACTTCGGGCCCTCGCTGAGAAGCGCCAGCAGCGCGTGCGGCACGCTCATGAGCAGCTCTGAGTCAGTATCATACTCAGTATAGTACTCAGAAGATGTCGACGCTGCAATGCAATCGGCGAGAAGCTTGCCGGTACCGTCGAGCGTGCGGGCGGCGGCGATGATGACGACCCCGTTCCCGGTCCTGATCGGTTGCTAGAACGGAGAAGAAAGCGGTGACGTACCCTGCCGTGTCGGCGGACGCCATGCTCGTGCACGCGGGCGGACGCCGGGATCTTGGCACCCCCGCGGTCCAGGCGCCGGTGCTCGCCACCATCCTTGCCTCGGCCGGCGAGCCGACCGCGGGCGACTACGGGCGCGGCGGCAACCCGACCTGGACCGCGCTGGAGCACGCGCTTGGCGCCATTGAGAGTGCGGTGGCGGTCGTTTTTAGCTCCGGCCAGGCTGCCTCGATGGCGCTGATGCTCGCGCTCGCGCGCAATCGGGACACGATCCTGGTCCCGCGCGACGGCTACTACAACGCGCGGACGCTAGCCGAGCGCCTGCGGCCGCACGGTGCCGTGCCAGTGCTCGTAGACCTGGCCGACCTGGCCGCGGTCGAGCGCGAGCTGGCGGCGAATCGGGCGGTCCTGTGGGCCGAGTCCCCCACGAATCCGCTGCTGCGCGTCGCCGACCTGGCCAGGCTCGGGGAGCTGGCGACGGCAGCAGGAGCGCCGATGGTCGTCGACAACACCGTCGCGACCGGCCTTCTCCAGCAGCCACTCGAACTCGGCGCGGTCGCGTCGCTGTGCTCGCTGACCAAGTCCGCGTCGGGTCATTCCGACGTGATCGCGGGCGCGGTGATGACACGCGATCCGGGGCTTCAGGACGAGCTGCGGACCTGGCGGACCCTCGGCGGCGGCATTCTCGGACCGATGGAAGCGTGGCTCGCCATCCGCGGGCTGAAGACCCTGCCGCTGCGCATCGAGCGCCAGTCGGCCAGCGCGCTTGCCGTCGCCGCTCATCTGGCCGCGCATCCGCGCGTCACGGCCGTGCACTACCCAGGCGTAGGCGAGCAGGCAACTTCCATCGCGCGCGCCCAGATGCCGCGGGGCTTCGGGCCGCTGCTGTCGTTCGAGGTCGATGGCACGGCGGCGGACGCCGACGCGGTCGTCCTGGCGTCTCGGCTGATCGTGCCGGCAACGAGTTTCGGGGGCGTCGAGTCGGCCTGGGAGCGCCGTGGCCGGTGGCCGGGCGAATCCGCGCCAGCAACGCTGATCCGCCTGTCGGTGGGCATCGAGCCCCCGGCGGACCTCATCGCTGACATCGACCACGCCCTGGCCCAAGGTCAGCCCTCGGCCTGACCGGACGGCCGGCATCGGGCACGATGGGCAGGTGAGCATCTACACCGGCTTCGCCCCGTTCTATGACCGGATCATGGGCGACCGCACCGAGGAGGTCGACCGGGTCCGGTCGTACATCAGCAGGTACCTGCCGGGCGCGCGCTCGCTGCTAGAGCTGGGCTGCGGCACCGGTGCGCTGCTGGCCGGGCTGGCGGGCGACCTGGAGGTGGCGGGCATCGACCAGTCGCCGCAGATGCTGGCCATCGCGCAGAAGGCCGTGCCCGGCGCAGGGCTGGTCCGTGGTGACATGACGTCGTTCCTCCTGCCGACCCGGTTCGACGTCATCATCTGCATGTTCGACACGCTGAACCACGTACCGTCGTTCGACGGCTGGCTATCGCTGTTCAGCTGCGTGCACGAGCACCTCGCCGAGGGCGGGCTGTTCATCTTCGACGTCAACACGGCCGGGCGGCTGCGTCGTCTCGACGGTGCGCCGCCGTTCGTGGACGAGTTTGACGGGAACCTGGTGATCATGACCGTGAGGTCGGCGCACGACGGGCTCTCGCTCTGGGAGACGAGGATCTTCGACCGGCAGCATGACGACATTTACCGCCTGCATCACGAGCGAATCTACGAGCTCGGCGTGCCGCTGTCGCTGATCCGCGCGTCGCTAGCCGGCCGGTTCGAGCTGCTGGAAGAGGCGAGCCTAGACGGCAGCCCGGTGAGCGACGAGTCCGACCGGGTGTTCTTTGCCTACCGCCACCGGGTCGCTCCGCCTGCCGTCCTGGGGTCGTGAGCTCGAGGAGCGCCGCAGCCTGACGCGCCGGCGGCGTCAGCACTGCTGCTGTCGGTCCTGCATCGCTTCCATCAGCCTGGTCAGCACCGCGGAGAAGTGCTCTCGCTCGACCGGCGTGAGGACGGCGAAGATCTCGGAGATCGCATCGAGCTGCGGGCCGATCGCCAGTGAGGCCGCACGCTCGCCTGCCGGGGACAGCTCGATCAGCGTCGCGCGCCTGTCCGTCGGGTGCGGCCGGCGCACCACGAGCCCGGCCAGCTCCATGGCGTCAACGATGGCCGTCATGTTGCGCGCAGTGACCCCGAGCTGGGTGCCGAGGTCGCGCATGATGGCGGGACCGCCACAGTGCAGCGCTTGCAGGAGGCTGAGCCGGGCATAATTGAGGCCGCCGCAGGCGCGACCTTCCATCCAGCGCAGGAAACCGGTCGTGAAGCGCGCAGTCTGGCCGACCAGGACGTGCCTCACCTGAGCGTCGTCGAGGCCGGCTAGGTCAGGACCCTCTCCGCACGAGTCGGCCCCGAAGTCGTCAGCCGGCCCGGGGTCTTGTTGCCTCACCTCTGCGAGCGTACCGGATGACTCGGTTGACATCACTATCTCGTCCGGTACTATTTCGGGGGTGATCGTTCAATACTCAATTATCTTCGATCCGGAACCGAGGTTCTGCTTTCTATGACGAATGCACAGGGTAACGAGGCGGCCGCCCTGACCGGGCCGGCCAGCTTTCAGCTCGACCCGAGCGCTTCGACGGCGACCTTCAGCCACAAGTCCATCTGGGGCCTGGTGACGGTGCGCGGCGTGTTCTCGGATCTTAACGGCACAGCCGAGATCGAGGCCGACGGCTCGGCGCACGGCCGGCTGGAGATCGGCACCGCCTCGCTGGACACCAAGAACAAGAAGCGCGACGAGCACCTACGGTCCGCCGACTTCTTCCACGCGGCCGCGCACCCGAAGATCATCGTTGACATTACGCAGGCCGCCACTAGCGACGGCAGCAACGTGCAGGCCAGCGGGACTGTAACGGTCGCGGGCCAGACCAAGCCGCTGACGCTGACCGCCAAGGTCTCCGAGGCCACCGGCCAGGCTGTCACGCTGACCGCCGACGCTCAGATCGATCGCGCCGACTTCGGCATGACCTGGAATCAGCTCGGCATGGTCAAGGGCCCCGCGCAGGTGCACGTTGCGGCGAGGTTCGTCAAATCGGACGCCGTCTAGCCCTGGCCGTCCACATTACGAAGGAATCAGATGAAGCTCCAGATCATCGTTGGCAGCACCCGGCCCACCAGGGCAGCCGACATGGTGACGCCGTGGGTCACCAACCGGGCCGCGCTGCACGAGGCCTTTGACACCGAGGTGCTCGACCTGCGTGACTGGCCCCTGCCGATGTTCGGCGAGCACGTGGGCAGCATCGGCGACCGGACCGACCCGACGTACTCTGACGTGCGCGTGCGTGCGTGGAACCGGAAGATCGCCGAGGCCGACGCCTACCTTGTCGTCACGCCCGAGTACAACCACAGCATTCCGGGTGAGCTGAAGAACGCGATCGACAGCGTGTTCGTGTCGTTCGCCTTCCGCAACAAGCCGCTGGCCATGGTGGGATACAGCGGAGGCGTCGGGGGCGGCATTCGCGCGATCGAGCACCTGGTCCAGGTGGCCGTCGAGGTCGAAGCCGCCCCGCTGCGCAGCACCGTCGTCTTGCCGTTCGTGGAAGGGCAGTTTGATGCCGACGGCCAGCCGACTGACCCCGCGGCCGAGGTCAGCATGCAGATCCTGCTCGACGACCTGGCCTGGTGGGCGGCTGCCCTCGGCAATGCCAGGGCCGCAGGCGAGCTCATCCCCGGCAAGGTGCGCGCGCGGATGGCGGCCGCGGTACCCGCTGCCTAGGCCATAGCTCGCCGCACGGGATGCGGGTCCAGCTTCAACTGGGACTCGCGGAACGTGCGCCGGTAGGCGTGCGGAGTAGTCGCGCGCCAGGCCCGGAAGTGATGGCGGAACGTGGCCGCGTTCCCGAAGCCGGCCCGTTCCGCTATCACGTCCACCGTCTCGTCGGTCTCCTCCAGCAGCTGCTGGGCCAGGAGGATGCGCTGCCCGATGAGCCAGCGCTGCGGGGTCGTGCCGGTCTCCTGCACGAACCGCCGGGCGAACGTGCGCGGTGACATGGCCGCCAGTCCGGCCAGCCGATCAACTGTCATAACCCGGTCGACATTGCGCTGCATCCACTCGATGACTTCGCCGAGGGTGTCGCACGCGAGCTCGGCGACCGGCCGGTCGACAAACTGCGCCTGGCCGCCGTCGCGGTGCGGCGGCACGACCATGCGTCGCGCGATCGCGTTGGCGACCCGGCTGCCGTGCTCCTTGCGGAGGAGGTACAGGCAGGCATCGATGCCGGCCGCCGTGCCGGCGCTGGTGATCACCGGATCGGCATCGATGTAGAGCACCGACGGGTCGACCTTGGCCGCCGGATACAGCCTGGCCAGCCGCTCCGAGTGCCGCCAGTGCGTCGTGCAGGCTCGCCCGTCGAGCAGTCCTGCCGCACCGAGCGCGAATGCCCCGGTACAGACGCTCAGTACGCGGCTACCCCGTTCGACGGCCCGGCGGAGCGCGTCGAGCAGCGGCTCCGGCCAGTCATCTCGCCGGCAGCGGCTGTCGCCACTCGCCGGGACGGCGATCAGATCGGCCGTTTCGAGCCGGTCCAGGCCGAACGGCGTCTGCAGGATGAAGCCTGCTTCCGAACGCAGCGGGCCGGGCTCCCCGGCAACGACGGCGAAGTCGTAGCCAGGCAGTCCCTCGTCAGTCCGGTCGGTGCCGAACACCTCGCAGACCACGCCGAGCTCGAACGGCGTGAATCCGTCCAGTACCACAACGGCAACGTCTTTCAGCATGGGCTCATTATGCCGCAGTCGTTGGCAGGATGTTAAGGGCAAGTGGCTCTACTGCCACTGTTGCCGCGCGCTGCTGTGGCGCAGGCTAGAGGCATGAACCAGCCAGTAAGCCCGCAGTTCGGTCGCCGCCAGCAGCCGGGCCGCAGCATCCGGCGAGTCGCGCTCAAAGTTCGCGAGGTCGTCGCCGAGTGCGCCTACGCGCAGCGGCGGATGGCCGACCTGGCGGGCGCCCCCGACCGATACATGGGCAATCCGGACGCCGCACCCGACACGTACGCCGAGTTCCTGTTCCGCACCTCGAGCGGCCTTCGCCACGAACCGCCAGCCCGCTGCCGGACCGGCAGCTGACAGGCGTGGGTGCGGAATCACTGTTGCTCTAGCAACAGCAACTTCACACCCATCACCGGGGCGAGGGCGCCAGCACGTCGGCGAACTCGCGAACGAGCGCGGACTTCGATCGGGCCCCGATGACCTGCCTGACGACCTCGCCGCCGGCGAACACGCTGACCGTCGGGACGTGCAGGATGGCGTACTTCCTGGCGGTGTCCGGGTTCTCGTCGACGTTGACCTTGACCAGGTCGATCATGTCGCCGTAGTCCGCCGCGATCGAGTCGAGTACGGGCGCCACCTGCCGGCATGGACCGCACCAGGCCGCCCAGTACTCGACGATGACAGGTCGCGGGCTCTTCAGCACCTCGGCCTCGAAGCTGTCATCGGTCACGACCCTGGCGATGCTCATGTCTCCTGCCTCCATCGGTGCGGCGCTCCGCTGAACGCGAGCGCGGTTGTTCACGCTAAGTGATGGCGAGCTCGGGAAGCCGGAGCGCCGCGCACTGCTCACCGTCGCCGTGCTCGCACACGCGGACGAGCTGGCGGAGCCTGCACCGCAGCTGTACGAGCTCCCTGACTTGTGCATCGACCGCCGCTAGCTTCGCTTGCGCCGCGGTCGCGATTTCCTGCGTCGACTGAGCCTCGGCCGGACCGAGCAGATCAGCGATCTCACCGAGAGTGAAGCCCAGCTGCCTGGCCCGGCGGATGAAGACCAGCCGCCATCGATCGGCCTCGGAGTACTCGCGGTAACCGGAGCCGTGACGCTCCGGCGTGGCCAGCAAGCCCCGGCGCTGATAGAAGCGCACCGTCTCGACGCCGACTCCCTCGGCAGCGGCAAGCTTCCCGATCGTCATCCCGCTCATGTCCGGCACGTTACCGGCCGTACCGAGGTACGGAGTCAAGCCGGCCGACGCTAGTTCAGCGGTGGCGCTATGAAGCCGGGACCGGCCGCCGCATCAAGCAGCTCGGCGATGCGCAGCAGCCGCATGTCGGTCAGGAACGGGCCGATGACTTGCACGCCCACCGGCAGGCCAGCCTGGTCCGGGCCGGTCGGCAGCGTCACGACCGGCAGCAGCATGGCGCCGATAGCGCCGCACCAGGCGGCAGCGAAGAAATGCGGAACGGCGACGCCATCGATGTCGAGTACCCGCTCGGTCATTGGCCGCTCCGTGTCATGGTCGAACGCAGCAGTCGGCATCACCGGCGCCAGCACCACGTCGTACTGGTCAAACAAGGTCGCCCACGCGGCTCGCTGGCGCTGGCGCAGCTCTGTCGCGCCGATCCAGGCCCGGTAACGACTGGTCATGGCCCGCCCGACAAGCAGCATCGGGTCGTCGCCAGCCACGTTCTCGAGGCTGGCGAGCTCGGCGTACTCTGCCGCGGCCAGCCCGGCGCCGATCGTCGGCAGGGTGAGATCGCGCCAGGTACCGAAGCCGTCCGCCAGCGGCACCGGCAACGGCACCTCATCCACTCTCGCGCCAGCCTCGGCCAGGCGGGCGGCCAACCCATCCAGCCTCGCCCGCACGCCGGCCGCCACGGGCACGACGTCCGCGCCCTCGCCGAAGACGGTGGCGATCCGCAGTGCCGAGATGCCGCCGAGCGGTGGCCCCTCCTCAAGCTCGAGGTGCCAGGCTGCGGCATCCTCTGGCAGCGGGCCCGCGGTAGCGCGCAGCGCGATCCGCAGGTCAGCGACACTGCGCGCGATCGGGCCGGCGACCCCCACGTCCACCTGGACCAGGCTTCCCGGCGGGCCGGGGATGTGGCCGCGGACCGGCACGATGCCCCACGACGGCTTCAGTCCGTACACGCCGTTGTAGTGCGCCGGGTTGCGGATCGAGCCGCCGATGTCGCTGCCGAACTCCAGCGGCGTGAGCCCCGCCGCCACGGCAGCAGCAGCGCCGCCCGACGAGCCGCCCGCGGTCTTGCTGGTATCCCACGGATTGTTAGTCCGGCCGTAGACGTCGTTGTAGGTCTGCCAGTCGCCGGCATACATGGGCGTGTTGGACTTGCCGAAGATGATCGCGCCGGCCTGCTTCAGGCGCGCGACCGCGAGCGCGTCCGATGCCGGCACGTACTGTGCCAGCTCCGGCGCGCCCGAAGTCGTCACCAGGCCCTCGGTCTCAAAGACGTCCTTGACGGTCATCGGCAGACCGTGCAGCGGTCCGGTCTCCTGGCCGTGGGCAGTAGCGTGGTCGGCTGCGGTCGCGGCTGTCCTGGCCCGGTCGAGGTCCCAGGCGACGATCGCGTTGAGGGCGGGATTCAGCCGCTCGGCCCTGGCTACCAGCTGGTCAAGCAGCTCGCGGCTGGAGATCACGCGGGTCCGGATTGCGCGGCTCAGTTCCGCGGCGGTCGCCGTGGCGATGTCGAGGTCCATGTTCGGGACAGTACCTGCCTGTCCATCGACGGGTCCGCCAGATCAGCCGCCCGACGCGGCACCGCGCTCGCCATCGCGTGCACGTCGCGCCCAGTCATCATGACCAAGTCGCTCAAGGGTCGCGACGAGCCAGGCACGGCCCACCGGGTCGAGCCGGGCGGCGGCGAGGTCCGCGCGGTCCTTCGGCCGATCGAGCCGAGCCTTGTGGAGCAGTGCGATCTCCGGCCGCAGGTACCGGATGCCGGCCACCGTCTGCGCTGCCTGGTCCCACGGCAGGCGCACGCTGTGGTCGCGCTTGAAGATCCATTCCGTCTCCGAGCTGGCTCGATCCAGCAGCAGATCCAGTTGCCAGGGATGGTCCGCATCACGCCGCGCCCACAACTGCTCGCACGTCTCAGTCAGCGGCACACCGGGCAGCAGCGGGCGCAAGGCGCCGTCGTTCGCCTCCCACAGGTGCCAGTCAGCAAACGCCAGCCGCAGGCGCCTGAGATCGGCCATGGCGATCGCGATGTCGGTGTCGTCGTGGTGCCGAGGTTCAGCCCCGACGCGAGCCGCCCGTCCGCCGGCTACGTGCCAGCGAACGGGCGGCGACGCCGTCGTTAGTGCCGCGAACGCGGCCGGCTCGAGCGGGTCCCAGCGCCCATACAGCAGCTGCAATCGCTCCTTGTCGAGGTCATTGACTGCCTGTCTGAAGTCGCGTGGCATCGGTGTAGTCTGCCGGATCCGCAGGCGTGACCGTGGCCGCACCGGTGACGCCGTCGGCAGCCTTATCCGTGCTGCCGTCGGCAGCCGCACCCGTGACACCGTCGGCGGGCGGACCCGCCGCAGCGGGCGCTGCCGAGTACGGACCAGCGTGGTAGGGCGACGCGGCAGCCTGCGCCGGAGACTCCTGCGCGAGCAGTAGCCAGACGCACAGCATGATCAGCGTGGCGACGAACGCGCAGAAGACCCAGAACATCGGCGTCAGGCCGGCGGTGATCGTGAGCCCGAGCTGGTTAGCCTGCGCGGGCGTGACGCCGAACTGCAGTGGTGACGTCGTCCCCTTGATCTGCACGATGGCTGAGATTGCCTGCCCGACCATCGGCACGATCGCACCAGCCGCCAGAGCTGCGCCGAGCCGCCACGGCCGCCACGTCGCAGCCGCGAGCACCACAGCAACGATGGCCACCATGACCAGCACATTGCCGAGGATCACGGGCCCGGGGTTCGCGAACGCGTTACCGGCCGTGATCACCTGCGAGGCGCCTGTCGCGGTCCGGAGGGTGAACTTGTCCCACGACGGCGCGAACGCGATGGCCGCGCCCACGGCGGCGAGCACAAACGTGACGAGCGGCACGACGTCGTGGCTCGACATACGGCCGAGGCGGCCGGCCAGACCGCGGCCGGAGACGACCCCGTTCCCGGCAGTAC
>Ga0070765_100002029_pt1 | contig 12574 bp, 8 predicted proteins | sample HubBroMetageWFT5_FD_71516 | JGI IMG/M metagenome (GOLD analysis project Ga0070765, IMG submission 71516) | Warmed and freeze-thawed soil microbial communities from the Hubbard Brook experimental Forest, New Hampshire - Hubbard Brook CCASE Soil... | ecosystem: Environmental > Terrestrial > Soil... | reverse complement strand
CTTCTCCGTCGGCGGCATGATCCACTGCCAGCCCGGTCTCGCGCAAGGCAGCAACAATATTCTCGGCAAGCCGCTGCTCGTCTTCGACCAGGAGTACGCGCATGACATGACAACCTGAGAATATTGTCTCAAAGCTTGCTTAAATCTGGCTGAACTCATTAGCCGGCGACCACCGATTGGCTGAGATACCGACGTGGGTCGCAGATGGCCGCGACCAGATCGCGCAGAAATTCCGCTGCCCGCGCGCCATCGATAACGCGATGATCGCTTGAGAGCGTCAAGGTCATCATCGGACGAATGCCTGGATGACCGTTGATCGCAACTACTCGGTCGGTAATTCTTCGAGCATGGTGGCCGCGCCCAGCGCCGCTTGCACCATGCTGCCAACAATTGACCATCCTCGCCGTAGCGGTACTCACCAGTAAGGGTGCGAGCGGCGTTTCAGGGTGCATCGTTTATTGCTTTGGTGCCCACACTCTCCGTCATCCCTAGTATTCCAGTTGCCGGCATGGCATTGATACTGGGCATTGACCGTTTCTTGAGCATGTTCAGAGCCGTGGTTAACATGATCGGAAATGGGGTCGCGACTTTGGTGCTCGCCCGCTGGGAAGGTGAGTTGTCAAGCGAAACACTCAGGCCGCATTTAGCGGCGCCCTCTTAGGTCACCCAAGATGACAGGAGTCGGAGAGGTTACGCCGGCGTTGGAATCCGCCGTACAGGTTACCCGAGGGGACCACATTGGTCAGTATGAATCGCTCTGGATTGAAAAAACGCGGAGCTCTGCCTCAGCTACCTCCCCACGACCAACACTTCAAATTGGCCCGCCTCCACCGTGGACAAGAAAAGCTGATGCGTTTTAGGATCAAGCGCCATCGTCTTCGCCTTAGGCAAGGTCTTCACATTTTCGACGACGGAATATTTGTCCGGACCATTCTGACGAACCACAGTGATCGTTCCTTCGCCATTGGAATTGAAGATAAGGTGGGAAGCAGGATCAAAAGCAGTAGCATCCACGTGATCGCCGATGAGGAGGGTTGCGATCACTTGCCCAGAGTCCGCATTCACGACGGCCATGAGTTTGTTCCGGCAACCGATAAATAACCGTCGATTCGGACGGTCCATCGCGATGCTGGAAGGTGAAGCGCATGGCGCAGTTGGCCAGCGTTGCTCGACCTTGAGAGAACGAGTATTGATCTTTAAGACCAGGCTCGCATCCTCAAGATTGTTGTAGATGTATCCGGAGCCATCGGCGACGGCATATTCAGGGCCGCCACCGAGATCGACAGTTCCAGCGACTTTCCCGGTTGCAGCCTCAATCGCAGAGGCATTACTGCTGTCACCATTGAAAGCAAAGACTCTCGAAGTTGCCGGGTCGTAAATGATTGCGTCGGGCTTCTTGCCAACCGGGACGTCCGCAATTGTCTTCAGAGTTTTCAAATCAAAGATCGTGACCGTCGAAGACTGCCCGTTGCTCACGAATCCCCGCCCCAGTTCCGGAGCGATGGCGATGCCATGCACACCGGGAGTGTTCTCGACCTTGCCGACGATTGCGCCCGAATCTACGTCGAGCACTTCGACCTGGGTTCCGTGGGATACGTACAGCCGCCGTCCGCCCTCATCAACGACCAGATAATCCCAGCTACCTTTGCCGGGGATCGGAATCTTCCTGGTGATCTGATAATCCAGGGCCGTGGCCGAGGCGACGAGACACACGAATAGAAAAATGGCTGCTCGCTTCAAGTGCTCCTCCTAAGGTAACCGCCAGTGGCATGACCCGTTGCCCGAATCGTGGAAACTTTTTCCCGCTTCTGGCACGAACTCCCAGTCATAACCCGATGCGTGCAGCGTCAGCTTCAGTACGCCGAACGTGTCTGCCTGATGCGCTTCACTATTGGCCCTCAGCGCTGCGAACGTGCGGTGTGAGTTTTTGCCGCCGGTACCAACCACAAACTCGCGAATGCCACGTTTCAGGTCGGCATTGCCCTCCGGATCCTGCGGGGCAAAACGCTCGTAGTCGTGATCGTGACCATTGATCACAACGTCCGCATTTGCGGCGTAGAGCGTCTGCCAAAGGGGCTTCATGTCGAGGTCATTACCATGGCTGGCTCCGGAACTAAAGAGCGGCTTGTGAAAATAAGCGAGCGTGCATGTTGTGGGATGCCGCGCGAGATCTTGCCGCAACCACTCTCCCTGTGGAGATCGGGCACCACATCCTCCCACATGCTCGCACTCGCTGTTCAGAGCGACGATGTGCCAGGCCCCTAAATCGTAACTGTAGTATCCCTTCGTAGCGTCACCAGCTGCGGCCCCGAAATAGCGCGCGAACCCCGAGTCGCCGCTGTTGTGATATTCGTGATTTCCGGGCACTGGCCGTGTGCGATCCTTAAAGCGGCCCCATGTGGGGTCATAACATTTCGCGAACTGCTCGTCGGAGCCGTCGGGGTACGCCAAATCTCCTGCCGCAAAAACTGTTCCCGGAATTTTCTCGATCAGTTTGGCGGTTGCCTCGGCACCGGCAAGGTCATCGCAACTGGAAATGTCACCCGCTCCCACGAATACTGGGTCGGACGACATCTTCACTTCGGCGGGTTTCTTACTTGCAGATTCCTTTTGTGCGCCAGAAGCACTGGCTACGGAGCCCAACGCCACGACGAGAACTGCGACAAGTTCGCACCACCGATTCATTCAGCCGACCTCCCAACAGTAGTTCACGCAGATTCTAGGGAGCACAGCTTAAAGTTCCCTGAATATGCGCCTAAGAATTCATAAGACTCGGGCGCAGTCCGGTTCGCAAAGATCAGGTAAGCCCTGCTTCAATCGATAAGAAACGCGCGACAAGGCGGCCGTGATGACGTTGCGTGGTAAAGCGTTCTGCCCGTTGCTTCTCACTACTCTCTTCGCGGCTCCCAGCGCAGGCCAAAGGAATAGGTCGGTCTGTAGTATTCGCGCTGAGTTACGTACCACGGGCTGCCGTTGTAGAAGCCAAAGACCTGGTCGGTCAAGTTCAGGCCCTGCCAGAGCACGGTCAGAGTGCGCTGCACGCGGAAGCTGGCCTGGGCATCGACCTGCAAGTGGGCATACAGGTAATTGTCTCCCACCGGTCCCTTTGCACCAAGGTTGGCGGGGTCTTCGCACCCCCCGCCCGCTGCCGCTGTGGGGGTGCATTGTTCCCATTGATACTGATAAATACTCGCGCTGTTGTAGGTGGCTCCGAGCCTGGCTGAGAAACGGCCCCGGTCGTAGCTGGGACTGAGATTCCACATCGTCGGCGTTTGACGTTGCAGTGCCGGGTTGTCGGTTCGAAGTGGCAGAGTTCCGGCGCTCGAACCGGTCTTGCTGAAGTTCGCGATGATACCGAAGCCACTCAAAGGGCCGGGCAGGAATGCAAGGTGCTGGGTGTAGGCGAACTCTACGCCGTAGAGTTTTGCGTCGACTCCGTTTGCAATGTAGTCAAATATGTCACCCACGTACTGCGGATATTGAGTTCCCTGGTAGTCGGGATCGGCAAGGTAATAAATGGGCTGAGTCAACTGTTTGTAGAAGAAGCCGGCCTGCAACAGGCCATACGGCTTCAGGTAATGCTCATAGAGGACATCGTAGTCGTTCGCGTGCTCCGGCTTCAGGTTCGGGTTTCCGACGGCAACGCTAAGCGGATTACTACTGTTATCCAGCGTTACGTACGGTACCATATCGTAGGGGTTGGGACGGGATATTGCACGTGCGTAGACGGCGCGAATATCGGAATCCGGACTTATCGCGTAGCGCAACTGAACGCTCGGCAAGGGATCCCAATACCATTGGTTCGCCGGCTGGGGCACAACAGTTTCGGCCGTTTGGGTGGAGTTTTGGGTTATCGAAAAGCCAAGAATATTCAACTGCGTGGCTTCAATGCGCAGGCCAGTCTGCAGGTGAAATCTTCCGAACTCGATTGTGTTCATCGCATAGGCGGCCGAAACACGTTCGGTCAAATCGAAGTTGCTCAAATCGGAACCGAAGATTGTTGCGGGCTCGTCCAGCGCGAGGGTTCCCTGGCTAATGAGGCCGTTCAGGTCGCCGGCTATCCTGTTATAGCTGGTGACCGGCCCGTACGGGTACGCTTTGAAATAGTAGTTGGAGTTAGTGAATCCGCTCAGGAATTGAGACATTAGTGCCGTGGGTGGGTTCGCGGGGTTCGCAACGAAGGTCTGGTCGTAGGTGGGTGAATAGGCATCTTGTCCTTTGTGCGCATTACGCACCTTGAAGCCAAACTCAAAGGTGGAGAAGTGCGAACCCAGATGGTAGTTCTTGGCTATCGACAACGCGCCTTGCAGGTTTACTTGCGAGGTTATCCCCTGAGTGCCGTCGTACTCGGTCAACTGATATTGGCTCGGATCAAAGATGGGAGAACCGGGAGCAAGGCAAGCGGAATTGAACTGCGGTAGGTGGAAATCGGTGGTAGCAGCTTGATCGTAGTTACAGACAAAAGAGCTGCTGGGGTTGAAAGTGAATGTCGCCCCCGGATTACCCGCCGCGCCCAACTCGCGTGAACGCGCCGCTGAAAGCTCCCAGCTCAACCATGAATCGCTGAAGAGCTGCTTGCCGCCAATCGCCAGACTGGCGGCTCCGTAATCAGGCACACGACTGGAAGTTGAGAACTGAGGCGCGCCTCCGTCGTTCAACGTATAGACCCACTTGTTCCCATAATCCCTGAAATCGGAATCGAAGTAGTGAAGGTAGAGTCCTGAGCCTTCAGCGAGCTTGTAATCAAGCGAACCCCCAAAACCATAGCGTTTGCGTTGGTACCTGTACTCCCTAATGTCCATGCTGTCGTAGTAGGGAGTGGCAAAGTTCGGATCCGGTTGCGGTTCGATGTCGTCAATTCCGCGGCCGTTATAATCGTAGCTTCCTGAAAACAGTGCGCCAAAGCGCTTGGCGTGCCCAAAGCGCTTCCCCACCGTGCCCATCACCAAGCCGATGTAACGGGTGTTCACGATGGGAGTGAAGCCGCCAATTCCCTCGAGTTTCAGGGTCGGTATATCGCCGGCTTTCTTGGTCACTAGATTTACAGTGCCGCCGATGGCGTCGGCGTCCTGATTGGCAGCTAGAGTTTTGTTCACTTCGACCGACTCGACGATGTCCGAAGGAATGGTGTCCAGCTTGAACTGGCGCACATTATCCTCCGGGGCAGGAAGCTCAACGCCATCAACCGTAGTGTTGTTAAGCCGCGGTTCGGTTCCCCGGATCTGTACGTACTTGCCTTCGCCCTCGTCGCGCTCCAGGCTTACGCCCGGCATCCGGCCCACGACGTCGGCGATGTTCTCGTTCGGCAGGCTTTGAATGACGCCCTCCGACATGACATCCAGAATATTGTCGGACGTCCGCTGAACATTGATGTCTTCTGCTACGCCGAGCTCGTCAGCAACAACCGTTACCTGTTCCCCCTTGGCCTCAACCTTGAGCACCGCATCCAGGCGAGTGGCTTGGCCCGCAACGACCTTGACATCCGAAGTGTAGGACAGAAAGCCAACGTAAGAGATTGTGACCTTGTACTGGCCCGGACTAAGGTCGAGCACCGTAAATTCGCCGAGCTGATCCGTGGCGGCGACAACGTCTCCCGGCTCGACTCGCACTTTCGCGCCTGGGAGCACGGCGTTTTCCGCGTCAGATGCACGGCCGGCAATGGTACCCTTCCCCGACTGAGCGACGGCTGGGTTCGCGAACACGGCGCAAAGAGCCAGCAATGCTGGGATTCTCAAGATAGAGGAAAGAGTGCAGTATGACTGCTTGGGCTTCATGCTTTTAGCTCCTTTACAAACACAGCCTCGGTTCGAGTAGAAGAGCGGCATTTCCCGGCGGTACGCAACTCACTCAGGAATGTGCGCTCTCCGGAGCAGACATTCCAGTCGATTGAAATGAAAAGCGATCCTAGTTAGCGGGTATGAAGCCATTATTAAAGGACGGTTAAAGTTTTTTCAGATTCAACGCACTCCGCGCGTTCAGCGTTTACCCTAATGTCAGTTGGCACCCCCTAACAGAGCCGGGTATGAAACTGCTGGTCGTAGAAGATGAACGGCGGATGCTGGAATTGCTTCGCAGGGGATTAAGCGAAGAAGGTCACACCGTTTCCTGTGCAGGTGACGGCAGCGAAGGACTGCAGATGGTGCGGGACGAGGATTTCGATTTGGTCATTCTCGATGTGATGATGCCCAAGATGGACGGATTCGAGCTGGCGAGGAGCATGCGAGTCGAGAACAATCGCACGCCTGTATTGATGCTGACTGCGAGAGATTCCGTCCCCGACATCGTGCATGGCCTGGACCTGGGCGCCGACGACTACATGACCAAGCCGTTTTCCTTTGACGAACTTCTGCTGCGACTGCGCGCGGTCCACAGAGCCGCGGTGGCTCCGCGGAAAACCCAGCTCCAGATTGGCGATTTGTTCTTAGATATCTCCACGCGCAAGGCTAGTCGCGACGGGAAACGCATCAGCTTGACACGCACCGAATATCAGTTATTGGAACGGCTCATGCTCCACGCGGGCGAAGTGGTTCCCCGGGAGATGCTCATTGCGGCTTCTGGGCGCGAAATGGGGAGCAATTCTTTAGATGCGTTCATGCGGCTGCTGCGCCACAAAATCGACTGTGATCATCGGCGAAGACTGATTCACACCGTACGCGGCGTCGGCTACGTCATGGATTTGGAGTGGCAATCGTGAAAAAGCTTTCCATTGGCTCTCGGCTCACGTTGTGGTATTTGGCAATCTTTGCCACGGCCCAGCTGTTGTTTGGCATAGCGATGTGGGTCGCTCTGCGACAAGAGCTTTACACAGTCGCCGACGACGCATTGAAGGCTCAAATCGAAGACCTCACAAATTTCCTCAAATCGCAGAAGAAGAAAAACATGAACGTAACCAAGCTTCGGGAAGAAGCCTCCGAGGCATACGATCTGGAGCACTCTGGCGATTTCCTGCAAATTTTTGACGAGAATGGAAATTGGATCTTCCGCGCTCCTACACTCGTGAAAAACCAGTTTGAGTTGGCAGCACCGGCAACTATCAAACACCGGTCGTTTCGCAACGTTCAGCTCGCGAACCAGCCGTTCCGTTTTCTTACGCAAAGGATTGAAGTGAGTGGCCGTTTCTACACGGTACAGACAGGCGTGCCCACGGGTCAGATTATTGCGACGCTATCTCTGTTCAGGCGTTACCTCTTGATGCTCGCCCCTCTCTTGCTACTCGCCGCAGCCTCCGGAGGATACTGGCTCAGCCGCAAAGCCCTGTCTCCAGTCGATGCCCTGACTCGCACCGCACGAGGCATCAGTGGCAGCAATTTGGGCGAACGCCTTGAGAAGCTCACCACCGGCGACGAGCTCCAACGGTTGTCTGACACGTTGAACGAAATGTTGGCGCGCATCGAAGGCGCGTTTCTCCGTATAACCCAGTTCACCGCGGATGCTTCGCACGAGCTGCGAACGCCCATCTCTCTAATCCGCACTGAAGCGGAAATCGTCCTCCGCAAATCGAGGAGGGACGCTGAATATCGTGAGGCGTTGCGACACATCCTTCTTGAAGCGGAAAGAACTTCGTCCCTTGTCGAAGAACTGTTGTCTCTCGCCCGTGCTGATTCCGGGCGGGAGAGCTTGCACCTGGCGCCCGTCGATCTGCGCGCGGCGATGGTGGAAACCGCGCGCGAATGGCGTCAACTGCTGGAGACCCGCGGCCTGCAGTTCACTGAGGAGTTTGCGAATTGCGAGCTTCCAGTTTTAGGCGACCGCAGCGCTATGCAACGATTGCTGGCCATCCTGCTCGACAATGCAGTCAAGTACACGCCGTCGCCAGGGGTAATCGAACTACGTCTGGAGGCGCGCGACAACAAGGCCATTATCGCTCTGCGCGACTCAGGAATCGGAATATCTGAGCAAGATCAGCCCAAAATCTTCGAACGCTTCTATCGCGTGGACCAAGCGAGAAGCCGCGAACTCGGAGGAGCTGGCATCGGCCTCGCTATTGCCGACTGGATTGTGCGGCAGCATCGGGGATCGCTAGCGGTTAAAAGCTCGATCGGGACCGGGTCGACCTTTTCCGTCGAGTTGCCGTTACAGTCGACCTTGACGCCATCGGATGCGGCGGAATCAATTTCGCCTGCGGCAGGAGCGTAAAGAGCTCCGCTACTGGAACTGCTCCGTTCGTGAGCGCCGAGAAGTTTGTGAAACTGAGTTACCCGACGCCACCGACAGCCCAACGAACGGTGCCCTGATCTTCCATAGTTGTACCGTCGATTTTTCCAACGGGATGTACCGCTGGCACTGCTCCTGTCGCGAGAGGTTGCCCCCTATACCCCTTAGGCGTTGATTCTCCTGCTCAGCGAACAGCCAACATCCCCATTTTATCGCCGACCAATAGACGTCGATGGTTTCGGGCCTCAATAGCGTTTATCAGAACCGCTCCAGGCGACACTTCCCCGAAGCCGACTTCTGGCCAACGTCGTTGAGAGTCTGTCCCTGGGCGTAACTTCCGGTTTGCCCGTAATCCGGGCGTAATCGGGCGCAATTCGAAATGCCCTCGCATGGAGCACCCCGTGCCACATCGGTCGTCTACCGCGGAGCTGAGGCGAGAATGTATATTACTCAGCGGAAACAAGGAGAATCCGAAGTGCCCCTGACTACCGCCCTCTCAAGAAGAAGATTCTTGGAAGCGACGGCAGCGGCCGGTTGTCTGACTGCGGCCAGCTTTACTTTCGGTCTGTCGGACCAACCTGAAAAGTCCGACGCTTTCCGGCTAGTCAGCGAAACGGACCGCAGGCGGATTCTGGAAGCCGCGGCCAAGTACGTTTCTCAAGCTCCGCTTACCATCACCGCGTTCCCCGCCAAGCAAAGCGCAGGTGGATTGCACGATTTCTATTCCCAAGCCGACTACTTCTGGCCCAACCCGAAGGACCCAAATGGCCCCTACATCAATCGTGACGGGCAGAGCAATCCAGAGAATTTCGATGAGCATCGGAAGGTGATGGTGGCGCTCTCCATCCAGATGCCCGCTCTGGCCGCCGCCTGGCTGTTGACCGGCGACCGCCGCTATGGGCGGCAGGCTTGCGCTCACTTGCGCGCATGGTTCGTCTCCCCTGAAACGCGGATGAATCCGAACCTGCTGTACGCTCAAGCGGTTCAAGGCTCTTCGATGGGCCGCTCCTACGGCATCATCGATACGCTGCATCTGGTCGAGGTGGCCAGGGCCGCGAGCTTTCTGATGTCTGGCATGCTGAGTCCGCAAGACGGCGCAGTGGTGAAGAATTGGTTCGCCAGTTATCTGGACTGGCTTTCTCACACCGAGCGCGGAACGAACGAGCGCGATGCCACGAACAACCACGCCTTCTGCTGGGCCCTGCAGGCTGCCGAGTTTGCCCGGTTGGCAGACGACGATGCCGCGCGCAAGGACGTATACCAGCGCTACCGGGATATCTTGCTACCCAATCAGATGGATGCGAATGGATCGTTTCCTAGGGAACTGGCGCGTACCAAGCCATACAGCTATTCGATCTTCAACTTCGACGTGATGGCGGGACTCTGCCAGTCGCTCAAGGGGCTTGCTCCGGATCCGCCGACTTTCCGTCTTACAGACGGGCGCGGGCTTTGCAAGGCAGCGGAGTTCATCTATCCGTACCTCAGAGACAAGGCGACGTGGAAGTGGGCAAAAGACGTGGAGCATTTCGACGCCTTGCCTGTTCGCTCGCCCGGTCTACTGTTCTCGGGGATAGCCTGCCATGAGCAGAGATACGTTGATCTCTGGAAAGCGCTGGAGCCGGATCCCACTGACAAGGAGATCATCCGTAACTACCCTATCCGGCAGCCGCTTCTTTGGGTTTAACCAGCGCTTCTGGCACTACCTACGATCAGAATGGCAATTCGACGAGCAAGTCGGCGCGATCCTGACTGCATCGTGGACCGGGAACCTGTCTGCGCCATGTTGAGCTAAGTCGGCCTAAAACCGGCGACGGTAAACTACTGTGGTAGCATTGGCTCAAAACCGTGGCAAAGTTTACCGTTTTGGTGCAGGCCATGTCTGATTGCCGGACACCCGATAGCCACGAGGTTCCAGAAGTTCATCCTCGGTAGAACCATGGATCAGGTTGACCTACCCCGCAGCGAGCCATTTGCTAAATGGGCGCCACGGCGCGTCTGGCAGGTCGCTTCGATCGCGTTGATGGTGCTCTCCGTTGTTCTCTTCATTGCCGTTTTGGTCTCCAACCTCCAAAGGCCAACGGTCTCAGTACTGCTGTTGGGCGGCATGACTGCCGCCTTTTGCATTTTCAGTCTTCTCTTGGCCAAGGTGTTGCTCCAGTTGCGCCGTGACCAACGCAATGCGGCCAGTGTGCTCCAAACGGCAGAGCGTGAATTCCAGCAGATGGCCGGCAATATCCAGGAAATTTTCTGGATGATCGACACCGACAGTAAGAAGGCTCTTTATGTCAACCAGGCCTATGAGGCCATCACCGGACGCTCGTGCCGGTCTCTGATGGAGAATCCATCGTCTTATGAAGACCTCATCCACCACGATGATCGTGTCCATGTGCATCGGAAGCTCGGGGAGGCGGCCCAGAACGGACAGTTTGATGAGAGGTTCAGGATCGTAGGGCCGGGCGGCGCGGTGCGCTGGGTCTGGGGGCGCGGTTTCCCGGTGCGCGATTCTGAAGGCAAGATTCGCCGCCTGGTCGGCACTGTCCTTGAGATTACTGCCCAAAAGGAAGCAGAAGAACAAGTCGCAACCAACCTCGCCCGAGCACGATCCTCATGGGCCGAAGCCGAAGCGTTGCGCAAAGCGACCTTTGGTCTGACGCAGGATCTCCGGATGGACTTCGTTCTCGAAGCGCTTCTCCAATCGCTGGCCGACCTAATACCGTACACGTGCGCTCGGGTCTTAATTTCGGAGGGCGGCCCCCACGTACTGTCGTTAGGAGAGAAGCTCTGCCCCCAAACTCCAAAGCCGCCTTCGGAGTCCCCTCTCACGCTGAATGCCGACGACTCTCCGTTCCTGCAGCGGATTTTAGCCGGTCAGAAGAGTGTCTTGATCTCCGATACGAGGGGCGAGCAATCCTGGCAACCCTTCGAAGGACATGATCATCTGCGCTCCTGGCTCAGCGTTCCGCTGGTCGCGTCCGAACGGTACTTAGGTTTTCTGTCTGTCGGGCATGCGGAGCCCAACCGCTTCACGCAAGACCATCTGCGGCGGGCAGAATTGTTGGCAATCCCCGCGGCGGCGGCAATCCAAAATTCCCGTCTCTACGAACGTGCTGCCATTTATGGGGAGGAACTTGAAAAGCGAATAGAAGATCTTCGACGAGCGCAAGCGGCGCTGGTGCAGTCGGAGGAGGGCCGCCGAGTCTCGGAAGATAGGTTCCAGAAGGTCTTTCGGTCGAGCCCGATCCCCTTCTCCATCACGACGATTGCGGATGGGAGGTTCGTGGATGTAAACGCGGCATTCGAGTGTCGCTACGGATATTCCCGGGCAGAAGTACTCGGCCGCGCGGTCCATGAGCTGAGGATTTGGGAAGATCCGTCAGATCGCGTGCTGATGGTTGCGCTACTTCAGCGCGGCCCCATTCGCAACGTCATCACTCGGCTAAGGACAAAATCCGGCCTCATCAAGACCACAACTTACTCGGCGGACAAAATCCAGTTCGACGGGCAGTCATGCGTTCTTGCGGTGTCGGAAGACTTGCCTGATTCCGGGCAGCACTCGAGCGCTTGAATTTTGCCAGGCGCAATCTGAAACGTGCGAGCGCAGTCTGCGTCGCAGATTCGCATCTTAGTTGGCCGACTCCGGACTCTGGCCTTTCTCTCTCTTCGTGTTTCTGCTGTCCGGAATTCCGACCGTGGAAAAGAAAAACCACCACTCCTGGGTCGAAGCGCGCCACGATAGTACTCACCCTTGTGCGTAAGATGAGGGTGCGCGGGCAGCCCGAGGGCCAGCAGGGAAAAAGGAGCGTCAGGCGAAGGCGGGTCCAGTTGAAGTCATTGTGTCGGCCCGTCCCGCGCAAGTTTTTGGAAATGAAACCTTTTCGCTCTACGGCAAGACAGCGTGTTGGGCTGGAGTTTCGCTATGGGTGAACGATTGATCTGTAGCAGTGCAGTTTGCAGACGCGACCGGAGTGCCCGCAGGATCGCCCTCGGAGACCAGAAATGCTGCCGAACCAGGTCGAAGAGCGGCGTTTTGTCCGGTTTCCCGACCGCTTTAGAGCCAACGCTTAGGCGATTCTCGCTTGTTACAAACCTCAGCACTCTACCGTCTGATCGGAAGGCGGGCCAACTCCTTGTGCCACGTGATGACATCCCACCGCCCTCCGTTGTCGTCGCGCTCGGAATTTGACGCCTCCGCCTGGCCCGGACATATGGTTCGTTTACCCTTCGTCTTCGCTTAAGGGTGCAGTATGGGAAGGCCGGAGAGAATTCTTTCTTGGTGGGATCGAGAGGTCGATCGTACGGGAAGACCAATTCGGGACGATGTGCGTTCTGCGGCGCATGAAGTCTGGAAAGAAGCCTGCCGTCGGACTCAATCACTTCTTGCCGATCCCGCGCAAGCCGCCGATTTGATGGAAGATTCCGT
>Ga0070765_100002026_pt1 | contig 12587 bp, 17 predicted proteins | sample HubBroMetageWFT5_FD_71516 | JGI IMG/M metagenome (GOLD analysis project Ga0070765, IMG submission 71516) | Warmed and freeze-thawed soil microbial communities from the Hubbard Brook experimental Forest, New Hampshire - Hubbard Brook CCASE Soil... | ecosystem: Environmental > Terrestrial > Soil... | reverse complement strand
TCTGCTGGTGCCGCCGATTATAACCAGCCGGACACAGCCCAACCAAACCACACCGGCGCAAGTTGGCCGCCCGTCACAAGTGCTCGTGTCCGCAATCACTGCGCCCTGGTTACCCGCGCGCTACAAAGAACCTGTCAGTCCCGCGAGTTCAGCCGGGAGGTGTTCCCATGATTGCGACCTTTCCCATCATTCTCTTCATTATCGGGGCGATTCTGCTGGTGGCGCTTCCGTTGGGTGTCAGCCTGCAGGCGTACTTCCGCAACCGAGGCCGGCGGACGGTGATCTGCCCTGATAACCGCGAGCCCGTCACGGTCGAACTCGACAACAAGTACGCCTTCGCCACCGCGCTGCGCGGGCAGCAGCACGACCGCCTGCACACTTGCTCCGCTGGCCCGAAAAGGGCGATTGCGGCCAGGAGTGCCTGGCGCAAGTCAATCCGTCTCCGGAGAACATCGAGCGCCTGCTGCAGAAGTGGTACCACGGCAAGACGTGCGCCATTTGCGATCGTCCACTGACGCCCGCTGACTGGAGGCGAAGCCGCCTCGCGCTTCTCAACGAGCATCAAAAACTGTTTGAGTTGCGTCACATGCATCTCGACGAACTGCCTTCCGTTCTGGACCAAATGGCGGCGCTTTGCTGGAACTGTCATCAGGAAGAGCGCGCCCGTCAGGCCGAGTCGCCGCGCCTGCTGAAGGGCGATCGCCGCAAATACGGATCGCTGCTGTTGTAGCCGTTGCCGCCTGTTTCGGTGCGGCTCGTCCCAGGCCGCGCCACCACTCGTTGAATGGAGAACGCCCCCGCGTCCTCCACTTTTTGAGCCCCCAACACTGCGCCGCCTTGGTAGTAAAATCTGCTTTGTCTACGGGGAAAATATGAAGAAACTGTTTCTCGCCTTTGCTTTGCTGACGGTTCCCCTCACCGCCTGGTGCCAGGCACCGGCTTCCGGCAGTGCCAAACCTTCGAAACCGCAGCAAGTTTCCCCGTATGCCGAATACGTCGGCGACTGGATATCTACCCTCGACGGCAAGGTGTGGCTGCTGTTGCAACTCGAACTGCACGGCGATCAGCTCACCGGATGGCTCACTCACCCACGTGATCTCGAGATGAATGACGAAGGCGGGCTGAGGTCGGTCGGCGAGGAAAAAGTCAAAGAGGCAATTACTGTGGCAACGCTGAATCCCGATGGGCTGATGATTACCGTCAAGTATGCGGATGCCAAGCAAACCGATCAGTACATGATGCGGATCACGGTGCCGGGGAAAGCCGCTGAACTCAGGATGGTTGCCATGGACATGCCGCCCGGGATGCCCAAACCCAAGCCGTGGGCGCTGGTGAACTTCAACGCCATCGAAAAGCCGGCTCCGCACTGAGTTCGGAGTTTCTCTAGCGCAGCTCCAGCAGGAAGCCTGCGAGCAGCAGGACGAGGCCAAGGCTGAGCGAAATCCACATCGCCAGCGGCAGGCGGCTCTTGGGAAATGCTGTGCCGTAGGAGTGAAGGAGCTGGCGTCCCGTCGCCGTCGCATTTGCCGGACGCGTGTCACTCGCTCGCATCATCATCAGGATGCGAAGTGCGACGCCTAGCACCGCCAGCACGAACCCGGTAACCACGATCCAATCCGCTTTCGTAGTCACGTTGTTCTCGCCCCGGGGAAAACACTACGCAACAGTTTACTGCCAAACCAAATGGGTTAGTCAGATTGTCGCATTCGAAACATTAGCCGCGCAGCGGCTGGTACACTTTACCGAAACTGCACGCGAGGGCGGAAATGGTTTCACCGATATTGCGGTGGCTGGGCGCGTTGGCCGGCTTAGGCAGCGCGATCCTATGCTGGTTCCTCGGCGGCGTGCTTTCAGGGCCAACTCGAAATGGCCAGCTGTTCCACCTCGACCTTGCTCACTACGAGTTGATTGCCTTTTTACTGGTGCCCGCTTTGGTTCTCGCCATCGTCGCGGTCTACTGGGTCCCTCCGCGGCTTAAAGAGCAGGGTCCCGCTCCCGAAGGCGCCCGTATGCGCCTGCTTCTGGTGCTGGTCTTTCTCGGCGCTTTCCTCTTCGGATTCGCCCGCTGACCCCTACCGCGGCGCAAACATGATGTAGTGGCTGGCCGCTCCCATGAAAAACAGCATTGGAAACGAAAGCCAGAAGTTCACTCGCGAGGTCAGGAATACCAGTCCCGCAAGCTTGGCCGCTTCCGGCGGCATGGCTGTGCCCTTCGCTGCCGCCTCGGTCCACCGAATGATCTTCTTCTGCATGCGCCAGATGATGCCCCAAACATTCAGCATCATGAACCAGCCCATGCCGCCACCGATGCCAATGGCCAGCGCGCGATTGCTTTCCCATCCGTGCTGGTTCATTCCCAGGAACACGTAGGACGCCGCCACAATCGCGAGGGCGACAATCGCTCCCAGCACGGGTCCCTTCTTGAGTACGTCAGCCGGGGACATCAGTACTCCCATTTCGACCGCGAACGCCAGCGTCCAGATCACAAAGAATCCGCCCAGCATCGCGCCGCCAGATACCTGGTCGCCGCCCGCAATCGCACTCCGCACATCCGTCCCGACGATGTGCATCCAGTACGCAATGCCCACCAGGACCGTGACCACGGAACTCCAGCGGAACCACCACAGCGCCTTCGGCATCAGGTTGGGGACAACGGTCTGTTTGGTTGGCGCATCCAACTCCCGCATGAAAGGGATATTCACTAGATTGAAAAAATAGAGCAGGCCGACCCAGGTGATCCCGGCAATGAAATGGACCGTTCGCAGCAGGATGAGCGCGGTTTGTTCGCCTCCCGGAAAGTCGATTTGCGGTGAGGCGAAGGCTGCAGCCAGTGTTCCCATCATGTTTTACTCCTTTTTGGCGGACTCAGTCGCCGGCCAGGCCGAGCGTTTTCCCGTCCCGCGGTGGTCGGGCGAATTCTACATCACGCGCGAAAATGCTGGTTTTAAGTTGAAATTGCGCCACAGGAGACTTATCGTAAAGTTGCTGGATTTTACCCTCGCGGGCTCAGCGAAGTTCCGCTACGCCTGTCGAGGACTGTTGTCTACAGACCCGGAAACGTTATGGGGCCACGCTCTCTGGGGCTGGGCTGTTTTTGCCGGTTGCTAGGAGGACCATCCATGGAAAACAAGCCAGCACAGAATATACAGGACTCGTTTCTCAATACGGCTCGTAAGGACAAGTCCGTCATTACCATTTACCTTTTGAGCGGCGTGAAGCTGAGCGGCCGCATTCGCTCCTTTGATAAGTACTCGGTGGTTTTAGACACCAACAATCAGGAGCAGCTGATTTTTAAGCACGCGATTTCCACGGTGGTCATGTCGCGACCGCCGCATGCCGGTGAGCGTCATTCGGAACCAAGGTCCGCCTCCGAGGCGTCCGCTCCACCGGTCACTGCGGCCCCTGCCTCCACCACGGAGACTTAGCGTATTTCTCGTCCTGGTGGAATGGACTCCAGTCCGACCGACCGCTCCTGGCGTACCAGCCGGAGCGAGCCGGAGCGTGTATTTCTGGTCGGAGTGGAGTTAGTCTCGCGCAGCCTGGCCAGTCGCAAGCAGGGCCCTCGCTCTTCGGAAGCGGGCGCTGCGGACGTCGAAGTCTCGCCTGAGTCACATCCACGCCAGCAACCGCCCGGGAAGGTTCCCGCTTCGGCTCGAGCCGCCCGCAGCGTCGCGGACACCCGGCTCCACGCCACCGACGTCGAGCTTCGCTCATTTTCCGCTGACGAATCCATGGCCGAACTGCGCGAGCTTGCCCTCAGCGCAGGGGCCAGCATCGCCGGAGAGTTTCATCAGCGCCGCCAGCGCCCTGATTCCGCCACCCTGATTGGCAGCGGAAAGGTCGAAGAGTTGCACGGCGCGGTCGCCTCCGCGGCGCCTGACCTGGTGATTTTCGATCATGAACTCACTCCGTCGCAGCAGCGCAACCTGGAGCGCGAGCTTCACATTCGCGTCATCGACCGGACCCAGCTCATCCTCGACATCTTTGCCCGCCACGCACGCACTCGTGAAGGACAGTTGCAGGTGGAACTGGCGCAACTCGAATACATGCTTCCACGACTGGCTGGGCGCGGCGTAGAAATGTCGCAGCTTGGCGGTGGTATCGGCACCCGCGGACCTGGCGAGACCCAGCTCGAAACCGATCGCCGACGCATCAATCGCCGCGTCCGCCACGTCAAACAGCAACTGGAAAACGTCAAGCGCATTCGCGGCCAGCAACGGAAACGACGCGAGTCCGTGCCGGTCGCCGTGGTCGCTCTGGTGGGCTACACCAATGCCGGTAAATCGACCCTCTTTAACGCGCTCACTAGGGCGGGAGTGCTGGAAAGCTCGCGCATGTTCGCCACGCTCGATCCCACATTGCGGCACATCAAACTGCCCTCCAAGCGCGAGGTGCTGGTGTCCGACACTGTGGGATTCATTCGCCACCTGCCGCATACCCTGGTCTCCGCCTTCCGGGCCACGCTCGAGGAAGTCCAGCGCGCAACGTTGTTATTGCAGGTAGCCGATGTAACCAGTCCGGTCGCAGCCGAACAGCAGTCCCAAGTGGAAGAGGTCTTGCGCGAACTCGAGGCCAACGACAAGCCACGCCTTTTCGTGATGAACAAGCTCGACCTGCTGCCCGAACTCAAGCGCGAGAGCCTGATCGACACCGCCGACGTCGTCCACGTGTCGGCCGCCAAGGGCATCGGAATGGACAGGCTGCTGCAGCGTATCGATGAGCTGATTGAGCAGGACCCGGTCCGCCAGGTGCGCCTCCTGGTACCGCAATCGGAGGGCAAAGCGTTGTCCACCCTGGATGCGAAGTCCGTTGTGATGTCCCGTGAATATCGCGACGGCTACGTCGAGCTGGAAGTCCAGGCGCCAGCTTCGATATTGCGACAGATGAAAGCCTTCGTTCGCGACTGACTTCACTCCTGGAAGAACATGTTCACCGCAATGATGCCCATCGTCACCGCGAACAGCTTGCGCAGCATCGGCCTGGAGAGTTGTTGCGCCCAGCTTCCACCGAAGTAGCCCCCCGCCAGCACGCCAATTGCGATCATGATCGCCAGGCCGACATCAACATGCCCCGCCCTGTAGTACTCGATAAAGGCGAACAGTCCCGACGGCGGCAGAAGAATGGCGAGCGAGGTACCCTGCGCCGTGTGCTGATGCATCTTGAAGAAGTACACCAGCGCGGGCACGATAACCAGTCCTCCCCCAATGCCAATCATTCCAGCCAATATTCGAGCGGCCATTCCCAGGGCCAGTCCACCCAGCAGGCGTATATTCATCAACTCCTCCAATGCGGACAGTCTTCAATACTTAGATCGGATTCTTGCCGGTCGGACAATGATGCCTAACAGCGCAGTTTGGTCTCGCTGGCAGGCAGAAATCCCAGGCCGTCCGAGCGTTCGAACTCCTTGAGCAGCCACAGGAAGGGTGCCGGCCCGGCGCTGAGCTTGCCTGTAAACGGGCTGTCGAGCGAGAAGATGAGATAGAAGGCCAGCCCTAATACGAAGGAAAACCCCAGCAGCAAAACGGCCCAGACTGCCCACGCGTGAGTGACGAACATTCCATGGAAGGCGAACAGCACGAACGCCCCGGCGATCAGCAATCCCCACAGGGCGCCCGCGGTGTTTCCTTCAGCACTGCGGAGTCGGGCGCGCCGCGCGTCCAGCCAGATCCCCATCAGGTCGAGCGTTTGTCCGTACAGTTCTACCTCGCGGGCATCCTCGGGCTTGATCGTCAGGATTGCCGCAACCAATGCCGAGGAAGTGTCGAGGTTGATCTCCTCGGTGAGCACCTTGTCGCGGGCTGCGAGCGCCAGCAAGTCCCAGCGTTCGACCACGCCTTTCGCATAAGCCCTTGCCGAATCACGGATCAGCCGGGTTTTTTCCGCAGAAAAACTGCCGACTAAAAACGTCAAATCGGTGAGTGCGTTGGCTTCGCGCTTGACCGCCTGTCCGGCTTCACTGAAGCTCTGCCACACGCCTGAAACCACGAAGGCAATCAGCACCGCATACGTGGTGCCCAGCGTTCCATAGACCGAGGTCGTCAAGCCATTGTCCAGCGCCAGTTGCTGCTCGCTGAAGAACATGCGGGTAAGAAACGAAACCGCGAACGCCGCGGCCACCGTAGCGCCGACGATAACCACGGGTTGCAGTCTCGCAGGGAGCGACAGAATGTAAGACCGCATGTTTCCTCGCCTGCAGCGAACGACTCTTCCCGTTGGCTGCGCTATCCCACTCTAGCGAACGCATGTGGAAGGGCACAACCGTGGTCGAGTGCCACTCAAGCCGATTTGCTTGAGTCGGGGATCTTAATCCGGATGAGTGGGTTTTGGTTCAGGCGTACTGAAAACTTAACAGCTACACAACTCGCGCGCCCGTGCCCGCTTCGGCCTGCTCGTGCGCATGATAGCTCGACCGCACTAGCGGTCCCGACTCCACGTGCTTGAATCCCATCTTCATCGACTCTTCTTTCAGCATGAGGAACTCACTCGGGGGGTACAACCGAGCCACCGGCAGATGGTCTTTCGAGGGCCGCAGATATTGGCCGACTGTGAGGATGTCTACCTTGCGCGCAGCCAAGTCGCGGAATACCTCAAGCAACTCATCGGTGCTCTCGCCCAGCCCGACCATCATTCCGGTCTTGGTCGGGATCGCCGGATTCATCTCTTTGGCTCGTTCCAGCAGCCGCAGCGTGCGCTCGTAGCGCGCGCCCGAGCGGGCGACACGATACAGGCGCGGCACGGTTTCGGTGTTGTGGTTCAGAATGTCAGGCCTGGCGTCCATCACGATCCGCAAAGGCTCTTCCAGGCCCTGAAAGTCGGGGATCAGCACTTCCACCCGGCAGTCGGGCATGCGCTTGCGAATTTCGGCGATGGTGTAGGCAAAGACCCTCGCGCCGCCGACATTGTCATCGTCGCGATTCACGCTGGTGACCACGGCGAACTTCAGGCCGAGCTTCTCGACGGCTTCAGCAACGCGTCCGGGTTCCTCGAAATCGATAGCTTCGGGACGCCCCTTGGGCACAGCGCAAAATCCGCAGCGCCGCGTGCACAGGTTGCCCAGCAGCATGAACGTCGCGGTGCGATGGTTCCAACACTCGCCAATATTAGGGCAGTGCGCCGACTCGCAAACCGTGTGCAGGTCGAGCTGGCGCGCCAGCGTTTTCAGGTTGTGGTAGTTCTCGCCCATGGGCGCGCGCGCCTTCAGCCACTCCGGCTTGGGGGCCGGCCTGCGCGGGGCAACATCGATCTGGATCAGTTCGGGAGCGCCAGCCATGCGACTGTTCTATTGTACGATGCGCCGGACTTAATACGAGGTGCAGCGCTGCTACAGCGTGTGCAGATACGCCACCAGGTCGGCGATCTGGTCCACCGTGAGTTTGTTTTGAAAGCCCGGCATCTTGGCGCGTCCCATCTCGATGATGTCGATCACGCGCTCATCATTCGCCGGAATGCCGCTGCTCATGTACTGCTTCTTGAACAGTCCGTGCATGCTGGGGCCGCGCAGATTGCGCGTACTGTAGGCGTAATGACATTCAGCGCAGCGCGCATCGTACACCCTGCGGCCACGCGCCTGTTGCGCGTTCAAGCCAAGCTCAGCATCGCTCTTGCGTGGCTCGGACTCGCAACCGGCCAGTGCGGTCAATGCAATTAGTATGAGTGCTGCCAGAATGGAACGGCTCGCCGCCTTGCTGATCAACCCAACCTTCTCCGTGAGATCGGCCGAACGAGCGCGCCGATAATTGAATCCGCCAAAGAGTTAGAATACACCTCGCGTGACGGTCCATCTCAAACGCGTTTACGATGCGCCCTCGCCCCACGATGGCGCGCGCGTGCTTGTGGATCGTCTGTGGCCTCGCGGTCTGACCAGGGACGACGCAGCCCTCGATATCTGGCTGAAAGAGGTTGCGCCCTCGAACGAACTTCGCAAATGGTTCCACGCTCATCCTCCGCAGTGGAGCAAGTTCCGCAAGCAATACCTCGCCGAACTCACCACCGGAGAAGCCCACTCCGCTCTACAGCAACTGCACGAACTGGCCCGCAAGCGCGGAGGCCTGACGCTGCTCTACGCGTCAAAAGACACGGAACATAACCATGCCGTGATCCTGAAGCAACTGGTTGAGGGCGAACGCAAGCCTCCCACCGGCACCGGACCCGCGCGCGCCGTCGCAACTGGACGCGCCCGCGTCGCGCGACAACGCTAGGAACGTTCAGACCTGATTTCATGCATGGAGTCGCCGGAGGACTCTCCGACTAATTGCTGTCCGCCACAATCTTCTCTACGATCTGGTCGATCGTTTCGATGGCCTTTTTGCTGGTGAGATTGTGGTTATTACAAAGAATCGAGAACGCCACCCGCTCGCCTTTCGCGGTGGTCGCATAGCCTGACAGCGCGTTCACGTGTCCGAGCGAACCCGTCTTGGCGTGCACCACGCCCTTCGCCGGACCAGTCTTCAGGCGGTCGCTGAGCGAGCCGTCCACTCCCGCGACCGGGAACGTATCCTCGTACAACTTGCCCCACGGCTGTTGCTGCGCGTATCGCAGCAGCATGACAACCGCCTCGGGACTCACGAGGTTTTCGCGCGACAATCCCGAGCCATCGTAAAACACAAACTGGTCGGGCTTGATACCCGCAGACATAAGGAATCCGCGCAGCACTTCTAGTCCGCCCCCAATCGATCCCGACGTACCTTTTTCTTTACCCAGCAATCGCAGCGCCAGCTCGGCGTGCAGATTCTGGCTGACCTTGTTGATCACCCGCAGGTCGTCCGACAACACCACCGAATCGTGACTCGCCAACACCAGCGGTGCCGGGTTCGGATGCCCCGCCATCTCGCCGCCTCCGCCTGATGCGATGCTCGTGACCGTGAAGGTCTGCATCGACGCCAGCTCGGTGTGCCGCGTGCGCGGACGCCCATACACCGTTACGCCGCGTTGCTCCAGCAACTCGCGAAACAACTTCGCAGTAAAGTCTGCCGGGTCTTCGATGGCCAGCGACTCACCCGCGCCGGCATCGTCCTGCGGCATGTTGCCCCAGAAGGTGATCTGGTTCGATCCCGGCTCGCGATTGATGTAGATCTTACGCGGCCCCGTGCCTTGCGGCGTGGTCATCACCCGGTTGTCGATGCGGTAGTATTCGGGAAACGGCGTGACGTTGAGGAATGCGCGCTCGCCCGGACGGTCCGCCGGCATGATGTTCACGAACAACACATTGTCGTTAACCGTTAGCGCTGACACCGGCGCGCCCCACTCCCAAACCAGGTCGTCCTGCGACCAGCCTTCGCCATAGCGCTCGAAGACGTAGTATGAATCGTCGGCTACGACGTCGCCGTCAACGTACTTCAAACCTTTCTGCACCAGTTGGTCCGCGAGATCGATCAGCACCTGGATGGGCAGCGCCTTGCGCTCGGTGTGCAGGTAGTACGGCAGCGTGCGTCCCGAGAGGTTGGGATCGCCTCGCCCAACCACCACCAGGTCTGAGTTCAGGCGGCCGTACTTGTCCACCGTGCCCAGGCTTTCCACCGTGGTTTTGAAGCGATAGTCAGGGCCGATCAGCGCGAACACCGCTGCCGTGGTGAACAGCTTTGTGTTCGAAGCCGGCGTGAATAGTTTGTTCTCGTTCAGACCGAATATGCGATTGCCGTTGTCCAGCGAAACCACATCGATCCCCCAGAATCCGCGAGCCACCTCGGGGTCGCTGAGAATCTGTTCGATCGACTGGCTGAGCTTCTTGTTCTCTGCAGGTTTCTTGTGTGGGGATTTGGCGCTGTCGGCGGCGAAGACCTGTGCTGTCAGCGACAGCAAAAGCACGATGCGGACGAGATGGCGGACCCGGTACATAGGACTGCTACACCACACCCGAATTCTAGCACCCAGCCGACGTCGCTTCCCGATGCCATATGAGGGGGCGCAGCTTGAGAGCCAGCCGTCTGGCATACTCTGCACAAATTACAATCGCAACATGCGTGCTCCGTACCGCTGGCAACTTCGCTCGCGCTCGCTTGAACTCGGCACGCGTACGCTCATCATGGGCGTGGTCAATGTCACGCCTGACTCCTTCTCCGACGGCGGAGATTTTCTCGACCCGCAACACGCTATTACGCACGCCCTCCAGTTGCTCGACGAAGGGGCCGACATCCTCGACATCGGCGGCGAGTCCACGCGCCCTGGCACTCGCGTGGCGCCCGACGAAGGCAGCCAAAAGCTACTTGTAACTGAGGACGAAGAGCTGCGGCGAGTCATGCCGGTGATCGAAGGTGTACTAAAAGCGCGGCCCGAAGCCATCGTGTCCATCGATACCTACAAATCCGGCGTGGCCCGGCGGGCCGTCGAAGCCGGTGCTGAGATCGTGAATGACGTGAGCGCCTTTCAGTGGGACGCCGCCATGGCTGCCACCGGCAGCGAATTAAAGTGTGGCGTGGTGCTGATGCACACGCGCGGCCGACCCAGCGAGTGGCGCCATCAGCCGGCCGAAGGAGACATCGCGACCCAGGTGATCCACGATCTCGCTATTAGCGTGCAGGTTGCCCTCGAGCATGGCGTCGCGCGCGAGCGCATAGTGCTCGATCCCGGCTTCGGTTTCGGCAAGAATTTCGAAGAGAACTACCCGCTTCTGGCGCACCTCGATCGCCTGCAACGCTTGGGATTTCCCCTGCTCGCGGGTACTTCGCGCAAATCTTTCGTCGGACGCACGATCGGCAAACGCCGGGGCGGGGAAGATGCTCCTCCCGGCGACCGACTCTACGGCTCGCTGGCCGCCATGGTCGCCAGCATTTTGCAGGGGGCCCACATCGTCCGCGTTCACGACGTACTTGCCGCCGTCGAAGCCGCGGCTGTGGCCGACGAGGTGCTCAGTCAGTTGTCATCCTGAGGTAGCGACCGAGTGTTGTCATGCAGAATCCGTCGCTGCTTTCGCGGCCTAGCGCGTCATCCCCAAGCTGATCAGGAAGACGCTTCCCCACAACAGGAATCCAGCCACGCCCACCCACATCGTAATGCGCCGGTCTGCCTGGCGCCGCAACGTCGGAAGCGGCAACGGTGCGCCGATGGAGCGGTGAAACCACGCTCCGAGCAGACCGACGAAGCCGATCAACGCCGTGGCTCCGCCAAACATCAGGCCCGCCACAATGAGAACGATACTGAGGCTAAACATGACGTCATACCCTGCCGCTGCCATCAAAATAGACCCGCCGGCCCTTCCGCGCAACCGTCCCGCCTGATATAAAATCCGAAGACAAAATCAGGAGGCTTTATGAAACGCGTGACCGGACTCGGCGGTGTGTTCTTCAAAGCCAAAGACCCGAAGGCGATGTATGAGTGGTACGAAAAGCACCTCGGCATCGAGGGCAAACCTGACCAGGGTGCGATGTTTCACTGGCGCGATGCAGCCGACCCCGAAAAGACCGGCATGACAGTCTGGTCAATCTTTCCGCAGACCACGAAGTACTTCGATCCCAGCCCCGCGCCCTTCATGATGAACTTTATCGTGGAGAATCTCACCGCGCTGCTCGAAGCCCTGAAAGAAGAAGGAGTCACCATCGATCCCAAGGTCGAGGAACACGAGTACGGCAAGTTCGCCTGGATCACCGACCCGGAAGGCAATCGCATCGAGCTCTGGGAGCCGCCCGCGGGGAGCTAAGCGGCGACAGTGAAGTTCGCCTTTGATGGGCAATTTTCCAACCAGGTCAATTCGGTTATGATCGCCATGGTAGGAGTTCAACATGTCGTCCCAAGTTCCGCCCCCGGACAACGAAAACAAAACGACCGATCCGCTCCTCGAGTTGCTTGGCTCCGGCGGCGACCTTTGGGCCAGTGAACACGCAGATGAGTACGTGCAGCGTCTCCGCGAGCTCTGGGAGCCGCCCGCGGAGTAGTCGTCCTAATGCAGAAAGAGGCGGCACGCGAGAGCGCACCGCCTCTTCACACCAGAAACACTGGCGGGAACTCTACTCCGTCCACCGCCGAAATACAAGACATCCGTTCGTGCCTCCGAATCCAAACGAATTCGACATCGCGTACTCCATGGCAACCTTCCGCGGGGTGTTCGGCACAAAGTCCAGATCGCAACCTTCTCCGGGATTTTCCAGGTTCATGGTCGGCGGCACAATCTGGTCGCGCAGCGCCAGCACCGTGATGCCCGCCTCCAGACCGCCGGCGCCGCCCAGCAAGTGCCCGGTCATCGACTTCGTCGAACTCACCAGCATCTTGTAGGCGTGGTCGCCAAAAGCGCGCTTGATGGCCATCGCCTCCAACTCGTCACCCAGCGGAGTCGACGTGCCATGCGCATTCACGTAGCCCACGACCTCCGGCGCGATGCCGCCGTCGCGCATGGCGTTGCGCATCACGCGGAACCCGCCTTCGCCGTTTTCTGCCGGCTGCGTAATGTGGTTGGCATCGGCGCCCATGCCATACCCTGACACCTCCGCCAGGATCTTCGCGCCGCGCTTCTTGGCGTACTCCAACTCTTCCAGGATCAGTATCCCCGCGCCCTCGCCAATCACGAACCCGTCGCGGTCCTTGTCCCATGGACGGCTCGCGTGATGCGGATCGTCGTTGCGTGTCGACAGCGCGCGCATAGCAGCGAACCCGCCTAC
>Ga0070765_100002025_pt1 | contig 12588 bp, 11 predicted proteins | sample HubBroMetageWFT5_FD_71516 | JGI IMG/M metagenome (GOLD analysis project Ga0070765, IMG submission 71516) | Warmed and freeze-thawed soil microbial communities from the Hubbard Brook experimental Forest, New Hampshire - Hubbard Brook CCASE Soil... | ecosystem: Environmental > Terrestrial > Soil... | reverse complement strand
CGATCGTCGAGGCTCAGGTCAGCGAATTGATTGCTGAAGGACACCAAGCCGGCCGGCTGAGCGCTACCCTTGATGCCTCGGCAGCGGTCCGCGAATCCGAGGTTTCCTTTGTTTGCGTTGGTACTCCCAGCCAGCGCAGCGGCAAGCTTGACCTGGGCTACGTAGAGCGTGTAGTCCGCGAAATTGGCTCTGCCCTGAAGCTGAAGAAGTCCCACCACGTCATCGTGTTGCGCAGCACTGTCTTGCCCGGAACCACCGAATCGCTGGTCATTCCGGCAATCGAGCAATCCAGCGGACTCCGCACCGGCGTCGATTTTACGGTCTGCTACAACCCGGAGTTCATGCGCGAGGGCTCTGCCGTGGCCGATTTCCACCAGCCTCCCTACACCATTCTTGGCGCGAGGAATCCTGAACACCTGGCTCCTCTTCGCGAACTCTACAAAGACGTTCCCGGACCGGTTTTCGAGACGGCGATCCCGGTCGCCGAGATGGTGAAATACGTCTCCAACGCCTTTCACGCCGTGAAAGTGAGCTTCGCCAACGAAGTGGGCACGCTCTGCCAGCACCTGGGTGTCGACACCAATGCCGTCACCAAGATTTACACCTCAGACACCAAGCTCAACATCTCGCCCGCGTATCTGTCGCCCGGTTTTGCCTTTGGCGGATCATGTCTGCCCAAGGATTTGCGCGCCCTCTCCTACAAAGCAAAGGAACTCGATCTTGGCCTTCCGTTGCTGGAGTCTGCGTTGCGCAGTAACGCCGTCCACGTGGACCGCGCGATTGACGCCGTGTTGCGAACCAACGAACGCAAGATTGCTTTCCTGGGGCTGAGTTTCAAGGCCGGCACCGACGACCTGAGAGAGAGCCCGCAAGTGCAGATGATCAAGCGGTTATTGGGCGAGGGCTGCCGCGTCAGGATCTGGGACCATGACGTTTCACTGGGGCGGCTGGCCGGCTCGAATCTGCAGTACATCGAGGAAGTCATCCCTCACATCGGATCTCTGCTCTCGTCGGAGTTCGAGGAAGTCGTGCGCAGTGGTGCAGTCGTGATTGTTGCGACCAAGGTCGACAAGGATCGCCTGGTTCGATGCCTCAAGCCGGAGCAAATCGTGATTGACCTCATCAACCTCGATCCGGCCAACCGGCCGGCGGTTGCCGGGCCGTATCATGGGATTTGCTGGTGAGGTACTGGGGCCGTGCAACGCGGGCAGGAATCCAAAGTAATTTGACTGCGTTGGCATTTATTAGCGACCTTTAACGTGGGGCTGAGCCGAAGCACTGAATGGAATTACTCCTCAATCTCGTTTGGCTGACGCTGGCGGTGCCAGTCATTGTGCTTTGCTGGCGTGCGCCGCAGACCGCCTGGGGCTCGCGAAAACATCAGAGGTCCTATTTCTTTGTTTTGACCATCTGTCTGCTGGCTCTGCTCTTCCCCGTGGTGTCGGCCTCCGACGATCTGTGCGCGATGCAGGTGGAGTTCGAGGAAGCCGGTGGCGGCCGAACTACCACCAAGTCAGCAGGATCCGATTCTTCCAGTTCCCATCATCAGTTCTCGACCGTTGCCGCTCTGGTTTGCCCTGCTTCTCTCGGCCCGCAAAACGAGCCCTGCGGAGAAGTCTCTCAACACGTACAAGCCCTTCCTGAGCACGTCGTTGCCGGTAGTGTCGGCGACCGTGCGCCTCCTTTGTCCTAGGGTCCAGCGTTTATGCCGCCGGGACCAGCCGGCGCAATCAGTTAACGTTGGCGAACGGCCGTTATTTTTATGCCGGCCTTCCACCCCAGCACCCGGAGCCGCGAATCGACAGCGGCGCCCGGTGGACATCGGAGCTTCCCATGCAAAGTTCCTTTGAGGTTGAACAACCAAATCCCGAAGTGTCAGGGCGCTACAACCGCCCTGTCCCGTTCACCGGTAAAGACGAATTTCCGAAAGGAAGCGCACCTGGAAGCCGGATGCGCCAGTTGCAGCACTGGACCGGCGTCAACTACTTGCGCGAATCCTGGGCCTGGGTACGCGGCAAGCGCCTCCTCTTTCCGAGCGTTAGTGAACTCGGCCGGTCGCTCGCCGCTCTCGAGGATTCCTCTTCGAGAAAGAATCTGCCCGCTGACGATCCCGAGGCGCCCATCTTCCTGCTGGCCACCGGTTGGAGAACCGGCTCGACCCTGCTGCAGCGCATCCTCGTCACGGATCAGCGGCTGCTGTTGTGGGGCGAACCGTTTGGCGAGATGGCCTTGGTCTCCACTTTGGCGGAGACTCTGAGCCGGCTCTCAACCTTCCCCGACCTGAAGAAGTATTGTGCCGGAGAAACCATCACCTCATCGGCGGAGATCTCGGACTTGATGGCAAAGTCCTGGATCGCGACTTTATATACTAGCGGGGAGGACCTGCGAGTCGCGCTGCGTGCCTTGCTCAGTGGGTGGCTGGGAAGGCCGGCAGCGGAGCGGGGCTTTTCCCGCTGGGGGTTCAAAGAGGTCAGGCTGGGAGCGACCGAGGCCACGCTGCTGCACTGGCTCTACCCGAACGCCAAGTTCGTTATCCTCTCCCGGCATCCGTTTGACTGCTACCGCTCGCTGTCTGATTCCGGCTGGCACCACATCTACCACCGCAGGCCCGACATTCGAGTTGATTCCGCCGCTGGTTTCGCCCGTCATTGGAATCGTGTCGCGGTCAGCTGGTCGGAATTACCTGCAGGATTTCCCTTCCTCCACATAAAGTACGAGGACCTGGTCCAGGGCAAGGTGGATTTTCGCGGACTAGAATCGTGGCTGGGCGTGGAGATCAAAGAGGACGCCGCACTCTCGGTGGCCGTTGGCCACACCGCCGTACGGAATCGCCTTTCCTGGCTCGAGCGGCTCATCATCGTTCGCGAGGCAGACGAGGGGATGCAAGCTTTGGGTTACTCGAGCAGGAACGCGCTCAAGCACGTAGGTGACAGGGGATGATTTGAGCCGATAACACCACGAATGCAACATCTCGGGCGCCACCTACGCCCGGCTGGCGCGGGAGCTTTGGTCGAGTCCGGGCCTCGGGTAGGTAGCCCCCGTGCCGCACACCTCCGAAATGATCAGCGCCTCTGATCCCGTTATGCTCGCGACCGAGAGAATGTCGCCCCTGCGATTCGAAAACACAATGTGTCAGTACCGTTAATTCACGGCAGAATCGATTTTCCCGGCCGAAGTTTCGGTTATCATAGCCACGACCAAATTGTGAGGCGCAGTAAGAATGCTGCGGATGAGCACGGGGGGCGTGCGCTATGCTGGGAGTGCCACTGCGTTATCTGCTGAAGCATCCGCTGGCTGCGACCGAGCTCGCTGCCGATCCGATCGGGGTGGTGAGCCGGGCGCGCGACATCTATATTGCGCAGCGTGAGGAACGCAGACCGCAATGCCCCTACGATTCGAGCGCGGATTGGGAACACCGCATGCATCGTCATCTTGGAGCGGCCTGGCCGTGCCCGCAGGCAGCTGAGTTTCGCGAGTTGTGGCCGAGAGTGATGGCGGAAATGCAAGCCCGCGGGATTCAGGCGGGTCCGGAGAGTTTCGGTTCGTGGAATGATGGCGACGCCGGACTGACTCGGGCCATCTGGTGCCTGACGCGCCACCTGCGGCCCGAAAAGGTCGTCGAGACTGGAGTCGCGCACGGGGTTACGTCGCGCTTTATTCTGGAGGCGCTGCAGAAAAACGGCCACGGCCATCTGTGGAGCATCGACGTTCCGCCTCTGGAGCGCTTTCTGCGCGAACAGGTCGGAGCCGCGGTCGGGGGCCGCTTTCCCGATCGCTGGTCTTACATTAAAGGGTCAAGCCGGCAGCGCCTTCCGTCTCTTCTTTCGGCCCTCGGCCAGATTGACCTTTTCATTCATGACAGCCTGCACAGCGAGCGCAATGTCCGCTTCGAGCTGGACCGGGCGTGGGTGGCCTTGCGGCCCGGCGGCGCAATCGTGGCGGATGATATCGACGCCAATTGGGGCTTCAAGTCGTTCACCGAAAGCTTTTCGGGTTATCACTCCACCATCGGCGATGCTGAACCGCTGCGTCCCGATCTCAGACGTTTCAACCACAAAGGACTGTTTGGGGTCATACTGAAGCATGCAACCGCGGGTAGTCTTCCGCTCGATCGAATGGCTGGCTGACTCGATGCCGGGTTCTTGCTCTGGGAAATATCATTCCTTCAGTCGGCACGCACCTCGAGCGTTGCTGGTGGGGTTGATTGCTTTTGGTTTTGAAGCCGCGATCGCTATCGGCCAGTCTGGTGGGAATCCGAGCGCGATCCTGTTTCCGGCCTACAGCTCCAAGAAAAAGCCGCGAGCTCAGGCAAAGTCAGCGCCTCCGGTGTGTCCGGCGGCCGGACTCCCGTCCCCGCAGCCCTCGCCCAGCATCTCCAGCCACAAAGTAATTCTCACCTGGAAGGCGAGTCCAGCGTCCAAAGGCTACACCCTGCCGGTCGGCTATTGCGTTTACCGCAGCACGGCGCAAGACGCAGTAAAGAAAAATCCTACCTGTAAACAGTGCCAGGGCATCAACCCGGCACCAGTCGTCGGTACCACCTGCATCGACGATCTCGTTCAAGACCAGGCTACGTATTACTACGTAGTGACCGCGGTAGATTCCAACGGAATTCCCAGTTTGCCGTCGAACCAGGCTTCGGCGCTGATCGCGGCCGATCAAATCGCGCCGGGCTCGCCGGTGTCAACAGCCCCGGTCTGCCGCGGATCCTCTCCCACTTCCACGAATTCCAGTTCCACGAAATAGTTGTCCACGCCCTACCGTCGCTCGTCCACAAACGCGTGAATCACCGCGGCGCGCCGTTCAGTCTTTTCGCGTTGTTTGGAATTTTTCCGCTGGCTGCGAGAACCCTAGGCCTGCTGGCTGGAAACGGCGAGCTGTTTTTCGGAAAGATAGGCGTGCAATCCATCCTGCCAGGGACGAAACAAGTTCAGATGGTTTGATTTCAGGCCGCGGTTTTCCAGCACCGAATATGCCGGGCGCGGCACCTTGGCGGGGAATTCATTGGGTCCTGCGGCTTCGAGAGTGACGGGGACTTCCGCCACACGGAAGATCTCGCGGGCAAACTCAAACCAGGAGCAACTGCCCTCGGCCGTCGCGTGGTAAAGGCCGTAGCGATCGGACCGGCTGAGCGCGGCAATCTGGCGGGCCACGTCGGCGGTGGCGGTGGGGCTGGTGAATTCGTTGTCCACTACTCGCACGCGCCCCCGCTCCCGCGCCAGCCGCAGCATGAGGTCGACAAAATTCTGTCCGCCTTTGGCCCGGCAGGGATGCGTGCCGTAGAGCGCGGCGGTGCGGAGTATGAGGTGTTTGGGATTGGTCTGCCGAACCAGCTCTTCGCCTTCCAGTTTGGTTCGGCCATAGACGTTCAGCGGACGGGCTGCGTCGCTTTCGACGTAAGGCTCGCCCTTGCTGCCATCAAAAACGTAGTCGGTGCTGACATGAATGAGCACCGATCCCAGATCACGCGTAACGCTGGCCAGATTCCGCGAGCCGATCGCATTCACTTCGTGCGCCTTGCCGGGCTGCTGCTCGCAGCTGTCGACGTTGTGCATCGCGGCGGTATTGACCACGATCTCGGCCGGCGCGGCGCGCAGACAGGCTGCGACCGAATCCAGGCTGGAGAGTTCAATGTCGGCGTGCGTGAGCCCGCGGACTTCGTCGCCCTGCTCAGAAAATGCGCGAACCACATCATGGCCCAGCTGGCCGTTGGCCCCGATCACCGCAACCTTCACGCCGTCCTCATTTCGAGTTGAATTGTCGTCGCTGGGCTCTGCATTGACGAGCCCTGGAAGATTCCCGTTCGTCGATCAGTTCTTCACCGAGAGTTCTGCTTCCTCGGAGTAGCGGAAATTCTCGGAGTCGGGCGAGCGCAGCCAGTCGGCCAGCGTCCCGGCCTTGCGATCCTTGTCGGAGACCGTCACATCCGCCAGTGGCCATTGAATGCCGATCGCCGGATCGTTCCACAAAATCGCCGACTCGGCCTTGTTGCTGTAGATTCCGGTGCACTTGTACTGAATCTCGGTGCCCTCCACGAGAGAGCAGAAGCCGCGGGCAAAGCCGGCCGGAGCCCACACCTGCTTGCGATTTTCCGCTGACGCCTCGATGCCAACCCACTTTCCCAGGGTCGGCGATCCCTTGCGAATGTCGACCGCAACCAGAAACGCGCTTCCCCCGCTCACGCGCATGAGCTTGCCCATCGGCGGCTCCCACTGAAAATGAAGCCCCCGGACCACTCCCTTCGCCGAGCGCGAGTGGTTGTCCTGCACAAACTCGGTAGGCAGGCCGAGCGCCTTGAACTGATCGGCGCGGTACGTTTCGGAAAAAAACCCCCGGCTGTCCTGAAAAACTTCCGGGACGACCACCACCACGTCGCCCAACCATCTCGATTCCACTTTAAGCTGCATGCTCTTGATCTCTCCGTTCGACGATATTGCTCAACTCTACCGTGGGTTGTGCCCTAATTGCCAGTTCCGGTTGGTCGTCACCGGACGGCGGACGCGCAGCGATCCTGAGAAATCCAGAGATCCGGAGCCGAGAGCCAATCCCCGGCCCGGTTTCACGGGTACAATTACTGTTGGATTTTGCGCGGCTCCGACTGCGGGGATTGCGGGCATTTCTTGCAGCGTCGGACTCCGCGGCGAACGCGCCATTGCAGCGGCGCTAATATTTGAAATCGGCGCGTGGTGCTCTACCTTATTCAACTTCATGAATCAATCGATTCTCGTCACTGGCGGGGCAGGATTTATCGGGTCGAACTTCATTCTGCAGCGCATGCAGGACGCAACGGCGTCGATTGCGAAGGCATCGATTGTCAATCTCGACCAGCTCACCTATGCGGGGAACTTGCGGAACCTGGAAGGCATTGCGAGCGATCGCCGCTATGAATTCGTACATGGCGATATTGGCGATCGGAATCTGGTCCGGGAGTTGCTCGAAAAACATGGGCCGCGAGTGATCGTGCATTTCGCGGCCGAGAGCCACGTAGACCGCTCGATCCGCGGGCCCGACGATTTCATCCGCACCAACATCGACGGAACTTTTGCTCTATTGGAAGAAACGCGGGCCTATTGGTCGGCGCTTCCGGAAGAGGATCGCAGGCGCTTCCGCTTCCTCCACGTCTCCACCGACGAAGTATTTGGCTCGCTGGCTCACGACGATCCTCCGTTTTCCGAGACTACTCCGTATGCTCCGAACAGCCCGTATGCCGCGTCGAAAGCGGCGTCTGATCACCTGGTGCGCGCCTATCATCACACCTACGGATTGCCTGTGCTCACCACGAACTGCTCGAACAACTACGGGCCCTTTCAGTTTCCCGAGAAGTTGATTCCGCTGATGATTCTCAACGCGCGCAATGGGAAGCCGCTGCCGGTCTACGGCGACGGAAAGAATGTACGCGACTGGCTCTATGTCGAGGATCATTGCACTGCGATCGCAACCGTGCTGGAGCGCGGGCGTCCGGGCGAAACCTACAACGTCGGCGGATGGAACGAGAAGCCGAATATTGAAATCGTCCAGACGATTTGCGACCTGGTGGACGAACTGGCTTCGCGCGGTGGTCCTTCGAGGAGGGAATTGATCACGTACGTAAAAGACCGTCCGGGTCACGATCGCCGCTACGCCATGGATGCGCGCAAGATCGAGCGCGAACTGGGATGGAAGCCGAAAGAAACGTTCGAGAGCGGTATTCGCAAGACCGTGCGCTGGTATCTTGGAAATGAGGAGTGGGTGAACGACGTTACCAGCGGGCATTACCGGCAGTGGATTGCCACGCACTATTCAAGCTAGACGATCATGACGGAAAGCACGCAATACAAGGGAATCATTCTGGCCGGTGGTTCGGGCACGCGGCTTTATCCCACGACGCAGGCGATGGGCAAGAGCCTGCTCCCGGTCTACAACAAGCCGATGGTGTATTACCCGCTGTGCACGCTGATGCTGGCGGGCATTCGCGATATTCTGATCATCTCGACTCCCGAGGATGTTCCAAAGTTTCAGTCGCTGCTGCGCGATGGCAGCCAGTACGGAATTCGTTTGCAGTATAAAGTGCAGACCAGGCCGGAAGGCATTGCCCAGGCGTTTCTGCTGGGCGAGGAATTCCTTGCGGGCAGCCCGTGTGCGCTGGTGCTCGGCGATAACATTTTTTACGGCCACGATCTGGTGGTCGATCTGCGCAAGGCAGGGAAGCAAGCCCAGGGCGCGCGGGTCTTCGCGTATCCGGTGCACGACCCTGAGCGATATGGCGTCGTGGAATTCGACGCCCAGGGCCGGGCGCTCAGCATTGAAGAAAAGCCCGAGCATCCGAAGTCGCGATACGCCGTGACCGGACTTTACTTCTACGATAACCAGGTAGTGAGCATCGCGAAGTCACTGAAACCGAGTGCGCGTGGCGAACTGGAAATCACCGATGTTAATAAGGCCTACATGAAACTTGGGCAGCTTGAAGTTATCGTGATGGGCCGCGGAATGGCGTGGCTCGATACGGGGACGCACGAATCTCTGATGGATGCCGCGCTCTACATTCAGGCGATTGAAAAGAGACAGGGGCTCATGGTCGCATGCCCCGAGGAAATCGCCTACCGCTCCGGGTACATCACGGCGGCGCAGGTCGAGGCGATCGGCACGGCCATGAAGAACAACAGTTACGGAGCGTATTTGCTGCAGCTGTTAAGGGAAAAAGTATTCTAGATTTTGTTCGACCGTCATTTTTTGGACGCCAAGTTTCCTCGTTTTGAATTCTTGTTCTGGATGCGATGAAAAAAATCCCCACCTCCCTGCCAGATGTTTTCATTCTGGAGCCGCGCGTCTTCGCCGACGAGCGCGGTTTCTTTCTTGAGAGTTACAGCGAACGCGCGTTTGAGGAGTCGGGCATTCTCGAACGTTTCGTGCAGGACAATCACTCCTGCTCGCGCTGCGGCGTGCTGCGCGGACTGCATTACCAGATTAAGCAGGCGCAGGGAAAATTGGTTCGCGTGGTGGAGGGCGAAATTCTCGATGTCGCGGTCGACCTGCGTCGAAGTTCGCCGCACTTCGGGCGCTCGGTTGCGGTTCACCTCTCGGGAGAAAATAAGCGGATGCTGTGGATCCCGGCCGGTTTCGCCCACGGCTTTCGCGCGATCTCGGATCGAGTCCACGTCTGTTACAAGGCGACCGACTACTATGCGCCGGAGCACGAACGCACGCTGCTGTGGAACGACGCAGAATTGAAGATCAACTGGGAACTGGAAGGCGAGCCCATCGTTTCCGCGAAGGATCAGCGCGGCGTTGCGCTGCATGACGCCGAGATCTTTGAGTAGGCGAGAGGAATTACAAAACTGAAAGCCCTGATTCAATGAAAGTTATGATTCTCGGCGCCACCGGCCTTTTGGGCCAGGCGCTCATGCGCGAATGGAGCGGGGACGAAGTTACAGGTCTAAGCTCGCGCGACGTCGATATTCGCGATGCGCAGCAGGTGCAGAGAGTACTAGATAACGCGCGCCCCGACTGGATTGTGCTGGCGGCCGCATACGCCGACGTGGACGGTTGCGAGAGTCATCAGGATCTCGCGTTCGCGGTGAATCGCGACGGCGCGCTGAATGTCGCGAAGGCAGCCAGGCAGACCGGTGGAAAGCTCATCTTCCTCAGTTCGGATTACGTCTTCGACGGGAAGAAAACCTCGCCTTACGAAGTCGACGATTCACGCAATCCGCAGAGCGTTTACGGGCGCTCGAAAGCCGAGGCCGAACTTAGCTTGCTCGAGGTGCTCCCTGAGTGCTGCATTGCGCGCACGTCGTGGCTTTTCGGCAGGGGCGGAAAATGTTTTCCCGATACGATTCTGAAACTGGCGGCTACCCGCCCGGCTCTGGATGTTGTCAACGACCAGCGCGGAAGTCCGACTTATACCGTCGATCTGGCGCGGGCCATTGTAGAGTTGTGCTGCAAGGGGGCGAGCGGAATTGTACATGTCACCAACGCCGGTGAATGTACCTGGTTCGAGTTCGCGCGCGAGATCGTGAGAGGTGCGGGTCTCGCCACTGAAGTCCGCCCAGTCAGCAGTCAACAGATGGCCCGTCCGGCGCCGCGTCCGGCGTATTCGGTGCTCTCGCCGGCAAGCCTGCAGCGATACGGAATTGCGATGCCGGACTGGCACGATGCTCTGCAGCGTTATCTCAGGTCATAATCCCACCGAACGAATAAACTGATTCCGGTGAAGCACTTTCTTCACGTTGGATGGAGCGCATCGCCGAGATTCTTATCAGTTCTTGAGATTCGCCCGCTCCTTGCGTCCCTCGCGACCTTTCTTAGCGCGCTTCGCGGTTAAAAGCTTTTCTACCGTGGCGACGGCGGAGGGTAAAAGCTCTTGACCTCAAAGTTCGCTAAGAAAAACCGCGAAGGACGCAGAGAGAACCATTCTGCGGCCCATACTGCACGACAGTCGCGCGCCCTTCCGGGTTGTCGGCGAGGTCAACGACAGTGCACAATGAAAAGGCTTGAGTGAAACGCTCCGCGAGCTGACTTCGTCTCGTGGGCCAGAGTTTCCCGATCATGATTCGCTACGGTATTCTTGGTTTCGGACATCACGCGGTGCGCCGGCTGATGCCTGGTTTCGCGCTGGCACGCAACAGCCGGGTGACGGCGTTGTCGCGGCGCGACATGGGGAAGGCGCGCGCCTCCGCCGCCGAGTACAACATCGCCCACGCTTTTGACTCGGGCGCTAACCTTTGCCGCTCTCCCGAGGTTGACGCAGTTTTCGTCGCCACTCCGAACAACGCGCATCTCAGCGATGTGCTGCTGGCGATCGAGTGCGGCAAGCCCGTGCTCTGCGAAAAACCGATGGGGATGAACGCCGGCGAATGCCGCCAGATGGTCGAAGCCGCGCGTCGCGCCAATGTGCCGCTGGGAGTCGCGCAGGTGTTCCGGTTTGAAAAAAGCGTCGCCAGCTTCCGGCAAAAGATCGCCGCCGGAGAGATCGGTCAACCGGTTTTCGCGCGGTCCGAGTTTTCCTACCCTGGTACCACTCATCCGCGGCAATGGCTGTTTGACGCTCGCATCGCCGGCGGCGGGCCCATCTCCGACGTTGGGGTGCACTGCATCGACGCGCTGCGCTGTATTCTTGAGGATGAAGTTATTCGCGTAACCGCGCGCGGAGTCTCGACCCCGCAGTCCGGTGAATTAGAGGCCGCCGCCGTGCTCTCGCTCGAATTCTCACGCGGCACTCTTGGATCGGTCGCGGTCTCCACTCGCGCCGAATACCGTACTCCGCTCGAAATTGTCGGCGACAAGGGAGTGCTGCGCGCCGACGATGCTCTCAACGTCGAGCACCCAATCGATCTCGAGTTGCGGCGCGGCGGAAAGCTGATCGAGACGCAGACAATTTCGAATGGCGACGCCTATGCCCGCCAGGTGGACGAATTCGCCGCCGCGATCGAAGGCAAACACGAGTTTCCCGCTCCCGGCGAGCAAGGCTGGCAGAATCAGGAAATCCTCGATGCGGCCTATCGCAGCCTTAAGAGCGGACGGGCCGAACCCGTTTCCCTGGTTGCGGGCGCGCTGGTTCCCTGATCAACGGTATGCGGAGTTCCCAGCACAAGCGATTTCTTGCCTGCGTAGTGCTGGCGATCATCGCCTGGTGGCCGGCACTCCGTGCGCTGCTCAGCGCGGCGATCGGCGACGAAAATTATTCCTATACCCTGCTCGTGCTTGGCGTCTCTGTCGTCTTATTTGCCCTCGATCTTCGGGATTCTGCCGGGGAAGACTCCGCGGAACTGCGTTCTAGCGCTTGGAGAAGTTGGTTCCCGGTTCTGTGTTTGGCACTGCTTGCACTCGCTGCCGCATGGTTCAACTTCCGCATTCCTTTTCGAGGCGGCGGCCTCAGCCTGACGATCAGCGTCTTTCTCTGGCTTTCCTTTTTGCTCGGTGCGTTTCTTTCTAACTATGGTTGGGCGGCTTTCTCCCGCCAGCGTTTTCCCTGGATGTTTTCGCTCCTGGCGGTGCCGCTCCCGGACCGCGTTACCGATTCGCTGGTAACGGCACTGCAGTGGGGGTCGGCGGACGCTGCCTATCTGCTCTTCCGCCTGTTTCGGATTCCTGTTGTGCGCGACGGGCTCGTGTTCTCCTTTTCAAGGATTGACATCGAGGTCGCGCGGGAGTGCAGCGGGATTCGTTCCAGCACAATTCTCTTTGTGACTACGCTGGTGATCGCGCAATTGTTTTTGAAATCGGCCCGCGGCAAATGGATCGCGGTCCTGCTCTCGCTTCCGGTAGCAGTGTTGAAAAATGGCGTGCGCATCTTCACGCTTTCACTGCTCGCCGAATATGTCAGCACCAGCTGGCTCGACAGCTGGTTCCATCACCAGGGTGGTTTCATCTTCCTGGCTCTGGGTCTGGGAATCATGCTGACCTTGATCTGGCTGATGGCGCGGGCTGAGGCTTACGCCAAGTGAGGATGGGCGGCGCCGCACGTGCGCTGGTCTTTTTTCTGTGAAAAATCCGGCGGACCTACAAACAGGCCTTTATTTTCAATCGGTTAAAAGTGCAACTCACTGCACACATTGCAAAAACGTTCACCCTTGACACCTAGCGCGTTCGGGCTATGCTGGATGCAGTTGC